>Ga0134125_10004009_pt1 | contig 16879 bp, 20 predicted proteins | sample KB31751_FD_96464 | JGI IMG/M metagenome (GOLD analysis project Ga0134125, IMG submission 96464) | Terrestrial soil microbial communities with excess Nitrogen fertilizer from Kellogg Biological Station, Michigan, USA - KB3-175-1 | ecosystem: Environmental > Terrestrial > Soil > Unclassified ...
CGAAAATTTTTCAAAAAATTTTCAAAATTTTTCGCCTGGAATCGGGTAACTGTGTTCCAAATAGTACACCTCGAACATCATCGATGTGTTCCACCACCACCCCCCTGGAACGCATCGATGGTCTTCCATTCGAACCCTCCCCCATTTTTTCGTTTTTTTCCAAAAAAGGAAATCGCAAAATTTTCAAAAAATGGTATAGGTGTTTTTTAACCCTATACCATTTTCCTGGTTTTCGTGGTCAGTCACATCACAGAACCTGGCGAAGAAAAAAAACTTTTTTTTGTAAGTCTATTTTTTTCATTTTCACTCCCTTTGGATATATCATGCATGGAAATAGTGATGTTTTGTTTCTCCTGCGGAAAAAAAATATCGTGAACCATGGGTGTGGCTTCGTCGATATTAATGAAGCAGAAGATCAGACCTGCAGAACTTGGAGTTATGCACTCAGAAGACTGTATCATCGAATATCTACAAGAATTGGAAACCGATTTGCAACATGATATTGACATAGATGAATCCAGGTTACGCAACATCCATTCAGAATTAAAAGAAATGGAATCGGATTCTGAGTTAGACACCTCCAAGAAAATACATTATACCAACATTCTAAATTCAGTCACCAAATCTCTAGAAATCAGGAAGACCAGGAGAATTAAAGCCACCAGTGTGTGGTCGAGAGAACAGTTTCGAATCCCAGAACCCATACCTACACCAGAGGATGACGCACGAGTCAAGAAATACCTGAATCGAGATTTATTTAATGAATATACAAGAACGTTTTTCTCTGATCATTTAGGGCAGAATAATGGAGCCGCAGGTATCCTGATGTGCACGATCGATGATAATACCGTGAAACTGAAAAGTTGGATGGAGGGATTTCCAAAAGAAAAATTAGATAAATTGTTTGAATTCTGCAAAGACTGGAAGAACGTCCCATGCCACATGAACCCCATATATTTGGCATGCAGACACTTTGCCTTTGGGGTGGCCACGTCTCTGATAAAAGATTACAAATTCCCATTTCCCTATGACGGAGACTGTCTTCTTCTGATGGCATTCGCCGCAGGCACGGATAAGAACTTCACCTATTCTATCAAGGCAATCAATGGATCCTCCGAGGAGCTCATCGAAGCCGTGCAAAGCTCAGATTACATCAAAACAAGTGGCAATTTTGGCCTGGATTTCTTTTATGCGTCGCTGTCACACAGGCGCCCCGAGATGTTTCTCGCATATTTGAAAAAATATGGAATGCAAAAGGCCACAGCGATTCTCGAGTTGCCCAGAGCCCAGCCACCCGAAGAACAATTATTCGAAGTGTTTGCACCCCTTTTCAATGATCCCGTCAGACATTATAATCTGTGCCAACTCCTCTGGGAGATAGCAGGCAAGTATGCATGCGAGGAGAAGAACAGCGGATCCTATTTCCCTCCACAAATATTAGATGCTGTGCTTCGACCTGTCGTTGAAGGATTGAATGTGATAGCGATGAACCCTGAGGTCGCGAAGGATATAGCTCGAATCATATATCACGATGAATCCCCTGAAAACGTAGAACACTATCTGAATGATTATGCGTTTTTGATGGACGTGAAGGTCTCTTTTGTGGAAAAATCCTTGCAGAGAGGGACACTTGTATGGACATCGATATCTCAGGATGCGAGCGAACACAGCAAGGGAGCAAAGATGTTAATAAGCCGTTTCTTTACAAACAATTTTGCTAATGCCCTGTTTAATGTGTGGGCAGCTGGGATCGGAGTCAATCCAGAGAGATTATCAAAAGTTGGAGAGTATCATCATATGGTGTTTACTCCGGAAAGGATCAAATTTCTCCAGTTGAAGGAGGTCCACAGGATCTCCATTGTTGCGACTCATGTGAGATACTTCGCTTTTCTGAATTCACTAGCAACACATTTTCGCCATTTCCCACTCTATACGGGTGCTGATATAAACAACATGACCATGCTGATGACAGCCCTTTTTGCGAATCTGTCCTTTGAACAGGTCAAGAAGATAATCGATGGGTATTATAGATCCTCCGATCCCAAGAAGCAAAGGCTCATCGATTCGAATGAGGAAGAGATAAGCAAAAGACCTGAAGATATCACCTATAGACTTCTCGCATCGATGGTGGAACCCCTAGCGAACAACATCTTTGTTAAATACGGAAAACATTGCAATGCTTTGCATTTTATGGTTGTCATGGAATTCTGGTCATCAATGCGATACTTGGCACTCACAAACAAGAACGATTTTGCAACCATGGCTAATGCCAAATCTCATGGATCCTACTCTGCTTTACATCTCGCCTGTGCATACAGAAATGTAGACATGGTTAAATTTCTCATTGCCAATGGAGCTGTGCCCAAGCGCTCCGATTATAACACCTTTGAAACTTTGAAAGAAACTTGGGAGCAGCCATGGGATGCAACGGAATGCCTCCATGATTTCTTGGAGGTCATTGAATCAAAACGAACCTTCGAAAAGGAAAAGGAGTACCCTGTGAAATTGATGAAAATCCTTGCAGTGCGATTATGGTGGATTCTCAGATCGCATATCGAGAAAGACGGGACTTCATCTGATCAGATCGATGGGATCGTGGACGAATTCAAGAGACAGGAAAAGACAGACAAGTACATGAATACAGACGACAAGAAACGGTGGTATGGTGGGACAGTTTTGTATATTTCAGAAAAAATGAAGAACGTTACTCGGGAGCAAGCTTTGGCAAACGATTCTATAACTGTGCTGTGTTCTGTTGTTGGATTGAAAGCTCTCGGGATCAACACAATCGAAGCAGGTCATGTGAACCCGGATGTCGCTTTTGAAGATGCCATCACCTTGTAAAACTTGTTAAAATGAGAAAAAAAACATCAAACTAATTCTTGTATTTTCTTTACTCCACAAAAAGGAATCTTGACATGAATCACATCATTTTCAATACTTTCAATCACAAAATTCCCATCCTCAACCATGTACTCATACTTGTCTGTATATCTCTTCTTCTTTGTCTTCGTCTTCTTCGTGTTGTTGTCGCTCTTCTCGTTGCAAGCAGCACCCTTGGAAGTGAGTGACGATTTGCGCTGTTCCAGAAAAATGATGTTTTCGTAAATCTTTTTCTTGGCCTCGATAAACATGGAATCGCTGACATAGTTCATCACATCACTCATACCCTTCATCACGATCACCTTGTAGATGGAGTTCCCCTCGAAATCCTCAACCTTGAGAGGGAAGGCCTTTTTCTCCCCGACATCATAAAAGACTGGAATATCAAAGTTGCTGCCCTCACACATCACCTGAGGATCCACTTCATCGTATGGGATGTTCTTTTGCTCGGCATAAAGCTTTATGAGGATGTCAAGCTTCATGGGGGTGAACTCTTGGGTTATTGCATGACCTATGCTTTTGCCAAGTGAATAAAGCACATCCAGAAGATCCCGATCCAGGTAATGCCACTTGAACTCAACATCAAAAGAAGCCAATCTTTTCCCGGCTTCAAACTTGAATCTTAGACTGCGAACTTCTGTAATTAATCTGTTATCAGATGTTATCCATGCTTGCTCAAACAACTTGTCGTAAATAGTTTGGATGGTAAATTCAGGAGGAGTATCAGGAACCACAAACCAGGATGAAGAGATGATCAAATCGAATTGACCTAGAAATGAGATGCTCTTGGAGCCCTTGAGATCCAGATCCTTGATTTCTGCTGTTGACTGGAGTTTATTGGTAAAGCCAAATGATGCACCCAGCTTTTGCAGTACGCGCTCTTTGATTTGCAGCAAGACTTGTTCCAGATTCTCTGTCGTTGGGCTGTTTTTGACCATCACGTATTCGTTGTTTTGCAGCTTGGAGGTCTTCTCCATAGTTTCTTGGTCCACGCTGTATTCTTGGATGGACAGCTCCTCCCTGTCGATGCTGAAAAAAGGTCCGTTCCCATGTTCTCTGGATATCACTTTTTTCATTTTGCCGTTTTTTGTTTTTTTGTTTTTGTTTTTTTTGGGAAATATCAAAAAATTTATTCACTCGACTTTTAAATAAAACATGGAAATTCCCTTTCCGAGCTGACTAAATCCATCATCCAAAAATTTGCGGTTTTGGCAAATTTCTTTCATTCCCACCTTGTGAGCATCCACATACACATACATGGGAACCCATTCTTCCCACCACCTTTGTTGGTTATCCAAGATGTCGCAAACACACTTCATATCCACGGGGAGCGATGCCTCTCCGGTATCCTTGTTCACTTGGACACGAGCACACGATACGTAAGGATTCTGCTTTTCAGGCGCAAAAAACCACCACCCAACCACCAGCGCTATCATCAATTCTTTAATCATTATCGTGTTTTTTTTCTTTTTCTTTTTTTCTTTTGAAATTTTTTAGGGTTGCCCCGCTTTTTATTCTTTTTCTGTTTTACAAAGGAGTCAAATCGTAAGGGTCTGTTCGGAGGGAGACAGAAATGATACACTTGAAAGGATTTGCGGTGCTGTAGCACACATCTTTGATGATGATTTGCCCAAATGAAAGGTCGTCAGTCTTGATCATGTCCAGGCATTTTTTTCTGAGACTGTTAGAAACCAGTTTCATTTTTAAGCATTCCTGCTGTTGAAAGCAGAAGCAGCCTAACTTGAATCCACTTCTGATAGCATCTTTCAAGATGGGCGATCTGTTGACCTTGATCATATCAAAAGATATGGTAGTGGTGGAGTTTGTGAATCCAGCCGTGATTGTGAGATTCACGATAGCAGAAGGACTGTCACAGCGTTTAAGCATCTTGGAGGCCAGAGCACTACCTATATTCTCTAGTTGATCAATAACATCTTTAGGGTGATATGTCCAGGTGGCAGTTAGAGTGATATCGGTAAATCGAAGACCCCTTTCTGCAACCCTGTAGCCGATGTGGTTTACGACAGCTTCGATTCTGGCATCATCCTGAATCCATTTGCTCGAGGAAAAGGCTTTCAGGATATCCTCGGCAGTCACCAAAGTTTTAGAACTCACGTTCTTAAACATCATTTGGTGTGTAAACTTCAATCTACCAAACCCAGTCCCGTTTTCACCTTCATCTTCATCAACCCAAGCAAGATTCTGAATCTCGGACAACTTTCTGATTTGTTTTTTCCTTTGTTGTTGGTACTCCTCAGATGCAGGCAAAGAGCTGTGAATCCACGTGAACATCGAGTTTCCGAACTTGGTGATCAGAGCCTCCAAGCCCCCATACTCCTCCAAAGTGTGGACTTGTTGGATGAAATGGGTATCGCACACCTCTTCCGGTATCTGTTTTTCCATGAGATCCTCACGAAACAAGGCATTCACTTCAGTGTGTTTGAATAAACGCTTCCAGAATCCCAGAGTCGATGGTTCTTCAGCAAAAGCTTCAGAAGATGCAGTAGCGTTAGCAGCACCGGACATGATTCTTTTTTTGGCTTCGTGTGTGTGTGTGAAGAAAAAAAATCCAAAAAAAATGGCGAGCTTTTTTTATATTCGGTAAACAAAGAAAAGAAACAAGAGAGCGGCGCTCATCAGGGAAAGCCAAGCGAAAAATCCCCAGAGTTCGAGAATTAACATGCCCATGAAAAAATTTGGTTTACCAAAGTCATCCGAATGAATGTGTGAAACGAGTTCAAAGGATAACTTTTGATCATCAGAAACAATTTAGAGCAAGCAACATATCTCTGATTGTGAGTGGACCCACCCTGTGAGATGATATCTTTCATATCTTTGCATCCTTGGAATTCCAAAAACCCATCCTTGAGATTTTCGATAGTGATTTTAGGGAAGCTGGACAACAAAGGTCCTTCAGGGTCTCTGAAATCATAGACCAGTTTTCTGAAGGGGTTAGATTCTATCCAGATATCTGCTGAACACATCCTGAGACCCGAAAAAATTATCACCGAGGAAGCACAGAGTTGCCCAACAACTCCGGCGAATTGAAGTCCTAGGAATAAAACAACGAAGAATCCGGTGTTCATAAGATACAGTTGCATAATAATTCTGTAACTGATATTCAGTTGAGCTGTCGCTTCGTTTATCAGAGAGATCAACATATCTTCTCTGGTGATCCCCTCCAAAGGGATAAGTTCTACCATCTCCTCCATCTTTTTTTTCTGAAAAAAAAACCTTTCTTTTTCCAGAAGAAATTTATTCTTTATTCAAAGAAATTTACAAAGAGGACACTTGTTTATAGGTTCAAATTCGCTGTTGGCGACTTCGTTTTCGTCTTCTGACTCGTTATCGTCATCGCCATAATTCATGGGATCCTGAGTTTCTTTGTGGGCTGGGGTTTCCAAACCTGTGATGACTCTTGATGGGTGATTCTGGATTTTCCAGGCATTCTCGGTTCCATAAACCATCCTCCTAAAACAATCGACACAAAAATAGTGAGGACACTTGGGAAACCGCGTCATCTCAAGTCCCTTTTGAAGGCAGACTGGGCATGCCACACTTTCTTCCTTGCTAAAGATTTTGAAATCAAGGTTTGCAGCCACCCCAAAACGCGAGTGACAGTCTCCACAGAACATGGGGTGGTGTGCACAGTGATAGACCCACAGAGGTGCCGCGTATTTGCATAGCTGGTAATTCGGGCATTTCAGCAGTTCACAACCACAAGGATGAAGTTTGCGGAACACCCGCCACCGTTCAGTGACTTGCATACAGTCTCCATACTTGCCTTCGCAATAACTCATATCTCTTTTTTTCCTCTTCTCTTTTTTTCTTCCTTCCTTTGCCCTTTTTTATATTTTTTTTCTTGCAAGTTTTTTGATGGATTCTCGAAAATTCTTTTTGTTTGGCTTGTCATTTATTTCCTTTTAGAGATTTTTTCACAAAAATTTGCCGTAGCGTTTGGTGTGTGGGTTGGAGAAGAGTGTGGTGAAGACCTCGTGATTGAAGATGATGCTTACAAGGGTGATGGAGAAGGTGAAGGCTGTGAGCATGAGAGAGATTGCATAGATGATTGAGGGTTCTTCACACCCATCATATTGGGGGTTGTCTGGGAGGGAAAAACCGTTTCCTCCGGCTTTGATGGTCTTGTAGAGGCCGACGGCGATCGCAAAGTAAGAAACCAACTTCCCTACAATGTAGATGAGGACATCGATCGCCAAGACGGTGTCACCTGTCCTGTGTTGCATGCGGGGTTGCAAACCTATGAACCACTGCAAGCAAAGACCCACAGAGATGAAACTCGGCCAGATGAATGCTGTCATGCATCCTTCGTTAGCGGCCGACAAGATGATGGTGGCGGAGATCTCTCCGAGCAGCAAGAACACCAGCGCGGCATCAATCAGATGAATCGTCCCTAGATCACACCATCTCTCAGTTTTTGTGGTCTCTAAAGAAGAAGACGAACCATCTTTGACCATATATTCCAAATCCAAATCAAAATCCATGTATGTGTGAGTGTGTGTTTTGCGACGAAAAAAAACTTTTTTCTTTGCAAAAAAGGACTCTTTTTATTGCATTTTTTGGAAGAAAGAAAGAAAGAAAGAAAAAAAAGAAACAAACAAGGAGTGCAAGTTTTTTGTTGATTTAGCAAGCTTTTTGGCAACAAAAAAAATTAGATGATGGCCCCTGGACCGGACTTGAATGAGAATATCCAGCGGTCCATATGGAACCCAACAGCCAGAGTATGCAGGAACCAGCAGACCACAGAGAAGGCGGAGATGAACAAGGCTAAAGAGAGTTTTTCTTTGCCGTCGACACATTGTGTTTGTTCCACAGTGGACAAACAGAATTCATAGTAAGTTTTGGGTCCTCTGGAGAGCCAGATAGACAAGACGATAGAAGCAAAGAGAAACTTGGAAACGATCGACAGAAACAGATAGTAATAAACGGACTTTTTAGAGTTGGGGTAGAACACAGATCCATCGTTGCAGCAAAAATAATTTAGCAAACTCCAGAGCAGTGGGGTTGCAGTTATCAGCCATCCTTGGTGGAAAGCGGACACACATTCGTAATCAAAGAAATAAGAATAGAAGAAAAGAAACCACGCCATCCCACCAAAGCCCACAGTGCCCAAGAACAAAACGGCCCGGGTTTCGTACAGATCGCGGACACTTTTCATAACGATCTTGAGGGGTTTTGGAGGAGCAGGCTGGACCACGGGTGAGATAAGATTCTTGTGAGCAAAGGATCTGAGTCTGATCTCTTGGGCAGCTTCTCCATCGAGAAGACCCATCTTGTAGGCTTCAGTCGCGAAGCTTCCTTCCACACCATCATTCTTGTGTTCTTGTGTGGTTACGCGGACGTAGGTAGGATCAATTGCAAACCCTCCGTTTTCTGTGCGGACAGTCCTGAATGCTGTAAATTCTCCGTCGGTTTGAAGGCGTCTCATATCCTCGAGGATTTGATCACGGGCATGCTGGGCCTGATGATCGACGGGAGAAGGAACTTTGCAGTCGCAAAGACCACATGAGAATTTTTCATCTTGGACAATGTCCTGGATGTCTTCTGGTTTCGTTTGTTCCATCTGAACTTGTATGCGTTTTTTTTCTTTGTTGGCTGTTTCAAAAAAAACACAAAAAAAACAAAAAAAACATTCAGCAATTTATTTCTCTTTTTTTTGGGGTGTTACAAAAGAATTCCGAATTGGTCGGGGAAACGGGTAAACCAGGCACCCCATTTGACGTAAAAGTAAGGGAAGGACGCGAGGTAGAGTCCAAAGAAGAAGATCCCCACTTGGAGTGAAAAGTTGCTCAGCAAGGAAGGGATTTCCAGGGCAGGAGTGCCATCCTTATCCATGAAATCTTTGATGAGCCAAATAGCAGTCGCATCGACTTGAGGATCACCGCTCATAAGGGCAGCAAGATGCTGCATCTGTGAATATTGCATCACGAAAAACATGACTGTCCCGATCAGAGTTGCAATGTTGAAAAAGATGTTGATAAACACATACAACCATTTGATTCTCGGACTTTTTTTGAAAACTCTAAAGGTCGTCCTGTACCCAACGTATCTGGTCATACACATGTTGGCCATGATCATGGAGGGAAAGAGCCAGGCATATCCTTTCAGACCTATGGAGATGATCAGGGCAAACGCACAAATTGCATAGCCGGCGTACACACCCTTCACAAATATGGAAAAGGTGTCGATTGAATTTAAGCGATCGTTGATTGATTCCAAGCGTTCTTTGAGTTTCCAGATCTCAAACAGAGCATTTTGTTTCTCTGATGGTAATTCGATCACCGCAGACTTGGGTTTCGACTCAGGAACATCATCGTTATTTGACATTTTTTTTCTTTTGTTTTGTTGGTGCTTTTTTTGTTAATTTTTTTTAAACCGCTGAGAGCTTTTTAAAAAGAAACTGGAACAACAAAAAAAACATTTTTTTGGGGGTTGTTTTGTTTTTCAAGCCTTGTTTTATTTTTTTTCAGCTGAGAATCAAGTCTTTTTTCTGAGAATGCTTGTTCTTCCGGTGATTTTTCTTGTGTGCGATGGAGATCTCATGAAGAAAATAGTATGGAATGGAAAGCATGGTCTCAAAGTAAAACAGCAACGACATCTGAAGGGCAATCCCGTTAGTCATGGAACATAGATTATTTACACAGAGACCTTCCACAGATTCGTTGATATATTCCAGTTGGTGTATCATGGGTATGCATGATACACACAGCAAGGAAATTCTGATCCAACAGGAGAACTTTCCAGGAAAAATATCCAGATAAGCCACAAAAGAAACAAGCCCTAGATAGAATGAAGGATACAACCACACCCACGCTCTTTCAGGAAGATGGAATGACATTTGCAAAACTAGAACAATGTATGTCATCTGAGACCCTCTGATCATAGCCGGAAATTTGTCCATCTCCTCTAGTCTCTCTTTTTTGTTTGCTTGTTTTTGTCTTTTGAGAAAAAAGACAAGTTTCCTTTTATTTATCTATTTATTTCTTTTTTTTCTCCTGTGATTCGACATACTGGTGTTTGAGACGCATGAGTTTTCTGACTTCGGCGGGGTTGACTTCATAAAACCGCAAGAGTGCGACCATGTGTTTTTGATCTCTCCCCTCTGCCACCTCCCACGGTTCCATGTCCGGATCCAACGCCGACGGGACAGCACGTATTTTGGTATCGATGATCTGATCGCTGCACATCAGAATCTCCATGGCATGCAGATGCCCATAGTTTGCGGTACACCAGATAGCAGTTGGAACTTGAACTCCTCCATCCTCTTTTTTGTTGACATCGATTTCATTCTTCTTGATCAAACTCAGAATCTTTTCCGTATCACCTTGTATGCATGCCCCTATCAGCTCCATGAATATGTATTCACGTTCAACAACAACTACAAAAAAGGACACCAAAAAAATAATTTAGGATATATAGAAAAAAAACACCAAAAAAATCGCAACAACAACCCCCCCCCTACCCAAGTCGATCACTTGACAAGATTTCTTTTTGTTCATCAGACATGAATATAAAAAGCAGAGACATTTTTATTTTTTTCATTCAGCCAAACCCGTTTTTTTTCCAGTATGTTTTCTCTTGGTTTTTTTTGCTGACATGGTCGTTATGATTCCGAGATTCTGAGCGCTTCCCTCTGGTACTCAAGCCGTTTGCGTATAACTGGAATTGTTCAAAAAAAACCCGTCCTGGTTTTTGGACAAACCCAATATTCTTGCCAACACATTCTGAGTACGCTTCGTGTCGATTGGCGATTTAATTCATGCAACGTGTTGTCGAGTTCCAAGAATTCATTCATTTTTGTCTCTTCTCTTAAAAATCAGAGAGATCGCAGTAGGAGCTACTTTGGGTGCTTGTAAAAAAAGGTTTCGTGAATCTGTTACGGTGTTAAGCAGAATAAGACGGCTACTTTAGCTTGCTTTGGTCTCTCGCTTCTCGTAGAATAGCTCAGAAATCTTTCTTTTTATAGCATTTACGTGTAGTCGAGCTTTGGACTAATTCTTCACTGATAAAATTAGTTTCTTGAGTTAGAATTCTTTCGTTCTCTTTCTGTCTTGTTTGGTTCTGAGGTTGTCTGAATGTGTTATTGACAAAAACTTGATACTTTGATATTTGTGCTTTGGTAGTTATTCCGATGGTGATGATATTCTTCTCTATCTCCTGGATTCTGGATGGAAAGAAGGGACTGCTCTCTTGTTTAGAGTGATTGAGGTGATCTCACTAACTCGCGATTCACAGAATTCATTCAATCTTTTTTTCTCAAAACATTGAGATGATGTAAATCCACATACGACGCACCAACATGTCTTCACCGAGAATTCTTTCAAAAAATAACAAAATCTTGCGTTCGCGTTTGTTCGAGTTTGTGTTTTTTTTGGTTGAAAAAAGAAATAAATGTTATAAAATGACCTTTTTCGAGTTTTTTTTGCATCAAAAAAGAAAAAGAGGAGAAACAAATGTATTTTAAAACCCGTGTTTGTAAAGATCTTAGGTTCTTTTGGAACAAGGTTGAAGGGCATGTGGAATTCGTGGATGCCCTAAACAGAGGGACTTTGAGTATCCTGAGATTCCTCAAAACCCCCAAGGGTGCCCGGTGGTTCAAGGAGAACATCAACAACAGGAGCGTGGCCAACTACATAGACGACAAGGGTTTCACACCTCTGGATACGATATGCAAACACGATCATTCCACCCCGATTCTAAAATTCATCCTGAGCAAATTTCCTTCTTTGGAGATATGTGGATCATCGCACATGGAGATTTGTGTCGAGCTTGAAAAGCTGGAATCCATCAACGTCTTGCTGCAATTCAAGGGTCTGGACTGGGAGGCTTGCGTCAACTCGCCCATCTACAAGGTTCACGGGACGGAAGTCAAGATGGGGCTGGCCAACTTTTTGTGCTGTGGAGGATGCAAGCCGCTGAACCCCGCGAACACCAAGTTGATGGACATCTACAAGGAAACAGTTGATCTGGTTTTAGGAAAATCAACCACCTTGTGTGTTTCTGACTACCCTGATTTGGACTCGTATCCGCTTGGGATTTACGCCGTATCTTCCAACAATCTTGTAGGAATAGAACGTCTTTGCAAGCATCCACATCTTTTTGATCCACATAAGGACCCCCAAGATATGGTTATCAAGGCGATAGAAAATAATTTATTTGAGTTGGCGACTCACATCCTCAAGAGATACCCGTCAGCTTATGTGACATCCAAGAGGAATCTCGAGCTCAACCCTTTGGTCATGACGATCTTGATTTTGTTGGAGTGCCTGAAAAACAAGTGGAAAACACAGAGCTTGAGATGCTGGAAATGGCTCACGCTTCACTGCAGGCTCTTGGGTGAGGCTCAGCAAACCAAAAACAAGAGGATTCTTAGGAACGTGGATTTTAAGGTCTTGTCCAACCAAATCAAATCCGGTGTGGGGCCTGATCTGCTTTGTGTTATCCCAAAGGACTTGGAGCGCCACCTCGACCAGATTCCAGGATTTGCATATTGATTTTTTTTGGAAAAAAAAGACAAAGGAATAATAAACTGGTATTCAAAGAAATTTTATTTTATTCGATAAAAAAATTCTTGTGACAATACTTGCCCGCTACAACCTTGTCGAGAAAATCCCAAGGATCCTTGGCATCCACCTCGCCTTTTGCCAAAAATCTCATCACCGCATCCCAGTTTCTCTTGATGAATTCGTGGTTCTCTGCATCGGTCAGCGTGACTGTCAATCCCAAACCCTTGACCTTCATCTCTCTCTTTTTTTTGTTGGGAGTTCGAGTTTGCGAAAACAACAAATGGTGCTCAAGGGGAAAATACCCACGGAAATTGCCTTGTACATTTGTAACTTGGTGTACGACTCCCTTTCTTTTGGATGCCATCAAAAATTCATTCTCAGACTCGTCAAACATTTCCTTGTTTCTCCAGAGAATAAATAAATCGATTTTTTGTAAAAAAAAATTCAACAAAAGACACACAAAAAAATGTTCTTTCTGCTGATATGCATGTTGTGCATGTGCACAAAAAGTGTTTATGGAACTACACATGATGGCGCATCCATAAAGGAAGCCTTTGAATCAAATTCGACAAACCCTTCACAGTTCTATATGGACCTTGTTAAAATCACAAAGGAATCACAAGATTTGTTAGAACGACACCAAACGCAGTTCAAAGAACTGATGAAGTTTTACGAAGAATCACAAAAAATATTGTACGATGCTTTAGTCGAATCCGGGGAAAGCATTGAACATCTTATGGCAGAACACGCACAAGAACAAGAAAGAATGAAGCAAGAGATTCTCCAAGGTATCGCTGATGCCGTGGGGGAAGATGAGGATGCCACGGAGGTTGTGCTCCAAATCCGAAATCAGATCTACCCTCGCTGCATGCTTTATGGAAAGAATTCTTGGTTTGTTCAAGACACAGAAGTTCACAGGAACCTAAGTCCTGAACTGCAAGAGAAACTTGCTCGAGGATTACCTCTAGCTTACCCGGGATCCAGAATAGCCAAGATGGATGAGAAATCGCTCTTGTTAGAAAACATCAAGTGTCCGAAATACACTCACTTTTGAATTTTTTTTCCACTTTATTCGTTTTTAAGCAAAAAGACTTTAATAAGCCAAAAAAGCACAAATCCTACGGTGATACCCAAGGCAAACTGGATCCCGAGCTCTCGTTGATGCCTTTGCTTGTCACAGACATGCTCGAGCTTGTTCTTGAACGCCACCACATCCACATAGAGGCCCTTTTGGTGCCAGTCGGTCGCGCTTTTCCTTGTGTTTAGCAGCTTGATGATAGGGATCCCATTCTGTGTGAGGGTTATGGTGCTGGTGGTCTTGGTATCAATATCTTCTCTGAAATCCTTGAGAATCTTCAAAATCCACATCGAATCTGCGATCCGCATGTTCAGCACCCAGTTCTGGTACCCGCAAACCCTCTCTGCTGCGGAATCAAAATTATAACTTCCATTTTCAACGCAGGCAGTCTGCGTGATCTGGCAGTTGCTTGTGTAATCTTCATGCGCCGTTTCAACGTTGTTAACCACAAATTTTCTCTTGTTATCTCTCCCATGAATTCTTTCAAACATGTCACGCACAGAACACGATTCCATATTCTCCTCTGCTTCTGCCATCTTTTCTTTTTTTGCTTGTTCTTGTATCTCTTTTTTTTCTTTTCTTTTCTTTATTCACAGGATCTCTCTCACCCAACACAAAGCAAAAAAAAAGTCGATATTTATACAAATTTAGACGAAAAAACGTACCAGTTCAAAAAGGGAACAAATTTTATTCTTTGATTTTCAGGAGGCTGTCGCTGAGGAGGAGGATGAGGCTCAAAAGCTGGGCGGGTTCCTGTTGTTTGGAGTGGTGACCGACAAAGGCTAAAGTTTCAGGCGATGCCTCGTGGATCCAGTGAAAGAGGATGGTTCTGTAGATATCGGGCTCATAAGTGACCCTGGCTTTCAAGATGTTATTTATGGATTGCTCGTAAGTTCGGTCAGAAGGAAAGGCATCGCGAGAGAAATAAACTTGACGCAGGATTTGAGCAACCTCGGTGTGTGGGACAAAAGCAAGCATATCTTCAATGTAATTGCCCAGAAAGACTCTATCAATGGAATTTTTGACCTTTAACATCAGCTTCTGCAGTAGCGGGTGCCTGGTTTTACACATGACCATCCATTGGTCTGCGCTGATCCAACCAGCGTCGAATGCATAGCCAACATAATCAATAGAATCTGCATTAACATTCACAAAGTCCATGTTTTGCAAAACAAAAAACAGATTCGTTGCGGGATTTCTCCTGATGATTGAAACAAGGGTGAAATTCGTGACGCACATTCTTTTTGGAATAACGATATGTTCTAAGAGCCATTCTTGATCTTCCGCCGTCAAATCCTGATTCTCTTCATCCTCATCAAACAGCTTGCCGTTTAGAGCCCCCTGATACCGAATGCGAAACTCTTGCTCGCACTCCTCTGCCTTGTCTCTCAGCACCCGAAAAGATTGGATTTTAGGATCGTTTCTCAGCTCATTCATTCTCGTGTCTTCCTCCTGGACCAGGGCTTTCAGAGCATCCATTTTTTTTGGGTTTTGAGAAGATGCAAAACTATTTTTTAACCAGTTTATTTGACAAGACTTTTTTAAAAGATTCCAAATTGCCAAAGACGCATTTTTCGTCGCTATCGCTGCTTGTGAGTTCCAGGGAATGGATTTTAGCCACCCGCCTGGCTTGTGAATCAGAAAAGATGTATAGCGTCCTCATAGGGCGAGAGACATACTTGTGGATCATCCTGAGGATAAAGATGGTCTCCCTCACAAAGTCATCTTTTGATGCTTGAGGGTGTCTTGAGAAATCAGCGATAGCGCCTTCCAAATCCAGAGAGGGTGCCAGATGCAGCATCTCGGGTGTTGTGATTTCACCCTCCTGGTGTCTAAAGAAGACCATGAATGTCTCGAGGAATTCGGCCCGATCGCGGGCTGGGATGCATTTTTCAAACGCCAATTCCATCTTTTTTTTGTTTTGGAGCAAAAAAAAAATTTAGTTTCTCGAGAATTTATTCAAAAACCCTCTTATATTTTCCATATTGTCTATAATACAAACTCGACCTCCCTGTTCTTGGGTGCTCATGATCTTGATCGCCTGGGAACCTTTAGAATCAGAAAGAATGTACAGACTTTTGATTTTCAGTTTCGAGAAGCTTGGGCGTGCCTGCAGAGCCTTTAGGATACTCATCGAGTCTTGCATAAAAGTCCCTTTCCACGTAGAGAGCTCTTTGATAGCCCCTTCAAGATCAAATTTGTCTGAGCAATATCCAGCGATAACGTTCTGGGGCAGATGCTCACCCTCGTCAAAAGGGGGTTCGCGACACCACAAAACCTTACTGATGAATGATTCATAATCATCTTGGCTCATCTTGCTCATCAAGACATCCAGAGAATGAGACATTTTTTTATGACTTGGATTTTTTGCTGAACTTTTTTTCCTTGTTTAATTCTTTCTTTATACAAAACACAAACAAACAAAATCGAACAAACGCCAAAACAAACTTGTTCTATTTCTTTTGTTTTTTTTTGGTTTCCTGTTACCCACAAAACAATCTGGTGGTTGTCGTTGTTGGGGCTGGTGTACTTGTGGTTCCTGTGTGTGTTGTGTGGGTTGTAGAGCTTGAGGTTACTGTCGTTGTAGGTACAACGGTCGTGGTGGGAGGCGCAGCAGTGGTTGTGGTGGGCACAACAGTTGTTGTGCTCGTTGGAAGAACGCTGGTTGTAGTCGTGGAAGTCGAACTCGTTGTAGGCACAACAGTAGTTGTGGTTGTGGTTGTGGGCACAACAGTAGTTGTGGGGGTAGCAGTTGTAGTCGAGGTTGTGCTTGTAAACGTCGTTGAAGTCTCAGTTTCAGTGGTTGTGGGAACCAAAGTTGTGGTTGAGGTTGTGGTGGGCACAACAGTAGTTGTAGGCACAACCGTAGTTGTGGTTGTTGTGAAAGTAGAACTTGTTGTTGTAGGTACAACAGTCGTGGTTGTGGTTGTGGTACTTGTAAAAGTCGTGCTAGTTTCGGTTTCAGTGGTTGTGGGAATCACAGTCGTGGTGGTCGTTGTGGTGGGCGTCGGGGTTGTTGTAGTTGTTGTTGTAGTAGTAGAAGTAAAACTTGTTGTCGGTGCCTCAGTAGTGGTTGGGGTGGTTGTAGGAATGGGAGTAGTCGTAGTTGTGGTTGTGGATGTGGTTGGCACAACGGTCGTTGTTGTGGTTGTTGTGGGCATAGCAGTGGTTGTGGTGACTGGTTTATCGACACAGTAAGGTGTTTCAAAAGAGTAGGATTGTTCACATGTTTGATTTTGAAAGCAAGTGGTGTTGGTGCAGTTGGAGCAAGCCATGGAAGAATAATCTGTTGTGGCAGCTACACTCTCATAATCAGGAACAGGACAAGTCACGTTATTTCCTGTTAACATAAACAACTCGGTCATTCCAGAGATGCTTGTAATATTCTCGTAAA
>Ga0134125_10004010_pt1 | contig 16878 bp, 22 predicted proteins | sample KB31751_FD_96464 | JGI IMG/M metagenome (GOLD analysis project Ga0134125, IMG submission 96464) | Terrestrial soil microbial communities with excess Nitrogen fertilizer from Kellogg Biological Station, Michigan, USA - KB3-175-1 | ecosystem: Environmental > Terrestrial > Soil > Unclassified ...
GGTCTTCATCTTTCACAAAAAAACTAAGTCATCTACATTTATAATTTTACGAATTAATTATTAATTTGTGTGAATATAGTGTTGGTTTAATTAGTTAGTTTTTAAAATAGGATATATGATGATTAAATAGTGAGAATGGTTGGTATTATAAATCTACAAAAAAAGTTAGTATGCGAACTAATATTCATAAAAGAGAAGCAGAACAGTCAATGCTTCCCAGAGCAAAAGTTAAAAAAACAGATACTAAAATAGTTAGTCTTACAGTTAATAAAGAAAAATTAACTGTACAACTAGACGATGGCAGAGAGTTAAGCATTCCGATTGACTGATTTTCTAAATGAGGAGTGGAAAATGTAAGTTCTAGCAAGCTGAAAAAGTATGAAATTTGGAGAGGAAAAAATATCTTTTTCCCAGAAATCAATGAAGTGTTGGGAGTAGAGAAGTTTATTGGTGGATTTGATGCTTCTTGCTAGTGCCAACTTGAAAAATAAAGGGCTATTACTGCTTCTTCAAAGTTGGTGATATGTCAAAGTATAAGAAGGCTCACATTCATGTTGAGGCTTCCCGTGGTGAAATATCGTTCTGAATATCAGAAGAAGAAATAAAACTAAAAGTTATTGAAGGTCATATTAACCCTCACGAAAGAGGCAAAATAGAAAGGATAATTGAAGAAAACTTAGACTTCTTTCTAAAAGAGTGGGAAAAGGAGAAAGCAAAAAAGAAATAAGATAAAACTTTATAAAATATGGAGAAAAACTTTTAACTATTCTCTCTTTTTAACATAATAACATAATAAATCCTATGAAATGTTTTTTTTGCGGCGAAGAAGTCGTTGCTCCATTCAACTTTGGAGAAGGTATAATGGAAGGAGTTGAAGGAATAAAATATCTTTGCCAGAACCACTTCCAAAACTTTTCTAACTATGCTAAAAGCAAAAAGAAAAATTAGCAGAAGAAAGGGAAAGAGAAGAGAAAAAGAATATAATAGACTGTAATTATTGTCGGAGTTACGGTGGCAAAACATTTTTTGGCAAATTTAACAAAAAAACCCAAGAATGTAATCATGAATATTGCAATTATTACCCTTGAGATTGTGATTATTGCCGAAAAAAAGTGAGAGGTAATTGGCTAATAAACCAAAGAAAAGTTCTGAGTGTTGAATGCCACTTTTGCTCCAAAGAATGTGGTCTAAAATATTTGGAAGAAAAAGAAAACAAACTAAAAGATAAAGTAAAGAAAGAACAAGAAGAACTTTCTCAGCCTTGTAGCCAATGCGGAGGAAGTTTAGGCGACACTTATTACTATGACCGAACTGGAGAAAGACAAGGAAAGTTTTGCTCCCAAACTTGCTTCCAAAAAGTATATAAAGACAAGTTAGAAAAAATAAAAAAACAAGATTACAAAATTAAAATTTAGTATCTTTTTCCTCATTTTCATGCAAATAAAGTTTAAAAAGATTTTATATGAGTAATATAACCAAAGAATTCGATATTATAGTGATAGGAGGAGGGCACGCTGGCATTGAAGCCTCTTTGATTAGTACTCGCCTAGGTCTAAAAGTTGCTTTAATTACACTAGAAAAAAAAAAAATTGGTCTAATGCCTTGTAATCCGTCGGTAGGAGGAGTAGCCAAGGGAATAGTAGTGAGGGAAATTGACGCTCTGGGAGGGGAAATGGGAAAAGCGGCAGATGCAACTGCTCTCCAATTCAAATTACTCAACACTTCTAACGGTCCGGCCGTTCAGGCACTCCGAGTTCAATCCGACAAGGTGGCTTATTCCCTTTATATGCAAAAAGTCGTCAGTAAACAAAAAAATCTGACTGTTATCGAGGGAGCAGTTAATAATTTACTAATTAAAGAAGGAAAAATAGAAGGTGTGGAACTAAAAGAAAGAAAAGTTGTTTATTCCTCCGTAGTAGTGCTAACTACTGGCACTTATCTCCGACCAATTATTTACCGAGGACAAGAAAGCAAAATTGAAGGAGCAATTGGCGAAAAAGAAGTAGTCAATAATATCTCTCAACAATTAACTGAATTAGGTTTTAGACTAAACCGCTTTAAGACTGGAACCAGCCCCCGCATTTTTAAAAATAGTGTTGACTACACTCAATTTAAGTTAGAGCCAGGCACTAATCTACCTTTACGTTTTTCTTCCCGAAGCTATTATTCTCAATTATTACCTTTTAATAAACAATTACCTTGTTATCTGCTTCACACTAATGAGAGAACTCATCAAATCATCCGAGAAAATCTCCACTTATCTCCAATTTTTAGCGGAGAAAGCATTGGAGCTGGTCCCCGTCGTTGTCCCAGTATTGAGCATAAGGTATGCCTTTTTGCCGACAAAGAAAGGCATCAAATTTTTGTGGAACCTCAATCCCAAATAGAAGGTACTAAAGAAGAAAAGTCTATTTATCTGCAAGGTCTTTCTACTTCTTTGCCGATCGAAGTTCAAGAAAAGATTTTAGCAACTCTTCCTGGTTTTGAAAAAGCCCAAGTCCAAGAATGAGGCAAAGCAATCGGATACGATAAAATAGACGCTACTCAACTAAAAAACAGTCTAGAAAGCAAACTAGTCGAGGGATTATTTGTGGCCGGACAAATTAATGGAACCACTGGCTATGAAGAGGCCGCCGCCCAAGGATTAATGGCCGGAATTAATGCTAGCCAGAAACTAAAAAATCAAGAACCGTTAGTTTTAAAAAGGAATGAAGCTTATATCGGAGTGCTGATTGATGACTTAACTACCAAAGAAATTACTGATCCTTATCGACTTTTAACTTCTCTGGCTGAGCATCGATTATTATTAAGGCACGATAATGTTTATACTCGCCTTTGGCCAATTGCTCGCCAACTAGGCTTGTTAAGCGAAAAGGACTGAACAACTTTTCAAAAAAAACAAAAAATCCAAAAAGAAATTAGTCAAGAACTACAAAGATTAGTGTTTAAGGCTGACAAAAACCTTACCCAAAATTTCTCTCAATTAGACACTAGTCAATGAAAAACTATAAACACAGTAAGCGGCTATGACTTATTAAAAAATAACAAAGTTTTGTTAAAGGAATTTCAGACCTGAGTTCCAAAAATAAAAAGTTTAAGTTGGGAAGGTCAACGAGAATTAGAGGCCAATGTTAAATACGAAAACCAGATTAAAAACCAGTTAGAGGAAATAAAAGAACTAAATAAATACGAAGCCAGAAAAATTCCTGATGAGATAAATTATGAGCAAATAGATAATTTATCTAAAGAGGCTCGAGAAAAATTAACTAAAATAAGACCTCCTTCATTAGGGGCAGCAATGCGAATGATAGCAGGAGTTAATCCGACAGACATTCAGGTGTTAAATTACTATTTAAACAAAAATTATCCGCAAGATAGAACTTCACGCGATTAACAAATCTTGTAAGACTGCAAGAGTTAGATACCTATGAGAAATAGTGGTGGTTAATTTTGTGGAAAACACCTCAAATTCCAGATGTCCCTTAAAAGTTTCCAAAGTTAGCACTACCTTATCGCCATGACGGCTATTTAATAATTTCTTCTTTATGACTTACTGTTTTTTGACAAAATTTACAATATTTTTTTAAGCCTAATTTCTCTCCTTGGGGTTTTTTGGCTTTGGAAGTTCGATAATTTTGATGTCTTTTTTTGCAACTACCACACGTTAAAAATAAATTGACTCTCATATGCCTTACTTTTTATTTTTGTTTTTTTTTGATGGATCCTTTTTGGAATTTTTAGAATTGTCCTGACCTTTTTTTACAGAACTTTTAGCCATATTAATAAACCTATTTACTTGTTCTTCGGAAGGCTTTTTTCCCAAAGCAGATAGCATATTTCTGACTTGCTCTTTATCAGGATTTTCCATTTTCTTTTTTCACTCTTTTATTTGCTTTTTGAAAACATAATAGGCAATAAATCCACCTGTAATTACTCCTACTATGAGTGTTATTGGCACAATAATGAGAAAAACTTGTAAAGTACTCATATTTGTAGTTTTATAATATATATTTTAAGCCTTTCGAACAATAACTCGCATTTTTGCACTTCGGGCTCGGTGATTATTCATTACCTCAACTGGGGTAGGAATTAAGGGTTTTTTAGTGATAATTTGGAAATATTTAGAAGAATATTTTTTGAAAATTTGCTTAACAATTCTATCCTCTAATGAATGATAACTAATCACAATAATTTTTCCCTCTCTGGCAAGATGTTTAAAAGCGACTTCTAAGGCCTGGCTTAAGTTTTCTAGTTCTTGGTTAACAAATACTCGAAGGGCTTGGAATACTTTCCGAGCCGGGTGCTTATTGCCTTTTTGGGAAAAACAGGAAGCAATTATTCCAACCAATTGCTCAGAGTTAACAATTTTTTCTTTTTTTCGTCAGTAGCAAATTTTTCGAGCAATAACTCGGGCTTTTCTTTCTTCGCCATAGAGATAAAAGATGTCGGCCAATTTTTCACAAGAATAATTATTAATTACCTCCTCGGCTTTTAATTTACTCTTTTCGCTTATTCGCATGTCAAGTGGCGAATTTAAGCGATAACTAAAACCTCTTTCTTCTACTAATTGGTCCGAGGAGAGCCCCAAATCAAATAAAAATCCATCCGCTTCCTGGACGCCCATTTTCTTTAAATGCTCTTCCAGATTGACAAAATTGTCATTAATGAGGTAAAATTGGGGAGAATGAAAAATTTTATCATTTCGAGCCAACTCACTAAACTTCTTGTCTCACTCAAAAGCAATTAACTTACCTCTTTCTAATTTTTCCAGAATAGCCCGTGAATGGCCACCTCTTCCAAAAGTACAATCAACATAAATTCCTCCCTTTTTTAAATTAAGATGGTCGAGAACTTCACTTAACATTACTGGGACATGAATTCCGCCATTCGACATTTTAGTGCTTTAATATTTTAGTTTTTTTAACCCATAGGTTTGTCCTTCACACTATTTTTGCACTTACTTATCTTTTTCTTCGGTCTTCTTCTCTCCTCTAATTCTTTTTCAACTTTCAGTTCCTTTAATACTTTTTCAAGAAAAATAAGAATAAAGCAAAGCATAGGCAATACTAACGATTAAAAAAAGAATGGTTAATCAAGTACGTCGCTCCCCATGAGGAACCAAATTAAAATAACTACCTATTACGATAAAAGGCATGGCAATTCCAGCCGCAATTACAAAAAATAACTCAAAAAAATCTTTTACATTCATATTCTTAATAATTTTATTTATTTTGCAATAAAAAAATGTTTAATATATATTTTATACAATTTAATGACAAAATCTTCTTCCAAAAAACATTTAATTTTGTTTTTTATCGTTATCATGGTTCTGCTTGCCATGGTAGGAATAGTGGCACTTTCCCGACGGCAAAATCAAAAAAATAAAACTAGAAAAGAGATTATTAAACCTTTGGAAATCATAACTATTCAACCGACAAAAAAGCATTCAGCCAGCGTTATTTTTCTTCATGGTTTAGGAAATAATGCCAAGAACCAACAAATTATTTGTCAACCATTAGCCGCCAAATTTCCTCATGTTAAGTTTATTATCCCGCAAGCTCCTACTATCTCGGTGAGTATGAATTGAGGTTGACGAATGCCAGCCTGATACAATATCAAGGGTAATGCCCGTGATATCATGAATTTAAAAGAGGATAAACAAGGACTATTAAACTCAGTTAGTCAAATCAAAAAAATTATTCAAAAAGAAATTAACTCTGGCATCTCACCTCAAAAAATTATGGTAGTAGGTCATTCCCAGGGAGCCTCAGTGGCTTTAGCAGTCGGCTTAACTTCTGATTACCGCTTAGCCGGAATTATTGGTTTGAGTGCTTTTTTACCATGCCGCCGCGAAATATTTAATTGAGCCAAGTCCAAGAATAAAACCATTCCTTTTTTCTTATACCACAATTATTATGACGATGTTGTTCCAGCCAGTATTGGTAGTCAATCGGCTGAATTACTAAAAGAAAAAGGTTACCAAGCCGAATTTGAAGGAGACTATAGTGGTAATCATTTTTTTCATCCCGAAGAATTACAAGAAATCTTGACCGAAAAATTAAATACTCTTCTGTAAAATTGAACTTTAAATTATATTAAGAAAGAGAAAGTGAGTGATGGTGAAAGAAAGAGATGTTAAGTAAACCCTCCTCTCTGAGTTCATAGTTGTTTGGCTTACATTACTTTTTGTAATAAGTTTAACTAAATTATCCTCTATTTCCGCTAATTTTTGGATTAAACTGCTTTCATCATCCTTTCTGAGTCAATTATTACGTTTGCTAGTATTGGTAACATTTTGGAGATTTTTTAGTAATTCTTTGTTCATGTTTTTGTTATTTTATAAATTTGCATTAATTGGGAAGAAATTAAAATCTCTTCTTGGCATAGTTTTAGCAGTTGGGAGATCAAGAGATTTTTTTATATCAAAAAAAGCCTTTAATAGCAATCTTGATTACTTTTTGATAAAGAAATTAGGAAGTAATTTTTAGTTTCGCCACAAAATTGTTGATCTTTTTAAAATCTATTGTTAGTTAGTAAGATAAGAAGCAATAAAATAACTTATACAAATCTTGATCCCCCTTTTAATATGAATAAAGAATCAAATCTAAATGATAAAGAAATTGCTAAACCCCTGGGAGCAATTGACAATAACTTTACTCTTGATAAATCACGCCAAGAAATTAAGTTTGTAGTTGTCGAAAAAACTGGTAGGTTGTGGCCTTATCATGGTGATAAAAAGGCATTAAGTGCTAGCACTCTCACAAGAATTTTGCGAGAAATAGAATATCAAGAGATACCAGAATATATTCTGCTCAAAGCCGCCGAAAGAGGAAAAAATTTTCATGACATTATCCAAGAATTTGCACAGAATGGGAAACATCCTTCTTTTGTTGATTTAATAGAGGTTAACAGGTTAAATAAATTAGATAAACGGATTCATGAAACAATTAATTTTTTGAAAAAAAATAAATCCTTGAAACTTGATCGTTTTATGGGCAGTGAAAAACTCCATTATGTTTTTTACAAAGATGAATTATTAGCTACTTATGTTGACTTAGAATTCCATGACTACATTATTGAGTTAAAGACAAGTAATATTAAAGCCAACAAGAGTCCATTAGCCTTGCTTATTTTTGAAATTCAATTGCTTATTCAATATTTATGTACTGGTAAAAATGTTTACCTTTTATGAAGCACAGGCGAAGGAGTAATTTTTGATGAATTCCAAATAACCCCGCATGCTCTTAAAATACTTGATATGCTAATGGAATTAGTAAAAAATGGTGATGACTATTCTCCACAAATGAAAAAAGCCATTATCCAAAAAATATTAAGTAGTTATTCTGCACCTAAAAAACTAATTTGCTAGTATAATTAAATTAAGAAAGTTATGAAAGGAAATGTATCCAAAATAAACCAAGGAGGATGTAATATTAATTTTCCGCTTTATATTTTATATGCTGTTATTTCTTCGGTTGTTATTTTAATAGTCTTTTTAGTGGTGATGTTAATTAAGGGGACGAACTAATGAATAAGTCAAGTCCAGACGACTTCTTTAATTTATTTTCAAAAAGAAGGTAAAGTTGCAAGAAGGAAGATTTAACTTCATGGCCTTTCTAATTCTTTCCTTTTTTTAACTGACTTTACCCAATTTTGGTGTTTTCTAACTTTGTCAGGAGAGGAAATTTCTTGGCTGATTTTTTCTTTTAACTGTTCAAAAAAAGGCAACTTAGTTTCCTTTCTTTCGCAATGGGCTAATAAATCAGCAATATTTCGGTCACGGCTGTTGCTTACTCATAAAGGTTTATTTTTAAAAACAGATTTAATGTTCTCTTTTAGACTAATTTCTAAATAAGGGCTATTAAAACAGACAATGTTTAAAACATTTTGATTACAATTAAAATAACTTTTAAATCTTTTGACATGAGTTTCATTTTGATAAAAAGGAGAATACATTTGGTGTCGTTCATGCCATCTTTGTCTTCCTACTGGATATGACCATCATAAATATTCATGGTTGAGATTACCAGTCAATCAGCCTCGCCCTCAATCTTTTACTTCAATAACGTAAACTCATTTTCGAGTAAGCAAAAGAATATCAATTTCACAGCTTCAATAATCTTCCTTTTGAAAAATTAAGTTATTGACTAGCAAATAATCATTTTTAGTCCAACCTTTTCACTCAATAAAATTTTTAATTATTCTTAAAGTTTCTTCTTCTCCAGTTTGCCCTGGTTTTTTAGAAAAGATTGACCCAAGAATAATTAAGAAAGTAAAGGCTATTGTTATGGCTATAAAGAAAAAAACATTAGAGATGGGCATGTTAATAACGTCGTTTTCTTCAATATCTTCGACGTCTCAGGAAAGTCTTTCGACCTCTTTTCCGAGAGCCTCCGCTAATGGAAACTAGTCAGAGAATAACGAAGAAAATTATTAAAAATAAATTTAAGGCAATTAGAACATAAAAGTTAACTTTTAGTCAGGTCTTTTCTTTCAATTCTTCTTTAAAGTAATCTTTATTTCGAAAATAATAGACGAGGAAAATTAAATCAAGAATAACAACTGTGGCTAAATAAGTTCAAACAATCCAAGGATAAGAGCGGTAAAGGTTTAAAAACCAGTTAAGCATTTTGCTTGTCCTTTTTGTTTTTTGTTAATAATCAGGAAATTATTCCAACTATTAATATTCCTACTATGGCTAAGCCAATATAAAAAACTTTATTGGATTTAGGAGATTGATTATTGTTTCGCTCCAAATCGCTTAAAAATAATTCACTTTTTCCTATTTTTTGTAAATAAGATTTAGTTCGTTGTAATTCATTATTGCTTGCTTCTTTGCTTTCAGTAGTAGAGTTATTATATTTAATTATTAACTTATCATTTTCTAGTCTAATTGATTTAATATTTTTTTGTTGGAAATATTGAAATATAATGTCTTTATCACTTAATTCTTTGGATCGAGAATTAGAATTGTCAGTTGGTTTATTTTCCACTTGTTTCTTTTCAGGACTTTCCAGGTTATCTGCGCTTTCTTTAAATTTAGCAATAGTAATTTTATCAGACAAATTTACTTTTTTTCAAGGTAATTGTTTGTTATTTTTCCCTTCTGGTTGGAATGGAATATTTTCAACCCCTTCAATTTGAAAAATATCCTTGTTTCTGTCTTGATTAAGAGTAAAATTTGCTACTAATGGATGATTTTCAGGAAAGGCTAAATGAAACTTTTGACCGTTTTCCATCCCTCGAAAAACACGAAATTTATCATAACCACGAGGGTCATAATCAACTGCTCATTCCATCCCTCCCTCATAAAGAAACATTTGGAGATTGCTATTTAACTTTTGGTCGATTTTGGCTTGTTCTTCTTGGTATTTTTGGGTTTCTTTTTCTTCCTTTTTCTTTTCTATCTCTTCTATTTGCTGAATTAAACTTTCAATTTCTTTCCAATCGTTAGGTTCTAATTCCTCAGGAAAAACATAGATACCTTCTCTTGCTCCGGGATGTTGCTTTTCTTTATATTTATCTTTATCAGAACCAAAATAACACAATCGCCATTCATTACCTCTATAACTGGCACAATCTTCGCCTAATGTTATTAACCAACTACACCCTCCAAATCCATTTTTGCTCTTTTCCTCCTTTTTGGCTTCCTCTAAATCTTTTTGCAAATCCTCTTTAATTTGATTAGCGAGTAATTTTTTATGATTGACTGACATAATAAATGCTTTAATATTTTCCTATATATTAATAGTTTTAGTGTTCTTTTTTTAAATTTCTACTAATTCTCGCTTCCTTCCTCTTCTTTGCTTTCCTTACTCTGCTGTAAAAGCATTTTCTTATTTGTTTTAATTAATTTTTCCCCTGTAAATTGATAAATGTAATCAACATATTGGAATATTTCATAGTGGTGGTCAATTACCAAGACAGTTTTACCTTTTAATTTAGTGAAAATATTCTTCAAAATTGTTCCTTTTAATTTAGGGTGAACGTTGCTTAATATCTCGTCCAGAATGTAAATATCGTGGTCATTGATAAATATTTTCATGGCTGAAATTTGTTGTTTTTGTCCTTCTGATAGATCGCTACCTCCTTCTTTTAATATCGTGTCAAATCCCTGCGGTAGTTTATCAATAAATTCATAAATGCCAACTTTTTTGGCTGCTTTCACTAACTTTTCAAAGTCTTTTTGGTCATATTGGTTAGGGTAACAAACATTTTCAGCAATACTCATTCGATAAAAGGTCGGACGATTAGTTTGATAACAAATGTGTTGGTGGAGGCTAATGGTATCTATCTCACGAATATCACGCTCCCCAATTAAAATCTGTCCTTCTTTTAAATCGTAAAGTTTGAGAGTAGTTTTGGTGATGGTGCTTTTGCCAATCCCATTTTTTCCAGCAACCCCATAAATTTTACCTTGTTCAAAAGTGAAAGAAAAATTTCGTAAAATATTGTGCTGTGGACGTTTAGGATAAGCAAATACTACCTCCTTAAAAGTCAAATCACCATTTTTAAAAGAGAGTTTTGGAACAATAGAGGTAGGAACAGTTGAAATTGTTCGGCGATTTAAAGTTTTAGCACTCTCATTAACAATAGTTAGGCTACTGGAAAGTTCGTCTAGAGTTAGCATTGCCTCGATTATTTTGTTGATTTCACTATTCAAACTTCTTACTGAAATGAAGTATCGAACAAAACTGCCAATCAGGAACACTGCTCCCATTTTGTTGCTCTCGGAGTAAAAAACCAAGGTCAGTGCTATAAAAATAATGGGGATGCTCGGACTAACCACATATTGAGGAACTGCTTTAAACATGGTACTATACCAGAGTGATTTTTTGTTCTGGCGGAAAGTTGAATCTAGTTGCCGACCTACTCTTTCCTCTTCATATTTTTCTCCAGAGACCGCTTTAATATATTCTAGATTATTAATTCTTTCATAAATAACTTTGTTATCTTCTTCCTGTCTTTTTCTGGCCGCCAAATTTAACTTACTGGCTCTTTTAAAGAGCATTATTTCTACCACAAACAAAATAGTAAACAGGCCTAACACAATTGCTAAGAGTGGTAAAGCGGTTTCTTTTCCTCCAAAATTAATAAATTCAAATTTAAGTACCAGGAATATATAAACTGCTACATAAATTAGACGATTAGGAATAAACCAAATACTATATGAAATTTCGTCCAAATCATCGGCAAATTGGGTGATTAAATTGCGGGAAATCTCAGAAGAATTGGCATACTTGGCTTGAACCAAGTGGCGGAATAGGTCTTTTTTTAAGTCTCTTTCTATGCTGTCGTAAGCATAATTCATTCAGTAATAGTGAAGAACGGAGAAAAGACCCTTCACTACTAAAATGAGGATTAGTGAGTAGGTAATAAATCACCAAATACTTAATTCTTCGGTCTTGAATAAACGTAGACCAAAAAAATTAAATTCAAACTCGAAACCGTTCTGGCTTTGGTCAGAAATTTTCCTTTTGTCTAGGCTGGCCTTTTCAACTATTTCTTTGGCTTGTTTTTTGGTTAAAGAGCCATTTCCTTTTATTTTTTCTTCAATCTTTTTTTTGAGTTCTTTTTGCTTTTTATTGGACTCATCAGTCTTTTCTTTTAATATTTCTCTTATTCTTTTTTTTTCAATATCCTTTTTTTCTTTTCCTTCCTTTTCTATTTCCTGAGTTACTTGTTCGCTAAGAGCTTTTTCTTTATGTAGGAGTAGATTTTTTGCGTTAGCACCAATATTAAAGTTAATAATGGCAGTAATTATTGCTAGTAGAGAGCAGAAAAGAAATAGAAATGGATTATTTTTGATAATTCTTCCTAAGACTAGAAAGAGTAGTTTTATTTTACTTTGTTTTTTTGTTTTGAGAACCGATTTAGTAAATACAGTAGGGGAAGGAGACATTCCGAATTAGATATATATATTAATAATATTTTGATGGGTGATAAACTTAGGAGGATGGTTTGATGCAAAAGGAGAAATTGAAAATAATTTGTCAATTAACTCTGAAAAAGGGAGATTGATCAATGTTAATTTTTTCGGCAAAAGATGAAAACTAATAGGCCTATTAGCATTATAGCTCCTCAAATCGAAAAGAATACAATTAAACACATTCTATCAAATTTATCTTTCTTTTTGGCACACTTTTTACAGTAAATTTCCGTGCCATATCCGCTGTGTCAACTTGCCCTAAAATAGTTTCTTCCGCTCTTGGTAACTTCTTCTCCCTCAGGGATTTTTTTATAACATTGGCTACATAGCATTAAAAAATTTTAGATATAAGCGGTCAACAATTAGATAAGAAGTTAAAAATAAAACATTTCTGTCAAGGTTAACAAGTAAAATAAATTATAAAAACTCTATGACGAAAAAGAAAGTGAATTGTCATTATGAATTACTATGTCTCTTCAATGAGAAAGAGAAAAATAAGGAAAAATATGAAAAAATGATTAAGAATATGGAAGAATTTTTAGGAAAAGAAAATCTCGAAAAAATTGAGGTAAAAGACTGAAAACCAGTTTATAAAATTAGTAAATTAAAAGAAAGTAATTACGTCTTGATTTATTTTACTTCTGAAAGGCCCCGAGCCAAAGAGTTAGAAAAAGAGATTTTGCAGGCTGCTCCTAAGGACTTTCTTAATCGCTACCTCCTAATTAATCTAGAAGACGAGAAAAGAAATAAAATTAAATTAATAAAGAAAACTGATAAGTTGCAACCAAATAAAGATGCTGAATAAAATTAAAATAATTGGTATGTTCCTAAAAAAGGAACAACCGGAAAGTAAAATTGAAGATGTTAACCTTGCTTCTCAGGAGGCAAGAAATGAGATGAATAAATCACCATCCAAACTCGAATCAGAGGGAGAGAGTGGTTGGGAACCATGGTTTCGTTTCAGTTTAATGGTTTGGGCTCCCAGTGGCTCAAAAACTACCTTGCGCTGTGTTGCCCAAGGGGAAATTGCTGAAAAAATTAAGAATGAAGTTAATCAGGAAGAAGTAATAGAAGTGAGAGGATATTTAAGAAATGAAAAGGAAGGCAAACAGATAATAATAAAAGTGGTGGAGTTTAGTAAGCTTAACCTAGATTTTGAGGAGGTTGACAAAGATAATTCTAATCAAGTACGATTAATTGGTAAAATAATTAATAATTTGCAAGCGGCGGAAATATTGTCTTTCAAATTGGCAGTTCCTCGTGAAGGAATTAAATTTCCGCTTTTCTTTTGCCGAGTTAACGAAAAAGAATTAATCCCAGAATTTAGCGAGAAATTAAAAAAGGCTGATATTATTCTCTTAGAAGGATTTTTACAAACTCAAAAGATAGTGAAAGAGGAGGGAAGCGAGAAGAAAATTGAATGAGTATCCTCAGTTATCTGCTATGGATTTACTCTCCTTGACAGTGATTCAGTAAGTTTTTTCTATCCCCTTGACAAATTAACTCGGGTGGTCAAAGAAGTTAGCAAAATTGATTTTAGTAAGCCTAAAGTTAAGGTGCAAGTAAATGGGCAAATAGGTAAAGAAAATGGTGGAAATTAATTCAGATAAGAAAATTAAAAGCAAAGGTAGAAAAAGGAAAAGAAGTTCTAAGACGGACTATTTTTTGAGTAAAGGGATTGCCTACATTGATTACAAAGATGTGCCTACTTTGCGCAGGTTTATTAACCGACAAGGACGAATTAACCATCACCAGAACACTCAGTTGGTAGCCAAAACTCAGCGACGATTAACCAAGGCCATTAAAAGGGCTCGTCAAATGGCACTTTTGCCGTATACAATAGTAGATCAAACTGAGGAAATTAAAAAATAATTTATATTTATGTCGAACAGCCAACAAAGAAGAATTATAAATAGTTGTCAAACTTGTCGCACTACAATTTATGAAGGAGAACCAATTTATGCCAGTTCCAAAGGCCAAAGTTCTGGTTACACCAGTGGTGCCTATGGTGGGAGAAGTTTTGGCGATTATCAAGCCGGGGGTTATGGAGGACATTATAGTAGTGTCCATGCCTCCGAAAGTTGAGCCCAGTGTGCTTGATGTTATGACCAATGACAAGCAGAAATTGCTACTAATAAAAGGTTTTGAATTAAGTGGTGATTAGGTGGAATTTTATTGGTGATTATCTTAACCATTGCCAGTGTTTTTATTTTTCCAGGCTTAGAAAAAAGCAAAAACTCTCAATCAAATACTTCTGTCCCTTGACACCAAATGAAAATTTTCTCCTTAGGCAGTTTAAAAGTCCCTCTTCTTGCTCTCATAGTTCTCATCGTTGGCCTGATTTTAGTGAGCATTTTAGGAAGTCTTTTCCAACCTTCTATTAATCGCTACAAATTACGAAAACGACCATCCAAATTATAAGAAAATGAAAAAGACTGAAAAAGTTATCCTTTTACATAAAAGCCAATGAGGGGAAAAATACGAAATAAAAGAATTTCCTCGGGGATTTATTTTAAATTATCTTTTGCCCCAAAAGCAAATTTTACTGGCTAATGAAAAAAATCTTTCTTGGTTAGAACAACAAAAACAAAAGCAAGTCCAAACTGATTTGGCCTTGGAAGCAAAGGCTCAAGAGATATACGACAAAATTAATAATCTTTCTTTCTCCTTTGTGCTGAAAAAAGATGAAAAAGGGGAACCATTTGGTTCAGTAGGAATTAAAGAGATTCAGGCTGAGTTAGAAAAAATTAATTTTCACTGCGAAAAGAGCCAACTGTTGGAGTTTAGACCACTTAATAAAATAGGCGAAAATATAATAAAAATAAAACTAAGTAATAATCTTACTGCTAACCTAAAAATAATAATAAAATAATTAATATACCGAATGAACGCAATGTCAACCACTAAACTAACTAATTTTGAGATTAAAAAACTAGAAGACAGAAACCTTAACCCTTACTATTTAATTGTTAATAATGATAATAGAGATGAGGCTTATTTTTGTTTTGAAAAACTAGTAAAGGAAGGATGAGATATTTTAAGTAAAAGTCCTTCTCCCATCAATATTGAAATTGAATACGAAGAAAATGAACAAAACGGCAAGATTTACAAAAGAGTAACCGCCTTGTATACTGACGACGACATTTTTGTCTAAAATAAAATTGATATAGTTTTATAAATAAAAAAGTGCTTATATCAGCGCTGGATCTCAATAAGTACTAATAGTAAAAATATTAAAATATTCCAAATCACAAATAAAAAGCCTGGTGCTTATAACTCTATCGAATTTACTGTACACAAGCCTATTCCTTACTTTACAACAAACTACTGCCAACAAAGTGTTTTTGGCTAATGAACTTCCTTTTAGTAACTATAAAGTAGGAGACTATTTAGGAATAGATGTAGATAGAACTAGTTTGCGTTTTTCTGATGAACGAGGGAAGATCTGAAAAGACAGTGCCGTAGTGGCTAGAGTGGTGAAAGATGAGAATGCAGTTTCTACTAAGCATAAAAATGTTTATAGCAGTGAAGAGTTTGGAGGAGGATGAGTAGAAGAGTAAAATTGTAGTATTATGAAAACAAAAATAAAATTTGCATTAGGTTACAATGAAAACAAATATAATATTAATATTAGTAAGAGAGAGAATAAGTTAATCTTAATTTTGGGAACAAGATATATAAAAATTACAGATGATAATGAAAAAGAACTTGAAGAAATCTTTTTAAAGAACAAGAAAATTTTAGTCAATAGCATTAAGGAAATAAGTATTGATAATTGACAAGATATTGAAGAGTTATTAAGATTTTTGTTAGTCCTTTTAAAAGCAAATACAATTTACGATAAACAGAGATTCGGCTTTGAAATTAGAAAAGAAAGAAATGAGGTTGATTGAGAAATTATTGGAGAATCTCCAATAGTCACTGAAGAGCCAAAAAAGAGATTACTATTGGAAAAATCAGATCTGATTAATTTATGAGGATGAAGTCAAGAAATTAAAGGTGAATATGTATGAAATCAAGCTAAAAAAGAAATTGAAGAACTAAAATTGTTATTGAAAAGTTCCGATTCAGTTTCCAGTGAAAACATTAGTGAAATCCGGGAATATGTCAATAAACTTCAAGAATATAATAGTAATCCAAAAAGTTGAGCAAGATGAAATTGAAATAAAAAAACTTGGCTTTTTGGATTGCAATGAGAGACTGAAAACAAAAAAGTTCCTATCTTCCCCATTCAAGAGAAAGTAAACCTACTAAACTTACTAAAAAATATTTTAGAAGCAAAAAGTGAAAAGAGTTTAGGTAAGATCTACCGAGCAAAAGAAAACGAGATTTACGAAAAATACAAAGAAAAAATTGATAATGCTAAAGAGGTGAGAAGTAAAGATTTGAAAGAAATTATCCATGAACAACTAAAAGAAATTGCCGAAATAGTTATGCCTAATATTGAATTTGACTTTGCTAAATTAAGACAAGAAATAAAAAAGTTAAAATCAGAGAGTATTCTCAGTCAATTAAAGGTAAAAAAAATTGAACTAGAAGAACTAATTAGTTCTGCTAAAGGTGAACTTAATGAGGAAGCACAAAATTATTTGCTTGATTCCCTCTTAAAGAAAAAAGTAAAAATTGTGCGAAGTAATAATAATTCTACTTCTGAAAAAATAGAAAAAATTAGAGAAATTTTGGCTAAAAAGTTGGAACAAGAAAGATTACAAAATCTTTTGGACAAACAGAGTGAAGGTACTCAATTAGAAAAAAAACTAGAGAAACTACAAGAACAAGAAGAACATTTAGAAACTAAAATAGAATTCCCTCCTAAAAGTTAGTAAAATAATTTAAAAGGTATTGGTTAGAAATTAATCTTACTTATTATCCTTTTAAAAGAAATAACCCCATATTTTTATATTACTAAAGGGATATTTGGCTCAATTGGTTAGAGCTCCCGGCTCATA
>Ga0134125_10004011_pt1 | contig 16874 bp, 17 predicted proteins | sample KB31751_FD_96464 | JGI IMG/M metagenome (GOLD analysis project Ga0134125, IMG submission 96464) | Terrestrial soil microbial communities with excess Nitrogen fertilizer from Kellogg Biological Station, Michigan, USA - KB3-175-1 | ecosystem: Environmental > Terrestrial > Soil > Unclassified ...
ACCCGGAGTTATCAGCATGAACCAGGGCAAAGTTGTTCAGATCATTGGCGCGGTCGTCGACGTGGAGTTTCCGCGGGACCAGGTGCCCGAGGTGTACGACGCGCTGAAGATCGACGGCACCGCCATCACGCTGGAAGTCCAGCAGCAGCTCGGCGACGGCGTGGTGCGCGCGATTGCGCTGGGCTCCACCGAAGGCCTGAAGCGCGGCCTCGAGGCGCGCAACACAGGCGCCGGGATCAAGGTGCCGGTGGGCAAGGCCACCCTTGGCCGCATCATGGACGTGCTCGGCAATCCGATCGACGAGATCGGTCCGATCGACGCCGAGAACCACTGGGAGATCCATCGTGAGGCGCCGGCCTACAGCGACCAGGCCGCGGCCAACGACCTGCTGGAAACCGGCATCAAGGTGATCGACCTGGTGTGCCCGTTCGCCAAGGGCGGCAAGGTCGGCCTGTTTGGCGGCGCCGGCGTCGGCAAGACCGTGAACATGCTTGAGCTGATCAACAACATCGCCACCCAGCACGCCGGCCTGTCGGTGTTTGCCGGCGTCGGCGAGCGTACCCGCGAAGGCAACGACTTCTACCACGAGATGCAGGAAGCCGGCGTGGTCAAGCTGGACGACCTGCCATCGTCGAAAGTGGCGATGGTCTACGGCCAGATGAACGAGCCGCCGGGCAACCGCCTGCGCGTCGCGCTGACCGGCCTGACCATGGCCGAGTATTTCCGCGACGAGAAGGACGCGAGCGGCAAGGGCAAGGACGTGTTGTTCTTCGTCGACAACATCTACCGCTACACCCTGGCCGGCACCGAGGTGTCCGCGCTGCTCGGCCGCATGCCGTCGGCCGTGGGCTACCAGCCGACGCTGGCCGAGGAGATGGGCGTGCTGCAGGAGCGCATCACCTCGACCAAGACCGGCTCGATCACCTCGATCCAGGCCGTGTACGTGCCCGCGGACGACTACACCGATCCGTCGCCGGCCACCACGTTCGCGCATCTGGATTCCACGGTGGCGCTGTCGCGCGACATCGCCAGCCTGGGCATCTACCCCGCGGTCGATCCGCTGGCATCCACCAGCCGCCAGCTCGATCCGTTGGTGATCGGCCAGGAGCACTACGACGTTGCCCGCCGCGTGCAAGGCACGCTCCAGCGCTACAAGGAGCTGAAGGACATCATCGCGATCCTCGGCATGGACGAGCTGAGCGAGACCGACAAGCAGACCGTGACCCGCGCGCGCAAGGTCGAGCGCTTCTTCAGCCAGCCGTTCCACGTGGCCGAGGTGTTCACCGGCGCACCGGGCAAGTACGTGCCGCTCAAGGAAACCATCCGCGGCTTCAAGATGATCATCGACGGCGAGGTCGACCACCTGCCCGAGCAGGCGTTCTACATGGTCGGCACGATCGACGAGGCAATCAAGAAGGCCGAGGACATGGCCGCCAAGAAGGCCGCCTGAGGCAGCCCTCAATCAGCAATAGCGAGTGAACCCGATGGCAACCATCCGTGTCGAAATCGTCAGCGCCGAGGCCGAAATCTATTCGGCCGATGCCACCATGGTGATTGCCACCGGCGAAGCGGGCGAGCTCGGCATCGCGCCCAGGCACACGCCGCTGATCACGCGCCTCAAGCCCGGTCATGTGGATGTGCTGCTGGCCAATGGCGAGCGCCAGCAATTCTACGTCTCCGGCGGCATGCTCGAGGTGCAGCCGCAGGTGGTCACGGTGCTGGCCGACACGGCCGCGCGTGCCACCGACCTGGACGAGGCTGCCGCGTTGGCCGCGAAAAAGCAGGCCGAGGACGCGCTTGCCAATGGTGGCGAGGAGCTTGACGTCACCAAGGCGCAGATCAAGCTGGCCCAGGCCATGGCGCAGTTGCAGGAGCTGGAGCGCCTGCGCCGCAAGCTGCGCCACTGAGGCATCCGGGGCTACCCGGCGTCCCAGCGCCGTCGCTCGTCATTCCCGCGAAAGCGGGAATGACAATGAAGTAGCCTGACGGGCGTGGCGATAAAAGTGCGCGGAGCCGACGCACCCGGCAAGCGCCGTGGCCGGCCTCAGAGCTTGTCCGGTCCGCCACGCAGCCAGCTGTCCAGCAAAGCCTTGTCGTAAAACAGCGATTCGCCGCTGCGCGCGCCAGGCGCGCTCAGGTTGCTCCGCAGGTAGTTGAGATCGCGCAACACCCGCTTGCCCTCGCGCAACACCTTGCCGTCCTGGTCGGTCAGTTGGAAGTCCAGGTCGACGCGCGGCGGGTAGACATCGCGCATCATGCGGATGTGGTCCGATTGGGCCCCGCTGCTCGGTTCGTAGGCTCCGGCCAACCGGATATCGGTGATGTTCACGTGCAGGTGCTGGCCGGGTGCCAGGATCTTCTCCCCGCGCTTGATCAGGTAGTCCTTCAGCTCGGTCAGGTAGTCGATGTGGTTGAAGCGATCCTGCATGCCGAAGAGGCGGTTTTCGGTAAATTTCTCCGGGTTCACATAGGTCACCGAGACGCGTGCCGGAGCGGCAGTTTCCTGCGCCGCATCGGCCAGCGCCGGAGCCGTCGTCGAGAGGACGGCGACGGCCAACAGCACGGTGGTGAAAAGACTGGGTAAGCTCAGGCGTGGCATGTGTTTCGCCTCCATGAGGGGATGGCCACAAGCTTGGCATGTCGATTGTTGCGCTTTCGTGTGCGGGGCACGGTGTGCACCACCCTGCGCGGCGTAGCCACGCAGGGCAGCCCTACCGCCCGCCACATGGCATTGACGGAGCAGCCCCTAGCATGGACCCGCTCATCAGCGGAGCTTGCCATGACTTTGCTTTCCCGCCGCTCGGCTGCCTGGCTGCTTGTCGTCATCATCGTGCTGGTGGCCTTGCGCCTGGCCCTGCCGTACCTGGTCAAGGACTATCTCAACCGGCGCATGGACCGCATGGGCGAATACCACGGCCAGGTTGCGGAGGTCGGCATCGCACTCTGGCGCGGGGCATATACGCTCGATGGCCTGCGCGTGGACAAGGTCAGCGGCAAGGTGCCGGTGCCACTGTTTGCCGCCACCTATACCGACATCTCGTTGAGCTGGCATGCGCTACTCCGTGGACGGCTCCGCGGCAAGGTCGTCTTTGCGCACCCCACGCTCAATTTCGTCGATGGCAAGAGCGATGCCGAACAACAGGCGGGCAAGGGCGTGAACTGGCGCGTGCAGCTGCAGAAGCTGATGCCCATGCAGCTCGACGAGCTGACGGTGCACGACGGTACGGTGACGTTCCGCAACTTCGTGTCCCAGCCGCCGGTCGACCTGAAGATGACCGACGTCGAGGGCACGATGCGCAACCTCAGCAATGCCGACCGCCGGGAAGGCCGCCGCGTGGCCACCATGCAGGCGAGCGCCAAGGTGCTTGGGGATGCGCCATTGCAGACCAGCGCCAGCTTCGACCCGCTCGAGAAGCGCGGTGACTTCAAGCTGGATCTGCGCATCACCGGCATCCAACTGGTGCGGCTCAACGACCTGGCGCGCGCTTACGCCAAGCTGGATTTCGACGCCGGCAACGGCGATTTCGTGATGCAGCTCGAGGCCAGGGATGGCCTGCTGGAAGGCTACGCCAAGCCCCTGCTGCACGGGGTCAAGATCTTCAGCTGGAAGCAGGACGTGGAAGAAGAGCACAAGAACCCGCTGCGCGTGGCCTGGGAAGCCGTGGCGCAGGCCGTCACCGCCGTCTTCAAGAACCACAAGGAAGACCAGTTTGCGACCCGCGTGCCCATCAGTGGCCGCATCGACGACAAACAACTGGGAACCTGGGGCGCCATCGTCGGCGTGCTGCGCAACGCCTTCGTGAAGGCCTATACGTCGAAACTGGAAGGTTTGCCGGTGGCGCCTGACAAGGGTTAGCGTGCGTGCCACCGCGGGCGCGGCAGCGGCTGCTATCCTGCATGGTTGCTACCGTCGGGCGGTCACGCGAGATGAAAACTTCCAACCTCCACGTCCTCATCCTGGCTGCCGGTGCCGGCACGCGCATGCGCTCCAACCGAGCCAAAGTGCTTATGCCGCTGGCCGGACGCCCGCTGCTGGCGCATGTCCTGGATACCGCAAGGGCCTTGCAGCCGGTGGCCATCCACGTCGTCCACGGCCACCACGGTGACCAGGTGCAAGCGGCGTTTGCCGACCAGCCCGATCTCGACTGGATCCTGCAACCCGAGCGCCTGGGCACCGGCAACGCCGTGCAGCTCGGCCTGGCGGCAATTCCCGACGCGGCCCAGGTGCTGGTGCTTTACGGCGACGTGCCGCTGATCGGCGTTGCCACCCTGCGCCAGCTGCTGGACGCCGACGGCGTATTCCGCCTGCTGACTGCGCGCCTGGCGGTGCCGCGTGGCTATGGACGTGTGTTGTGCGATGGCATCGGGCGCGTGCAGATGGTGGTCGAGGAGCGCGATGCCGATACCGCGCAGCGCGCGCTCGACCGGGTCAACACCGGGATCCTGGTTGCCGAGGCACGCGCGTTGCGGGGTTGGGTCAGCCGGCTCACCCGCAACAACGAGCAGGGCGAGTATTACCTCACCGACATCTTCCGCATGGCGGCCGACGACGACCAGGCGGCCTTCAGTGTCGAGTGTATTGACCCGGTGGAGGCCTTTGGGGCCAACGATGCCGTGCAGTTGGCCGGCCTGGAAGCGGCATATCGGCATCGTGCGACCCGGCAATTGCTGGATCGCGGCGTACGCCTTGCCGATCCGTCGCGGCTCGACGTGCGTGGCGTGGTGGAGACGGGGCATGACGTCGAGCTCGACGTTGACGTCGTACTGGAGGGCCAGGTCAGCCTGGGCGATGACGTTTCCATCGGCCCGTTCACCCGCCTGCAGGATGTCGAGCTCGCCGCCGGCACAGTGGTGCGCGCGCATTGCGACCTACAGGGCGTGGTCACCCATGGCCCCTGCGTCATCGGGCCGTATGCGCGGCTGCGGCCAGGCACCGAACTGGACGCCGGGGTACACATCGGCAACTTCGTCGAGACCAAGCAGACGCACGTCGGCGAGGGCAGCAAGGCCAACCACCTGACCTACCTGGGCGATACGACGGTGGGACGCGGCGTCAACGTGGGTGCCGGCACGATCACCTGCAACTACGACGGGGTGAACAAGTTCCATACGACGATCGACGATGGCGCCTTCATCGGGTCCAACACCGCCCTGGTGGCGCCCGTCACGGTGGGCGCGCGAGCCACCATTGGTGCCGGTTCGGTCATCACCACCGACGCGGGCAAGGACGCGCTTACCTTGGCACGGGCGCCTCAACGCACGCTGGTCGCCTGGAAGCGGCCATCCAAGAAGCCGCCGTTTACCGGCACCCCCGACTAGGCCACGACGTCTATTGGCTGCGCGCGGATGCTTCGCCTCTTGCCTGCACCATAGGGGCTCATGGACAACGCCAGCCGTCGATTTCCACCAGCAATTCGCTGCGGCAGACGTCTGCGTTGAGGACCAACAGTGGGACATCCGGCAAGCACTTTCGCAGCAGCTCGCGCACTTGCGCCGCGTCGTCCGCATGGCGCACATAGACCTTGAGTGGCGAGCGGGAATTGAAGCCGGCGCCGATGCCCGTACTTGCCAGCAGGGCGTCGAGGTTGGTCAGGATCTCACGCACCTGCGCCTCCACATCATCGTGATGGGCGGACGCGTGGCCGACCACGGCGGCTGTGCCGGATATGGCGAGCACGTTGCTCGCCGGCAAGGAGGTCGCGCGCGCGAAGCTTGGCGGAGTGCGACCATATTGGCGCGGGTAGTGCCATGCGCTGACCTGTCGGGGGTTTTCCACGCGCGTGCCGGGCTGGTCGCAAGCCAGCAGATAGACCTGCAGCTGGTGGGCTGGCCCGTGATGACCAAGGGCGCTGGCCGCAGGAAAGCCATCGGTAAAGAACGAACCCATGCCGCGTACGCGTCCGGCACAGAACTGCTTGTAACGCTCGGCGTCGCCATTGCCCCGGTTGATGTCCCCCTGGTAGTTCCACAGACGCAGTACGTGACGCTCCGCGCGTGTCCGGAGGAATTCGCACAGGCGCATGTAAGCCCAGGCCGCCGCCCCCTCGGGGCCACCATGTTCGCGCTCGTCGACGTTGATAGCCGCAAAAAGCCAGCCCCCTCCCGTCGACCACTGCAGCGTGTCATCGATGCCGGATCTGACCGACCCGTCGACCTGCCAGATTTCGACGGCGGCGGGGTCCAGCAGCGGTTCCAGCGGCACGCGTAGACAGCGTGGATCCTGAGTCATGGAGCCGGTTTGCGCGAACGTGAACGCGGCCAGCAGGCCATCGTTCGCCAGCACGGCGTTGATATCGGCGAAGGTGTAGGAAATCCGCGGTGCGCGGCGTGGGGATGTCGTGATCAACGTGCTGCGCAACCTGGATCCAAGGGGTGCCATTCTGGCCGGAAACCCCGCCATGTTACACTCCGCGCCCACTGCCACCGGGGGGAGGCAATGGACCGGATAATGGGAAGGAAGCATGGCGGAGCAGACAGAAGCTCAGCACGAATTGGCCACCTTGATTGTGGCAAGCCTCAATCTGGAAGACGTTTCTGCCGACCAGATCGAGCCCGATGCGCGCCTGTTTGGCGGAGATCTCGGGCTGGACTCCATCGATGCGCTGGAGATCGCGCTCGCGGTGTCCCGGCATTACGGATTCCAGCTGCGCTCGGACAATCCGGAAAATCGCCAGATCTTCACCAGTCTGAGCACACTGTCAGACCATATCGAGCAGCATCGCGCGCACTGATTGGCGACGGGATTCGTCACGTGGCGTTGCATGAGCCACTGGCATCCTGCGGCTTTATTCCGGAGCCAGCCGGATTGTGGCCCTTCATTTTGCAGATCCGCCTGACCAACACGTATGCGCCCGCTTTCCATGCGAGGGAAGCATCGCGCACACCGGTTGGGTCGGAGTCGCTTGCGTCCACGCTCCCCCTGCGTCTGCACGCACCGACAGCCTCGCCGGATCGGATGTGAGCTCCGCGGTTTCGCCAGGAAAGCCGGCGCAACGCTGGGTATGGCCGTTGGTGCTCGCCAGCCCGGTGCTGGCCCTCGCCGGTACGCTCACGCATCGCGAGGTGTTCCCATTGCTGGCACTGGCCATCCTGGTAACGGTGGTGCTGCTGCCTGGCTTGTCGCAGCGGCAGGCCGGAGCCTGGCTACGGTGGCTTGGATTGCAGGCAGCATTGCTGGTGGTGGCGGCGCTCGGCTTCGCCGAGCTCCTGCTGGAGGCGGTGCCGGTCCTGATCAACGCAGGATTGGCCTGGTTGTTCGCGCGTACCCTGCTGCGGGGAAATCCGTTGATTGCGCGTTGCATCGTCGCGGTGGAAGGCGAAGCGCGCCTGCGCGAGCGGGGGGTGGCGAGGTATGCGCGCCAGCTCACCGCGCTCTGGGCGGCCTTGCTGGCCGCCAATGCGGTGCTCCTGGCTGTCCTGTTCCTGTTCGCAGAACACACCGGAGCGCTTGCGCGGTTCGGGGCGTTTCCCGCGTGGCGGGTCCACGCCTGGTGGACCATGGCCTGGTTGAATGCCGGGGGTTACCTGCTTCCGGTCGCGGTTTTCATCATCGAGTATCCATACCGGCGTTGGCGTTTGCGGCATATTCACCACCTTGGTCCCGCGCAGATGTTGCTGCGCCTTGCGGCCAACTGGCCCCTGCTGGTGCGTGACCAGGACACGGCCGGATGATAGACGCCACCACGTTTTCGCAAACTTGCAGTATCGACGCCGGTCATCCTGCGCTGGCGGGACATTTCCCGGGCCGGCCGCTGGTTCCAGGCGTCACCCTGCTGGAGCAGGTCGCGATGGCGTTGCGCGCGTGGCGTCAACAGCGCCTGGCACGGGTTGTGGAGGTCAAGTTCATCGCCCCCCTGCTGCCTGGTCAACGCGCGCAGCTGAGGCTGACCGCGCAAATGGACAGCCCGAGCATCCGCTTCATGATCGAGCGCGATGGTTTGGTGCTGGCCCGCGGCGTGGTCGAGGGTGCCCCATGAGCGCCGTGGAACACTGGCACGACCGGCCGGAGGGAGGCGGCCGCTTCGCCATCTGGCTGATTCGAGGTATCGCATTGCGCGGCGGGCGCAAACTGGCGCGCGCAATCCTGTATCCGATCACGGTGTATTTCTACTTGCGGCGAGGACCGGAGCGTCGCGCCTCGCAGCAGTACCTGCGTCGTGTATTCGGGCGCTCGCCCACGCCGTGGCAGGTGCTGCGGCATCTGCATTGCTTCGCTGCCACTATTCTGGATCGGGTATTTCTTCTGGCACAGGGGGAGAAGCCGTTTGCGATCGAAGTACAGGGTCTGGAGGAAGTCGAGGCGACGCTGGCGCGAGGCAACGGGGTTTTGTTGCTGGGCTCGCATCAGGGCAGTTTCGAGGCCCTGCGTGCGGTCGGTGCGCGGCGTCCGGACCTCTTTCTGCGCGTGGTGCTGGACAAGCAGAAAACCCCGGCACTAACCGAACTCCTGGAGGCGCTGGCGCCTGATCTCGGCGCGAGCGTCATTGACGCGGCGCACGATGGCCCCTCGATCGCGCTGGAGATGGCGGAGGCTTGCCAGAGCGGCGCCCTCGTCGCCATGCTGGGCGACCGTGGTCGCGCGCATGAAGTGCTGCATCGCGTGGATTTCCTGGGCGCGCCGGCGCCTTTTCCGGTCAGTCCGTGGTTGTTTGCCAACAGCCTGCGCGTCCCTGTGGTGCTGTGTTTCGGGCTCTACCTTGGCGGCAACCGGTACCGTGTGGTGTTCGAGCCTTTTGCCGAGCGCCTGGAAATTCCCCGGCAGGGGCGCGAGGCTGCCCTGAACATGGTGGTTGCCCGGTATGCCCAGCGGCTGGAACACTATGTGCGTGTCGCGCCCTACAACTGGTTCAACTTCTATGATTTCTGGCAAGGCCCCACGACTGCCGAAACGTCTGCCGCCCATGTTGCTGCTGGGCCTGCTGCTGACATCGACGGTCACGCCAGCGCATGAGGCAGGTCCAGCCGTAAGCACGAGCGCGTCGTCGACCCGGGCGTCCGCGCTGATCGAGGCGCTCGGGCGTCCCGCGCCTGCCCGCACGGCCTTCGCGGAAGCGCGCTTCATGCACATGCTGGAACGTCCACTGGTGGTTTCCGGCCAGCTGGCGTGGCTGGGAGGCGACCGCCTCGAGCGTCGGGTGGAAAAACCGCGGCTCGAAATCGCCACCATCACCGATGGCGAAGTCACGCAACAGCGCGAAGGCAAGCGCCCCCGGCATTTCTCGCTGAAGCGCGCTCCCCAGTTGCAGGTGTTGCTGGACAGCTTTGTGGCGTTGCTGAGCGGTGATGCCGAACGCCTGCAGCGTGCGTTCGTGATCCAGACGAGCGGTCATGCAGCCGGCGCCTGGAGTATGACCCTCACCCCGCGCGATCCGGAAGTGGCCAGAACCGTTGCCAGCATTGTCATCGATGGTTTTGCCCGCGAATCCCGCTGCATGGAGACGCACGAGGCCGATGGAGACGTCGCGGTGGACCTGCTCGGCACGCTTGCCGGAGAGATGCCGGCACAACCCACGCCCGCGGCGCTGCAGACGCTGTGTCGCGGCGCACCTTGAGCACGAGCCGGAAGGCGCGTACCGGGTTGCTGGTCACCTGGCTGCTGGTTCTGGCCGCCCTGGGCTGGATTGTTGCCCAGCGTCTGCATGTCACCACCGATCTGCGCAGCTTCATGCCCGCGCCGACCACGCCAGACCAGCGGCTGCTGATGGATCAGGTTGGCGAGGGCCCGGCGTCGCGCTTGTTGTTGCTGGCCATCGATGGTGCGCCGTCGGGCAGCCTCGCGCGTCTGAGCCGTGGACTGGCCGTGGCCCTCAAGCACGATCCACGCTACGCCCAGGTCCTGAACGGCAACGTTGACCTGGGGGCGCTGCCGGATGGCTTGCTGGCGTACCGCTACCTCTTGTCTCCGACCCTGGATACCCAGGCGCTGGACGAACCGTATCTTGCCGATCAGCTGCAGCAGCGCGTGGACGACCTATCCTCACCTGGAGCCAGTCTGCTGAAACCGCTGCTGCCGCGCGATCCGACCCTGGAAGTGCTCAAGCTGGCGCAACTGTGGGCGCCGGCGCGCTCGCCCGAGCTGCGCGACGGGGTCTGGTTCTCGAAGCAGGGCGAAGCGCTGCTCCTGGTGCAGACGGCCGCCGCGGGTTTCGATCCGGGCGCGCAGGACGCTGCCGTGTCGGGTATCGAGCGGGCTTTTCACGCCTTGCCGGGCAGCAACGACGCCAAACTGCAGCTGAGCGGCCCGGGCTATTTCAGTGTGGTGCTGAGCGCGCAGACCCGGCATCAGGCCGACTGGATCGGGCGCATTTCCACGGTCGGCTTCATTGTGTTGTTGCTGCTGGCGTATCGCAGCGTGAGTTCCCTGCTGCTGTCGGCCTTGCCGATTGCCAGCGCCGCGCTCGCCGGCATCGCCGCCCTGACCCTGATCTATCCGGCGGTGCACGGCATCACGCTGGCGTTTGGCTTCACCCTGCTGGGCGTCGCCCAGGAGTACCCGATCCGCGTACTCAGTCATCGCCGCGCCGGCGAGGATGCGTTGGCCAGCGTGCGCGCCTTGTGGCCGCTGCTGTTGACCGCGATCGCCTCGGCGTGCATTGCCTATCTCGCGTTCTATGCTTCGGGCGTCAACGGCCTGCAGCAACTGGCCGTGTTCACCATCGTCGGCCTGCTGGTGGCTGGTTTCACCACGCGCTATCTCCTGGTGTACTTGCTGCCGCGGCGTGTGCACGACGTGGCGGACATGCGCTGGCTGGCGCGTGCCCGCCAGTGGGTCGATGCGTTGCCACGGCCGCGCTGGATCCCGGTGCTGGCGGCCCTGATGATCGTGCTGTTGCTCGCGCTGGCTCCGGGGCCGTTCTGGCAAAACAACCTGGCCGCGTTGACGCCGCTGCCGACGGCCATGCTGCAGCGTGATGCACGTCTGCGCGAGGCGCTGGGGGCGCCCGACGTGCGTTACATGGTGGTCTTGCAGGCGCCCACCGCGCAGGGCGTGCTGGCGTTGTCGGAGAAGCTGCAGGCGCGCGCGGATGCGCTCGTGGGGCAACATGCGATCGACGCGCTGGAATTGCCCTCGCGCTACCTGCCGCCGGTCGCATTGCAGCGCAAGCGTCAGGCACGGCTGCCGGATCGCGCCGCACTGGAGCAGTCATTACACGCGGCCTCGCGGGACCTGCCGTTCCGCCCCGGCCTGTTTGCCCCGTTCGTGAATGACGTGGAAGCCGCTCGCAGCCTGCCTCCGCTGACCCCCGAGCGCTTCGAGCAAAGTCCGCTGGGCCAGCGGCTGGCGGCCATGCTGGTGCAGCGTGACGGGCAGTGGTTTGGGCTGGGCACGGTCAGCGGCGTACACGATGTGGCGGCGTTGCAGGCGATCGGCGCGGACAGCCATGGCAGCGTGCGTCTGCTCGACCTGAAGGCTGCATCCGAATCGCTGGTTGCCGCCTACCGCACGCGCATCCTGCGGGCCCTGCTCGGGGCCGCGATCCTGCTGGTACTGACGATCAGCGTTGCCCTGCGCAGCGTGCGCAGGGCATGGCATGTGCTGGCACCGATGACACTGGCGACGTTCCTGGTGCTGGCGGTCGAGCGGGTCATGGGCATCGAGATTTCCCTGTTTCACCTGGTGGCACTGATCCTTGCCGGCGGACTGGGTTTGCACTACGCGTTGTTTTTCGAACGCGACACCGGCGACCCGGCGGAACAGCGTCGCGTCTTGCACGCGACCATCGTCTGCGTGCTGTCGGCGCTACTGGTATTCGGCATGCTGGCCTGGAGCACCATCCCGGTATTGCGGGCCATCGGCCTGACCGTCAGCCTTGGCGTGTTCTTCCATTTCTGTCTTTCCATCCTGATGGCGCCGCACGCCCATGCTGCCGAAGACTGACTGGGGCCACCTCATTCCGCATGCTGGCACCATGTGCCTGCTGGATGGCGTGTTGGACTGGGACGAACGGCATATCCACGCGATCAGCGCCAGTCAAGCGCGGAAGGATAATCCGCTGCGCTGCGCGGCCGGACTGCATGCGATCCACCTGGCCGAATACGGGGCGCAGGCGATGGCCGTGCATGGCGCCTTGCTGGCGCGGGCAAATGGATTCGACACCCCACGGCCGGGCATGCTGGTCAGTCTGCGTGACGTGCAGCTGGCCATGGAATACGTCGACACCCTAAGTGGCCATCTGGATGTCCATGCCACATGCCTGTATGCCGATGCTGGCGGCGCGCAATACCGGTTCCGCATCGAGCATGGCGGCCGCCTGCTGGCCGGTGGCACCGCCACCGTGATGTATTCCCCGCCCTGACCCGTCGAGGCTGTCATGTCCGAAACAAAACCCTTGCGTCGCGCGCTGGTTACCGGAGGCAGTGGCGACCTCGGCGGGGCCATCTGCCGGGCGCTTGCCGACGGGCATTTCCACGTCATCGTGCATGCCAACCGGAACCTCGCTCGCGCCGAAGCGAACGCAGCGTCGATTCGCGCTGGTGGCGGCAGCGCACAGGCGACGGCGTTTGACCTGACCGACGCCGGGCTGACCCGCGCTGCGGTGGATGCCCTGCTTGCGGAGGGCCCGATCCACGCGCTGGTCCACAATGCCGGCATCCACGAGGACGCGCCCATGGCGGGCATGAGCGACGAGCAATGGCATGCGGTGATCGATGTCTCGCTCCACGGCTTCTTCAACGTCACACGCCCCCTGTTGCTGCCGATGGCCCGCGCACGCGCAGGTCGCATCGTGTCGATCAGCTCGGTCGCGGCGCAGCTCGGCAATCGTGGCCAAACCAACTACGCGGCGGCCAAGGCCGCGCTGCACGGGGCCAGTCGCTCGCTCGCCCGCGAGATGGCATCACGTGGCATCACCGTCAACGTGGTCGCGCCCGGAGTGATCGAAGGGCGGATGACCGCGGAAGCATTTCCTGCCGAGCGGATCCGCGAACTGGTGCCGGCGCAGCGTGCCGGCACCACCGACGAGGTCGCTGCGCTCGTGGCGTTCCTGTGCAGCGATCAGGCCGGTTACATCAACGGTCAGGTCATCGGTGTCAACGGCGGCATGGGCTGAAGGCGGAGCTCGCGTGCGGGTGCGTGGCTACGCGGTGGCGAACAGTGCGGGGCTCTGTCGCATGCAACTGCGTGCCGGCATGTCGCCGCGCAGTGTTGCGCCGCCGTCGGCGACCGCGCGCTCGACGATCATAACGGCCAGACCCTCGAGCAGCTCCACATTTCCGCGCAGGCGCGCGCGGATGCCGGCATCGTCAAGCCGCTTGCCGAGGTCGCGGTTCATGGCCGCGAACCACGCCAGCTCGGTCTGGTCGAGCAGACCCTTCGGATTTCGTCCGTGCGACAGTGCGTGCCAGTGTCGGAAGAAGTCCTGCATGCGTGCATTCAGGGCACTCGCTGCTTCCAGCTCCAGGGTAAGGTCCGCGAACAGGGCGATGTCGCCGAGCCGTTGCTGAAACACCAGTTGGCACAGCACGCCCCAGTAGTACGAGTAATCCCACAGCAGCTTGATCGGCATCAGTTCCGCATTGCCGAACAGCGGGTACTGCTGGCGATACAGCAGCAGGGTGTTCTCGTAAAACGAAAAGTACAGGTGTTGGTACAGGCGCGCATAAGGAGCAAGTGGTTCGCGTGCGCGGTCGTGGGCGATCAGCATGCACACATAGGTGTTCGAGATGGCGATGAAGTCGCTGCCCGGGGAATAGAACGGATCGAGAAACAGTCCAGCCTCCCCGGTGAGCGCCCAGCGGTCCGCGCTGAGGACCTGCGTGCATCCGTACGACACATTGCGCAGCCAGTGAAAGTCCAGCAACTGGTCAGCGCTTCCTGCGATCGCATGCGCGAGGGCCGGTTGATGCCGGCCAAGCCAGGCGCAGGCACGCGGGAAATCCTGCATCGTTTCGATCGGATGCAGGGACGAATCGGCCACGATGCCCACCGAGTGCGCGCCGGAAGCCAGCGGAATCAGCCATGCCCAGTGTCCGACCCCGAGCAAATGGTTGGTGGAGCGCCAGCGTTCCGGCGGCGTGCACTGGTTGCGCCAGGTCGGATCATCCGACCATTCGTCGAGCAACAGGCGTCGATCCAGGCGAAACCACGCGGCGTTGATTTGGTGCCCGTTGTCGCGGGTCAGCTGCAGCCGCCGCCGGATCAGGCCCGCCCTACCCGAGGCATCGAGCAGCCAGCGGCAGTGCAGCGTGCATGGCCCACGCGCGTCGCGGCACCGCACGGTGTGAGTGTCCTCGTCATGCCCCAGATCGAAGCCGGAAATCGTGACGCCAGGACGGAAGTCGATGCCTCGACGCAGGGCCTCGTTGCCGAGAAAATTCTCGAACAGGCCGCGATCGAGCTGGTAGCTCAGGGTCGGCAGTTCCCGGCTGGCCCCGACCTCGGTCACCCCGTCGATGTCGCTGCGCTGTTCGGACATGAAGAAGCGCAGGCCGAACTTCCGAAGTTGCGACGTTTCCAGGTGATGCCGCAGGCCGAGCGTCTCGGCAAAGTAGTTGGCGCCGATTTCCACGGTCGACTCGCCGACCTTGTGCGCCGCGGCGGGCAGGGGATGGGCCTGCCGTTCCAGCACTACGATATCCATGCCGGGAAACTGGCCCCGCAATTGCAGTGCCAGGCTGAGCCCAGCCAGACCGCCGCCCATGATCACCGCCTCATGCATTGCGTCAGGGCGGGTGTCCTGTGCCGGCCACGTGCTCACGACGAGAGCGGGGTCAGGGCGTCGTTGGGCACGGGGTCCGCAGCGTCAACCACGATCGGCGGCTGCCGTGACCGGCGATAGCTGGCAACGATGTCGCCGTAGTGCACGACGCGGCCAATCGTATACAGGGTGATGCGGGTGACGTCGCGGATCGGATTCAAGTGGCTGGCGCGGAACTCGCCCTGGTAGCGCGAGGCGATCGGCACCGAGACCACGCCGACGGCCTTTTCCCGCGAGGCGGTGATGAGCAGCGCGGCCTCGAACACGAAGTCCTCGGCCGACAGCTCGACCAGGTCCAGCACTGCCGGCGGGTACCAGCGCTGGCCGCTTTGCGTATCGGCCACGGGTTGCGCGCAGGCCCAGGAGATACCCCAGTCGGCTACGGCATTGGCGCGGCGCCGGCTATGCGGCTGCTGTTCGCGGTCGAGCAGGCGGGCGCCAATCACGATGTGTCCGGGATAGCGCCGCGCCGCCGCGACGATGCGCGGGATGTCGCTGGCCAGGTGCTGGCCATCGCCGTCCATGGTCAGCACCGCGGCATAGCCCTGGCGCCGCGCCTCGCGGAAGCCGCGGCGCAGCGCCTCGCCCTTGCCGTGGCGCGAGTCGAGATGCAGCAAGGTGACCGGCAGGCGCGAGACGATCTCTGGGGTGCGGTCACTGGAGCCATCGTCGACCACGATCACCGGCGCGCCCAGGGCCAGCACCGATTCGACCACCACCTTGATTGCCGCCTCTTCGTTGAGGCAGGGAATCAGCACGCACCAGCGTTCCGGCAGCTCGTTCACGGTATGCGCTCCAGGTCGATGTGCAGTCCGAGTGCCGGGGCTGCGGCGAGTTGGCAGTGCCCCCCGCCCCGTGCCAGTAGCGCCAACAGGGCCAGGGCTGGGGCCGAGGGGCTGTTGCTGCACCAGCTTGCCAGCGGCTCCGGCAAGGGCGGCTCGGGCAGCACCGACGTGAGCTGCACGTCCACGCGCGCCAGCGTATTGGCGCTGCGCTGCGGAGCCAGGACCAGGGCGCAGCCGAAAGCTTCGCGGCAGCCGGTCACTTCGTACATCGGTCCGACACCTACCGTGTCGGCGCAGGCCAGCAGCACCGCCTCGTCGTTGCCCAGCACCTGGCTGCCGGCTTCCAGCAGGCCGGCGCCGAAGCTCGCGCGTCCCGCGCTCACCGCGCTCGAAGCGGCGCGGCAGCCGACGGCAATGGTCCAGTAGCCGGCCGCGGCGTTGTGCACCGAATTGTGGAATCGCGTCGGCGACAGTTCCAGTGGCTCGCGGGCCAAGGTCGCGCACATGTAGTCGGTGGTGGCCTGGTCGCCGTGCGAGGAGGCAAACACGCAGGGCAGCGTGGCCAATTCGCGGCCGCTCGCCGCCGTGGCCTGCTGCGCGACTTCCAGCGCCAGGCGCACGCAGGCGGGCGCGCGGCGGCGCTCGGCTGGCGGCAGGATTGACGCAGTGGGCGCCTTCGCGGGTGGCGTCGGCATCGCCCCGGCCAGCACTTCGCACAATGCGGGGAAGCCAGCCAACTGCGGCGACCACACGCCGACACCCTCGATGTACAAGCGCAGGGGCAGGCTGGTCATGGTGCCACCCCGGCATGGGCAAACAGCAGGCAGGCGTTGTTGCCGCCAAAGCCGAATGAGTTGCTGAGCGCGACGGTGATTGGCCGGCTCTCATTGCGCCACGCGAACCGGGGTCCGCAGCGCGGATCAGGCGTGGTGGCGCCGAGGTTGCCAGGCAAGAGGTCATGCGCCATCGCCAACAAACTGATGACCGCTTCCAGCGCGCCGGCCGCGCCAAGCGTATGGCCGCTGTAGCCCTTGCTGGAACTGGCCCGCGTGGTAATGGGGAACAGCCGCTCGAGCACGGCGGCCTCGACTTCGTCGTTCTTGATGCTGGCGGTGCCGTGCAGGTTGACGTAGTCCACCTGCGCCGGCTCGATCGCGGCCCGCTCCAAGGCAGCGCGCAGCGCCAGTTCCGCGCCCCGGCCGTCCGGGTCCGGGGTCGACATGTGGTGCGCGTCGCTCGATTCGCCATAACCGATCAGGCGCGGACGGCCCGGCGCGGCCATGCCACGTTCGAGCAGGGCAAAGGCGGCCGCCTCGCCAATCGAGATGCCGTCGCGATCGGCGTCGAAGGGACGGCAGGGCGTGCGCGACACCAGCTCGAGCGCGTTGAAGCC
>Ga0134125_10004012_pt1 | contig 16874 bp, 6 predicted proteins | sample KB31751_FD_96464 | JGI IMG/M metagenome (GOLD analysis project Ga0134125, IMG submission 96464) | Terrestrial soil microbial communities with excess Nitrogen fertilizer from Kellogg Biological Station, Michigan, USA - KB3-175-1 | ecosystem: Environmental > Terrestrial > Soil > Unclassified ...
ACGCGCTGCATGCGTTCGGCTTCCGCCCCGGTGACGTTGCCTCCATCATGGCAAACGCAGTGCCGGAGTGGGTGTTCGCGGACATGGGCATCCTTTGCGCCGGCGGCGTGTCGTCCGGCATTTATCCGACCGATTCCGCCGCGCAAGTCGAGTATCTCGTCAACGACTCGCGGACCCGCGTGATCTTCGTCGAGGATGAGGAGCAGCTCGACAAGGCGCTCGCCTGCCGCTCACGCTGTCCGACGCTGGAGCGGATCGTCGTCTTCGACATGGAAGGCCTTTCCGCCTTCTCCGACCCCATGGTGCTGTCGCTCGCGGAATTCAGCGCGCTCGGCCGCAACCACGCCCAGGGCCGCGAGGCGCTCTGGGAGGAGATGGTTGCAAGTCGTTCGTCGAACGATCTCGCGATCCTGGTCTACACCTCCGGCACGACGGGCCCGCCGAAGGGCGCGATGCATGCCAACCGCAGCGTCGTGCACCAGATGCGCCACGCCAACGATTTTATTCCCGCAAGCGACAGCGAGGAGCGATTGGTGTTCTTGCCGCTGTGCCATGTCGCCGAGCGGGTCGGCGGATATTACACTTCGCTTGCGCTGGGCTCGGTGATGAATTTCGCCGAGAGCCCGGAAACCGTGCCGGACAATCTGCGCGAGGTGCAGCCGACGGTGTTTCTGGCGGTACCGCGCATCTGGGAAAAATTCTATTCCGGGGTCGCGATCGCGCTAAAGGACGCAACGAGCTTTCAGAACTGGATGTACAAGCAGGCGCTCGCGATCGGCAATCGCATGACCGACTACAGGCTCGAGGGGAGGACGCCGCCCGTATGGTTGCGGCTCGCCGATCGCGCCGCCTATTGGCTGGTGTTCCGCAATATCCGCCGCATGATCGGGCTCGACCGCTGCCATGTCGCCTTCACCGGCGCGGCGCCGATCGCGCCGGACCTGATCCGCTGGTATCTCGCGCTTGGCCTCGACATGCGCGAGGTCTACGGCCAAACCGAGAACTGCGGCGTCGCGACGCTGATGCCGTCCGACCAGATCAAGCTTGGTTCGGTCGGCAAGGCCGTGCCCTGGGGTGAAGTAAAGCTCTCGCCGCAGGGCGAGATCCTGCTCAAGGGCGATTTCCTGTTCGACGGCTATCTGAACCAGCCGGAAAAGACCGCCGAGACCATCGACGCGGCCGGATGGCTGCACACCGGAGATGTCGGCACTCTGGACAATCAGGGTTTCGTCAAGATCACCGACCGGATGAAGGACATCATCATCACCGCCGGCGGGAAGAACGTCACGCCATCGGAAATCGAGAACCAGCTTAAATTCTCGCCCTATGTCTCGGATGCGGTCGTGATCGGCGACAAGCGGCCCTATCTCACCTGCCTTGTCATGATAGATCATGAGAACGTCGAGAAGTTTGCGCAGGACCACAACATACCCTTCACTAACTACGCGAGCCTGTGTCGCGCGGCCGAGATCCAGGATCTGATCTGGCGCGAGATCGAGGTGGTGAATGCCAATTTCGCCCGCGTCGAGACCATCAAGAAATTCATGCTGATCGAGCGGCAGCTCACGCCCGAGGACGAAGAGCTGACGCCGACCATGAAGCTGAAGCGCAATTTCGTGAACAAGCGTTACGCCGGCGAGATCGATGCGATGTACGGCGCGCGGGCGGTGGCCTGATGGCCGGAAGGACCAGGGAAGGTTTACCGAAAATGGCGAAGGATGTTTTCAGGGCCCCGCCTTCGCCCAATATGGGCCAATCAGGGAAGAGGAGACTGCAAATGTCGAAAACGCTGACGGCGTTCGGCCTTGCGATCGGCGCGCTGGCGCTGACGCAACTCCCGGCGATCGCCCAGACCAAGGTCACCAACGAAGGCATCTCGGCCAACGAGATCGTGATCGGGACGCACCAGGACCTGTCGGGCCCGATCAAGGGATGGGGCGTGCCGGTTTCCAACGGCATGAAGATGGCGGTCGAGGAAATCAATACGGCGGGCGGCATCAACGGCCGCAAGATCAAGCTCATCGTGGAAGACACGGGCTACGACCCGAAGCGCGCCGTGCTTGCGTCCCAAAAGATGATCGAGCGCGACAAGATCTTCGCCATGGTGGGACCGATGGGATCGCCCACCGTACTCGCCGCGCAGGACGTCCTGTTCGATGCCGGTGTGTTGCAGCTGTTTCCGCTGACGGCGGCCGAGTTCACCTTCAAGTTCGACCCGAAGAAACCGCAGGAGCGGCTGAAGTTCAACAACCTTCTGCCTTACGTGGAGAGCACGCGCGCCGCGGTCAAATACATGATCGACTGGAAGAACTTCAAGAAGCCCTGCATCCTGCACCAGGATGACGAGTACGGTAAGAACGTGCTCGACGGCTTCAACCAGCAGCTCGCGGCCATGAAGTTGCAGCCGGCCTCGATCACGAGCTACAAGCGCGGCGCATCCGACTTCTCGGCGCAGGTCGCCAAGATGAAAGCGGACGGCTGCGACATGGTGCTGCTCGGCACCATCCTCCGCGAAACCATCGGTGCGATGACCGAGGCCAAGAAGCTCGGCTGGAACGTGACCTTCCTCGGGGCGACGCCGACCAACGTGATGGAGGTGCCTCTGCTCGGCAAGGACGCGGTCGAAGGCCTCTATGCGGCGTCCGGCTTCGAGATCCCCTACGAGGATACGGCCAAGGGCAAGGTCAAAGACTGGCTCGTCAACTACAAGAAGATGTTCGGAACCGAAGCCAACACGCAGGCGATCATCGGCTACAATGCTATCGAGACCTTCGCCTTTTATGCCAACAAGGCCGGCAAGGATCTAACCGGGCAGAAGATGCTGGACTCGCTGGAGTCAGGCGACAAGTTCATGGACATCTTCAACTCGCCGCCGACCAAATTCTCCAAGACCGACCACCTCGCCAATACCATCACCCAGGTGCAGCAGATCAAGAACGGGCGCTGGGTTCTGGTGAAGGATAATCTGATGTTCTGACGGGCGGATCGCGCAAGAAGAAGGGGCTGCGCGAGATCGTCGCGCAGCCCCTTTGCTGTTGAGGTCATTCCGGGGCGCACAACGTGCGAACCCGGAATCTCCAGATCCCGGGTTCGCGCTGGCGCGCGCCCCGGGATGACGTCGTGACGACGTCACGACGTCACTTCTTCGGCCGCACCGCGTCCGCCGTGCCCTGGATGAAGGCCTGGAGTTTCGGGATATCCTCTTCCTTCAGCTTGCCGGTGAAGTCGGGCATGCCGCGGTCCTTGAAGGGACCGTTGAACACGATGTCCTTGAGGTTGACGATCTCCTCCTTCGGCACGAAGCCAAGGTTGCGGATATTGCCGCCATTGTCGACGCCCGGGACGGCGTGGCATTGGGCACAAGCCGTGACGTAGATCGCGGTGCCTTCATCGTACTGCTTTGGATCGTAGGGCACACCCTCCAGCAGGTTCTCGGTCTGGTACTTCACGAACTCCGGCAGCTTCGCCTTGCCGCCGAGCGCAAAGGTGTAGACCGCGCCCGGGCTGTTCAAGTGGGTCGCGCGGTCGGTGATGCCGAACACGCCGCCCCAGCCGACCGCGACCGAAACATACTGAACGCCGTCCACCAGATAGGTGCTCGCTGCCGCGACCACACCGGTGCCGGTCGGCGTCTCCCATAACGATTTGCCTGTTGTTGCGTCATAGGCAATGAAGCGTCCGTCGGCTGTACCCTGGAAAACGAGATTGCCGGCCGTCGTTAGCGTGCCACCATTCCACGGCGCCGGATATTCCGCGCGCCAGGCTTCCTTCTGCTTCACCGGATCCCAGGCGAGCAGGCGACCAAAGATCGGTGCCTTCGGCGGTGTGGCGTTCAGCATGAAGCCGACGTTCCAGCCCCAAGCGCCACCGTACTTGCCGGGCGTCGGTGCATTCTGCTCGAACGTCTTTTCGGCCGTGTAGTTGACCGGTATGTTCTGCGCCGGCAGGTAAACCAGCCCCGTCTGGGGATTATACGACATCGGGTGCCAGTTGTGCGCGCCGTACGGGCCGGGGATCGCGTCAAAGGGCTCGTCTCCGCGCGCAGAAGCAATTTCGATCGGTCGGCCGTTCGCGTCATATCCGGTGGCCCAGTTCACATCGACGAAATTCTTCGCCGAAATGAATTTGCCGTTGGTGCGGTCGATGACGAAGAAGAAGCCATTCTTCGGCGCATGCAGGATCACCTTGCGCGGCGCGCCGTCGATCGTGATGTCCGCGAGGATCATCGGCTGGGTCGAGGTGTAGTCCCAGTTCTCGCCGGGCGTTTCCTGGTAGTGCCAGATATATTTGCCGGTATCGGCGTTCAGCGCGACCAGCGAGGCGAGGTAGAGGTTGTCGCCGCCGGACGGACTGCGAATCTTTCGATTCCACGGCGCGCCATTGCCGGTGCCGATGTAGACCATGTTCAGGTCGGGATCGTAGGTGATGGTGTCCCACGGCGTGCCGCCGCCGCCGTTGATCCAGTATTTGCCTGATGGATCCCAGGTCTTCGCCGCCGCCTCCATCGAGGAATCCTCGAATGGTTTCGACGGATCGCCCGGCACAGTGAACCAGCGCCAGATCTGGTTGCCGGTCTCGGTGTCGTAGGCGGTGACATAGCCGCGCGCGCCATATTCGGCGCCGCCCTGGCCGACCACAACCTTGCCGTTGAACGCACGTGGCGCGCCGGTGATGGTGTAGGAATGGTCGTGGTCGATCAGTGTGTCCTTTTCCCACACCTTCTGGCCGGTCGCGGCATCAAGTGCGATCAGCCGTCCGTCATAGGCGGCGACGAACACCTTGCCCTTGTAGACCGCAACGCCGCGATTGACGACGTCGCAGCAGCCTTTGTAGCCCTTCTCGCGATCGACGCCGGGATCGAAGGTCCAGATCTTCTTGCCGGAGCGCGCGTTGATCGCATACACGATGCTCCAGGGCCCGGTCTGGTACATGATGCCGTCGACCACAACGGGCGTCGCCTCGACACCCCGGGAAGATTCGAGGCTGTAGCTCCAGACCAGCCCGAGGCTCTTGACGTTGTCGGAAGTGATCTGGCCGAGTTTCGAGAAACGCGTCTCGGCATAGTCAAGCCCGGTAGTCGGCCAATCCTGCGAGGTTGCCGTATTGGCCTTGATCATGGCGCTGTCGACGGCCGAGGTCGCCGCCTTGATGCGGGCGGGCGTCAGGTCTTCGGCGAGGGTGCCTTGAGCTGAAACTGCGAGACCCAACAACAGAGCGCAGGCGGCCCCAAGCAAACGGCAGGCAGAATCGTTGCGCGGCAAGCGTGTCATCCTTTCCTCCCAATGATCTCTCCCCGAGCATCATCTCTTCGGAAAATGGGATACCCACTTGCCGGACCATGCTCGAGTGGATCTCGGAAAATGGTACCGTCGCCAAAAGCGGTGCGTCAATCAGAGGTTGGCGCGAATGCAAAAAGAGAAAATTTGTATTGCCCAATTTTCGCCAAACGAAATGTTTCGCGGTGGCGGTGCGTTCGGGCTCGTTGGCGATGAGGAGGTTTTCGACAACCTGCCCTTATCCGCGGCGTCTGCCAGTTTGCGGCGGTCGTTATTGACCGCGGAACGCGGTCCCGGAAACGACCGGCTTAAGCGCTGTTAGGTCGCAGCGCCAGCGGCCATTCTCGGTCTTCTGAAACGCGAAGGCTTTCTCGATCCGGATGCGGTTCGTCACCCCGAAGCTGTCCCTGTTGCCCGGTTGCGCCGGACCGGGTTTGCCTGCTCTGATGTCCCAGCATGTGCCGGTGCAGTTCGACGCAACAGGGCTGCACACTGCGAACGGTGCGAGCACGACCATCTCGATCTGGGCCGTCACCAGCGCGCTCTGGTCAGTGACCTGGGTATCAGAATCGTACACGCGCCTCACAAGCAGGAAATTGCCGCAGGCGTTGGCCGTATGAATGCGCGTGACGCAAAGATCGACCGCGTTCGCGTTCGGCTGTGACGCCGCAAGATCCCGCAGGAATACGCGCTTCGGATCGCCCTTCGCCGCGAGCATCCCGGCCGTCATCTCCTTCAGATAATCTTCAAGGCAATCTTGCGACGACGAAAGTTCAGCCAGCGGAACATTGTCCTTGCCGGCCAGTCTGCATCGGCGATCGCGGTCCCTGATCCATCTGGCGTATTCGGCGGCTGCGTCCCTCGCTTCGTCGCCCTTCAACTTGCCGATCAGCTCGCGCACCAATCTATTGAGCTGGCTCTCGGCCTCGGCCAGCGACGGGTCGCTGCAGATCAGCGTGCTGGCCGCGGAACTGGCAGCCAGGCAGTCGAAGTTCGGGTCGCGCAGGAGCGCGACGCGTTCCTCGGTCTCTCTCAACAGGCAGGCCGTGATCGGTTCGATATCGTCAGTGCGGACAGCGTCGTTGCCGAAAATGCCGCAGCTCAGATTGCGATCCCGGATCCATTGCGCGTTGTCTTCAACTGCCGGCAAGCGATCGGGTAGCCGGTTCAGCCGCTCCTGGATGGCACTTGCGAGCTTCGCTGTGATCGCGATCAGTTCCGGGTCGGCGCAAAACAGTTGATTGGCCGGGTTCTTGTGCGTCTCGCAATGATTGCTGGCAAACAGCGGATATTTCTTGCTGATCGCGCTAGCGCTCGCGGATGAAGGGTCGGAGGGATTTTGGGCCAGCACGGGATGCGCAAGGGCCAGTTGGATTGCAACGACCGCCAGCCAGACCGCCCGCATATGAAAAGCCCCGTCCGCAAATTCCAGATAGAAGCACCCGCATGTTACCGGCTCGCGCCGCCGAGCGAAAGCGCTCAGGTGCGGTCGTTTGCGCCGCTGCGGTGCTAATCGGAAGCCGCGATGAGGCCACCTTCGGAATTGAGCGCGATCGCCGCCACGGCGTCCTGCTCAGGCATGCCCGCCAGCACCGGCATGTTGGAATATCTCATGACGCCGGTCTCGCCGATCACGTACAGCGGCCGGTAGTTGCGGACATAAGAATCCTCGACCATGGCCATACGCATGTTGTCGAGCATGAGCCAATGGCCATCCAGCCGCACGGCCGCGACTGCGTGGCCCTCATGACGGATGGTGTTGATCACGACCACGATGCGCAGGTCTTCCGCGGGAATGCCGGCCATGCTCAGCGCGACATATTTTGCGATCGCGTAATCCTCGCAATCGCCGGCGCCCCGGTAAAACGTTACGAGCGGCGAGCTCCAGACGTCGACCTGGCCATACTGGACGAGGTCGTCTACCGCGCGGATCGAAAGGTTGATGGCACGATTGATCTCGCCGATGCGGGCGCGCCCTTCACGCTGCCTGCCGCTGTCGACGATCGCGAGAAATTTCAGCGCGGCTTCGGAAGCACAGTGCTCGCGGTCGCCGTCGCATAGCGCAAGCTGCACGCGCTCGTCCTCGAGCTTGTGCGCGACACCGTCCCATTTGATTTGGATGCCGCCGCCATAGATCGGCGAGGCAGAAAGTCCGAACGGCTGACCGGAATCGACCGTAAATGTGAGGCCATAGGGAAGACCGGCCGGCCCCGCGAATGTGGTCGTTCCGAACGAGAGCAAGCCGCAAGTAAAGGCAGCGGCACGCAGCACGTGGCCGTGGTCGAAGAAGCCCATTTGACACCCCTCGTCCGGGCATCGGCGAGGCTTGTCGCTTCAGACTCGTGCCCGGATCGTTTTCACGGGGCGATCATTGGAGGCGGGGCTTTTCGTCTCCTTAAAACGGGGGCGCGCGGCCCGAAACCGGCCGAAAAGCGTGGAACACGCTGAAATCCGTTTCACCGGCATCCTGACAATTTTAACGACCGGAGAGCAGGACTATCCGTCCGGGGGAACCGTGGCTTGGCGGATACATGGACCGTAAAAGTTGCAATAGTGCAGGCAGAGGTTGCATCGGTCCGGATTCCGGCCGATATGGCTAATTCGTGAAAATTTGGCGCATTTGTTGTCGAAATCACAATAACAGTGTGAAAGCGGGGGGTAGTATGCTGCCTGTGCGTGCCAACCAAGTTTATCTCATGTATTGAGTCCACTATTAAGCTTTAGGATACATATGGTATTGCTGAAATTCTAAATTATGACTTGGAATTACTTAATTATCTAGAACGAATACTGGATCATTTTTGGGATTCGACTGAAAGCGGTGCCATTCGGCGGCAGCCAAACCTGCCTTCGCACAAGCAAGAGATGGTTTCGCGAGGCTTCCTCAGATGATATGCAGGCTTACGGCCTTGATTATTCAATAATTTATTAACCATTTGTGGTGGCTCGTTGAATTACGCCGGCAAGTTTGACGCCACGTTTACTTCTGAGGGGCCGGCTACGCATTCCCATGCGTATGTCAACGTCGATTCTTCCCAGACCCACGCACCCGCCGACGCGCTCATTGTTCCCGACGCGCAACTCGTGTTCCATGGGGACTACAAGCGCGCAGGCAGCGACCTGATCCTTTCCAAGGATCATCACGAATTTGTCCTGCACGACTACTTCAAGGGTGAGAAACGGGCCGCGATCGCTTCCCCTGACGGCGCGCACCTGACCGCCGATATTATCAAGGCGCTGGTCGGCGAAGTCGACGTCAGCCAGGCCGGCAATGTTCAGGCCGTGAGTCAGGTCATCGGCCATGTCACCAAACTGCAGGGCAGCGCGACCGTCGTCCGCAATGGCGTCTCCATCATCCTGAACATGGGCGACAACGTCGAGAAGGGCGACGTGGTCCAGTCCGGATCGAACTCGACGCTCGGCATCACGTTCATCGACGGCACGGTGTTCGGCCTGTCCTCGAATGCGAGGATGGTGCTGAACGAGATGGTCTACGACCCCAACGGGTCGAGCAACTCGTCGCTGATCAGCCTGGTGGCGGGCACCATCTCCTTCGTCGCCGGCGAGACCGCCAAGCATGGCGACATGAAGATCGACACGCCGGTTGCGACCATGGGCATCCGCGGCACCGCGTGCCTCGTGGAGATCGACTTTACGGTTCCCGGCGTCAACCAGTCTCCCCAGCAGGTTCAACCCGCGCCCAGCGCAAGCTTCCAGGTGCTCGTCGAGCCGGACGGTACCACCGGCTCCTACATCCTGTTCGACAAGACCACGCTGCAGCCGATCGCGATCGTCAATCAGGCCGGGCAGCAGATCAACATCAACAACGGCATCATCAGCCAGACGACGCAGCCGCTCTCGCCGGATGTTCAGAAGCTCATCCAAGACGTCTTCCAGCAGAAATTCACGGACAATTCCAACACCAAGACGAACTCGCCATTCAACGATTCGATCACGCCGCAGCAGGGGCCCGTCATCAAGCTCGCCAACGGGCCGACGGCGACGCCGATCTTCGTCATCACCGGCACCAACGGAGGTTCGTCGACGCCCCCGCCGAACCAGCAGTCGAACGGTCTGTCTCACATTTCCGGGACCTTGACGCTTCAGAGCCTGAACCCCTCAGGTCTGGCGCAATCGGCCTTTTTGACCGCGGAGCTTGCCGGGAAGACCGGCGACATCTTCGATTTCGCGTCCGTTGGCGGCACGTTCCACTTCGGGGACTTCAATCTCGGCGACCGGCCGTCGGTGACAGCGGATTTCGCATCGGTGACCTACACCAATGCCAATGGCGCCTTCACCCTCGCCGCGGGCCAGACGCTGGCGCCCGGACTGTCCGCGCTCCAATCTGCGGACATTGCGGCGACCGCGATCAAGCTCTTCCTGGTGCCGTCGGTTAGCAACACTAATAACGGCGATGTGACCTGGGTCTACGCGCTTCGTGACAACGCGTTCGACTTCCTTGCCGCCGGCGAGACGCTCACCTTCACCTACCACATAACCGTCAACGGCAATTTCCTGCCGGCCCCGGAAACGCAGTCGCTCGACGTCACCATCACGATCACCGGTACCAACGACAAACCCGTCATCACCACCGGTACGCAAGACATCAAGTTTGCGGCCGGCACCGAGACGTCCGGCGGCAATCTGCCGACGAATGATCCGACCTCGGGCACGCTCGCCTTCAGCGACGTCGACCTTACCGACAAGCACACCGTGTCGGCCAAGCTGATCAGCGCGGTGATGTCGAACGGCGGCACGGTGCCGCCGCTGCCGGAGCAACTGTTCGAAAGCGCGCTCACCGCCTCGATCGGAACCGACTCGACCGGCACAGGCAACGGCGTCATCAACTGGCATTTCTCCGATCTGCCGGTCTTCGTCGCGGATTTCATTCCGGCCGGAGAGAAAGTCACGCTGACCTATACTGTTACGGTAAGGGACGCGCAGGGCGCGACCTCCGAGCAGACGATCACGGTCATCATCGGTGGTACCGCGCCGGCAGCGGAGGTCTGGATCCACACCACGACCGATGGCCACGATAACCTTTGGACGACCGGGCAAAACTGGGAAACCGGAACTGCGCCGGTTGCGACAGACGACGTCATCATCATCACCGACCAGTTGCATCCGAACACGCCGGCCTATCCGGTGCTGATTGACGACGGCACCGCGGCCGTCGCCCACTCGGTGACGATGAATGATTTCGCCGAGCAGTCCGAAGATTCCGCGCACGTGCCGCCCGAACTGGATGTCGAAAGCGGCGCTTCGTTGACCATTGGCGCGGGCCTGTCCGTCTTCGCCGACGCTATCGTCAACAACCACGGCACCGTGACGGTCGGAGGAGCGGCCGAGTTCGTCAACGAGAGCACGCTGGAGAATCACGGGCTGTTCATCCTGCAACAGGGCGGCGATTTCTCGGATTTCGCCGACATCACTAATGCTGGGATGATCGAGATCGCGGGCGGCACGCTCAATGTGACGGTCGATATCGCCAATAGCGGCGCGATCACGGTCGACAGCGGCGCGACGATGACGATCAATTGCGCTGCCCTCCACGGTGGCACCGTCGCTGTCCTCGGACCCGACGGTGCACTGAATCTGCTGGGTGCAAGCTCCGTCGAAGATGGCACGCTCGACAACACCGGCCAGGTCAATGTCGGCGGCACCGTCACGTTCGACAACGAAACCGTCAACAATCTCAGCGGCACGATCGAGATCGCAGGTACGCTGATATTGGAGCAGGCGACGGTTACGAGCGGCACCATTACCAACGATTCGGACGGCGAGATCGACCTGACCGGCATGGCGGTGCTGACCGCCGGCTTCCTCGGCAATGACGGCAAACTCAAGGTGAGCGGCGCCGGCAACGCCCTGCATAACGAGAGGGTCACAGCCAACACCACGATCGAGATCCTGGCCGGCGCTATTCTGACTGTTGACCTGAACTCGACCATTGCCAACAGCGGCGGCACGCTGAACATCGATGACGGCGGCCAGCTGGTATTGGACGGCGCGACGATCGATGGCGGGATTGTCAATGACGGTACGGCAGGCGGCACCGCTGGTCTCTTCGGCGCGATTGAGATCAAAGGCTCGAGCACGTTCGATCAGGACGCGACGCTGAACAACGGTGCCGTGACGGTCGACGCAGGCCAGACGCTGACGCTGGACAATGTGACGCTGAACGGCGCGACTCTCACCGAGAGCGCGGGCAGCAGTATCGAGTTCGACCACACGGTCAAGCTGACCGGCGATGCCACGATCCAGGGTCAGTCGAGTTCCCAGCTCGGCAGCATCACCAATATGGGAACGCTGGACGTATCCGGCCCCGCCACGCTGCGCGACGTCGCTCTGACCAACAATCACGTTGTGCAGATCGACAGTGGCGAGACGCTCAACCTGGACAACTCGACAATCACCGGCGGCACGCTGAACATTGCGGGCACGCTGGATTCGACCGGTGACAGCTTCATCACGGACGTTACCATCGACAACGTCGGCAACATACATGTCAGCAGCGGCGTCCTGACGATCGATCCCGCACCGTTCACCAATTCCGGCACGATCCTGGTGACGAACGACAGCACGCTTGTGCTCGATGGTGAGATCATCGACAACAGTGTTACCGATCCCGAAACCCATGTTGTCACTAACGGCACGATCCAGGTCGACGCCACCGACGCGGCCCATGTCTCGACGCTCGATCTGAACAACTCCTCGATTGACGGTGGCATTGTCATCATTTCGGGCGTGCTCGATTCGACGGGTGACAGCGGCATCTCCGCCGCCATCACCAATAACGGCACGATCGAGGTTGAGAGTGGCACGCTGACGCTCTCCGGATCGGTTTCCGGCACCGGCGCCGTTCTCATCGATTCCGACGCCACGCTGGCGATATCGGGAATCGACTCGCAGACCGTCGAATTCGCGGGCGAAAATGCCGAGCTGAAGATCCTCACCAACAGCTTGAGCGCAACGATCACGGGCTTCACGACCTCCGACAAGATCGATCTCAGCTCGATTCACTACGATCTCAAGACGACGACGGCGACCTATGATGCCGAGACCGGCATGCTCACCGTCACCGATGGTTTTGGCCACAACATCGAGCTGAACATCGGAACCGGCTATGAAGACGCCCATTTCGCAGGCAGCGACGACGGGCATAGCGGAACGCTGATTACGCTCACGCCCGACGACGATGCTCCGGTGATGTCTGCAGCGGATGACAACGCGGAATCCGCGATCATCACCGAGGCGCAGCTCATCACGGGCTCTGCGCAAGCGAATCCAACGCCGCCCGCCAGCGGGACGATTGACTTCACCGACGTCGATCTGACCGACCGGCCGACTTCCACGATCGACACGCACACCCAGACGGTTACCGGGACCGATGCCCACGGTAATGCCCTGACCCTGACATCCAATCAGATCGCCGAGCTTGAGCAGGCGTTCGCCATTTCCCAGTCGGGCAACAACAGCGGCACGATCGACTGGACCTATTCGATACCCGACAAGGACCTCGATTTCCTCGGCGTCGATCAGACGGTGACGGTCACCACGAACATCAAGCTGGACGATCACCACGGCGGTACCGACACGGCGGCGGTCACCGTCACCGTCCACGGCAGCGATGACGCGCCCTCGATCGTGAGCGAGACCGACCCTGCCAAGCAGACCGTCATTCTCGCGACAACGCCGATCGTGCTGCGCGCGGGCGGCACCGACAATACGCTTGGCCTCAATGAGGAGACATTCAATTCGCTGCCCGCCGGCTCGGCACATGACCGCGCCGGTCATGGTAATTTCCATAGCGACATTCTCGACGCGACGTTTACCGCGTCGGGCGATGCCGGGGTGGTGCTGGGCTCCGCTTCCGGTATCACGGCCGCTCCGTTCTTCGGGCCCGGCTCCGATCAGACCAAATATCTGAGCATCGGCGGGAATAGCTCGGAGACAATCAGCTTTGATCACCCTCAGAACGCGTTCGGCTTGTATTGGGGGTCGGTCGACCCGGGCAACACCATCAGCTTCTACGATGGCGACAAGCTGGTCGCATCCTACAGCGGAGCCGATATCGCGCCTCTCGTTGCGAGCGGCAATCAGGGTTCATTCACGTCCAACGGCTATGTGGAGTTCAAGGATCTGGCGCCATTCGACAAGGTGGTGCTGGCAAGCGACGCCAACGCCTTCGAGGTTGATAATATCTCGGCCGGCCATATCGACGATCACCACATCCAGCTCGCCGTCCCCGTGAGCGGAACCTTGACCGTCACGGATGCCGATATCGGTGACACCTTGACGGCCGATGTGACCGATCCGGGCATCGTGACTTACAACAACGGCTCGACCAATCTGCCGGCCGGACTTGACGTGTCATCACTGACCGACGCGGATGCAATCACCTTCGACAGCGTGACCTCGAACGGCGGCACCGAGGTGCTGCACTGGACCTACAATCCGGTGAATGCAAACTTCGATTTCCTGGAGCCCGGCGACAGCCTCAAACTCACCTTCAACGCACATGTGACCGATGGCACCGTCGCGGTTGGCAACCAACCGCTGACCGTCAACATCGTCGGTACCGGCGCGTCGCTCGTGCAGGGAACCGCCGGCAACGACGTTTTCGTCAATGTTGGCGGCGGCGTCACGATTTTGGGGCAGGGTGGAAGCGACATCTTCCAGTTCAAGCCGGGCTTCGGCAGCGCAACCATCGGCGATTTCAATGTCAGTCAGGATGTCATCAATATCGACCAGACGCTGTTCAATAGCTTCAGCGACATTCTCAAGAACGCGCACCCGGCCAATTTCGGCCACGATACGATCATCATCGACGCGGCGCACGACCAGATCACGCTGAAGAACGTGCTGGCGGCCCAGCTCAAGATGCAGGACTTCCATTTTATCTAGCGCTCGGCCCGTCGGTCCGCAGGGCGACAGCCAAAACCGGATGCTTCGCCTCTCGGGCCGTGATATCCAGAGCCCATGAAGCGTCTTCGCAAATTGCAGCGGTGGGTTGCGCGCAGGTTCGGCTTCGCGCGCATCGCCTGTATCTTGCTCCTGATCGGCCTTGCCATCCTGCGACTGATCGATCCTGCGCCGGTGGAAGAAGTGCGCGTCCGCACCTTTGATGTCTTCCAGCTGATCTCCCCTCGCGTCAAGACGGCGAAGCCCGTTACGATTGTCGACATCGACGAAAAGAGCCTTGCCGATCCCAGGCTCGGTCAATGGCCGTGGCCGCGCACGCGCATTGCGGACATCATCAGCACTCTGACCCGGATGGGCGCCGTCGTCATCGCGTTCGACGTCGTCTTCGCCGAGCCCGACCGCCTCAATCCCGACATCGTTGCCGACAATTTCCGCGGGCTCGACGAGACGACCCGTGAGAAGTTGCGGACGTTGCCCAGCAATGACCAGATTTTCGCCGACGCGATCCGCCAATCGCGCGTGGTGCTCGGGGAATCCGGGGGACGTGAAGTTCACTCGGATCTCGACAAGGATCTGCCGGTCACCGGATTTGCCGCGCTCGGCAAGGACCCCGAGCCATTTCTGTTCAAGTTCGCGGGGCTGCTGCGCAACGTCAAGGTGCTGGAGGAGGCAGCCGCCGGGCGCGGCCTGTTCACTATTGTCCCCGAGCGCGACGGCATTGTGCGCCGAGTCCCGATGCTGATGGAGGCGCAGGGCGTGCGTATGCCGGCGCTGAGCTTTGAGGTGCTGCGCATCCTAAGCGGCTCCGGCACCATCATGACCAAGGCGGACGATTTCGGGATCGACAGCCTCGTCCTGCAGACGCTCAAGCTGAGACTGCCGACTGACGGCGTCGCCCGCTTGTGGGTGCACTATGCGCGAAACGATCCCTCGATCTATGTCTCCGCCGTGGACCTGCTGTATGGCAACGTCGCGCCGGACCTGATCTTCCACAAGCTGGTCCTGATCGGGACGTCCGCCACCGGTCTGAACGACATCAAGACGACGCCGGTATCGCGCGCGATGCCCGGTGTCGAGGTCCATGCCCAGGTGCTGGAAAGCGCATTGACGGGGGTGGCGCTGTCGCGGCCGGCACACGGCACAATGTACGAGTTGCTGGCGGCGATGATCGCCGGTCTGCTGGTCATCGTTTTCGCGCCCAATCTCGGACCGGTAAGACTGGTTGCTGTGGGTGCCCTCTTCGCCACGCTGCTGTGCGGCACGTCCTGGTATTTCTACCAGTATCACCGCATGCTGATCGACTTCACCTATCCGTTGATGTCGACCACGGCGATCTATCTGACGCTGATTTTTGCGAGCTTCGTTCGCGAGCAGCAGCAGCGAAAATACATCCGCGGCGTCTTCGCTCAATATCTGTCGCCGGCCGTTGTCGAGCAACTGGCGCAGTCGCCGGAAAGACTCAAGCTCGGCGGCGAAGAGCGCGAGATGACCATCATGTTCTCGGACATGCGCGGCTTCACCTCGATCTCGGAAATCTACAAGGACGATCCGCAGGGCCTGACCGCGCTGATGAACCGCTTCCTGACACCGCTGACCGACGCGATTCTCGATCGCAAAGGCACCATCGACAAATATATGGGCGATGCGGTCATGGCGTTCTGGAACGCGCCGCTTGACGATGACAAGCATCAGCTCAATGCCTGCAATGCAGCCGTCGACATGCTCGAGCGGATCGACGAGCTCAACAAGACCCGCGAGGAGGAGGCGCAGGAGGACGGCCACACCTATGTGCCGCTCAATATCGGCGTCGGACTCAACACCGGCAATGCCGTGGTCGGCAACATGGGCTCCGACACGCGCTTCAACTATTCGGTGTTCGGCGACAGCGTGAACCTGGCTTCACGTCTCGAGGGGCAGACCAAGGAATACGGCTTTCCGATCATCGTTGGCTCGAAGACCGCGCTCGCGGTCAAGGACCATTTCGCGATCCTCGAGCTCGACTTCATCATGGTGAAGGGCAAGAAGGAGCCGGAGGTGATCTACGCCATCGCCGGCCGCGAGGATGTCGCGCAGTCCGAGCGCTTCCAGCGGCTGCGCAACCTCACCATCGAGATGCTCGCCTGCTATCGCAACCGCGACTGGGACGGCGCGCTCGCGGCGGTCGAGCGTGGCCGCAGGACCGACGACGCCAATTCGCTCGAATATCTCTATAATCTCTACGAGGCGCGAATCCGGGACTACCAGAAAGATCCGCCGCCGCCGGACTGGAATGGCGCCTATCAGCTGCTGACGAAGTGACGAAGTCATTCCGGGATGGTCCCAACGGGTCCGCGCAAAGCGCGGCCCGATGACAGGCTCCGGACCAGACCCGGAATCTCGAGATTTCGGGTTCGATGCTTCGCATCGCCCCGGAATGACCTCGCTTTTCGGCGCAGCCGCTCTGCGCAAAAACCACGCAAAAATTCACCGCAGTCGATACAATGGATCAAGACGCTGCGTGCTGCATGGCCATTCCAGGCCCGGCACGACCGCGCGGGGGGAAACAAGGGAGTCAATGCGGCATGACCAGACCAGATCCGAAGCAAGTCAAGGTGATCGCCGATACCGCGGGCGTACCGGTTGATGCCGAGGTCGCCGCCCGTGTCGCCAATTCGATTGGGCCTGCCTTCGACG
>Ga0134125_10004014_pt1 | contig 16872 bp, 14 predicted proteins | sample KB31751_FD_96464 | JGI IMG/M metagenome (GOLD analysis project Ga0134125, IMG submission 96464) | Terrestrial soil microbial communities with excess Nitrogen fertilizer from Kellogg Biological Station, Michigan, USA - KB3-175-1 | ecosystem: Environmental > Terrestrial > Soil > Unclassified ...
ATTGACGAGTACGCCGTTTACGTGCAGGACTCGATTCAACTGGGCAACTTCAATATCAGCCCTGGGGTGCGGGAGGATCGATACGTCGGGTTGGTCACCTACAGCGGCTTTGAGCCGCGGGTGGGCGGATCCTACCGTCTCAAGCGCACGGGCTCGGTGTTACGCGCGTCCGTGTCGCGCAGCTACGAATCACCGTACAACGAGAACCTGATCCTTTCGAGCGCGACCGGGGCCGGCGGGCTGGCCACCAATGTTTTTGGGGCCTTTGCCGGGGTGCCGCTGGAACCGGGCAAGCGCAACGACTACGACGTGGGGCTGCAGCAGCAGATGGGCCAGTACTTCCAACTGGACGGCGATTACTTCTGGAAATTCACCGACAACGCCTTCGACTTCGACACGCTGTTCAACACGCCCATCACCTTTCCGATCACCTGGCGCAAATCGAAGATCGACGGGTTGGGGGTGCGTCTCTCCTCGGTGCCGATCCATGGGTTCACGTTCAACACCACGCTCGGGCACACGCGGTCGCGCTTCTTCGGACCCGAGAACGGCGGGGTGATCTTCAACTCGCCGTTGAACGAGGACGTGTTCCGGATCGACCACGACCAGGCGTTCCAGCAGACCACCAGCATCGGCTACCGGCACGGCTCGGTATGGGCGATGTTCTCCTGGCGGTTCGACAGCGGGCTGGTGGCGGGGGCGGTGCCCGATTTGGCGAGCGTGCTGGCGCTGGACGCCGATCAGCAGAGCCAGATCGGTTTCTTCTGCGGCAGCCAGGCGGCCTCGCTCAACAGCCGGATCACGGCGTGCAACCTGCCCTACGGGCAGTGGGGCGCGACCCGGCTGCGGATCCCGGCGCCGGGCACCGAGAACGACGACACCAACCCGGCGCGGATCGCGCCGCGCAACCTGTTCGACATCAACGTGGGCGACGACCACTTGCGGCAGATGGAGTGGGGCAGTGTGACCGCGCAATTGAGCGTCACGAATTTGACCAATCGCACGGCGCTGTACAACTTCCTCTCGACATTCAGCGGCACGCACTTTGTCGAGCCGCGGGCGGTGCAGGCCACGCTCGGGCTGAAATTCTAGGTCGAGTCATGACCCGGGGAGCGTATGCGCGGGCGGCGGGGGTGCATCCGGAGACGGTTCGGTTCTATGAACGTTCCGGGCTGTTGCCCCCGCCACGACGGGGACGGAAGGGAGAGCGTCTCTATGGCGAGGAGGAGGTGCGCGACCTGCGGGTAATCACGCGGCTGCGGAGCCTCGGGTTCTCGATTGACGAGATCCTGAAGTTGCGGGCGATGTCCGCGGGGAAGCCCGACGGGGAATTGGAGCGGCGGGTGCGGGAGATGGAACAGCGGCAGCAGGAGCTTCGGGCGCTGCTGGGCGGAGATGGAGAGCGCTAGAAGTGGTCTCATAATGCCGCAGCAGGCCGCCTGGGGCGAGCTGGATGCGGCTTTTTCTGGGGAAAAAGCCGCACACGATCCATTCGCGTAGAGTTTGGCACCAATTAGGAGACCACTTCTAGTTGCCGGCGGGGAGCCTCCAGGCCGAGACGAAACCAATGTTGGTATTGTCAAAGAAACCGGCGGCGTAAAAGCTCATACCGCCCGGAGCGAGTGCCGCCGAGGTCAGGATGCCACCCTGGGGAATATGAATTCCCACGGTTTGTTTGCCGGTAGCGTCGAACTCGGCGAGGAACATATCGGTTTGTTCGGCGGCCGTCGCTTGGGCGGCGGTCATCGAGCCGACGACGCCGACGCCACCTTGCTTCCGAGGAAGGACGAAAGGCATACTCCAGACGCCGGCATTGGGAAGCGAGGGGCTGTCGTTCCAGGTGGCGTTCCAGAGGAGCGCGCCGGTGAGGCCGTTATAAGCGCCGACCCAGAGTGAGTAGGTGGTGGTTTGACAGTCGGCCACCTGCCCAGCCACGTAGACCACATCCTGGTCATTTTGCGTCGTTTCGACCGCTGTGAACGAAGCGGGCTCGACGGGCAGGGTATCCATCCATGTTTGCGTCCCCGCAGGCGAAAACTGACCCAGGAAGGCGGGCGCATTAGGGCAGGAACTCGAACCGCCAGGGTAAAAGCCGGCGGCATTCACGGCACCGTTGCTGGCCGCCATAATCGCGTTCACTTGTGCTTTCGTTTCTGGGCGAACCGCGATCCCACCCGAACAGGGAAAGCTGCCGGTGGATGCGCTTGCCGATACGATGATCGGAGCGGCGGCGTCAGCATAGAGGCCGAGCAAGAGACCCATGGGGTTGCCGCCCCACAACATTGAGAGCACCATTCCATTGCCGCCGTTGCAGGGCGTAGATTCAAAGGCGCTCGTCAGGCTGGCATTCAAGCCGAGGAGGACGGGGCCAGAGCCCAGCGCCCCGCCGACGAAGAAATGCTCGCCGTCGCTTACGATGCTGAATGGATCCGTGAGATCGGTGCCGGTATAGGAGCTCAGGGTGCCGCCATCCGTACCGCTCAGTTTCTGCACAACCAGCGGTTCTGCGCCAGTGATCAACGCCAAGTCACCGTGGGCATCGACGGCGAAGTTGGGCAGCGCGATGACGTTGGGCAGGTAGTTGAGCCAGAGAAGGCTGGGCTGGTTGGCGGGTGGATTGACCGTTAGAGTTGCGGAATGGGTGAGAGACGCATCGGCGGACGAGGTAGCGGTCACCGTGGTGGTGAAGGGGGCAGGCGTGGCAGCGGGCGCGGTATAGAGCCCGGCAGCGCTCAGGGTTCCCGGATCTTGGCCGGTGGGAGCCGTGGAGGTCATGGACCAAGTCACCGCCGAGCTCGTCATTCCGGTCACGGTCGCGGCGAACTGCTGGCTGGCGCCGACAGCGATGGCGGCGGCGGCGGGGGATATCGTAATGCTGGGGCCGGGGGGCGTGGAAGTTGCGGATGGCGAACCCCCGCCGCCGCAGGCGCTCAGAGTCAACCCGGCGGCCAAGATCGTTACCAGAGATACAACGGTCACCCTCACACCATTCACCGGGTACATCACGCCAAGTAAGATGCGGCGTGGGGCCGGTTAGTCCCACGCCGCAGGAAAAAAAGTTCAGGTTGCGTTATTTCAACGGCTGGCCGTTGAGGGTCATGGCGGCCACCAGCTTTTCGTCGAGCTGCTGGATGGAGGCGGGGAGGGGGGCGTAGTTGAGCGCGGTGGCGCTGGCCTGGCCGCGGGTCAGGACATAGTCCACAAACTCCTTGAGGGCGCGCCGCTTGGCGGCGTCGGTGCCGTCCTTGGGGAGGATGAGGTAGGTCAGGCCGGCAATGGGGTAGGCTTGCGGCCCGGAGGCGTTGACGATGGGGGTGCGCACATCGCGCGCCAACTGGGTTTTGAAGGCGGCGATGGCGGCGGAGGTACCGGCGGCGGAGGGGGCGACATAGAGGCCGGAGGCGTTGCGCATGAGCGCCACCGGGAGGTGGTTCTCGTTGGCGTAGGTGAGTTCGACGTAGCCAATGGAGCCCGGACTCTGTTTGACGAGTCCGGTGACGCCTTCGCTGCCTTTGCCGCCCAGGCCGACCGGCCAGTTGACCGATACCCCGCTCCCCACTTTGGACTTCCACTCCCCGCTCACCGCCGACAGATAGGTGGTGAAGATCGAGGTGGTGCCGCTGCCCTCGGAACGGTGGGCGACGAGCACCGCCTGGTTGGGCAGTTGCACGCCGGGATTGGCCTGGGCGATACGGGGATCGTTCCACTTGGTGATGGTCCCCAAGTAGATCCCCGCCAGCGCGTCCGGGGTCAGGCGGAGCGGACGCGAGATGGATAGGTTGTAGGTGATGCACACCGGGCCGGCGCTTTCGGGCACCTGAATCACCGCCACGGGCATTTGCTGGAGCTGCTGGTCGGAGAGGGCGGCGTCGCTGGCGCCGAAATCCACGGTGTTGTTTTTCACCTGCTGGATGCCGGCTCCGCTACCCACCGATTGGTAGTTGATGGCGGTGCCGGGGTGCGCATTCTTGAAGTCAGCGGCCCAGCGTGACATCACCGGGGTGACAAAGGTGCTGCCGGCGCCGGTGAGCTCCACCGACTGCGCGGGCAGGGCGGAGGGCTGGGCGAGCAGCCCCACCGCGACGAGGGAGAGAACCAGGGTTACGGGGGAAACCTTTTTCATGGGGACTCCTTATATAGGCGTAGGCAATTAGGGCAAGGTGAAGCGCAGGTCCACGAAGCCCATCCCGGTGTGGGCGTTCTTCGGGCTGCCAGTGGTGACGGTGAAGGGGTTGCGGGTGAGGTAGGAGGCCTGGGTGATGAGTTGGAGCGAGCCGTACTGGGCCGACTTCCAGAAAGTGTGGACGATGCCCACGGTGCCTTCCTGCACCGCCTTGTTGGCGCTGCTGGGCGAGCCGGGGAAACCGTAGCCCACCGGCGTGGCGCCGGAGAGGTCGAAGTTCTTATGGATGTAAATGCCGCCGTAGTAGCCGTAGAGCAGGTAGCCGGGGTTCACCTGGTACTCGAAGCCGCCGATGCCAGCTTCGGTGCGGATGGGCGAGATGGTGCCGTCGTTGCGGACGATCAGGTCGGGCACGATGCCGAAGAGATAGCGGCCGCCGCCGTCGCCCAGGAAGGACGTGGCGATGAGGTGCAGTCCGGGGGCGACCTCGGCATTGGCGTTGACCGAGACGCCGCCGCCGGCGGTGTGATTGGTGAGGTTGGTGGCGGGGTTGAAGATGCGGAACTGACGTTCCAGACCGGCCACCTCGAGGTGCACGCCGTGGCCGCCTTTGGCGGAGTCAAAGGCGATTTTGCCGATGATGTCGGGGGTGAAGCCGGGGGCGGAGAAGTTGGTGGCGCCGCTATTGACCTGGCCGGCGAAGGGGCCGCTGGCGCCGCCGGGCAGGGTGACGGTGGGCGCTCCCGAACTGCCGCCGATGTAGGGCTCGCCCTGTTCCAGCGAGATGCCGGCGGTGAGGTTATCGGAGGCGTGGTACATGACGCGGAACTGCGGCTGCCGCGTCCAGGTGAGACCCACCTGGTAGTTGGTGTCCATGTCCTGCGAGTAGAAGATGTCGCTGGGCATGGGTGACAGGCCGATCTTATTGGGGGTGAGCAGGCTCCAGTCCTGGCCGGCGAGCACTTCCCAGCCGCCATGGCGCGCGTCCACGAAGTAGACCCGCAGGCGCATGGTGTCGGAGTTGCTGCTGACGGAAACGTTGGTGGGCTGGTTGCCCAGGAAGTCGGTCTCGACGTAGCCGTAGACGTCGGTGCCGTCGTGGCTGCCGCCGACCTTGAGGGTGAGGCGGGAGTTCTGGGCGCTCTCGCGCAGCTCGGTCACGCGGCCGGCCACGGTGTTGCTGTAGGGGATCGCGGCGAAGTTGGTGCCGATGCCGGAGCCCACATCGGTGGAGCGGAAGACGGTGGTGAAATCCAGGAAGCCGCCCGGGGTGAAGTCAAAGGCGCCGATCTTGAACGAGAGCGGGCTGGGGGCGGCGGCGTCCTGCGCCGAAAGGGGGGCAACCGCGGTTCCGAGCAGCGCGCCGGCGAGCAGCGCGGCGGCCCACGAAGTTCGTTGAATCCATGTGTGCATAGAAGTGGAACACCTCAGGAGTCATGCTGCCGGATTCGATTGGGCGGCGCAGTTACAGGTGTGTTACAGGCGGCCGATTTTGGGATGGATTGTTACAAGTTGATGACAACCGGGGCGGGAGCCGCGGGGGCGGCAAGGGGTCCGCCATACTGGGGCGGTGAGCACGGTATTTCCAGCTCCGGCGGCGGCGCCGCCGCGTACGGCGCGGCGGCGCACCAACCGCGCCGACCGGGTGTTCCCCTGGGCGCTGCGCGCGCTGGCCCTGTGCGTTCCGGTGTTGGTGGTGGCGCTAGGCATACAGCTCTATCGCGAGGCGGCGCCGGCGCGGCACGCGTTCGGATGGGGTTTTCTGGGCAGTTCGGCGTGGGATCCGGTCTTCGAACACTTCGGGGCCTGGCCGTTTATTTTTGGCACATTCGTGACCACCGCGGTCGGAGTCTTCCTGGCCGCGCCGCTGGGCGTTGCGGTGTCGGTCTTCCTGGCCGAGCTAGCGCCCGCCTGGCTGCGCACGCCGGTGCGCTATCTGGTCGATTTGATGGCGGCGGTACCCAGCGTTGTGTACGGCCTCTGGGGCATTTTTGTGATGGTGCCCTGGCTGCAGCGCGACGTGGAGCCGTGGCTGGGCACCCACTTCGGGGACTTGGCGCTTTTCCAAGGGGCGCCCTACGGCGTCGGGTTCCTGGCGGCGGGGTTGATTTTGGCGATGATGGTGCTGCCGTTCGTGGTGGGGCTCTCGCGCGAAGCCATGGCTTCGGTGGCGCGCGCCCAAGCGGAAGCCGCCTACGCGCTGGGCGCCACCCACTGGGAAGTGATACGGGACGTGGTGGTGCGGGGTGCCCGTTCGGGCATTTTCGGCGGGATCTTGCTGGCGGTGGGCCGCGCCTTGGGGGAAACCATGGCGGTGACGATGTTGATCGGGAACCGGCCGGCGGTGAGCGCGTCGCTGTTCGCGCCGGGTTACACGCTAGCGAGCGTCATCGCCAATGAGTTCACCGAGGCCACCACACGCGTCTACACCGCGGCGTTGACCGAATTGGGCTTGATTTTGTTCGCGATCACGTTGGCGGTCAACTTGGTGGCCCGAATTCTGTTGACGCGCCTGACGCGCGGGAGCGTGGCGGCGTGACGGGGCGGCATAGGCGGCGGCAAGCCATCAATGGCATCATGCTGGCGCTAACCGGCGTGTGCACAGCCGCGGTGCTGGTGCCGCTGTTCCTCGTGCTGTATTACGTGGTGCGGGAGGGGGTCCCGGGGCTGAACGCGGCGTTTTTCACCCATCTGCCGGCGCCTCCGGGCGAGGCGGGAGGCGGCATGGCCAACGCCATCGTGGGCACGCTGGAGCTGCTCGCGATCGCCATGATCCTGGGGATTCCCCTGGGACTGGCGGGCGGGGCCTACGTGGCCGAGATGCCCAACGAGTGGTTGGCCACCGTGGTACGCTTCGCCGCCGACGCGCTCAACGGCATTCCGACCATCGTGACCGGCTTATTCGTCTACGCTCTGGTGGTGGTGCCGATGCACCGGTTTTCCGGGCTGGCGGGCGGCATCGCGCTCTCGCTGATCATGCTGCCGGTGGTGCTGCGGGCGAGCGACGAGGTGCTGCGCACGGTACCGCGGACGTACCGCGAGGCGGCGATGGCGCTGGGGGCGACGCGCTGGCGGGTGCTGCGCGATATCGTTTTGCGCGCCGCCAAGAGCGGGCTGATCAGCGCCGGCTTGTTGGGCGTGGCGCGAGTGGCGGGCGAGACCGCGCCCTTGTTGCTGACCGCGCTGAACAACTCCCAGTGGGCCTTTCGCCCGGACCGGCCGATGGCATCGCTGACGGTGCAGATCTACGATTACGCCATCGCTCCCTACGACGATTGGCACCGACAGGCGTGGGCGGGAGCGCTCACCCTGATCGTGGTTATCATCGTGCTGAGCGTGATTGCCCGGGTGTGGGGACGGTTGAGCGAGAGAGCATGATCTGGCGCGGCCACAGACTGGAAGAGGAAGAAGCCTTGGCCACCGCCCAGAGGCAGCTCGGCGCCGAGCGGGAACTCGCGGGGGTGCTGGCGGGCGTGCTGCATAGCGTGGATGCGGCGGTCCTGGCGGTGGACGCGCGGCTGCGCCGCATCTTCTCCAACCCGGTTGCCGACGGGCTGCTGCCCAGCCTCCAGCGCCTGCCGCAACTGGTGCAGTGGGTGGAAGGAGTGCTGGAGTCGGGCGAGGCGTGGAACGCCCGGCTGCCGCTGCCCGACGAGCGCACTCTGGACGTACATCTGACCCCGATGACCACGCCGGCGGGCGCCGCCTGCGTCATCGCGGCGCGCGACATCACCGCCACGGTGCGGCTGGAGACCGCCCGCAAGGACTTCATCGCCTCGATCTCGCACGAGCTGCGCACGCCCCTGACCTCGATCCAGGGCTATGCCGAGATGCTGCAACAGGGCGAACGCCTGCCGGAAAAAACGCGGGAGGAGTACCTGGACGCGGTGGTGCAGAACACCGCGCGGCTGGCGCGGCTGGCGCGCGACCTGGTGACGCTGAGCTCGGTCGAGACCGGGACCTATCCCTTCCGGTTTGAGGTGCTGGAGGGCGCGAGCCTGGTGGAGCCGGTGCTGCAAGTGCTGGCGCCGCAGGCGCGGGAGTTGGGCAGCGAGCTGCGGATGGGGGCGATGGCGCCGGGCCGCATCCGCGCCGACCGCGACGCCATGCACCGGGTGCTGCTCAACCTGGCGGAGAACGCGCTGCTGCACGGCGGTGCCGGGGTGGAGGTGGAGATCGCCGCCGGTCCCGCCGATGGCGGCTTTCAGTATCAGGTGCGCGACAACGGCGTTGGCATCGGCTCAAGCGACCAACCCCGGGTCTTTGAGCGATTTTACCGGGTGGTGCGGCAAGGCCAGGCTTCCACCGGATTGGGGCTGGCGCTGGTCAAACACATCGTCCTGGAGCATGGCGGCCAGGTCGAGCTGCAGAGCGCCCTGGGACAGGGCAGCACCTTCACGATCCGCCTTCCACTGCAATGATGCTCGAAACCCGCAACCTGAACTTTTACTACGGCGCGCACCAGGTGCTGTTCGACGTCAACCTGAACGTCAACCCGCACGAGATCCTGGCTTTGATCGGACCCTCGGGATGCGGCAAGAGCACGTTCCTGCGCAGCCTGAACCGGATGAACGACCTGGTGGTTGGGGCACGGCTGAGCGGGGAAATCTTGCTGGACGGCGCGAACATCTACGCGGCCGGGTCCGATGTCATGGCCTTGCGCCGGCGGGTGGGCATGGTCTTTCAACGCTCCAACCCGTTTCCCTTCTCCATCGAAGAAAACGTAGCCTATGGGGTCAAGATCAACGGCTTGGCGCGCGACCGGCACCAGCGCGCGGAGATCGTCGAGCGCAGCCTGCGGGCCGCGGGGCTCTGGGACGAGGTCAAGGACCGGTTGCGCAAGCCCGCGCTGGCGCTCTCGGGCGGGCAGCAACAGCGGCTGTGCATTGCCCGCGCCCTGGCGGTCGAGCCCGAAGTGCTCCTGATGGACGAGCCGGCCTCGGCTTTGGACCCTATTTCCACGGCGCGCATCGAAGAGCTGGCCATCGAACTCAAACAGCGCTATACCATTGTTATCGTCACCCACAATTTGCAGCAGGCGGCGCGCATCAGCGACCGCACCAGCTTCTTCCTGATGGGCAAAGTGATCGAGACCGGCGCCACCCAGCAGCTGTTCACCACGCCGGCGCGCACAGAGACCGAGGATTACATCACCGGCAGGTTTGGCTAAGCTATGGAACCGATACGCAAAACCTTCAACCAGCAGCTCGCCGAGCTGCGCGAGCGCGTGCTGTACATGGGCGGGTTGGTCGAGACCGCGGTGCACAGCAGCCTGCACTCGGTGTTGGACCGCGACACCAAGCTGGCCGAGACCGTGGTACGGGATATTGAGCCGGAAATCAACCGGCTGGAGATCGAGGTGGACGACCGGGCGCTGCGCCTGATGGCGCTGCAGCAGCCGATGGCGGTGGATCTGCGCTTCGTGGCGGCGGTGTTGAAGATCAGCAACGATCTGGAGCGCATGGGCGATCTGGCGGTGAACATCGCCCAAAGCGCCCCCAGGCTGATGGAGCAGGGACTAGCCGCACCGGTGGTGGATCTGCCGCTAATGGCGGCGCGCGCCAACCAGATGCTGCGCTCCTCGCTGGACGCGCTCATGACGCGCAACGCCGCGCTGGCACGGCAGGTGCTCACCTCCGACGACGAGGTGGACGAGATGCGCGACGTCATCTTCCGGGAGCTGATGCAAACCATGGTGCGGCAGCCGGAGAGCGCCGAGCGGAACCTCAGCCTGCTCTTCATCGCGCGCAATTTGGAACGCATCGCCGATCACGCCACCAACATCGCCGAGGACGTGATCTTTTGGGTGGAGGGGGTGGACGTGCGGCATCATCACTTTCTCGTGACCCCGCCGCCCAGTGCGCTATGACGGCGCCCACCCGCATTCTGGTGGTGGAGGACGACCGCGACGTGGCGCGGCTGGTGGCGGCGCAGTTGACCGCGGACGGCCACGAGGTGGTGGTGAACTCGACCGGGGGCGGGGTGGTCGAGCAGGTGGAGGAGCTGGAGCCGCGGCTGGTGATCCTGGACCTGATGCTGCCGCTGGCGCACGGTTTCGAGATCCTGCAGTCGCTGCGGCAGCATCCGCGGTTCGCCGAGCTTCCGATCCTGCTGCTGACCGCACTGGGGGCGGAGGCGGACCGGGTGCGGGGGCTGGATCTGGGGGCGGACGACTACGTACAAAAGCCCTTCAGCCCGCGCGAGTTGGCGGCGCGGGTGCGCGCCCGGCTGCGCGGCGCGGCCGATACCCAGCCGCCGACGATCGAGGCGGGGCCGCTGACGCTGGACCTGAAATCGCACATGGCCCGGCTGCGGGGCGAGAATCTGGACCTGACGGACACCGAATTCCGTCTGCTGGCCTTCCTGATGAAGTCCCCGGGCCAGGCCTTCACCCGCCGCCAGATCGTGGCCGGGGTGTGGTCGCCGCAGCACTTCATCACCGACCGGGCGGTGGACGTCACGGTGCTGCGTTTGCGCGGCAAGATCGAACCCAATCCGGAGCAACCGCAGTGGCTGCAATCGGTGCGCCGGGTAGGGTACCGCTTCGACGCACCTCCATTAAAATAAGAGGGTGCAGACCCTGCTGCGGCCCACGGCCATGCGTTATCCGCGCCTGCGGCAGACCGCGTCGTACCTGGCGGCGACCGAGACCCATACCTTCGCCAGCTCGGTGGCGGCGCACGCCCTGCTCTCGTTTTTTCCGTTCATCGTGCTGCTGCTCTCGCTCACGCTGAACGTGCTGCACTCCGCCCGGCTGTACCACAGCCTGCTGCAACTGCTGCGGGCGTACCTGCCGGTGAGCGACATCGGCGCCGACCATACGCAGACCTTTATCATCAGCAACCTGCAAGCCATCGTGGCGCACCAGGGAACGATCGAGGTGGCTTCGCTGGCAATCCTGCTGGCCACCTGCACCGGCGTGTTCATGCCGCTGGAGGTGGCGCTCAACCGGATCTGGAACGCGCAGGCGAACCGTTCCTACTTGCTGAACTGGGCGGTCGCGATCGGGCTGGCGTTCACCTGCGGGGTGTTGGGGATGCTCTCGGCGTCGTTTACGGCGCTGACCGAGACGTACTCGATCCGCCTGGACCATTACCTGGTCAAGCATCCGATCTTCCACGCGCAACCGCTGCCGCTGGACGTGGTCTCGATTGCGATCGTGCGGGCCGGGGCGGTGCCCTTCACCATCGCCATGTTCTTCCTGATTTACTGGTGGCTCCCGAATGTGCGGGTGCGGGCGCGGCAGGTGCTGCCGGCGGCGATCACGGCGGGGCTGCTGTGGGAGGTTTCGAAGTACGTCTACATCCTGCTGCTGCCCTGGTTGAACTTCCGCGACATCTACGGTCCGTTTGCCATCTCGGTGTCGCTGCTACTGTGGGCCTACGTATCGGCGTTGATCGTGCTTACCTGCGCCGAGATGGCAGTGCCAGCCACTCTCCACCCGAGCCAGGGGTCGTTCGATTTTGGCGGGGGCGAGCCGGTATCTTCAGCGTCACTCCCCCCATTGGAGGAGGCCGAAAGGGCCTCTGCCGGGGCGGGGATTTCGCGCGTCCCCTAAGCAAAAACGGGGATTGGCCGAAGGCGTGCAGGGCGGCCGGGGGGATGCGGCGCGGACCAAAAAGTTTGGTGAAAATTTTTCCGAAAGCGGTTGATTTGCCCCACCTGTGGTGGTGCTAAGATGAGTTGCCTACAAGATGAAGTGCTAGGGGGACAGTAGCCATGCCTGAAAAAATCTCTACCGCGAGCGCGACTCGCACCCATCCCACCACCACTGAGGCGGCGGAGCGATCCCCCCGTCAGCACCGCGGCCTCAGCTTGCAGCGATACTTCACCACCGGACGCGTCTCCCCCTACGACGACGTCCAGTGGGAGAAGCGCTCGGCGCTGATCCAGAACGAGAAGGGCGAGACGATTTTCGAACAGAAGGATCTCGAGATCCCGCGCGACTGGTCGCAGACGGCGACCAACATCGTGGCCTCGAAGTACCTGCACGGCAAGCTGGGCGCGAGCGAGCGCGAGACCAGCGTGCGCGCGCTGGTGGCGCGGGTGGCGGAGACGATGCGGGATTGGGGTCTCGCCGACGGCTACTTCCGCACCGAGGAAGACGCGCGGATTTTTCACGACGAGCTGGTGCATTTACTGGTGACGCAGAAGGCGGCGTTCAACTCGCCGGTGTGGTTCAACTGCGGGGTGGAGCGGCTGGAGCCGGAAGCGGCCAGCGCCAACTGGTACTGGGACAAGGAGGCGGAGCGGCCGGCCTTCGGCGCGGTCGGGTACCGGAAACCGCAGTGTTCGGCCTGTTTCATCAACGCGGTGAGCGATTCGCTGGACAGCATCCTGACGCTGGCCAAGACCGAGGGCATGCTGTTCAAGTGGGGCTCGGGAACCGGCACCAACCTCTCGCCCATCCGCAGCTCGGCGGAGCATCTTTCCGGCGGGGGCACGGCGAGCGGGCCGCTGAGCTTCATGAAGGGCTTTGACGCCTTCGCGGGGGTGATCAAGTCGGGCGGGAAGACGCGGCGGGCGGCCAAGATGGTGGTGCTGAACGCCGAGCACCCCGACATCGAGGAGTTCATCTGGTGCAAGGCCAAGGAGGAGCGCAAGGCCTGGACGCTGATCTCGGTGGGCTACGACCCGGCGCTGGACGGGGAGGCGTACTCCTCGATCTTCTTCCAGAACGCCAACAACAGCGTGCGCGTGACCGACGAGTTCATGCAGGCGGCGGAGGCGGACGGTCCGTTCCAACTGCGGCGGGTGGCGGGGGAGCGCAAGGGCGAACCGATCAAGACGGTGGACGCCAAGGGGCTGCTGCGGCAGATCGCGGAAGCGGCTTGGCAGTGCGGCGATCCGGGCATGCAGTACGACACCACCATCAACCGCTGGCACACCTCGAAGAACACGGCGCGGATCAACGCCTCCAACCCGTGCTCGGAGTACATGTTCCTGGATGATTCGGCGTGCAACCTGGCCTCCATCAACCTGATGAAGTTCTCGGGGCCGGGCGGCTTCGATGTGGCGGGCTACCGGCAGGCGGTGAACGTGCTGATCACCGCCCAGGAGATCATCGTGGACAACGCGAGCTATCCCACCGAGCGGATCGGGCAGAACTCGCACGATTTCCGTCCGCTGGGGCTGGGCTACGCCAACCTGGGGGCGCTGTTGATGTCCAACGGCCTGCCCTACGACAGCGATGGCGGCCGCGATTACGCCGGGGCATTGACGGCGATCATGTGCGGGCAGGCGTATCTGCAATCGGCGCGCATCGCCGAAGCGCTGGCGACGCCGGAGCGCGCGGGGGCGTTTCCCGGTTTTGCGGTGAACCGCGAGCCGATGCTGGACGTGATCCGGATGCACCGCGCCGCGGTGAACCATATCAACCCCAAGAACGTGGCCGAGCCGGTGATGGCGGCGGCGCGGCAGTGCTGGGATGAAGCCTTGGAAGTGGGCACCCGTCACGGTTACCGCAACGCCCAGGTGACGGTGCTGGCGCCGACCGGGACCATTGGATTCATGATGGACTGCGATACGACCGGGATTGAGCCCGACCTGGCGCTGGTGAAGTACAAGAAGCTGGTGGGCGGGGGCATGATCAAGATCGTCAACCAGAGCGTGGACAAGGCGCTGCTGCGGCTGGGGTACTCGGCGCAGCAGACCCATGACGTGCTCGCCTTCATTGACGCCACCGGCACGGTCGAGGGGGCGCCGCATCTCAAGCCCGAGCATCTGCCGGTGTTCGATTGCTCGTTCAAGCCGGCCAACGGCACGCGCAGCATTCACTACAGCGGGCATATCCGGATGATGGCGGCGACGCAGCCGTTTTTGTCGGGCGCCATCTCGAAGACGGTGAACCTGCCCGAAGCGGCGACGGTGGACGACGTGGTGCAGGTCTACACCGAAGGCTGGAAGCTGGGGTTGAAGGCGATCGCGATTTACCGCGACGGCAGCAAGAAGGTGCAGCCGCTGTCGGCGGCGGCCAACAAGACAGGGGAAGGCAAGATGCCGGCGGCGCTGGAAGTGCCGCAGGCGGTGCCTTCGGCGCGCCCGTATCGGCGGCGGCTGCCGGAAGAGCGCCAGTCGTTGACGCATAAATTCAAAGTGGGCGGGCATGAGGGGTACGTCACGGTGGGCATGTACGAGGACGGCCAGCCGGGCGAGATCTTCGTCACCATGGCGAAGGAGGGCTCGACCATCAGCGGCCTGATGGACAGCTTCGCCACCGCCATCTCGCTGGCGCTGCAGCACGGCGTGCCGCTGCGCTTGCTGGTGGACAAGTTCAGCCACACGCGCTTCGAGCCCAGCGGCTGGAGCGGCAATGCCGAGATCGGCTACGCCAAGTCCATCATGGATTACCTCTTCCGCTGGATGGGGCTCAAGTTCCTCGATCACCAGCCGCCGGCGCCCAAGGGAGTCGAGGACTTGCATGGCGACCGCGGGGAAGGGAAAGAGGAGTTGGAGACGGCGGGGCAGATTCCGCTGATCACCGCCGGGGGGGTGAGCACCTCGGCGGATGCGCCGGCCTGTCATAACTGCGGCAGCATGATGGTTCCCAACGGCTCCTGTTATAAATGCGTCAATTGCGGAGAGACCAGCGGCTGCAGTTGAGGCGTTTTGACGCCGGAATGGTAGAAAAAGGCGGCCTTGGGCCGCCTTTTCCGCGTCTAAGGGGACATGCGACTTCTCTCTTTGGCGGCAATCGCCATGCTCGTGACGGCGAGCGCGGCGGCCCAGGCACTCGGAGCGCGCCCCGCGGCGCACCAGGAACTGCAGGCGCGCGCGGGCTACGCCATGGCGGAGGTGCGGGTGGCGGGGGGCACCGCGGTGCGCGAGTACGTGTCGCCCTCGGGCACGATATTCGGCATTGCCTGGGACGGTCCGGTCATGCCCAATCTTTCGCAGTGGCTGGGTGCGCACTTTGCCGCTTTCCAAGCGGCGGCGCGCGGGGCACGGCACCGGGGGCCGCTGGTGATCCACAGCGGCAACCTGGTGGTGGAGAGCGGCGGGCATATGCGGGCGCTGCGCGGCCGCGCCTATCTCACCGATGCAATTCCCGCCAATCTGAGCGCGGCGGTGGTGCAATGAGCGGGCGCGGGCTGCGCTTCGGGATGCTGCTGCTGGGGCTGGCGGGCCTGGCCGCCTGCGGGGGGAGCGCCAACAATGGCGGCGGCAATAACAACAGCGGCGGCGGAGGCGGCACGCCGGCGGTGAACAACTCGCAGCCGGTTGTTTCGAACCTCGGCATTGAGGGGAACTACGCCGACGGATTGTTCACCAACGTGATCGTGTGCGTGCCCGGGACGAGCAACTGCCAGACGATTGACAACGTGCTGGTGGACACGGGGTCCTTTGGATTGCGGTTGGTGTCGAGCGCGGTGACGCTCAGCCTGCCGCAGTCCAAGGACAGCTCCGGCAATGCGATCGGGGAGTGCACGCAGTTCGCCGATTCATTTAACTGGGGTCCGGTGGTCACGGCGGACGTGCAGTTGGCGGGCGAGAAGGCGACAAATGTGCCGATGCAGGTGCTAGGATCCGCGAGTTTTCCCACGGCGCCGAGCGACTGCACCGACGGCGGCCTGGCGGAGAACGATTCGGTGGCCACGCTGGGGGCGAACGGCATCCTGGGCATCGGCGTGTTCCGGCACGACTGCGGGGATGCGTGCGCACCGCCGCAGACCACGGTGCCGGCGGTGTACTTCAGTTGCGCCACCTCCACCTGCACGCCCGCCCTGGTGGCGGTGGATGCGCAGGTGCAGAATCCCATATGGCTGCTGACGCAGGACAATAACGGGGTGGCGATCACGCTGCCCTCGGTGGGCGCCAACGGCGCGCCGAGCGCGAGCGGCACACTTACGCTGGGAGTGAATACGGAGAGCAACAACCAGCTCGGCAGCGCCGCGATCCTGCTCGCCGATCCCGGGAGCGGCGGGTTCGCGACCGTTTTCCAGCAGAACAATTTCGCGGACTCCATCCTGGATAGCGGGTCGAACGCCTTCTTTTTCCTGGACAACACCGCCACGAACCTGCCGCTGTGCGCGGCGCCCAACGACAGCTTCTACTGCCCGACCGCCTCCACGAACTTTCAAGCGGTGAACCAGAGCGCCACCGGCAGCGGCAGCAGCACGGTTTCGCCGGTGCAGTGGAGCATCGCCAACGCGCTGGACCTGTTCAACACCGGCAATGCCGCGTTCAACAACCTGGGCGGGCCCAATCCCGGTTCTTTCGACTTTGGCCTGCCGTTCTTTTTCGGCCGGACGGTTTTTGTCGGCATTAACGGAACCACGGCGGGGCCGAACGCGGGGCCCTTCTTCGCGTACTGAGTGCGGACTTAGCTAGACAGCCCTGTCATTCCGGGATATAGTGACCGGGCGATGCGGGGACTTGTTCGGTGGATTGGGTGCGGGTTGCTATCCGCATATCTGGCAACGGTAGCAGGGGTGGCGCAGACGCCCCGGGACGGCGGTGATCATCCCAAGCAACGGGCAGAGTGGTTCGTGCGCTTCCGCCGGTCGTTAGACGGGTTGCCACCGGCGCAGCACCGGCTCGAGGCCTATCGTCGCGCGCTCGCGCTGCCGGTCTTGCATCGCCCCAAACCTAAGCTAATGAGTGGCGCGGCAGCCACAGCGGCCCCGGTGACGCTGGGAGGCGATTGGACCGAATTGGGTCCACGGCCGGAGACCGATCCGCAGTACGGCAATGTCGCCGGGCGTATGACCGCGATCGCCGTGGATTGGAGCAAAGACCCGAGCGGAAAC
>Ga0134125_10004015_pt1 | contig 16869 bp, 16 predicted proteins | sample KB31751_FD_96464 | JGI IMG/M metagenome (GOLD analysis project Ga0134125, IMG submission 96464) | Terrestrial soil microbial communities with excess Nitrogen fertilizer from Kellogg Biological Station, Michigan, USA - KB3-175-1 | ecosystem: Environmental > Terrestrial > Soil > Unclassified ...
AACAGTGACCGGTGGGGCTCGACGCGAACTGATTTGCGGCTGGCATGCGACTCACGTCGCGTCCCGTGGCCGCCGCGCTGCTCTGTCCTGCATTCCGCGGGTAGGCGCCCGTCGCCATTGCCACGCGTCAACCCCGCCGCTCCCGAGCAAGCGCCGCCGCAACCGCCTGCCATATCACCTCGACCAGGAACAACAGAACCAGCAGGCCGACCGATGACAGCAAGACGCCCAATGCGAATTGGTGATATTGGGTACCCTGCGTGATCCGGAAGCCGGCCAGAGCCGCGGCCATGAGTGCCGCCCATGACCAGGCCGTACCAGGCTCGATCCTCATGGAGCGGAGAATGCTCTTGTGCGGCCCTCGTGATTGATGCGGGCGGTTCAAATCGAGAACTCCTGTCGGCAACCACCGCCTTTGGAGACGGCACGATCATCGTGCAGGATCGAACGGCGCTAGCCCGAAGATTTCTACCTCACGACAACGTCAGGGTTGCCGTGGAGATCGCCAGTCGCAGGGATGTGATTGACGATCATCGCGGCGCAGTGGCGCGAAGCGCCAGAAGGCGACATCGGTGGCTTCACTCGATCACCTCGTCGGCGGCGACGAGCAGCGTCTGTGGAGCGGTCAGGCCGAGCGCCTTGGCGGTCTTGAGGTTGATGATCATTTCGAATTTGGTCGGACGCTCGACCGGTAGATCGGCCGGGTGGAAGCCCTGCAAAATCTTGCCAACCATGGTGCCCACCTGACGAAAGGTACCGACAAGACTCGGTCCGTAGGCCATGAAGCCGCCCGCGCGGGCGATGTCGGGAAATAATGTGGCGATGGGTACATGCTGAGCGAGCGCAAGTTCAGCGATAAGCTTCGGGTCAGTCCCGAAAATCGGCGATGAAAGTATGACGACGGCATCGGGCCGTCGCGCGCTGGCGGTTTGGAAGCCAAGCTTCATTTCGGCGATGGCGCGAATCTCGATCACCTCTAGTTTGACATTCAGCAAATGGCCGGCCGCCTTCACCGCGTTCAATTGTAGAGAACCTGTGCTGGGGTCCCATAGAACGACGGCGTTCGACAGGGTCGGGATGGCCTCTTTCAGGAGTTGGAGCCACTTCATGCCGAACTCGGGAAAGTCGGAAAACACGCCGGTGATGTTGCCCCCGGGGTGGGCAAGACTTGCCACAAAACCGCTGCCGACCGGGTCGCTTTCCAGATCGGCCGCGACAATGGGAATTATCGAGGTGGCGGATTGGGCGGCCCGTACCGCCAGCGGGCTCGCCGGAACAATTACGTCCACTTTGCGCTCGATGAGATCGGCCGCTAATGGAGCAAGCTTCGTAGGATCGCCTTCGGAAGCGCGCGTCAGAAATTCCACGCGGTCGGCATCGACGTAGCCGATCGCGTGCAGGCCCTCGCGGATCGCGGCGATCCGCGTGCTGGCCACCGCAGCTACTCCTGGATAGAGAAAGCCGATCTGCGCAACTCGGGCGGCTTGTTGCGCACGCACCGCAAGCGGCCAGGCACCGGCCATACCACCGACTGCACAGAGAAATTGCCGCCGCTTCATGTCTAATCCTAATCCCCGGCTCGCCGTGGGCATTGTACCAATACTGAGCCCTCAAGCACTAGTTCGACGTCGAGGCGCCGATCAGCCGACAGGCGGCATTTGGGCCCATCACCAGAAGCATCAGACTTTTCTGCGCCGTCTGGTTCGCTCGTCATTCATGTCAACTCCGGCTTTGTTGGTGGAGGCCGAGCGGCCCTTCACGTGATCGATGAAGGCGCGCAGCTTCGGCATCATCTGCCGGTTGCCGGGATAGAAGAGAAATAAACCCGGCGCCACGGGCGCGAAGGGTTCGAGCACGCGCACGAGTTTGCCCGCTTTCACCGCGCCGGCCGTGATCGGCTCGGGCACCTGCGCAAGGCCCAATCCTTCGACAGCCGCGTCGAGCATTGTGGGCATGTCGTTGGCGATAAAAGGTCCTGAAACGATGACTTCGACGGCCTCGTTGCCGTTGACAAAGGACCAGGGCGCGATCGACCCGTTCGAATGGCGCATGCGCAGACAGGCATGCCGGCGCAGATCGTCGATGAGTTCTGGGCGCTGCCGCCGGCGCAGATAGTCGGGGCTGCCGACCACAGCCAGCGGGTGCGCCGGCTTCAGACGCACAGCGATCATATCGGCCTCGATGAACTGACCGAGCTGGATGCCGGCGTCAAATCCTTCGGCAGCGACGTCGACCAGATCCGGACCCGCGGCGATCTCCACCTCGAGATCGGGATAGCCTTGGCAGAACGGCGCGATCAGCGACTCCAGCAGGATCGGCACCACCACGCGCGGCGCCGTGAGGCGCAACAGCCCGGCCGGCCGCTTTCCGAGGTCTCGCGCGACCTCGCTCGCGGCGACGAGCTCCTCGAAGGCGGGCTTTGCGCGCGAAAGGAATCGTGTGCCGGCTTCGGTCAACCCGACACTGCGAGTCGTGCGTATGAAGAGCGCCGCGCCGATGCGCGCTTCGAGTGCGCGTATCGCCTGGCTGATCGCCGATGGGGTCACCCTGAGTTCTGCAGCCGCTCTCCGAAAACTGCGGTGCTGGGCGACGCTCAGGAACGCCTCCACGCCGTCGAGCGCGCCTTGCCTGACTGTGAAGTTCTGCTTCATAGCCCATCAACATTATAACGAATAGGCGCTCGCGGGAAGCAGTCCGCCGTGGTCTGCCTAAAATCACCGAAGTGATGGTCATGCTGACACCCAAGCAGGGAGTAACCCGCCAACAAATCATGGCCGTCGTGCCGTCCGAGATTCGGGAAACAATGAAGCTCTATCTCGATGGGAAAATCTGCCAATGGTATTCGCGGGGCGATGGCAGGGACGTCATCTTCTTGATCGACGCAAAGACCCAGGACGAGGCGCGGGAGTCATGGACACCCTGCCGCTCGCAAAGGAACAATTGGTTGATCACGAATACATTCCGGTCGGACCCTTGATGCCGCTGATGGGCCTGATCGGCACGGGCGCGCGGCAGCGATCCTCCGCTCATCGTTACGGAATTAGGGAGGGTATAGCCGGCGTCTGCGCATCCCTCCTCGATTGCAGAGGGGCGTGCCGCGATCGTCACGACAGGCGAGGCGGGTTGCGGTGGACGCGGATGTGCCGAACGACGAGCGGCGATTTTTGCGGACGGCGAAGTCGTGTGGTCTGGCGCGCCCATGCAGGTGTTAGCTGGCATTTCCCGGAGTTCAGGAACAGGCCGAGGTTGCTGTCAGTTTCCACGTGCCGCCGGGTACTGTCCGTATTTCACTCCGTCCTAATTTTTTGGCGTGGCGTTTACCTTTGTTATGGCCGAACAGGCAGCTTTGGCCTTTCTGGTGCAGGTAGATGAGTACGGCCCAGGTCTGTCGGAGCCATTCTTCGTGGGGCCGGCTCTGCCCTCGCAGGTTCTTCGCACGCTGCCTTTCTGTGGGCGAGCGTGAGCACACCGCGTGCCAATTCGGGCACGGCATCACCGCGACCGGCACTCGCCTTGGTGCTAGCGATGAAAGGATTCGATTTGCCGCGAGAAGCCGCTCGATGTCGGCGATCACTTTCAACGGCTATGGTCCACGGCCTGAGGCGGCTCGTGCGCTCTCGTCTTGAAAGGCTGGGAGCCCTTCATGCTGAGTAATCTCAGCGGCAAAATCCGCGATTGTTGTCGTCAGGCTGAAGAAGCCAGACAACAAGCTGACGCGACGACCGATCCCGGATTGAAGGCGAGTCTTCTGGAGATGGAGAGTCGCTGGTTGATGTTGGCGCGCAGCTACGGATTGACTGAAGACCTCGGCGAATTGACGGAGAACGATAATCGTCGGCAGCAGGGTATTGACGGGGCGGCAGTACCGAGTCGATTGCTGCCCGACGAAACGCTGCGGCTCCAGGAAATAAGCACCTTGCTCATCCAGGAGCGCGAACTCGACTCCCTCTATGGTCGGATTTTGGATGCTGCCGTCGATTTGATGGCAAGCGACATGGCCAGCATGCAGGAGTTTGAGCCTGAGCGGAACGCACTGAAACTACTTGCCTGGAAAGGCTTTCATCCGCTGTCGGCGGCCCATTGGGAATGGGTCCGTCTTGATTCCGGGAGTTGCTGTGCGGCTGCGCTATCAGAAGGTCGCCGCATCATCGTGCCTGATATCGAGACGAGTGAATTCATTGGCGCCCATCACGATGAGTACCGTCGATCCGGTATTCGCGCTGTCCAATCGACACCCCTCATCTCCCGGTCTGGTCACCTGCTCGGCATGATTTCCACGCACTGGCGCGAGGTGCATTGGCCGTCCGAACGTGCCTTGCGTGCGTTGGACGTGCTGGCTAGGCAGGCAGCGGACCTGATCGAACGCAGCAAATCCGAAATGAAGCTACGGGAAAGCGAGGAGCGTGCGCGACAGTTGGCCGCCATCGTCGAGTCGAGCGATGACGCCATTATTGGCAGGGATACCGCGGGCACGATTACGGCTTGGAACAAAGGTGCCGAGCGTCTTTTCGGCTATACCGCGAAAGAGGCCGTCGGCATGTCAGTCCTCGCTCTTATTCCACCGGATCGGCATCATGAGGAAGTCGCTAACCTGGAGCGGATTCGACGCGGGGAGCGCATCGATCATTACGACACGGTCCGACGGCGGAAGGATGGCAGCGTAGTCGACGTCTCCTTGACCATTTCGCCGATTCGAGACCACGGCGGACAGGTCATCGGCGCATCCAAGATTTTGCGCGACATCACCGAACGAAAGCGTGCGGATGAGCGAATTGCAATGCTTGCGCGCGAAGCCGAGCACCGGACGAACAACCTCATCGCAGCGGTTCAATCGATTGTGCGCTCGTCCCATGCCGAAAGACCGGAGGACCTCAAGCAAGTCATAAAGGGCCGGCTCCAGGCGCTGTCGAACGCCCAGGCATTGTTCGCCCGAACTCGGTGGGGCGACGTGGACATCCTGACTTTAGCGAGGGAAGAGCTTGCCCCTTACCTGACCTATGATCGGCCGCGCGTCACGCTCAAAGGACCGCATATAGCAGTCGCGCCACAGGCCGCCCAAGCGATTGCGGTCATCTTGCACGAACTCACGACCAATGCAGCCAAATACGGCGCGCTGTCTGCTGCCGATGGTCACGTTGAGATTACCTTGGCAAGAATTGGTGAGCACGTTCTGGTGCTCAGGTGGATTGAGACCGGGGGGCCACCAACCAATCCGCCGCGCCGCCAGGGCTACGGCACCGAGGTGATGCAAGGGCTGGCCAAACTCACTCTGCGCGGGCAAGTGCGTTTCGACTGGCGTGCGGAAGGGCTGACGTGCGAAATCCAGATCGGCGGGAAAGCGCGATGACAGAGCGCCCCCTCAACCTCCCTCGGGGCACCTCGAAGCTTATACCGATCAGCGGTACTTCTTCCCCGCACACAAGCTGCGGGCGGTGTTACTGTGCCAAAAATCTATATGCGACGATCAACGCCACTATGCTCGCGAAAATCAGCAGCGCCGGGAGCGACTTTCGGATCATTGGCCTCGTCGAATGGCGTGCAGCCGATAGGCTGGACTGAGGTTTAGGTCTTTCGACTTTGCCTGCTGTCGTTGGTGTGCGAGCCTTTGGTTCCGGCGCCGCGCCCAGGCCTCCCATCTCGCTGTAGTAAGCGCTGTAGACCTCGCGAACGGCCAGCGACGTGGACTCGGCCTCGCTCATCGTCTCGAGTCGGGTTCGATAGTTAGTCAGAAAGCTCTGTGCGTTTGGCGGGAGGTCATCGAAACCACCGAGCTTGGCCATCATAAGCCAGGTGGCAAAATCCGCCTCGGCCTTCGTGCGAGCTTTCTTGGCGATAATGGTGTTAGGGCTAGAGGACATGGTGGTCCGATTGGTTGGGCCGCCCAAAGCTTGCCGGTGTTCGTGGCTATCGTTGGACAGTATCTCGGTTGACGTCAGTTGTCCCGCCTGGCGCCTGTCTTGGCGCACGGGAATTTGGCCTTGCCGCCGAACCCGCCAAGCCGGCGCTGGACCAAATTAAAGGAGGCTTGCTGGGCGACCAATCTGCTCTCTTGTGGAAGTCGTGTATCCTAAGCGAGCCAGCTTGGTAGCATAATCAAATTGGAGATGGACGGGTCCTTCTGCCTGAACTTCAAGAAATCAAATGGAGGAATGGAAAATGTCGGTCCCCTGCAAGTTCGAACGCAGCCTCCTCAGCCACGAAGAACATGAGACGATCCGCCTCACGCACCATCCCGCCATCTATGACGTCGAGGCGGCCGAGCTTGAGGCCATGCGACCCCGCTTGCGCAAGATGCGCGATAAGGAGCGAACGCTCAGCCGACAAAAGCTGCGAGAGGGGCGCGGAAAGGGCGAGGCTCGCGGCGCAAGCTTTCCAGGAACCGCCGAGCATGCATCAGAACGCAAGCAGGTCTTCGCCGCGGCGCTAAAGCGGGTGAACAAGGAACTCGGGCGTCTTCACAACCTGGCAGCTCGGACCGCACATATCGAAGCGGCTCGAAAGGCTCTCGCGCTGCATCGAGCCGCGAACTTCATGGCTTATCCCGCTGCCGAAGCCACCGCGAACGAAGGCATGGTGCCCAAGGCGAGCCCACGCCGAAGAAAGATCATTACAGGCGCGCAAATCGGACGAGTGTCGCAGTCGAAGAAAGCCGCCCAGGCGGTGCGCGACGCAAGAGGTGACCGGACTTCCAGCCAGAGCTAGAGCATGATCTGGAAAAGTGGAAACCGGTTTTCCCTCGCGACAGACGCGAAGCGTTTGCGCGGAGATCATGTTCAAACAAAGAGATGAGACCATGATCCGATTCTTCCAATCGGATCATGGTCTAGGTGAGCTGTGCCGAGCAATCTCATGGTCGGCGGGAGCCAAATCGACGCTCGTGACCCGGAATGGAAGTCGCGCTTCGCCCAAACAGTTCCCTCGACATTCGCGGAGATCCTCGATAATGCGATCCGGCATATGGGGCTTGGTGATTTGGCCTCTCTTGGCGTAAAGCGTCCGGATGAAGCCGCCGCCACGCGCGCGGCTGTGTCGTCTGCCGGGCACGCAGCTTCAAGTCACTCGGCCGGACGTTTGCGCCCGAACCAACCAAGGTTTCCATCTCGTGTCATTCCCGACCACAAGTCCGCCGCTCGCCCGAGCTTTGGCCGAGCGCAGCTACGATCGACCGACTGCCGTTCAGATCGCCGTGCTTGCGGACGAAGCTGTTGACCGCGACCTTCTCGTGTCGGCCCAAACCGGCTCCGGTAAGACCGTCGCTTACGGGCTGGCAATTGCAGAAAATCTTCTGGGCGCCGTCGAGCGGTTTGAGCAGGCTGCCGCACCGCTCGCCTTGATCGTGGCGCCAACGCGCGAACTCGCCCTACAGGTCCATCGCGAACTCGCATGGCTTTATCAATATGCGGATGGGCGCGTCGTCTCCTGCGTCGGCGGCATGGATCCGCGCCGCGAACAGCGCGAGCTTGCCGGGGGCGCTCACATCGTAGTTGGGACGCCCGGCCGATTGTGCGATCACTTGCGGCGCGGCCATCTCGACGTCTCGGAATTGACGGCTGTCGTCCTCGACGAGGCCGATGAGATGCTCAATCTCGGCTTTCGCGAGGACATGGAATTCATCCTCAAGACCACGCCGGATACGCGCCGCACCTTGTTGTTCTCGGCGACTTTTCCGCACGGCATCATTGCGCTGGCAAAGCAGTATCAGCAACAGGCCTTTCGGATCGAGGTCGCGGGCGATGAAGGTGGTCATGCCGATATCGAGTGCCGCGCCATCCGAATCGCTCCGAGCGACGTCGAGCACGCGGTCGTCAACGTTTTGCGCTTTTTCGAGTCGCCGAGCGCGCTTGTGTTTTGCAACACGAGAGATGCTGTCAGGCATTTGCAGGCGGCGCTCCTGGAGCGTGGCTTTTCCGTGGTCGCTCTCTCCGGCGAATTGACGCAGAACGAGCGAACCCAGGCTCTGCAGGCGCTGCGGGATGGGCGTTCCCGCGTCTGCGTGGCGACCGACGTGGCGGCGCGCGGCATCGACCTGCCGAGCCTTGACCTCGTCATTCATGCGGATCTGCCGAAAGACGCGGAGATCATGCAGCATCGCTCAGGTCGCACCGGCCGTGCGGGCCGAAAGGGTGTCAGCGTCCTGCTGGTGCCGCCCGCACGAAGGCGGCGTGCGGAATTGCTGCTGAATCTATCCGGCACTGCTGCCATCTGGGGCACAGCTCCTCAGGCGGATGAAATCCGCAAGCTCGATCACGAACGCATGCTGCAGGATGCGGTGTTCACTCAGGAGACGACCTCCGATGATCTGATCCTGGCTCGGACATTGCTTGCGGAGCGGTCGCCCGAGGAGATCGCCGCGGCGCTCGCGCGGCTTTATCGCCGGCGGCTTCCTTCGCCCGAAGACATTCTCGATCCCGGCGAGGGTGGGGGCCGATCTCGTGACGATCGCGGTCGAGAAAACGTGCGAACGTCGCGCGGCAATGATCGCCCCACCGGGCTCCGATCGAAGACGGGAAAGTCATCGTCGCGTCACGGCATGGCGGAGGCCAGCGTATGGTTCCGGGCCGCCATCGGACGAAAGAAGAATGCGGAAGCGCGCTGGCTCTTGCCGATGATTTGCCGTCGTGGCGGCATCGACAAGCGTGACATCGGCGCCATCCGGATTCTGGACACCACCACCGAATTCGAGATTTCCGAGCGGGTCGCAGAATCCTTCGCCGTCAAGATCCGACGTCCGGATAAGGAAGACAACATCCGCATCGAGCCGCTGGCAGACGCCCCCCCAGGCCAGACGCCTTCGGAAAAGCGGTCACATGCGCCTAGGCGCGAAGCCGGCGACACCGATCACAGTGCTCGTCGAAGCGACAATCCTCGTGGCGCGACGGGACCGCAGCAACGCGGCAAGCCTCACGGTGAAAGTGGATCGAAATTTGGCAGCGGGCCGGGTTTCGGGAAGAAAAAGAAACATCGGAACAAGTCCGGCCATGCTGGAGGGCCGCAGCCGACAAGCGCGTCGCCTGCGAAAGCCGCATTCGGAAAGAAGGCAAGGAAGATTCGTCGCGGTTGATCGGTCGCCGTACGCGCCAAGACCCAAAGGCTGACATCGGGCAAGGCAAGGGCCTTGCAAACCTTGACGTCACTCCAATTCGTGTCCATATGGTGCCGATCGACACTTGGCCGAACGACCTGGGCCGCTTCGCCTTGTTACTGACAGGCGCGCACGTTTCAGACCCCTTCTCCAAAATCGATGAACCGACGATGGGTGCCGATCCCTCGGCGCCTAAAGTCTTACGTGTACGTTGTCAGTGAAAGGACAATCTCCGTGAATACAGGAACCGTGAAGTGGTTTAACAACCAAAAGGGCTTTGGCTTCATTCAGCCCGACAACGGCGGCAATGACGTCTTTATTCATATCAGCGCGGTTGAACGCGCCGGCATGAGTACCCTCAATGAGGGGCAAAAGGTCAGCTTTGACATCGTCGCAGACCGCCGGACCGGCAAATCTGCCGCTGAAAATTTGCGCGCTGCCTGAGCGATAGCGTCAAGGACCATGCTGTTCTGACCACGGATGTATTGGCAGAGCTTATGGTTTCGGAGTCCCGCGGCCGATCCGTCGGCACGCGGGATTTTTATTTGGCCGCAATCGTCGCAGAGGAAGTAACGATGTGGCTAGTCAAAAAGCCGGCGGCGATTGCGGCTGCGCCGAAAGCGGTGCGCGATCGGCAGGCCTCGGATATCATCACTTGAGCATTAAACATAATTCAGGTCTGGCGACGACCGACACTCGGCGTTGGACGCGCATTCTTGTCGGTTATCGGACGCCAAACCTCGTGCGCAGCCTTGCCGAGTTGGTGATCACGGTTTTGCCGCTCGTAACGTTATGGACGGCAGCTTGGTTCACGTTCTCCTTAGGCTATGCTTGGGCTTCATTCCTTATTGCGGTTCCAGCTGCCGGCTTTCTCGTGCGCCTGTTCATGATCCAGCACGACTGCGGCCACGGCACTTTTTTCGCCAATCGTCTGGCGAACGACTGGGTCGGCCGCGTCATTGGCGTGCTCACGCTGACGCCGTACGACTGCTGGCGCCGCACGCATGCAATCCATCATGCCACCACCGGCAACCTCGATCAGCGCGGTATCGGCGATATCAATACCCTGACAGTGCGCGAATATCAGGCCCGTTCGTGGTGGGGCCGTATGAAGTACCGACTTTACCGCCACCCCCTGGTCATGTTCGTGGTCGGACCGGCCTATCTGTTTCTCCTGCAACATCGTCTCCCGATCGGCCTCATGCGTGGCGGTTGGCAGCCTTGGGCCAGCACAATGGCGACCAATCTCGTTGTTGCCCTGATAGTCGCTGCGCTCACATGGTTCATCGGCATTGAGGCCTTCCTGCTCGTGCATCTTCCGATCATGCTGCTCGCCGCCACGGCCGGCGTGTGGCTGTTCTTCGTGCAACATCAATTCGAGCAGACCGCGTGGGAGCGCGACGAGCGCTGGAATCTGCATCAAGCCGCCCTATACGGAAGCTCTCATTACGATCTTCCGGTATTACTGCGCTGGTTCACAGGCAACATCGGCGTCCACCACGTGCATCATCTCTGCAGTCGTATCCCCTTTTACCGGCTGCCGCGCGTGTTGCGGGACCACCCTGAATTGCGCGAGGTTGGTCACATAACGCTCCTGCAGAGCTTTCGTTGCGTAAGGCTTGTACTATGGGACGAGGCGCAGCGCCGCCTGGTGTCGTTCCGTGAAATCAGAGCCCGGGAGTTTCAGGAAGCGGCGAAGCTGACTATCGGGCCAACTAGACGGGCATCATAAGAGCGGGAGATGAAGCCTTGAAATGTGCGCGGGGCGTCCTGGATGGCGGGGCTGCCTGGCACAATCAACGCTTGGCCGCGTCGATGCGGGCCCGTGGACCCATAGCTGTCGTCTCAACGAAAGTTTGGCGTTACACGCCAAGTTGGCACGTGATCCCGTCGTGACAGGAGTTCCGGACACAGGACGAGCTTGCCCTCCAGACCGCCTGTCTCGAGGCAACGGTGGGCCTCGGGGACCTCGTCGAAGGAGATGCGATCGGCGACGCGGGGCCGGATGGCGCCAGTTGCCAAAAGTCCGAATAGCCGCTCCAGGTCCTCCTTGAACCAGGTGGGATGCCGCGCTCGCATCAGGTTGATCGAGTAGAAGCGGGCACGCTTGCCGCCCGGCAACAGCCTCCACAGGTACAGGCGCGCAATCTCGATTACGATAGGGAGCATGCGACGCTCTGCCTGCACGCTCGCCGAGAAGCCGATGGCGCAGAGGAGGCCGCCTGGCTTGAGCGCCGCGCGTGAGCGGCGGTAGCCGTCTTCGCCAATGCCGTCGACGATGACGTCGAACCCACCTGGCAGGACGCGCGTGAAGTCCTCACGTTGGTAGTCGACCGGCGTTGCGCCCAGCTCTCGGACGAGCGCCATGTACTCGCGGCGCGCGGTACCCCACAACTCAAGGCCGGCCAGCCTCCCGAGCACGAGCAGCGCTTGACCGACGGCGCCGGCGGCACCATGCACAAGCACGCGCTGGCCTCGCTGCACCCGGGCCGCGCGGTGTAGGATCTGGTACGCGGTCGTCCAGCTCAAGATCAGCGTGGCCGCCTCCGCTGCGTCGATGCCCACCGGCACGCGGGCCAGGTCGTCTGCCCGGAGCGTGCGATAGTCGGCGTTCGAGCCGACCACCGTCATGTCGGCCACGCGGTCGCCAATCTGAAAGTCGCGCACGCCATCGCCGAGCTGATCGATCTCTCCGACGACGTCGTAGCCCATCACGAACGGCGGCCGGAGGTGTATGGTTTGCGGGTACAGGTGGCGCCGGATCAACACCTCGGTGTAATTGAGGCTTGAGGCGAGCACACGGACCCGCACCTCGCCGCGGCCGGCGGTCGGCAGGGGAGCGTCGACCACCTCCAGCCCCTCCGGATCACCGAACCGGAGGACTTGAACGACCCGATTGCGCGGCTCCATCATGGGTGTTCTCCTTGCAAGTAACGCAAGGACAGGCACACGGTCTCCTCGCCATGCCGGCGAGAATTCTAATGCTAACTCGCCTGCCAATTCGGCCTTGATCTAGCTCAAATCAGCCAGTCCGACGCGGACGAGGATCATGTTGCAGTGCGCGACTTCGCCAAGCTGGATGGGCCGCTGGTCTTCTTGAAATGAGACGTTGCGGATCAGGCGGCTTTGATGTCCGATATGCCCTCAACAGCGGCGCGAAGTCGAATGTCGCCGGATGTCCGAGTTGGGACCAGGCTGTGTGTGGCAAGGAGGCCAAGGCATGAGGACAATGACCGTAGCGTTCGCTCTCGGTACGGCCCTGGTGCTGTGTAACCTGGGGTCGCTTAGTGCAGCAGCCCGTGCACGGGATGCCAAAGTCGTTCGTGAACCACGGCAGAGGCTGATCATCAGGGTCCCCGTGGAAAGGCCTTACTGGGATTCTTATATTGTTCCCCGATATCGGTATCGCCCTGAGGACGACCGGGTCGATCCATGCGGCGGGCCCGTAGTGCCGGTAATAAGCGTTGGGCCTCAAGACGAAACGGTCCCGTTGTGGCTGGCGTACGCTTTGGGTCTTGGCCGTGTGCATGGTCGAGATTGGCCGTGCACGGGTTATGAACGATAAAACTCTAGGTGAGCATAGTAAGTCTGCTTTCGGGTGCATTGCGACCGAAAGCTGAGATCCCGTATAAGCTGCAGCTACTGGCGCATGGCGTTCGATCAGCGCCGGGATGCGCACGTGCCGGATGTAGGCCAACAGGCCCAGAACGGCGCCGATGAATATTAACTGCCCGATCTTTACGCCTACGTTGAAACTGAATAGCGCGAGCGGGATGTCGCCCTTGGGCAGCCCGATCTCGACGAGGGCGGATAGCGGCCAAGTCCAATCTCATCGATCTGCAGATAGGCCGGGCGCACCTCGTGAGCGTATACGATCGCTGTCGTTAGCAACGACAGCGGGGCGACCAATGCCGTCCGAAGCCAGCGCCAAGGCATTGATTGCGCGCTTACTGTCGCGATCGGTATTTGAGAATTTCGCAGACTTGCCCAGTCGACGGTGTCGAGCGGTGGCGCGACGACGGTGTAGCGAGCGCGCATTGCCTTGAACGCGGCTTCCCTTAAGTCGAGCTGCCGTTGGTCAAGCCATGCCGATTTGACGTCGGATTCGATTTCCTCGAACTGAGGCGCGCGGCCGGGTTCGATCGCATCAATCAGTACGAGGTGCTTAGATCAATACACTGATTGTGACACGGCTAATGAAACACCGTCGGGGAAGCGTCTGCGCCACTTGCTGGCATTAGTCTCGTTCCTGCAGCGTCGCTTGACGATGCCCGAGTTGGTCATTTTCGACCGAGCCGACCGATACCGCCCGCCAGCACGGTTGTTTTTATTCCATCGACGTATCAGAAATTTTCTGATGGTCGAATTGTTGCCTGATGCCACAGCGGCGCGTAGCCTGCTTTCAACTAGGAGGGGGGAAGATGCCAAGACGCGTGCTCGGTTCGTGCGGCTTTGTCGCAACTTTTCGACATTTGGTTTTCGGCTCGTGCCTGCTTGCAGGGCTACTGGCCGCCGGAGGAGCGCAGGGGCAAGAGGTAACGATCACGAAAACCGATTTGCAGATTGATGCTCTGGACCCTGGCATCAAACTCCTGCTCCGCGAGAAGATGAAAGAAGGCAATACGACCTTTACGGGCGGAAATGTCGTCCTCTTTCTTCACGGCGCGACAAGCCCTTCGACCTGCGATTTCGATCTTGGCTACAAGGATTACTCATGGGCGGACTGGCTCGTGAAAAAGGGCTATGTCGTCTACATGGGCGACTATCGTAACTATGGCGGCTCTACGCGCGAAGCCGCCATGGACGAGCCGGCCTCACAAAACAAGCCGCTGACCCGCTCCTATTTGGCGCTCCGCGATGTGGAGGCGATGGTCAATGCCATAAAGGCACGGCGGAACGTCAACCAAGTGACTTTGATCGGCTGGTCATGGGGAGCGATGATGGCCGGCTACTACAGCTCGCTCCATTCGGAGAACGTCCACAAGCTCGTACTCTATGCTCCGTTGTACAATTTCAATGACCATACCAATCTGGGTCCGGGCAGCGCCTTACAGAACAAACGGAAGCCCTACGAATTCAACTTTGCGATGGGCGGCTACCGTCTGGCATCGGAAGCGGCCAATACAGGCCGCTGGAACGGCGAGATCCCGCTGGAGAACAAGGACGAATACCGAGATCCTGCGGTACCGGCGGAATTTTGGAAGGCATGCCTTGCCACCGATCCGACGAGCAATTCACGTACGCCAGCCAGCCTGCGTGCGCCCAACGGCGTACTTGAGGACTCCTTTTACCAGGCAACAGGGCGGCCGTTGTGGAATGCCGCGAACATTTACGCACCGACCTTGGTCATTGGTGGCAATTTCGACACCTGGTCCTATCCGGAGGACCGAGAGGGCTTGATGCGCGATCTCGTTCACGCGCCTGTCAAGAAGAACGTCCTAATCACAGACGCAACGCACTTCATCATTTTCGAGAGGAAGCGTTTCGAATTTTTCGAGCAGGTACTTAAGTTCCTGCAGGAGTGACGCTGCCAGAAACACGTAACACACCGGCAATCACGCTCAAGGGATCGTCGACCATGAAAGCGATAGTGCGCTCCGCACTCTGCCTGAGCATATTAATATGCCTGCCTGCTGTGGCGCATACGCCTCAGCAGGCACCCCATCAGCTCTTTGGTGAAGGAGACCTCGAACTGGAGAGTGGTGAGGCAATCAAAGATTTTTCCATATCCTATGTGACCCACGGGACGCTGAATGCAGAAAAGTCGAACGCAATATTGATGGTCACCGCGATCTCGGGGAATCACCACCGGATCGATTTCATGATCGGACCCGGGAAGGCCCTGGACCCTGATCAATATTTTATCATCTGCACCGATGCGATTGGAAATGGACTGACGACATCGCCAAGCAACTCCAAGATCCAACCACGCATGCAATTTCCGAGATTTACGATCCGCGATATGGTCGCGTCTCAATATCGTTTGGTGACGGAAAAATTCGGCATCAAGCATTTGGTCGCTGTGATCGGACCGTCCATGGGCGGCATGCAGACCCTGCAATGGGGCGTTAGCCACCCGGACTTCATGGATTTTCTGGTTGCGATGGTGCCACTCGCAAAGACACCAGCATGGACCGTTGCAGTCTTGGACGCATCGCGAAAAGCGATCATGACCGACCCGGCTTGGAAAGATGGAAACTACGATTCGCCGCCAGAGAAGGGCATTCGTCTGTGGCGTGATATCTTGAACCTCGCAGCGCGCACGCCGGATCTTTATCAAAATCAATTCAAGAACGGGATGGATGCGCTGCCTTGGATGAAGGCGCAAGAAGATGCTGCGATGAAGGCGTTCGATGTGGACGATTGGATCTACCAGACTTGGGCCTACGAGCGCCACGACGTGGGTACTACTCCCGGATTCGATGGTGATACGGCCAAGGCACTAGGTTCAATTAGGGCGAAAACCCTGATCCTCACGGGGACCAAAGATTTACTCAATCCCGAATTCGAGCCAACCGGGATGGGCAAATATATCCCCAACGTCGAAATGGAGACGATAAGGCCGGGTACTGTGGCTGGCCATGCTTCCGCTGGCGGATTTGACGCTGACGATGTGGAATTTCTCAATCGAGAGGTTCGTGGATTTTTGCTGGAAGGGAAAAGTTCCACGAAGCATTGAAAGGGAAAGGACAAACATGATCTCCGCGTCCGGCATGACATCCGTCATCCGGTATGCGGCGATCAACGCTCCAAATGGAGTGCCGGACAAGAACGGGTTGGCACTCTATCGTCTCAGCAGGGGGAAACCGTGCATCGAATACTGACCATGCTCGCCATCGGCGCCAGCCTGTTCGCCGGTATCGCGGCGCCTGCAGAAGCGGTCCCGGACATATCGCTGGCCCGTCTCGATTGCGGGACACCGCAGGCGCCCACGGCCATTAACGAGCGCTTCTCGGACACTTATGCCTACGGTGATCTCAAGATCCAATTCGTCTTCAGTTGCTACCTGATCAAACATGGCGACGACTATATGCTGTGGGACACGGGCCATGCCATGACGGCGCCCAATGTTGCACCAAAAGTGAGCCTGGTTGATTACCTCGCGAAGATCGACGTCAAGCCCGACCAGATCAAATATGTCGGCATCAGCCACTATCACGCCGATCACACCGGCCAGATTGCCTCGTTTCCGAAGGCAACTTTGTTGATTGGCGCCAAGGAATGGGACGCGATCTCCAGTCCCAAGCCTCCCGTGGGAGCCAACTTCAAGCCATTCGAGAGCTGGATCAAGGCCGAGAGCAAGGTCGAGCCGCAATCTCTCGACAAAGACGTCTTCGGCGACGGCACGGTGATCATGCTGCGTACGCCGGGGCACACTCCGGGCCATTCCAGCCTGCTGGTTAAGCTGCAGCAGATGGGCCCCATCATCATCACCGGCGACGCGGCGCATTTCCGCGAAAACTTCGAGTCGGACGGCGTACCCTCATTTCAACTATGATCGCGCACAGACCGTGGCTTCGATCGAGCGCCTGAAGAAAATGGCCGCGAACCTCAAAGCCACCGTCATCATTCAGCACGACGCGCGCGATGTCGTAAAACTGCCGGTGTTTCCCGCGTTCGCCAAGTAGCGGGGATTCAGAAGGTGCAGGTGCAAAAAAGGGCTTCTAGTACCCACTTTCCTTGGAAAGTGAGTCATGATTCAACATCGGGATGATACCCGAAGCAAGAGAAGTCCATCTTTCGAGAAAAGATCGCAAGGTGCTTGAAGCTTGTTGCCGGTCCCCGGT
>Ga0134125_10004016_pt1 | contig 16866 bp, 25 predicted proteins | sample KB31751_FD_96464 | JGI IMG/M metagenome (GOLD analysis project Ga0134125, IMG submission 96464) | Terrestrial soil microbial communities with excess Nitrogen fertilizer from Kellogg Biological Station, Michigan, USA - KB3-175-1 | ecosystem: Environmental > Terrestrial > Soil > Unclassified ...
CCGCTCGCCCAGCCCATCCTCTTCAAGACGGTGGTCTACTCGGTCTTCGTCTCCGTCGCGCGACTGTTGGAGGCCTTTGTCCGTTATGTATTCGAGGGCGGCCCGGTGGGTCACGGCGCCTTCCTCGAGAGCCGGCTCGGCACGTTCAGCTGGGATCGTTTCATCAGCACGCAGCTGTGGATCTTTATTCTTTTTCTGATCTACGTCACCGCAAGCGAGCTCAATAGACTCTTCGGTGACGGCGAGTTGTTCAGGATCTTCTTCACGCGCCGCTCGTCGGAGCTGAAAGCGACACGGCGAGCGCGTATCCGGCTGCTCCTCAGATTGTCGCGATTGACTGATTCGAACACGGCCGAAACGCTGGCCGACGCTCAGGCGCCGGCGCACGCCGAGCTTGTCAGGATCCTGCGCGATCTGGCGGCCAGCGAAAACACGCAAGCCGTGGTGAGGCCCGCGGGTGCGCGGTGAACGCCTAGCTCCGCATGTCGGTCAGAAGCCGGGAAATTTTCAAGCGGCCGGGAAGCGGGCTCAAGCGAGCCCAAGTAAAAACAATTCTGCTTGTCGCCTCGACCGCCGGCTTTGCCGTGCTCGCGGCCAGCGCCATCGGCGTCTTCATTCCAACGCTCCCTCGCGAAGTGGTCATGGCGACCGGTCCCTCGGGAGGAGCCTACGCGCAGCTGGGCGAGCGCTATAAGCCGATTTTCGCTCGCCAAGGAATTCGATTAGTCGTTCTAAACACCGCCGGATCGATTGAAAACCTTGCCAAACTCCGCGATCCACATTCAGGCGTGACAGTCGGCTTCCTGCAAGGAGGCGTTACCAGAGCGGACGAAGCTCCGGAATTGCGCTCACTGGGAACCATGTTCTATGAGCCGCTCTGGATCTTTTCCCGCTGCAAGAGGGCGCCAACGAATGGGATGGGCGGCTTGCGCGGGAAACGCTTGGCGGTCGGGCCGGAAGGTAGTGGCCTACGCGATCTCGCGCTCAAGCTCCTTACTCTGCACGACATCGACCAGCGCAATACGGCGCTCCTGCCATTAGGGCCTTCGGACGCGGCAGCAGCATTGCTCGCCGGCACGATCGACGCAGCAATGATCGTCGGCGGATGGGCTTCCCCTACCGTGCAGAAACTCCTGCACTCCCGCGATATCTGCGCGGTTTCCCTGACCTACTCGCCTGCCTATCCCGTGCTCTACCCTTTTCTTTCGAAGCTAACCCTGGCTGCGGGGGTCGCGGATCTGGTCAGCGACTTGCCGCCGCGGGACGTCGCACTGGTGGCGCCTAAGGCCAGCCTCGTCGTCTCCCGCGACCTGCCGCCGGCGATACAATATCTGCTGCTCGATGCCGCGACCGAGATTCACTCCGGCATTGGGGCCTTCAGCAAGGCTGGCGAATTTCCTGCCGCCGAGGCCGTCGACCTGCCGCTCAGCGAGACCGCACGCCGCTTTTACACCTCGGGCAGACCCTTCCTTCAGCGCTATCTCCCCTTGCGGCTGGCGGTGCTGGCCGAGCAGCTGCTGCTTATCGCCATTCCGCTGTTTGGCGTGGCGTACCCGCTGCTTCGCTTTACCCCGCAGCTTTACAACTGGGGGATGCGGCGCCGCATCTACCGGCTATATGGCGAGCTGAAGCTTCTGGAGCTGCGCCTCGATGGGCATCATGACTCCGGTGATGGCGCGGCAGACCTGAGAGCGGCGCTCGACAGTCTCGAGTCGCGCGCGAGCCATCTGCGTGTGCCGCTCGGCTACGCGCACATGCTCTACACCCTTCGGCACCACCTCGATCTCGTCAGGGGCCGCGTCGGCCGTCCCGAACCCGGATGAACTCGACACCGCGCGCAAGCGATTGTCGCGATTTCGCTTGGTTCCGCTCTGGCCTGACCGTGATGGGCCTCTCAATCGTCGGCGCACGACAGAAAATCTCCTCGGTGACCGTGCGAGCCAAATCTTCGATCCAATAAACCGGCCCTATACCCCGGTTGCCGTATAGTGCCGCAGCACAAAACACCCACACTGATCGAAGCATCGTCGCGCGCATGGCATTTGCCATGCGCTCTTCGACCAATGCACGAGTTTGGCGAATTTCGAAAGGAGCCGAGAGATGAAGCCGATCTTGATTGCTCCCCTGGCCATGGCTGCCCTCACCCTTTCTTCGCTCGCAGCCGGCGCGGCAGGACCCTATGACGGTACATGGCAAATCGATTCCGGCGGCCTCGGCTCACCCACCGCCCAAGCCATGCAAGGGACGTCCTGCGAGCCGGAGACCATCAAGTTCAATGTGAAGGACAATCAGATCCAGGGCAGCTTGGCGCGCGTGCCCGGCTCGTCGTCCCGGGTCGAAGCCAACGAGGGCCCGCGGTCGGCTCCCGTCTCGGGAACCGTCGCTGCCGACGGAAGCGTGACCGCCCAGTGGGAGAGCTACAAGGTCACGGGGCAAATGACCGGCGACAAGGTCGAGTTGCACTGGAAAGCGTCCTGCGGACCACGGGTCGCGATGGGGTCTCGGATCGCCCCCGCCGCCACGTCGGGATCCAGCACCGGGAAGTAATGCTCTGCCAACCGGCAGCGAGAGGCTCTGCGGATTTCCACAAGCCGTCCTTGGTAAGATACTGATCCTTGGCGTCCCCGACGGGATGCGAACCCGTGTTATCGCCGTCAAAGCGCAGATCAGGCGCATAGATGCGCTCCGGGCTGCGTAGGCCCTCCCGCGGCCCCGGCTCCTCCATCGGGCCGGTCGCCGCGGGCCATTCCAGCGTCCTGAGCCATGCTCGCGTGCGCGACGGATTGGATTGGGCGGCGAAACGGCCGATCAAGACGCTACGCGCGCTAAGTTATTCGCAATGACTCTACGCTCCACTCGTCTGCATCCGAGCCTTTTCCTCACGGATCATCTTCCAGAGCCAAAAGCGTTTGAGCAGTTTCGGGGATTGGTCGAAGACGTTCCAATATTCCCCATGGCTTTTGAAGCCGAAGAACTCGTACACGCTGTCCTTGGAAGTCGGCATGCCGGCGTCGAGGAATGGCTTGAACTTGCGCGCTTCGCTCCAGAGGCACGTCTCCCAACTACCTTGCCGCCCGCTCGCCGGCAGCAGCGCCTTGAGCGCTTGCAGCCTCTCCAGCCGCGTCATGGTCGGCATCTTCTCTGCCGTCGGCACCGGATTGCTGCGCAGATAGGTGATTGCGTCGTCGCGTGGCATTGTCACACCTCCTGCCTCTAGGATTTTCTTTGGCCTTTGAGAACATTCGACCGGGCACAAAAGCTCAAACGATGTTGGCGACACCTAGGACTCTCATTGGGTCATAGTCACTAAAATCCCCACCCGTCTCCCGACCCATGGCGATCCTCGCGTTCAACAGGGTCGAAGCGGAATCGGCCGGCCTGCTGATGCAAGCTCGGGCAAGATGGCGAAGTCGAAGGGTGGTGGTTCGCGGCGAAGGTGAAGGCGTTCAAGGAAGGCGCAGCCGCGGAACCGATCCAGGCGCCCGCGCGCGCTACGCCGCGATTGTCGCCTACATTGACCGCCTAGGTGACGAGCGGATCAGGTCCGCCCACACGCTGCTCGACCCGATTGACGGGACGCACCAGCGCCGCTTCGAGCGGCTGGAGGGGAAGAAGGACGCGCGACGTTTCACGATCGCGCACGATCCGCGTCCGCGCGGAGGATGTCGCGGCTGTCGCGCAGGAGGTTCGACGCGCTCGCGCTCTCAATCGGTGCATCCGGGGCACTCCCGGGACACTGGGCGGCGTCATCCCTCTAAGCGTTTGATTTCGTTGGCGTCCCCGACGGGATTCGAACCCGTGTTACCGCCGTGAAAGGGCAGCACGGACGGACTCCCGCCATCCATCGCCGTCCGACGCGATCCCTTAAAGTCCCCGTCCCGCGCCATTTTCCTTGATGTCGCGTCCGGGCGCGTCCACATTAATTCTGGAACGTGCTTGGGACACTCTCGGGACACCAAGCCGGTTCCGCCTCTTCACGGCGGTAACGGGAGGAGCGGTATGGCTCGACGGACGCGCTCGCCAAAGCTCGAAACCCGAACTGCTCGGCTCAAGCTCGCCATCCGGAAGAAGCCCTATTCGACGCCGCTCGCGCCGGGCCTGATCCTGCTCTACCGCCGCAACAAGGGGCCGGGGGCCTGGAGCGTCAGGCTCACTGCCGACGGCAAGGATCAGGTCATCCGCCTGGCGACCGCCGACGATCACGCCGAGGCCGATGGGCGCGGGGTGCTCGACTTCTGGCAAGCGCAGGACGCGGCGCGCGCGAAGGCCGCGGAGCACGCCGGCACCGCGGAGCCCATCACCATCGAGAAGGCGCTTGCGCAGTATCGAGCCGACCTCGAAACCCGGGGCGGCGATACTGCCAACGTGCAGCGCGTGCGCGCGCACCTGCCGGCAGATTTGCTAGCGCGGACGGTCTCAAGCCTCCATGCCGGCGAGCTCAAGCGATGGCGCGACGGGCTGGCGAAGAGAATGGCGCCGGCAAGCGTCAATCGCACCGCAACCTGTTTCAAGGCCGCGCTCAATCTAGCCGCGGACCACGACGAACGAATAGCGCGCCGCCCTTGGGAGACCGGCCTCCAAGCGATCCGGGGCGCCGAGCGGTCGCGGAACGTGATCCTCGACGATGCGACGGTCCGGGCAATCGTCGCCGAGGCGGCGCGACCCGTGCCGGTGCGCGAAGGCCTCGATGGCGACGAGCGGCGTAAAGCCGAGGACGAGGCGCGCCGCTGGGCAGACGCCTTCGGCCTGCTGGTCGAGGTGCTGGCGGTGACCGGTGCGCGCATTTCCCAAGCCGCCCGGCTCGAAGTGCAGGATATCCAGAGCGATCGCAGCGACCCCCGGCTGATGATGCCGACGAGCCGCAAGGGCAAGGGCGTCAAGCAGGTGCTGCGCCGGCCGGTGCCGATCCCCGCGACGCTGGCGCTCCGTCTACGCCGCGCCACCGGCAACCGCACGGCCGATGCGCCCCTGCTGATCAAGCCCGGCGGCGGCCCATGGCGCAAAAGCGACCACGCGCGATTCTTCGCCCGCACCATCAAGCGGCTAAGCGACAAGGCAGGCCAGGACGCGCAGCGGCGGGGGGCCGATCGGGACGGCATCGCGACGGCGAGCGCCGCTTTGCAGACCGTGACCATCTACGCGCTGCGCCATTCGAACATCGTTCGGCAGCTCCTCGCCGGCGTGCCGATCCGCGTCGTCGCCGCGGGGCACGATACCAGCGTCGCGATGATCGAGCGCACCTATTCGCGATTTATCGGCGATCATAGCGACACGCTCGCCCGGCCCGCGCTGCTCGACATCTCCAAGCCCGAGCCGGGTGGCAGTGTCGTGACGCTCGGGAAGGTGGATGCCGCCTGATGGCGCGGCGACTTCGGATAGCCACGGTAAGCGGCACGCCGATGAGCTCCGAGGGCGGCCGCTCGAATGCCCAGCGCGCAGCCACAGCCCGCGCGCAGCGTCGCCACCGGGTCCGCGTCGGCATTGTGTGGCAGATCGTCATCAACGCGTGGAATGTCGCCGAGGGTGCTGCAGGCCACCGGATCAAGGCTGAGGCGTTTCTCGCCGACGCCAATGCCGAGCTGGCGGCGGTGCGCTTCGCGCCGATCTCGCTCACGACGCTGCGTCGTATCCAGACTTTCCGGCGGCGCCATCCCGATAGGCGCGCGGATGAGCTGGCGTGGGAGGAAGCGCGTACGCGCGCCGGTAGGGACAAGGTTCGCCCTCTGACGACTTCCTAGAGAAAGGCGAATTTTTCCTTCAATTTGGCGAATCGCTTCGCTTCGGCGGCCGCTGACTGGCAGCGTAGGTTCCATGAACGCACGCCGCAATCCGGCGCCGTGTCATGGAGTAAAGCGATGCTCGCCGAAGACCTGCCGTCGCTCGACGATCCCTTCGTTCAGGCCGTTTTGGCGGGGCTGAGGCGCGCCGCCTTCACGCTCGAACAGCACCGCGAGGAGGTCCTGCCGATTTCGCGCTCGGCGCAGTACGAGGAAATCGGCGCAGGACGTCTTAAGGTGACAAAGCGCGGCGCGACCACCCTGATCGCCGCCATCGACGCCGCGAGACACCTGGCGCTACTCAGGCGCGAGAGCGAGGCGCCGTCGGCACCGGCTGACCCCTCGCCGCGCCGCCGCGGGCGGCCGCGCAAGACGCTGGCCAATCAATAACCCCTCGACGCGGCTAGGGCGACGGCCCGAAGAGCCGGTTTCCGCACCGGCCTGCCGCGTCGGCACCCTTGCGGAGCCCCGCGGAGGGCAGATGCGAATGCTTCGATGGCGCAAGCCGGTGATCGAGGAATTCCGCCGTTGCCACCTTATCGGCGACGGCGCGATGTGGCTCTCGGGCGAGGAAATTCTTGCAGGGTGGGACGCCGAAGAGCGCGAGATCGACGATCATCGCAAGCGGCACCGCGTGCTCTACGCGCGCCAGGAACGCCGAGAGAGCTTCATCGATCGTTTCACAAAACACCAGCGGCACCGGCGCTCCTTCGTGAACCTCGGAGACCTGATCGGCGCCGCCGCGAGCAGCAGTGGCCAATCCTTGGCCGACCTCGCCGCCGAAATGGCACGCTCGATCCGAACCGGCGAGTTCGATGCGGACGCGAAGCCGGCCGTGTTGTTCCTCGAACCGGATCATCCGCTCGCCGCCATCGAGATGAAAGGGGCCGCGCCGGCGCAACTGCGGGCCCTGGTCAGCCCTCGCTGGCGGCTGAAAGCGCAGCTCGAAGCGACGGCGGACGGCTCGCCGCTGATGGAGCTCATCAAGCGCTGTTGGCTGCCGCGCAGAGCGGCGCACCGATGGTGCGAGCGCCGCGGGTTTCCGTGGCCGGCGCATTTCGAGCCGGAGCACGGTTGTCTGGCCGAGCCGCCGACCACCGGGGCTGCCCGGACGGAAAGCGCAGCGACCGATCAGGACTCACAGCGTGCACCGGCGCCCCAGAGCAAGCGGCGCCGCGGGCGAACACCGGTGAAGCGCGCCGGCATCCAGGCCGCAATGAACCGCGATCTCGACGACGGGCTCAGCGTCGACAAGCTGCGCGGGATGCTCGGGAAAGAGCTGCAAGCGCACTACGGCGCTTCGCGGGACACCTGCGCCAAGGCGCGGCGCGCGGTGCTCAGCGCGCGCGGACACCAATTCTCGACAATTCCCGACAGTTAGCGACTGTCGTCACAATTCAATGGGTTGTGGGAGATTTGGAATTCTCGACAAACGACATTTTCCGACACGGGCGGCAGCTGGGTCATTCTCTCAGCTATGGATGATGAGCTCGACCGCGACATCGCCGACCTCAGCCTGCCCAGCCGAGCGCAGAATGCGCTCCGCCGGAGCGGCATCGCGACCGTCGGCGAATTGTGCGCGCAGCCCGAGGATCGACTGCTGCTCCTGCGCCGCTTCGGGCGAGGCGGCCTTGATGCGGTGAAGGCGGCGCTGGCAGCACGCGGCCTGCAGCTGGCGGCCGACGGCTTCACGACCCCCCTGAAAACGAAGCGGGCCGTTCGGTCACGACTCCGAACGGCCCGCGATCTCTTTTCCCACCCTGGCCACCACGCCAATGCAGGAGCGTCACGAGTGCAACGTCTACTCCCCCCGATCCCTCCCCGTCAAGCTGCCGCCGCGTCGGCCGCGATTATCGACTTCGCCGCCGAGCTGGCGCTCGCCTGCGATGCCGCTGCTCATCAAGCGCGCACCCTCATCGCCGCGGCCGCCATGGTGCGGCGCCGGTCGGCGATCCGCGGCCGGCTCGCACGGGGAGCCGGCCGATGAGTGTCGACCGATCGCTCCTCTTCCACGTCGTCGTCGATCGCGCTCGGCTGGCAATCCTGGGCGCCGTCGAGCTGTCGGCGACGGCCAAGGTCATCGCGTCGGTCATGTTCGCGCACGTCAACCGGGGGGTCTACGACGCCACCGGCGAGCTGGAGTGCTGGCCCTCCGAGGAGACGCTCGCAATTGAGTTCGCCTCCTCAGCGAGCACGGTGCGCCGCGCCCGTGCCGAGCTCAGGCGACTAGGCGTGATGTCGCCCGTCAATGATGGCGGAGGCAGAAAGGGCGCGCGGTATCGGTTCAGTAGGAATTGGCTCGATGCCGCCTATGCCGAGCGCGAGTGCCGCCTCAGCGAGCGGCCGAAGCGACGGCGCGCGTGCCAGTCGCAGCCTATATCGGCAGGCCAGCGTCACACCGCATCATGCAGCGCCGAGGCGGGAGGGGGTGCGGAATTGCGCCCCCCACGGGGTGCAGGTTCGCGCCCCGACTCTTCTGAAGCTCACCTACTTGAGGATTCCTGCTCGCTTTGCTCGCAGCCGCGCGCACCGCGCACGGCGGCCGCGTTGGATTTTGATTTGACCGCCGACAGGTTGCGCGAACTCATAGCCGGCACCGCAGATCCGCCTGAGCCGGAAGCTCTCGCCAAGTTTGTCGGCCATCTCATGAAAACTTTCGGCCCGGCAGCGGTCGAGAACGGCCTCGACATCGCGCTCGACGAACCCCGCCGCCCGAGAAGCTGGGCCACGGCAAAGGGAATGGTCCTCGGCATCATGGCGGGTCAAGGGTATCCGCGCCGGGGCAGCAATTTCCGCCCGACGCGAGAGGCGTTCGAGCAGCCCCTTTGCGAGCATCGCGTCCCGCGATCACCTCCGCCGAAAGTCGACCGGGGTCAGGCCAGCAGGGCGCCGGAACCGGAGTTTCCACCGGCGCCCCCGCCGGGTCAGCGGCGCGATATCGGGGCTGAAGCGCGCTGGATGATCCGGCATGGAAAGGGGCCCGGCACGCCCCAGTGGTCGACCTGGGCGCTGTGCTGGGGCGGCGAGGAAGCCGCTCGGCAAGAGCTTGCGCTGCAATGGGGCGCCGATGGAGAAATCCGGCGGGAGTTGGCAGCATGAGCCGCTCGATCGCTCCCATCGCCGGGCGGCTCGCCAAGCTGCTGGCGCTCTTGGCCTCAGATCAGCCGGGCGAGGTGCTGGCCACCCTCGCCGCGCTTCGGCGCGCGCTCGATGGCGCCGGCCTCGATTTCAACGACCTCGCCGAGGCGATCGGGCGCTTGGCCAGCTCGGAGCCGGCAGGTTGGAACGAGCTGGTCGAGGCGTGCCTGTCGCACGCGGAGATGCTCAGCGAGCGCGACCGCGCGTTTCTCAACGGGGTGCGGCCGCGCGTGCTGTTTGGCGGCGAGCCGAGCGAGGCGCAAAAGAAGTGGCTACGCGACATCTGGAAGCGTGTACTGCCGTCTGTCGAGGAGGCGGCGTGATTTTCATGAAGCGAGGAGAACGGACGATGCCGAAGCGCGCAGACCCCCGGACCCGCGAGCTGGCGCGCGGCTCCCTCGCCGTCATCGTGATCGCCCATCCGAAGAGGCCCAAGCGCCGGCGCCGGGCTACTGTCGCCGGCAACGCGCCGCCGCACCGGAACGGACGCCGCGCCCGCGGCGGGCTGCTGGCGCCGGATCCGCGCGACGCCACCATGAGTCCTGAGGAGCGGGCGTGGGACCGTCTCACAACGGCGCAGCAGCGCCGCTTCGTCGAAGCCGAGCGCCACGCAACCGCCAAGGGACTGCCCGGCGGCCGGCGCATGTGACGGCGGCGCTCATGTTCCGGACGATATTGCTCGCCAGCATTGGCCTCGCGCTCAGCATCGTCCCCGGCGCAGCGCGAGCCGCCGAACCGCATTACCTTCCCGACCCGATGGCGACCCCGGGCGCGCTCAACGCCATGGTGACGCAGCAGAACATAGGCACGACGATCTGCCGGCGGGGGTGGACGCGCAGCATCCGCCCGCCCGAGCGCTACACCGAACCGCTCAAACGGCGGCTGCTCTACTCGCCGGGCAGCCCCTACTTCGATCCAGGCGCAAGGCTCCGCGAGTTCGAGCTCGACCATCGGGTTCCGCTCGGCTTGGGCGGGGCGCCATCCGATCGGAAGAACCTTTGGGACGAGCCGCGGTTCGGCCTTTGGAGTGCGCGACGAAAGGACGAGCTGGAGGGTCTGATCCAGGGGTTCGTCTGCCGCGGGCGGCTCACGCTCGCGCAAGGTCAGGCGGCATTCCTCGGCGATTGGACTCGTGCTTATCGCCGCTATCTGGGCGAACCGGCTTGGCAAGGCGACACCGGAACGACCGATCCTCTCGCGACACCGGAGACCCGCGCTCGAAGCCACGATGATGGGCCGCCGCCGCTGCCACCATTGCCCGCAAACAAACCGGCCGTCGCCGCGGCTCCGCACTGCGCTTTCGCCTGGAGCCCAACAGGGCCAGGGCGCGGCCCGTGGTTTTTCAAGCGCTGTCCCTGAGCAAAGCAGAGCTATTAGCCATCCTCCAGGTAATCCTGACGCTCCAACTCCAGGACGGGCTTCGCTTCGCGCCGCGCTTTGACCGCGCGCAGGATGCCTTCGAGCGTGTCGAGCTCCTCCGGGGTCCAGTCGCTGAAATCGAGCGGTGGCGCGTCCCGCCGCGGCTCCAGGCGCCGCGCATGCTCCAGCTCGTCGATGGCGTGGTGGCGATCCTCGAAGGCGATGCGCGTCCGCACCGTCGTGCCGGTCGCCGTGACGCGCGTCACCGCTTCGAGCGCTTTCACCGCATAACCGATGTCGCCCAAGCCCTTGAGCAGCGCCTTCGCCTTGACTGGATCGGTCTCGTAGAGGACTTCGGCGAAGTCACGGGGATGAGTGTCGGCGATGATCCGGCGCAGGTAGAGCGCGCGGTCGGCATCCCATGAAAGCCGGTCTAGCTTGCGCTTTAGCGTCGCAGAAAGTTCCTGTTGGACCTCAATGTTTTTCAACATTCGGGACCCAATCTGAGCCGCGCTCGCCTTCGTCGCGCCCAACCGCTTAGCGGCCTCGGTCGCCGATCCGGTCTCGATCAGCGCGAGGACGAAGATGCGCCGATGGTCGGGATTGCGCGCGCTGATCCGCATTTTCGGCCGCGGCTCCGTTACGGCGCCGTCTGTCATGGCCGGCGGCGCCGCTTGCGGAACAGCTTGATCGAGACGATGCGTCCGTTTCTCGCCGTGACCTCCTCGATGGCGGCGCTCGCGGGGTGCGTGCGCAGCCATTCCATCTGATCGGCGGCGGTGAGCAGGTCGCGGAAGTCCTCCGGCATCGCCGTGTCGATTAGGGCGCGCAGCTCGCGGAGTTCCTGGTCGCTCAGCGGCCGATCGTGCTCGTCGCGCGTCATGCCGCAAGCACCTGGCCGAGCAGCGCATAGAGAGCCGCGCGCAGTGTGTCGCGGTCGTGCCGCTGATCGGCCGCCTGCAGGCCACGGCGCACCAGCGCCTCGATGTCGTCTTCGTGCAGTTCGCCCATGGCGATGCCGTCGGCGTAGGTCGGGACGGTGCGCTCCTTGAGATTGCGGCCAGAGCCCTGCCAAGAGCCGCCGCGCGTCGCGCTTTCGACCGTCCGCCGCGCCTGCTGCGGGTCCTTCCACATGTGCGCGAAGTAATCGTCGATGAACGCCCGCTGCGCCTGGCCAGGCAAGCGCCGGATCGCCTGCTCACGGTTCTTGTTGAGAGCGCGGATATAGTCGGCGAGAGGCTGCAAGGACGGATCGGCGAGCGGCACGCCGGCGCTGCGGCCTTCGAGATAGGCCATGAAGTCTCGACCTGCAGGCGTGTCGAGGCTCGGCGCCTGGTCTCGGAAGCGCTCCAGACCGGCGCGCGCTTGCTGGGTGAGCCGGCGGGCGAGCCCGTGCTCCTCTCGCGTCAGCGCCGCTTGGCGCTCGGCCGCCCTGCTCCCGGTCGACGGTGAGAAGATTTTGCCGAGGAAGCTCCGTGCGAAGCGGGCCGCCTGCCGCCGCTGCTCCGGCGTGTCCAGCGGAAGTGTACCTTGCTGCGCCGGCCTCGCGCGCTGCTCCGCCGCCTCCGCGCCACTCAGCAGGTCGCCGCGCTGCGCCGGCTCGTAGCCGCCCTCGCGGAAGCCCTCGAAGATGCGCCCAGTCGCGTCGCGCCCGAAGAGCCGGCGCAAGCCATCGACCATGCGATGCCAGATGGCGCGCACATGGCCGAAGACGGACCGCGCCTTGGCATCCTCGATCGACCGATGGTCGAAGTACCGGTCTGCCATCGTCTCAGCGAAATACTCGCTCCCATTCTTAAAGCGGTAATTGCTGTGGTTCCAGCGCATCGCCACGGTCGGGCTGTCCTCGGTGCCGCCGATCGCGACGCGCTCGCGCGCCGGCGTGTTGCCGTAGCGTTCGATCCAAGCCTGCGCCTCATCGCCCGTAAGCGCATCGCGCAGCTCGCCGCCGTGCAGGAATGGGCGTGCCCACGGATTGCCGGTGAGCCAGCGCGCCTGACGCCGCTGGAACTCGCGGGCGACCGCCTCTCTGTCCGCAGGCGGTAGCACGCGCTCTAGGCTGCCGCCGCGTCGATAGGGAGCCGTGATCGGGCTTAGAGGCATTCGACACGATCATGGATCGCTGGCGGCTAGACCCCGCAAACGTCGGGTATCCGGGGATCAGACATGTGTTTGCCCAGCAAGGAGGTAACATGACCGCTGCCCTTGATCCAATGGCCGTGCTGGCGGAAGCCGATCGACAGCTCGAACTCTGCCAACTCCGCGAGCTGCGCGCCCTAATCGACTCGGCGAGACCGGAGGATTTCCACGACCTGCTCGGTGCCGACGATCAGATGGAAGCGCTGCGCACGCACCCCAAGTCCGCCGCTATCCAAGCGGTTACCGTGAGGAACGGACGCATCGTCTCGATCAAGCTGTTCCCCAAGCGGCGCCGCCGGCCGCGGCCTACTTCTTCAGCCCCGATCGCAGCGGCGAGCATCCCGCCCGCCATATGGCCTCGTTCACCGGCTTTCTTCAAGCTGATGGCTATGCCGGGTTCGAGGCACTGTTTGGCACCGCTCGACCCGGTCGAAAGCCGATCACGGAAGTGGCGTGCTGGACGCACTGCCGCCGGAAGTTCTTCGATGTGTGGGAGGCGACGAAGTCGCCGGTGGCCAGGGAGGCGCTCGACCGGATCGGCGCGCTCTATGGCATCGAGGAGAAGGCGCGGTTCGCGCCTCCTGCTGAACGCCTTACCCACCGCGCTGAGACCGTGCCGCTGCTGGCGTCATTCTTCGCGTGGGCCGACGGAACCGTCGCCAAGCTGTCGGCGAACTCGGCTCTGGCGGAGGCGTTCCGCTACACCATCAAGCGCCGCGATGCGCTCGCGCGCTTCACCACCGATGCGCGGCTCGAGATCGACAACAACATCGCTGAGAATGCCTTGCGCGCCATCGCGATCGGACGCAAGAACTATCTCTTCGCCGGTTCCGATACCGGCGGCGAACGCGCCGCCGCGATCTACACCATCGTGCAGACCGCCAAGCTCAACGGCGTGAACCCAGAGGTCTATCTCCGCGAGGTGCTTGCCAAGGTCGCCGACGGGCATCCGATCAATCGCATCGATGAGTTGATGCCCTGGGAATAACCACCTCAACGGCCAGGGCCGCACGCTTACGTAGCTCCACCGGTCGTCCTCGCGGGTTGATGACCTCCAATGCGCGCCGACAATCGGCGTCGAATGCCCTAACACGAGAGCGAGATCGCCGTCGAGGTCGATTCGCTAGCGTAGGTGGCGCGCCCAGCGTGTCGTTCGCCAAATCCGCGCCATCATCGAGACGATCAAGAACTGGCCTGGCTCTCCGAGCTCAAATTGCGCATTCCGCGGGCTGCTGCACCTCATCCGACGACGGGCAGCTCGTCCCGCGCAACGGCAACCGGTCCCCCAATCTCGGCGCGCCCATCCAAAAGCTGACCGAACCGCGCGAGGGCAATGTAGAGCTGACTAGCGACTGCTGCTCCAGACTGTCCGGATATTCCCGCTCTGCTCGCGCGGCTCGCGGGCCTCGATCTTGACGTCGTGCCCCAGGTTGCCGACACGAATGCCGTCCTTCAGCGCGTTATGACATGCCTCGCCGCGGGTAGCGAATTCTCCATTGGGCCTGCCACCGAAGCTGACGGTCCAAAAACCGCTGCATTTCTCCACCAAATATTTGAGATGCGCTACGGCGCTCATTGGTTCCATCCTTACGTTTGCTATTGCGGGAGCGGAAAATCCGCCTCCCTCGATCAGATATACTTGGCGTGTGGGGTGCTCAACGGTAGGCCACATTAACGCGTGCGGAGCCCTATCAATGCGCCCGGCTACGGCTGGGTTTGCCAACGATAAGCTTAGGCGAGGCTCGCAGATGATCGAGCAGGCGCTCGCGCAAGGGGCGTAGGAACCAAGCAGCCCGGCCGACCCAATCGGCCAGCGTGTGGCCGTGCAACTGAGGTGCCTTCGCTACTTGGAGCCGGGCGGGTTGGCGCTCGCTACTCAAGAGCTGCGCCAACATGGCTGCGTGCCGGGCTTCCACGGCGCGTCCTCGCTGCGCTAGTAGCCGAAGTGTGTGCCGCCGAACAAGACGACCACCAGGAGAATGACGACGAGAATCCCGAGCAAGCCGCCCAAGCCCCTCCCACCGTAATAGTCGCGGCGATAGCCATAGTATCCGCCTCCGCCGAAAAAAAGGAAAAGCAGAACCACGATCAATAACAATGACATTACTTTCTCCTGCGTCTAAACGCCCCATGATGGCGATGTAATCGGCCGAAGCCAGAGCTGCGAAGTTGCTTAGTCCGGTCGCCGCGTGGGGGTAGTGGTCGTCGTCGTCGTGGGAGTGCCCGGAGACGGTAGTGGGCTCGCCGACAGTTCCGTCGTGGTGGTCCTCTCGGTAGTGGTCGTTACGCGGTCGGAACCGCAAGCCGCTACGAAGGCGGTGGCAGTAAGGAGCGCGGCACCGGCCAGGAGGCGGAGGCGGGATCCTGCATTCATGGCTTCACTCCAATCTCACCGGCAATTTTACGAGTGGGCACTTTTGGCGGCGCCTTTTCAGGACTGCGGATGCCGTGCCGGAAATCTACGGTCAGCCTTATGTGGGATGAGCAACAGAGGCAGACAGCGTCGGAAACTACTCACCAAGATCGCATGCCGCAGAAGCGCTCCTTGCTAGGGCGACGCGCACGAACGAGCGCGCCAGCCCATTTTCACGCGGCGATAGCTGCGGAGCTACTCGGCCAGTGCCGGCAACAGCGCGAGGCGTGGCGCCTCGGCGCGCGGAGCCATCCTGCGGCATCTGCCGAGGCTATTTTGAGCGATTGGGGTTGGATGGCCGCAGGCCACGCCGCGTGGTAGTTCAGCGGGGCTGGGGGCGGCGATCACTCGACTTGTGCGGGCCTGCCGAGCCTAGTCATCGGCGTCCAGCTTGGCGCGTCGCTTGCCGGAAAGCTATCCTCAGAGTTCACATCGATTTCGTCGGGAATTACTGCGACGACGCGTCTGGGCCGATGGTCCGAGGTTGCTGCCCGCGTCCGGATTCGAGCGACCGTCTCAAAATCGGAGATCCACAGCTGCAATCGCTCAATGACTTGCCGATCAGTCGCGAGCTTGAGCAGGTTGCGGCAATGGTCAACCTTTGCACGAAGCCACGCAGCGGGCATGAAATTCTCCCTCCAGGACGTTGCCTACTCAGTGAACAAACCGCCGCTCCGCCCGACGGTTTCATTTTGGTGCAGATGGCGCTTCCTCGGGGGAAAGTAAGCAATCCACTCGATCTGAGTATTTGTACTTAGGGCGTGTCCGGATTCGGCAGGAATCGCGATCGGGCGTGGCGGTGCTCCGCGCATTCGCCTGCGATCAGAGTAGTTTCCAATCCTATCGCTCACGCTCACCGCTCCCAAGTTATTACCTTATACCTCCGCGCCCGCTCAGCGGCTCTCAGGGAGCGTGTCATGACAGCATGGTCCAAATGGACCGCCGCAAAACCTGCAGCGATCGCTCTGGTGATCGGCTTGGTCGCGGGACCGTTGATTTCCAACGCTATCGGCTGGCAGGTAACGAGCGGCACAGCGCGCGCCGAACTCCACGACAGGCTCGTCGCGGTGTTCTGCGAGGCGCGTGCGCGAGCCGAGGTACCAACGGCCGCCAAGCTCGACTGGGAAGCACGATACGCGTTGGCAGGGAAGTGGGCGGTGATGCCCGGAAGCGCGCCGGCCGATCCCGATGTTACGAGTGCTTGCGCGAGGAAGCTCGCAGCCTGATGCGCCGCTTGTTTGGGGGCGCAGGTTCGAAAATGCCGATCTCCGGTCTAGGAAGTCTCATCTTTCGGCACGACGCTCCGAGAGTGCGCGATGGCTGCCGGCGCTAGTGCAGGCTTGGTCGACCATTCTGTCGCGTACGTGGCAGCGCATCGTCGAGCATAACCTCTCCGCCCTCGCCGCCGCGGCCGCCTTCTACGCGATCCTCTCCATCTTTCCGGCGCTTACCGCCGTCGTATCGGTTTATGGCCTGATCGCTGATCCAAGCATGGTCGAACGGCAGGTCGCGATCATGCAGGGGCTCTTGCCTCCGGAAGCGGTTACGCTCATTGCCAACTGGCTCCAAGCCTTGGTCGGCGGTCCGCCGAGCTGGTTCGGCATCGGCCTCATCGTCAGTGTCCTGTTAGCGGAATGCTGATGATCGCCGTCAACATCTGCTATGGCGAGAAGGAAAATCGCACGTTCGTCCGGTTCAATCTGCATGCCGTAGCGCTCACGGCCGGGCTCGTGCTCTTCGGCATTGCGGCGCTTGCGCTCCTTGCGTCGCTGCCCGCCGCCCTCGGCCTCCTACCTCTTCCCGGAGCTTGGGACTCCGCAATCGCGCTGGTCCGCTGGCCCATTCTCGCTGACCTGAGCCCCTGAATCTCCGCCAGATTTGAGTAGAGTCCGGCCAGGGATGGAGGGTCGGACGATGAGGGGCAGCCGGTTCAAGGAAGAGCAGATCATTGGGATCCTGCGGGAGCAGGAGGCGGGGCTATCGACGGCGGAGGTATGCCGCAAGCACGGCATCAGCAGCGCGACGTTCTACAAATGGAAG
>Ga0134125_10004017_pt1 | contig 16865 bp, 13 predicted proteins | sample KB31751_FD_96464 | JGI IMG/M metagenome (GOLD analysis project Ga0134125, IMG submission 96464) | Terrestrial soil microbial communities with excess Nitrogen fertilizer from Kellogg Biological Station, Michigan, USA - KB3-175-1 | ecosystem: Environmental > Terrestrial > Soil > Unclassified ...
CCTGAACCGGAAACTGCCATGCCCGTGAAGGCGTTGATGATACCCATCGTCGTTCCAAGCAGTCCGACGAACGGTGCGGTTGCGCCGCTTGTCGCGAGCACACCCAGACCGCGCTTGAGATCGGTGATCGTCATCAGCATTTCGCGCTCGATCGCGCGCTCTGCAGAGTTGATGTCGGCGATCGTTACGGAACCATCCTGTACGAGTGCGCGGGTCTCGGAGAGTGCACCGGCGAGAACGCGAGCGACGTGCGACTTCTTGTAGCGCTCGGAGAGATTCGCGGCCTCTACGAGATTGTCTTCTTCAAGAAACTGGGAGAACTCGGGCGCGAACTTGCGCGTCTCGTTCTGCGCGGTCTTCAGCTCCCACCACTTCTTGATCGAAATTGACAGGGTCCAGATCGACATGATCGCGAGCACGTAAACGATTCCGCGAGCGAAACCGGCCATCTGGCCCCAAAGGTCAATCAGCGAGAGATGCATTGTTCGTTACTCCGTGGAATGGTGGGACGGTTAATGAGTGATCGTGAACGTGAACGGCTGCTGCACAAGCTGCCTTACCTTGTGTCCGCCGATCTCCGCGGGATAGAACTTCATGCGCGGAAGAGCGGTCTTGACGGCGGCGGCGAACAGATCATTGGTCGCCTTGGTGATCTTGATGCCCGCGGCCTGATCCACACGGCCCGTGGTATCCACGGTGAACTCCGCGTCGACCTCTCCCTCGATGCCGGCGCTGCGAAGCGTCTCCGGGTACGAAGGCGTAACGGTTCCGGAAGCCATGGCGGCCGGCTTCTCAACCTGGAACGAGAAGTACGTCTCGGTGTTCGAGACCGGTCCCTTTCCGCCGACGACGCCGTTTGCAACACCACCTTCAACGCCCTTGCCACTGAAGTCAGCGACGTTGGTGACCTTCTTGGACAGGTCGATGTCCGGGATCTTCACCGGAACGATCGGCGGTGCCTGCGGCACCTGGAAGCCCTTGGGTGGCGGGGGCGCAACCGTTGCCTTTGGCGGCGGCGGTGCCTCCTTCTTCGGCGGGGGCGGCTCGTCCTTCTTCACCTGGACGAACTCGATCTTCTCCGCCTTTGGCTTCTCGTTCTTGATGGCGGCATTGGCCGTCGCCCAGACCGCGAGCCCGATGAGTCCCGCGTGCAGCCCGATGCTGAACGCTGTGGTTCCCGGGCTCCTCTTCTTTTTGCGCTTGGACTCGATTAGCTGGTTGAACATTGCGGCAGCAAGCTCCTCAGATTGACCTGACAGAAGAATACTGGCGCACAATTAAGCCGGAATGGCCGGGAGATTAAGCTTCAGTTAATTCAAAACATTAACGGAAGATTAACTGCAGCGGCATTCTGACCGGATTTCGGATCGCGTTTCAGCGACGTCGCGACAGCATCACTCCTCCTGCAACGCGGCATCGTCAGCCTCGGCATGATCCGCCGCGTCGAGCGGAAGTGTAAGCGTGAACAACGATCCCTTGCCGAGCCGCGACTGCACTGTCAGCGTGCCGCCGTGCGCCTGCGCGATCCATTGACTGATCGCGAGTCCCAGTCCGAATCCGCCTCGCTCAGCGGTGCGTGATCGCGCGCGATCGGCGCGCCAGAATCGCTCGAACACATGCGGGAGATCCGCCGCCGCAATTCCGGCCCCTGTATCCCGTACGGCGAACGTAACATTGTCAGGATGACGCCCGAGCCCGATGTCGACGCGCCCGCCGCGCGGCGTGTACTTGATCGCGTTCGTCACGAGGTTGAGGAACAACTGCCGCAGTCGCGTCCGATCTCCTGCGATCGTGACATCTGTAGTGAACGGGAGGTTCACCGCCACGCCGGCGCCCTCGCCCAGTATCACGGCAGTTTCATACACTTCCTGCGTGAGCTCGCTAAGATCGACTCGCTCGCGATACAGATCGAACCGCCCCTCATCGGCACGCGCGAGAGTCAGCAGACTCTCCACCAGATCCGCCATGCGCGTGGTCTCGTGCAGCGCCTCTTCCAGCGCGACGAGACGATCGTCCTTTCGCGTCGTCGCGCTCATCGCGCGCTCGACGTCGGCGCGCAATACGGCGAGCGGCGTCTTGAGCTCGTGGCTCGCGTCAGCGGTGAAGCGACGCAACGCGGCGAACGACGTCTCGAGCCGCGCGATCATTGAATTGAGCGTGTTTATCAGCGCGGCGATCTCCGGGCTCGCCTCGTCGTCCGACAGTCGCCGGTGCAGACTGCGACCGTCGGTGATGTCGGCTACACCACGCCGCACGCGCTCGATTCTGCGGAACGTTCCGCCAAGCATGAGCCACATACCCCACGACGCAAGCGCGATGACGAGCGGCATGACGGCGAAGATCGTCGTCACGAGCTCCGTGGGCAGACTCTGCGCGCCGCGCACCCTCACGCCGGTCACGACGCGGCTCAGGCGTGTCGTACTATCGTGTATCGCGTGCGCGACGAAGAGTATGCGCTCCTGACCGACGCTGATCACACCTGCCGGTCCGTCATCGGGAAGATCGGAGATCCCGCGCTGCAGTGTCGTCCAGTCGTCGTCCGAAAGGTCGCGCGCGTCGAACGACGTAAATACGACGTTGGCCTTGCGCCCGACTATCACCACATAACCGGGTATCACCTCCAGCCGTTCCGCAACCGAGCGCACGATATGCTCGGCGCCGGACGAATCACGCGCGACGACAGGCTCGCGGTCCTTTGACGCCTGGTCGATGATTCGCATCGCGAGGTCGCCGTCTGCCAGCGCCTCGCGCGCGATTGCGCTGTACGCGCCAGCGGTACGTGAAGCTGAAACAGCAATCCCCAGTGCAGCGCCGGTAACGACCATCGCACCGGCGAAAACGAACGTCAACTTCAACCGCGCTGGAATCATCCGCGCACAACGTACCCGACACCGCGCACGGTCGAGATCAGCTTCTTCTCATGATCGGCGTCGATCTTCTTGCGAAGGTGATTGATCACAACGTCCACGATGTTCGTCCCCGGATCGAAGTGATACCCCCAGGCGTACTCGGTGATCAGCGTCCGGCTCATCACCCGGCCCTGGTGTCGCATCAGGTACTCTAGCACGGTGTATTCCTTGGGCGTCAGCTCGATGAGATTACCGGCGCGGCGCACCTCGCGCGTGTCGATATCGAGCGTGAGATCGGCCGCCTGCATCAACGGCGACGCCATGGCGCGCGGACGCCGCGCGAGTGCCTCGACGCGGGCGAGCAGCTCTTCGAACGCGAATGGCTTGGTTACGTAGTCATCGGCACCGGCGCGCAGCGTCTGCACTTTCGCATCCACCGCGTCCTGTGCCGTCAGCACGAGCACGGGACGCTGGAAGTTGCGAGCGCGAAGATCATGCAGCACCTCCATTCCCGACTTCCCCGGAAGCCGCATGTCGAGAATGACCAGATCGTAATCGCCCGTCGTAGCGAGCGTCTCGCCATCGTTTCCATTCTCGGCGAGGTCAACTGTCCAGCGCTGTTCCTCCAACCCTCGCTTGACGAACTGCCCGACGGTCGGATCGTCCTCGATAACGAGGATCTTCATTCTTCAGGCCGGACCCGTGCGAACTTGCGCTTGCGCGGACGGCGAAAGCCGAACTCGCGCATCTTGCGGTACAGCGTCTTGGTGGAGATGCCAAGCGCCTCGGCGGTGCGGCCCTGGTGCCAATGAAATCGGACTAGCATGGCTTCAATATGCAGCTTTTCCAGGTCGGATAGCGGCGCACCCCGTCCCTCGGCGCCGACTGCGGCGGTCGCCAGCAGCAGCCGAAGATCGCCGGCGGAGATGTTTTCACTCTGCGCCAGGAGCGAGCACCGGGTCAGGACGACACCGAGCTCGCGCACGTTGCCCGGCCAGGAGTACGAAGAGAGGACCTCCATCGCCTCTGGCGCAATGGTATGGACCGCGCCGCTCTGCTCCGCCAGAAGCTCCGTGACGAGCTGAGCGAGGTCTTCGTGCCGAGTGCGCAGTGGCGGAATCGTCAGCTGTGCGGCGCCGAGCGACGCACCGAAACCGTCGGCGGGGTCGTCGACGCAGAGCACGAGCCTCGTCGTGAGCGGCAGCGGGTGCGATCCGCCAATGCGCGTGAACTCGTTCGAGACAATCGCTTCGCGAAGAACCCCGCGAGCTCCGTCGTCAAGCGCGGACATGTCGATCACGGTGGTTCCACGATCCGCGGCCAGGAAAGCGCCCGTCGGCATCGCGCCGCCCGATGGAACTCCCTGCCGCCCCACCAGCGCGGCCGCGTCGGTGAGCGCACCCCGTTCCTGGCGCAACTCGATCAGCGAATCGCGCACGCGCCCGGACATCACATGCAGAAACCGCGCAACGTGACTCTTGCCCGCTCCGCGCTCGCCGTTTATCACCAACGGTGTGTTGGACTGCGCGAGCTCGGGCAGACGATCCAGCACTTCGCGCATCAACGGATTCTTGCTGTTCATCTCCGACGGCAGTCGCCGCGAACGTGCCCGCAACATGACGTTCGCCTTGCCGAGCTCGCGCTTTTCCCACGCGCGGCGGACCATCACGTCGATCTCCGCCATTCTGTATGGCTTCGAGATGTAGTCGTACGCGCCGAGCTTGATGGCCGTTATCGCGGTGTCGATGGTCCCGTTGCCGGTGATGATGATCACTTCGGGCGGTGCCGGCTCGTTCTGCAGGTGCCTGAGCACTTCGAGGCCGTCCATCTCCGGCATCACGATGTCAATCAGCGCGACGTCGTAGGGAACTGCATGCAGCTCCGTCAGCGCGGCGCGACCGTCGCGACACATGGTCACAGCGTAGCCGCGGCTCCGCAGAAAGTGTTCGAGAATTGCGCCAAGATGCTCCTCATCCTCGGCGATCAGCACACGGATTGGGGCACTCCGGTCGGCGCTCATGCTTCCTCCATCGGCAAAAGAATAGTGAAACGAGTTCCCTTGCCAGGTTCGCTTGAAACCTCGATGCGACCGCCGTGGTCGGCAACGATTCCATGGCAGATTGCGAGGCCGAGCCCTGTACCCCGGCCGGGCTCCTTGGTTGTGTAGAACGGCTCAAAGATGCGCGACACCTCGTTGCGCGTCATGCCTGATCCTTCATCCTGCACTTCGATCACGACGTGCCCGGCACCGTGCGGCGCGGCACGCGTGCGTATGAGAACGCGTCCATACTGTGGCATCGCGTCGGCGGCGTTCATCAGCAGCGCGATCATTACCTGGATCAGCTGCTCCGAGCTTGCGTGTACGTTGGCCAGCCCCGTTCCGAGATCCGCCTGAACCGTGAGCTGCTTGAACCGCGCATGATGCTTGAGGAGGAACAGTGCCCGCTCGACGACGGTGTTCACCTGCAACGACTGCCGTTCCTGCGCGCGCGGCCGGCTGAAATCAAGCAGTCCGTCGATGATGCGCTTGCACCGCTGCACCTCGCTCTCGATGATCTTGAGATATTCCGGCACGCCTTCGGGCGACCCTGCGTCCGTTTTCGTTTCGAGCGCCATCGTCTCCGCGCACGCTGCGATCGTCGCGAGCGGATTGTTTATCTCGTGCATTATCCCCGCGGCGAGGCGACCGATCGCGGCAAGCTTCTCATTCTGAGCAACCGCTTCGCGCGCCTCGACCCAGTCGGTGATGTCCTCGCCGATGGTGATGATGTGCGTGACCGTCCCCGTCTGATCGCGGATGGGGATCTTTGAAAGCCTGTACGTGCGCAGTGCGCCGCTCGCGCTCGATTCGGTCTGAAACTGTTGCGTCTTGCCAGTCGCGAACACCTCGTCGAATTCGCGCCGAACCACGTCCTCCGGCTGGCGGTGCAGAATCTCGAAGATGGTGCGGCCGATCGCCTCGTCGCGCGACACGCCCTGCATGCCGGTCTCGCGCTTGCGATTCCAGACGGTGATCCTGTAATCGCGATCGATCACGTACAGACCGAGCGGGAGCAGGTCTAGCACCGTCTCGGTGAAGCGCTTCTGCTCCTGCACCTCGCGCATCCGAATCTGGAGGTCGCTTTCGAGTCTCCGGGACCGCTCGGAATTCGCGACAAAGGCGGCGAGCAGCGCAGCGAGCGCCTCGAGAAAGCGTTCCACCGAATCAGCGGCCTCGGAGCCAAAGCGCGCCAGAAGAACCCCAACGCGGCGCGGTCCGAAACGCATCTCCCGTACGACGATGCCTGGCGCCGCACCGGCAAGAGCAGCACGGACGTCGTCTATCGAAGCCTCGTCGGGACCCGTGCCCCATGTTCGCGCGAGCGCATCACCTGCATCGAGCCAGACCGCCAGTTCGGAGGCTCCCACCGTCAGATGGGCTCGCTCGAGGACGTCCTGCGCGACCAGCTCGGTCGGCCGCGCGTCGGAAAGACAAATGGCTATGTCGGCGAGAGCTCCGACTAGCATCGATGAATCAGCATCTTCAGACAGCATGGCGGTGGTAACGTGCGGATGTGCTTTACCTGACAATGTCACTTCCTCGGCTGATCGGTCGTCTGGGAGCCTACCGTAGGACAGGATGACCGATCGATTGGTAACGTTTTCGAGCGCCGCTTGCCAATATTTCAGACGAAAATGCCGAACTGGCCGGCAATCGTGCTCTCTTAAGCCAGATTGGCCGCCTTCAATGGCCCGCCCATTGCCGATTAGCGCGACAGGCACTTCGCCCCGCACAATCGAGACTTTAACATGGAGGTCACCAAAATGCTGTTCGAGACATCACTCACACCGCTTCCTGTGTTCGGCCTGCGCAGGGAGATGAATCGCCTATTCGACGACGCCCTCAGCCGCACGACGCCAACCGCCTCGCTGACGCCGCCGGTGGACGTGCGGGAGGACAATCACGAGATAGCGCTGTCTGTCGAGCTTCCGGGCGTCAAGCCGGAGGACGTCGAGGTCACTTCCGACAACGGAATGCTCACTGTGCGCGGGCACAAGCCGGCCGAGCGCAAGGAAGGCGATGGCACGGAGTACCACCTGGTGGAGCGCAGCTACGGGTCATTCACGAGATCGTTCCGGCTCCCGAAAGGAGTGGACGACTCCAAGATCACCGCGAACTTCGCGAACGGCGTGCTGAACGTCCACGTCCCCAAGGCTGCCCTTCCACAGCCCAAGAAGATCGTGATCGGCAGCGGCGACGGCAGTGGCGACGGCAGTGGCGACGGTCGCGGTAACGCGCAGGTCGAAGGTAAGGGCTCACATAATACGAACCAGCAGAAGTCGGTTCCTGTCGAGCACAAGTAGGAGAGAAAACAGACAGCCCCGATCCACCGATCGGGGCTGTCTGGTCGCGTAGAGCGATCTGCGCGAGCCGGGCGTTCCGCGGCGCTATTGCGCCGAGAACACCGCGCGCAACTGAACGAGCGCCCATTCCAGATCTTCGCGCGACGTGACGAGCGGCGGGGACAGCCTGATCACGTGGTCGTGAGTCTCCTTGCACAGCATTCCGAGCCCCATCAGCGCCTCGCAGTACGACCGCGCCGGAACGTGCAGCTCGATTCCTACCATGAGGCCGCGTCCGCGCACCGACTTGATGTCGGGATGCTTGATGGATGCGACCTCGCGCTTGAACCATGCGCCCAGATCGGCCGAGCGCTGCACCAGGTTCTCATCTTCCAGAACATGCAGCGCAGTGCGCGCGACTGCGCAGCCGAGTGGATTACCGCCGAAGGTGCTGCCGTGCGTACCAGCGCGGAGAACGCCGAGGACCTCGCGGCTCGACACGACCGCCGAGACCGGGTAGAATCCGCCTGCCAGCGCCTTGCCCAGTATGTAAACGTCGGGCTTCACCTCTTCGTGATCGCACGCGAACATGCGTCCGGTGCGGCCAAGACCGGTCTGAATCTCGTCAGCCATGAAGAGCACGTTGCTGGCTCGACAAAGATCGGACGTCGCGCGGAGGTACCCGTCGGGCGGAATGAGGATTCCAGCCTCGCACTGGATCGGCTCCATCAGTACGGCGCAGGTGTTGGGCGTGATCGCAGCTTTGAGCGCATCGATGTCGCCGTACGGGATCAACTTGAATCCTGGCGTGAACGGTCCGAAGCCAGCGCGATAGGAGGGCTCGGACGAAAAACCGACTATCGTCGTGGTGCGGCCGTGGAAGTTGTTCTCGAAGACGACGATTTCGGCGCGCCCTTCGGGGATTCCCTTCACTTCGTATCCCCACCGTCGCGCAGCCTTGATCGCCGTCTCGACAGCTTCGGCCCCCGTGTTCATCGGAAGCACCATCTCCATGCCACACAGCTGCGCGACCTCTTCGCAGAAGAGCGGGAGCTGCTCGTTCCGGAATGCGCGCGATGTCAGCGTGACGCGATGCGCCTGCTGCACCATCGTCGCGAGGATTCGCGGATGGCAGTGGCCCTGATTGACCGCGGAATAGGCGCTCAGGCAGTCGAGGTAGCGCTTTCCATCGACGTCATAAACCCAGGAACCCTCGGCGCGCTCGATGACGATATCGAGCGGGTGGTAGTTGTGCGCGCCCCACTCGTCTTCCAGGGCGATGTAATCAGCCGAAGTGGCGGGAGCGGACTCGGCGTTATTGGCGACGGCTGTCATGCGGAGTGCGGCTGAGGTTGATCCTGCACCTGAAATGTCGCACTGTCGCAGTCGTTATTTAACCCCCGGCGTGCCTGTGGGTTTACATGCTATGCTCGCGCATAAGTATGCACGTGTGTGCAACGACGACATTCATGATGTTCGCGACGGAGAGTCACCGACATTGTCAGTCGCCGTTGGCGGGCGGTTGTCAGTGCACCGGAAGCGGCGGTGCTGCAGCCGGTACAGCCGCGGAATAGTTCTCGCCGAGCAGGCTTGCGATCGTCGCCGCGATCTGGGACTGGGTGACGCGGCTGGCGTGCATGCGTTCACCGCGGGCTGGCGTATCTGGGCCGATTACCGCAATCCAGATTGCTTCCGCACCGGCGACGTCCGCGCCGTGATCGGTCCATGCAGTGAGTCCGCTGCCGCGACCGTGGTCCGCTGTGATGATGAACGTCGTCGAGTCGTGGTACTGCGGCATCCGTTGCATGGCGTTCCACAGATCGCCGACGAAGTGATCGAACTGATGCGCGGACGTGAGTACCATGTCGTAACGGCCCATGTGAGCCCACTCGTCGGTCTCGCCATAACCGACGAACATGACACGCGGATGCGAGCGCGCAACGTACTCGCGCACTTCAGCCTGCATGAATGAATCGTACGCCAGATCGCTCCAGAGGCGGGTAGTGGTGCCATACAGGTTGACGAGTAGCGTGTCGCGCGCCGTGGGCGGTGATGCCGTCGGCGGCGCGTCGAATGCCGCCCAGATCGGAAGATGACTACGGCCGCGATTGAAGATGTCTGCGAACTCGTTCCACGTTCCAAAGATGGCGACGCGTCCTGCGAAACCGGGACGCGTGTCGAGCCATTCGAATACGGTGAGGTTGGGGTTCGGTCCTGCGTTGTTGCTGTTGATGCGCGGATCGGGATGCCCGCTGATCATCTCGTTGTAGCCCGGATAGGAGAACTTGAACCCATTGGTGACATCCGCTTCGCTCTGCAGCGTGCGATTTCCGAAGATCTCACCCTGTTTCGCGACGACGTTCCATATGAATGGAAAGAGTGCGGCGCGCGCGGAGTCCGCGTTATCACGCAGGAATGCTCGACGCAAGGCGGCCGTGTCTTCCACATGGCCGTACTTCCGGTTCATCAGCTGGCTGTCCGCGCCCTGAAAGATCTCCTGCCAGCGCAGCCCGTCGGATACTATGAGGACGACGTTGCGGGTGTGGTGCGGAGTTTGACCGGAGGCGATATGCGACGTCGCGAACAGCAGTGCGATCGCGAGCAGAGTCGCGGGGCGAATGCGAGGAGGTCTCATAGCACTATAAGGTAGTGGGCATTTGAGAAGTTGGCCGGCCACGCAATCGCAGCCGATGCGCTGCATCATCATCGCGTAATGATTTGTTGTCCGCGGCGTAATGTGTCCGATACCATCGCATAATCCGGCAGGCGTAGCTTCGCGATAGGCACTCAACTCGCGAGGTGGTCCTGTGGTTACGCATCTGCTGGAATCCGGAACACGCAGGCGTAGTTCTATAGCGGGCGCGATCCCGAGCATCGCACTTCACAGCGTGCTGATCCTGGCCGCGATCAACGCTACAGCGCATGCAGCGTTGCGCGCTCCGGATCGGCCGCACATCGTGCCGCTTCCACTCTACCCGCCCAGAGCGCGGATCACGCCGGCCGAGCGGCAGCATGCATCCGGCGTGCGATCGCCGAATCGAGCATGGGTTGAAGCTGCGCCCACCATTACCCCCACTGTTCCGTCGTTCCCTGATCACACATTCAGCTTCGATGCCGCCGGCGTGCACACGCCTGTGATTCATGGCCAGGAATTCCGCGACGGAGTGAAGGCTGGCGGAGGGACGAATGGGTCAGATGTGGGTTCCATCGCGATCCTGTCATCGGAGCGGGTCGATCGGCAGGCTGAGCCGTTGGCCGGAACGCTTGCGCCGCATTACCCCGATGCGCTGCGCGCGAGCGGGCTGGAAGGAACCGTAGTCGCGCGATTCGTCGTGGACAGCGCGGGGCGCGTGGAGGACGGATCTTTCGTCACGGCTGGATCGGCCAACCCGCTGTTCGTGGCCGCGGTCGAGAACGCGCTGTCGCGGGCACGGTTCCGGCCCGCCGAGTCGCATGGCATGCGGGTAAGGCAGCTTGTCGAACAGTCGTTCACATTCGTCCTGCACTGATTTTACCATTCGCGCTGCCCTCCGCCGTGCAGTTGCGTGATCTGACCGCATCGCAGCCGTTGACGCGCCATCCCGGAGGATGTACTATGGCAATAGTACTAGACTCTTAGTAGGAGGATGCGCACATGCAGCGGCTTACGCCACGAGAGATCGAGCTCATGACCGTGCTGTGGGAGCGCGGACCGAGTACCGTCGCGGAGGTGCGGGAGGCAGTTGGCGATGGATCGGCGTATACCACGATCCTTACACTGTTGCGCGTACTGGAGGAGAAAGGTCACGTCGCGCGCGAAGTCGAGGGGCGCGCGCATCGCTATGCCGCGCTCATCGAACGTGATGAAGCAAGCTCGAGCGCGATAGACCGGGTGATCGGGCAGTTCTTCCGTGGGTCTCCTGAACGGCTTCTCACTCAACTCGTTTCCGATCGCGAGCTGGATGATGCCACGTTGCGGCGGCTGCGCGCACTTCTCGATGGGCGGCTGGAGGAGGATTCGAAATGAGCCCCACAGTGTTCGCATACATCGGCCTGTTCACACTGTTGCTGGCCGGAGCCGCGGCCGCCGTTGAATGGGGAACGCAAGGACGCGGCGTGGCGCGTCACTTCTGGACGGTTGCAATACTACTCGCGGTGCTTGCGCCGTCTGGCGTGCTCGGCGTGCACGCGTACAGGGAACGAACCGCGGCATCAGAAAGGGCGGGCGGGCGCGTTGACGTACTGGCGACGATCATCGTGAGCTCCGGACGCTCGGTTGTGGACCACAGCTCCTGGCTCATCGGACGAGACGCGCTCATTCGGTTGCTGGCGCCGTCGCGGCGCGCATTGCATGCTGCACTTGCAGGCGTTGCTCACGACTTTGCGGCGATGGCCGTCGTCGCATGGCTGGTATTGTCGACATCGTTGCTCGTGTGGCTTGCAGTGGGTGTGTTGTACTGGCAACGCACGCGGCGGTCGTGGCGACGAATGACGCTGGATGGCGTCAGCATAGACGTGTCCGCTGCAACCGGGCCCGCGGTGGTGGGCTTGCTGTCGCACCGGATCGTGCTGCCAGCGTGGGCAACGAGGATGCAGCCGGAACATCGCCGACTGGTTCTCGCACATGAGAGCGAACACATCAATGCGCGCGACCCCGAGCGACTGATGCTTGCGATCGTCGCATTGGTCCTGATGCCGTGGAACATCGGACTGTGGTGGTGCGCGGTGAGACTCAGGCGGGCGATCGAACTGGATTGCGACATGCGCGTGCTCGAGCGCCACCCGGGCGCGAAAGATTACGGCCACGTGCTGCTGGAAGTTGCGGCGCGGGGTCGGAACAGTGGACCGCTCGCCATTCCAATGGTGGCGCTGCTGAGACTGCCGTCGGAGCTGGAGCTTAGACTGCGTGCGTTGACAAGCGTCCGAACGATGGGAATGCGGAGTGCGATTCTCAGCGTAATCGCGGCGGTCGTTGCTGTTTCCGCAGCGTTTTCGACGCCCGTACCACCGTTACAACTGCAGCGATCGGCGGCTGTTGCACACGAGGCAACGCCGTCGCACATCCAGAGCGATACTGGCTTCGGCCGACGGCAGGACAGCCTGGCGCAGGCACGAATTGCGATCGACAGTCTCGCTAAAATCGATCGCGCGATCCTACGGAGACAGGAAGCTCTCGCGGACACACGGAATCAGGTCTCTGCGCTCGCCATGCAGAGGCGCGAGCTCCTCAATCGCGTGCGCGCGACGGAACCGAAGCCGTCAGGCAAAAGGACCTACTCGACATACTTCTCGTTCCAGGTCGAGAAGCCAGCGCGCATGCTTCCGGAGACCCCGACGCCTGTCTACCCCGACAAACTGCGTCGCGCCGGCACCGAGGGCGATGTCGAGGCGGAATTCACCGTGGATACCACGGGCCGCGTTGATCAGAGTGCGGGGATCAAGATCACCGATGCTACCAACGATCTGTTCGCCGCCGCAGTCAGATCCGCGCTTCCACGCATGAAGTTCTATCCTGCCGAGATCGGCGGACACAAGGTCAGGCAGCTGGTGCAGCAACCGTTCACGTTCACGATCAGAAAAGATCCGTAGACGATCAGCACAGAAATATCTTCGATCGTCGTGTAATCAATTGTGACGCAAACCACGCGGCGTCTCCGGTATTGTATCTGGCTGATGGCCTGCGGCAGTTGCGTCAAGCCGTACGTACAGATGCAACCGGACACGGTCTCTCCGTCGCCGCTGGTGGGGTGGACCTGCTTCGAGACGTCGAAGACGAGGGGCTCGAGGCAGCATCTGGTTGCGCGACTGGTCGACGCACTTCGCACCTTCGGGGTGCGTCCCGCAATTGCCGACACTCTTCCGCTACGGGTCGTTGTCGGCGGTAGCCATGCGCCCGCTGGCAGGGGAACCGCGACCGAGCGCGGTGCACGGCTGTACATGGGTGTCTTCGGAATCCGCGAAGTGCAAATCGACTCCGTATTTCCGACGTGGTACACTGTGTCGTCGGGTATCTACAGTGCGCCGGAGGGCGTGTCCGATATGGATCGTGCGAGGCTTTACAAACAGGCATATCGTTTCACCCAATCGGTACTCGCGGCGGCGAAGCTTGACACATTGCACTGTGGCACCTAGAACAGTGCATCCCGCATGATCTCAAACCGCTGTCAGCACCTTCGGGGACTCTTCACCGATACCTATGACTATCTGCGTCGCTAATTCTGACGGAACTCGTTCATCCACACACGGTTGGCGATACCGAACCGTTGTCGCGGTCATGGTCACCCTTGTGCTCGCTGTCCCATGCGCGGCGCAGACCCATCACGATACCATCCGAGGCGCCGTAACAACCGATAGCGGCAGAGTACTTGCGGGCGCGGACATCATCATCACGATGGCGCCAGATCGTCTCTCGCGAGCTACCACGACAGACAGCGCGGGGCACTACTTGATGGAGTTTGCGAACGGTACTGGTGACTACCTCGTACATATCTCCGCTGCCGGGTACAGCACGTACCGCAAGCGTGTGACGCGAATGGGGTCAGATTCCCTGTTCACGGTGGACGCGAAGCTCGCCGCAACTGGAGTTCAACAACTCGCCGCGGTCAAGGTCGAGGCGAGGAAGAAACAGACGCCGTCACGCGAGCCGTTGTTTGGGCTCGAGACCGGAGCGTCGGAGACGATCGCTGGTGGCGTGAACGGCGCCGTGTCGCCGGACCAGGCAGGCGATCTCGCGGCCATCGGCGCCACGATTCCAGGAGTTGCGTCGACGCCGAGTGGGCTTTCGGTGGGTGGACTCGGCGGACAGAACTCTACGACCATCAACGGAATGGCTTTCGCCGGCGCCGACATTCCGCGCGATGCCCAGACCACGGTACGCGTATCCAGCTCCACCTACGATCCCGCACGCGGCTGGTTCGGCGGACTCAATGAAAACGTCGAGCTATCGAGCGGGAGCTTGTTTGCAACCCGCCGAGCGCACGTTACGCTGGATGCGCCGGCGTTGCAATACACAGACCCTGTGTCGGCACGGATGGGCCAGCGCTTTACCAACGGCATCGCGAGCTTCGGCGGCGGCGGTGCAGTAGACGACGACAAATTCGTGTACAACTACGGCCTGCAGGCGGGTCGTCGCAGCGCCGACGCAGTATCTCTCTCCAATGCGGCGCCTGACTTGCTGCAACACGCCGGCGTCTCGGCCGACTCGGCGGCGCGATTGTTCAACGTATTGTCGGCGGCTGGTATTCCGCTCCGTACCGGAGCCATGCCATCGTCGCACATCATGCAGAACGCATCGTTCATTGCGCGAATTGATCACGCACCGTACAACTGGAACAGCTTCCAGCCCGCTCGCACCACTTGGGGGCTGCTGGCATACGGAAAATTGGCGAGCGACAACGCCGCTGCGATCAGCCCCACAGCCGTTGCAGCGCACGGCGCCTCGACATCGCAGGGGATCGGCATGCTGCAGGCGCTGTTCTCGACGTATCTGCATGGCGACTATCTGAACGAGGAGCGTAGTGGATTCACGTTCTCACGAAACCGGTCGACTCCCTACGTCGATCTTCCAGATGGCAATGTACTCGTCGGCTCGTCGTTTCCCGACGGAACAGGTGGCCTGACGTCGCTCGGCTTCGGCGGGAACAGCACGATGCTCAATGACACACGCCAGTGGACCTGGGAGACGACGAGCATGACCCAGTTCTACGCACATGGGCGTGATACGCATCGAGTCAAGCTCGATGCCGATTCGCGAGTCGACGGAATCACCCGGGAGACGAACACCAACTCGCTCGGGTCTTTCTCGTTCAACTCGCTGGGTGACCTTGCGGCCAACCAGCCATCCAGTTTCACCCGTTCGCTGAACGCTCCAACGCTGCATGGCTCGGTTTGGAACGGCTATGTGGCGCTTGGCGATCTATGGCGCAAATCTTCCACGTTTCAGGTGATGTACGGCGCGCGACTCGAGGCGAATCGCTACCTGTCAGCGCCAGAATTCAATCCGGCCGTGCAATCTGCGTTCGGGCTGCGTACCGACCATGCACCAAACACCGTTCACATCAGTCCGCGAATCGGATTCACATGGATCCGGAGACCAGAAGGTCCTGGGATTCGCTTTACCAGAATTGGCGAGTTTCACACGGGGCCGACCAGCTACGTGCGGGGCGGGATCGGTGAGTTCCGCAACATCCTGCCTGCGAACCTCCTCACCAATGCATCAATTGCAACGGGTCTGGCAAACGGGCTGCAGTCACTGACGTGCGTCGGAGCCGCGACGCCCACTCCCGAGTGGAGTCAGTACGTCACAGACCCCGCGTCCATACCCTCGCAGTGTCTCGGCGGAGCAACACCTTTGTTCACCGACGCTGCGCCATCAGTGCAACTATTTGACGCGGGTTACACAGCACCGCGAAGCTGGCGCGGTAATCTTGCGTACTCATCGAGTTACAAGTTGCTAACGTACTCGATCGAAGGTCTGTACTCGCTCAATCTGAATCAACCCGGGCGCAGCGACGTCAACTTCGCGAACATCCCAAGGTTCATGCTCGCGGACGAGGGACGACCGGTGTTCGTCGATCCGGCGAGCATCGTTCCGGGAACCGGCGCGCTCTCCATGGTACAGGCGCGCGTTTCGCCCTTATTCGGGCATGTGATCGACAACGTGTCCACGCTGACGTCGCGGAGTAAACAGGTTACGCTGTCACTCTCACCGGAACTGAACGGGATCTCCGAGTGGTTCTTCGGGATCAACTACACGCTCGCTGACACGCGAGCCCGCGAGAGTGGTTTCGATGGCACGACGTTCGGGAGTCCCGTTGCGCGCGAGTGGGCCCGTGGCGATCTCGACGTACGACATCAGCTCCTTCTACAGGGCGGTTACACGTTCAAGCGAGTTGCGCTGACGTTCTTCGGCCGCGTGCAGTCAGGGCTTCCCTTCACTCCGATGGTCGGTGGCGATGTCAACGGCGATGGTCTTGCGAATGATCGCGCATTCATCTTCGATCCGGCGACGAGCACGGACGCTTCGCTCGCAAGCGCCACGCGCACATTGCTCGCGAATTCCTCGCGAAGCGTTCGTGACTGTCTGACGCGACAGATGGGCCGCGCGGCTGGCAGGAACAGCTGTGAGGGGCCGTGGACCACTTCGTTCAACGCGCAGCTGTCGTATAGTGGAAAGATGCCGATCACGAATCAGTACGGAAGCATCTCGCTCGCACTGTCCAATCCACTCGGGGGCCTCGATCAGTTGTTGCACGGCGCAAACCACCTCCACGGATGGGGAACGCCGGCGTTTCCGGATCCGGTTCTTTACAGGCCAACGGCATTCGACCCTGGAACGGATCGATTCAGCTACGTGATCAATCCGCGATTCGGAAATACGCGGCCGAGTACCACGCTGTTGCGCGTGCCGTTCCGTGTGTCCATCGATGTTTCGCTCAGCGTTGGCCGCCCACTGCCGCAACAGATCCTCAACCGTTGGCTCAAACCGGGACGCGACGGCCATAAGGGGCCTAGACTCTCCGTGCCGGAGCTGAAACGCCGCTATGCGCGCAACGTGCCTGATCCCTATTCGTCGATTCTGGAGGAATCGGACTCGCTATTACTGAGCCGCGACCAGGCGGAAGCGCTTCAGCGAGCGGACACAGTTTACCGACAACACATCGACAGCGTGTGGACAGCGCTCAGTGAGTACCTCGCGAGCCTCGGCGACGACTA
>Ga0134125_10004018_pt1 | contig 16859 bp, 16 predicted proteins | sample KB31751_FD_96464 | JGI IMG/M metagenome (GOLD analysis project Ga0134125, IMG submission 96464) | Terrestrial soil microbial communities with excess Nitrogen fertilizer from Kellogg Biological Station, Michigan, USA - KB3-175-1 | ecosystem: Environmental > Terrestrial > Soil > Unclassified ...
GCCTTGAGGCCGTACTCGGTCTCGCCGCGCCGGCGGGAGAACAGCGTCTTGCCGAAGCCGATCATGTACTGCGGCACGCGCACGCCGAAGGCCTTGGCCGGGACCAGGTGGCCGACCTCGTGCAGGGCAATGGACACGGCGACGCCGAGCGCGAGGATCAGCACGCCGGCGATGAAGAGGAGAACAGTCACATCTGCCCCCAACGATCCTGGGCTGCTTTTCGTGCCCACTCCTCGGCCGCCAGCACCGCGTCCACGGTGAGCCCGCCCCCGGAGGAGGTCCCGGAGGAGGTCCCGGCGTCGTACTGCCCCACCACCGCCTCGACGGTGTCGACGATCTCCGGGAAGCGGATGGCGCCGGCGTGGAAGGCGTGCACGGCCTCCTCGTTCGCGGCGTTGTAGACGGCCATGTGCGTGGCGGAGGCGCGGGCGGCGGCCTTGGCCAGCCGGATGGCCGGGAACGCGTCCTCGTCCAGCGGCTCGAACGTCCACTCGGAGGCGCGGGTGAAGTCGCAGCCGGCGGCCACGCCGGGGACCCGGGCGGGCCAGCCCATCCCCAGGGCGATCGGCAGGCGCATGTCCGGCGGGGAGGCCTGGGCGATGGTGGATCCGTCGGTGAATTCGACCATGGAGTGCACCATCGACTGCGGGTGGACCACCGCCTGGATCCGCTCCAGCGGCACGTCGAAGAGCAGGTGCGCCTCGATGACCTCCAGCGCCTTATTGACCATGGTCGCGGAGTTGGTGGTGACGACCTTGCCCATGTCCCAGGTCGGGTGGGCCAACGCCTGGGCGGGGGTGACGTCCATCAGCTGCGCCCGGGTCCTGCCGCGGAAGGGGCCGCCGGAGGCGGTGACGACGAGCCGGGCGACCTCGTCCGGGGTGCCGGCGCGCAGGGCCTGGGCGATCGCCGAGTGCTCGGAGTCGACGGGGACCAGCTGGCCCGGCGCCGCGGCGTCCTTGACCAGCGCGCCACCGACGATGAGCGATTCCTTGTTGGCCAGCGCCAGCAGGTGCCCGGCCTTCAGCGCCGCCAGCGTCGGTGCCAGGCCGATGGAGCCGGTGATGCCATTGAGCACGACGTCGGCCCCCGGGTACCCGGCAAGGCGGGCTGCCGCGGTGGGACCGTGGAGCAGTTCGGGGCGGTAGGTGCTGTGCCCGGCGAGCTCGGCGTGGTCGTGGATCCTGCGCGCCAGCTGGTCCACGTCGCCGTCGGCGAGCGCGACGACCTCGGCGCGGGTGTGGACGGCCTGGCGGGCGAGCAGTTCGAGGTTGGATCCGCCGGCGAGCGCGACGATGCGGAAGCGGTCGGGGGCGTGGTCGGCGACCTCGATGGCCTGCGTGCCGATGGAGCCGGTCGAGCCGAGCAGGACGACGCGGCGGGGCTCGTTCATCGGAAGTGTGCCGTGCTGCGGCTCGCGGAACTCCATGCCCCTAGTATCGCGCACGCCGCCGGTCCCGCACGCATCCGCGCAGCCGACCGCGCCTATCGCGCTAGCGGCCGCCGGTGCCGCGCGGGCCGTCGCCGCCGTAGTCGCAGAAGCCGTCCCCGAAGCCGTCCCCGGGGTGTTCTTCCAGGTCGCTCCAGTCGGCATCCAATGGCCCGGCTCCCCCGGCCCCGTCGGGGCGTTCGAAGGGGTGCTGGAGCATCCAGACGATGTCGCGGGTGACGGCCGGGCGGACGGGGAAGGTCTCGACGTGGAAGACCGCCGGGTCCGCCAGCGAGAGCCGGGCGCCCTCGGCGCCGTCGTGCCCGGCCAGGGACAGTGACCCGGGGTCGGCCGGTGCATAGTGCACCGCCAGGGGCGATCCGAGTTCGCCGGCGAGCTGCCCGGCGAGCAGGATCCCTTCGGCCCGGTGACGCTGGGCCGCCTGGTCGTGCCGGGTTCCGTCGATGCCGTCCGCGTAGAAGGCTGCCTCCCAGGCGCGCATCCGTGCCTCCAGGCCGGCAGGAAGCTGCAGCTCGGCATAATCCAGTGGTTCCCACGTCCACACCGGGCTCTCCCCGTGGTCCACGAAGAGGCGCACGTACGGAACGCCTTCGATCGTCGTGTACGTGGAGTCCGGTTCCTCGTCATGCATGGAGCCAGTCTGCCAGAGCGCCTGGACGCACCGCCGGTCCCGACACGCAGCGGGGCCCGGCGCCCTCGACGTGGATGGGTCGAAGGCACCGGGCCCGGGTGCCGGTCTCCGGTGTGGACTCAGGAGTACGACGGCGGATCGTGTGGTTCGCGGTTCGGTACCCTCCGCTGCCGGGTCACCTCGTCGGCGGCCTTGTCCGCGTCTGGCTTGTCCGCGTCCGGGACGGTCGGGCCGACCTGCTCCGGGGTGGCCGGACCGGCCTGATCGTCCTCGGTGACCGGCAGCCTGTCGAGTGCTGCGGCGTCCGGAGCCGTGCGGGGACGGGCCTTGCGCAGCGCCAGCATGACCAGCGGCCACAACAGCACCAGTGCGACGATCGCGTAGACGACCACGGCCACCGGCTCGTTCACCAGCCCGATGGGGTCACCCGAACTGAGCTGGAAGGCCTGGCGCAGTTCCTTTTCGATGCGTGGCCCCAGGATGACGCCGAGGATCAGGGGCAGCACCGGGATGCCGAAGCGGCGCATCGCGAAGCCCAGGACGCCCAGGATCAACAGCAGGACCAGGTCGAACGCCTGGCTGTTCACCGCATAGGTGCCCAACGTGGCGAAGAAGAGGATTCCCGCATACAGGTAGGGCCGGGGCAGCTGCAACAACTTCGCCCAGAGCGGGGCCAGTGGCAAATTGATCAGCAGCAACAGCGTGTTGCCGATGAACAGGCTGGCAATCAACGCCCAAATCAGTTTCGGTTCGCTCTCGAAAAGCAGCGGCCCGGGCTGGATCCCGTACTGCATGAACGCGGCCAGCATCACCGCTGCCGTGGCGTTGGTGGGCAGGCCCAGCGCCAGCATGGGCGTCAGCGTGCCGGCGGCCGAGGCGTTGTTCGCGGCTTCGGGTCCGGCGACGCCTTCGATGGCGCCGTGGCCGAATTCCTCGGGATGCTTGGAGAGCTTCTTCTCGGTCACGTAGGACAGGAAGGTGGGGATTTCGGCCCCTCCGGCCGGCAGGGCACCGAAGGGAAAGCCATAGGCGGTGCCGCGCAACCAGGGCTTCCACGAACGCTTCCAATCGCCCTTGCCCATCCACGGGCGGCCGACCGGAATGGTCTGCGACTTGGTGCGCAGCAGGTGCGCGGCCACCCAGAGCGCCTCCCCGAGCGCGAAGATGGCCACGGCGACCACGACGATGTCGACCCCGTCGGACAACAGCGGCTGTCCGAAGATGAGGCGGCCCTGCCCGGTGACCGGGTCCATGCCGACCAGCCCGATGGCCAGGCCGAGGCCGAGGCTGGCGAAGCCGCGCAGTTTCGAGGCACCCAACACAGCGGTCACGGCGATGAGCGCCAGGATCATGATGGCGAGGTAGCTGGCCGGCCCGAGGCTCACGGCGAACTTGACCACCAGGGGGGCGAAGGCGACCAGCAGGGCGGTCCCGATGGTGCCGGCCACGAAGGAGCCGATGGCGGCGGTCGCCAGCGCCTGGGCTGCCCGTCCGGCCTTGGCCATCTTGTGTCCCTCGATCGCCGTGATCACGGTCGAGGATTCACCGGGGGTGTTCAGCAGGATCGAGGTCGTCGAGCCGCCGTACATGCCGCCGTAGTAGATGCCGGCGAACATGATGAACGCACTGGTCGGTTCCACGGCATAGGTAACCGGCAGCAGCAGGGCAACCGTCATGGCCGGGCCGATGCCGGGCAGGACGCCGACGGCGGTGCCCAGCAGGACGCCGAGGCAGGCGTAGAGCAGGTTGATGGGCGTCGCGGCGGTGGCGAAACCCTGCATGAGCATGTTGAGGGTATCCATTTACAGCACTCCTTCGAGCACGCCGGCCGGCAAGTGGATGCCGAGGCCAAGGTAGAAGCCGTAGAAGGTCCCCACCGCCATCACCAGCGAGATGATGCCGTCCCGGACATAATGCCGGCTGCCCAGCGACCAGACACTGCCCCAGAAGAGCAGGGTCCCGGAGATGACCCACCCCAGGGGGTTGATCAGGACGATGTTCAGGATGAAGAAGCCGATCAGCGGCAACACCGTATGCCAGCCAATGGGTGAATTAGGGTCGATGTCCTCGCCTTCGTCGGGTTCCGCCGTATGCCCGCGGGCCACGGTCACTGCCAACAGGACGGCGCAGAGCAGCAACAGGCCGCCAACGATGAACGGGACAACCCGGGGTCCAACCGGGTCCGCCTGGGAATACGGAACGTGCAGGCCGGCGGCGTCGATGACGACGACGACTCCAACCGCTCCGAGCAGGGCCGCGAAGCCCAGCTCGGAGCGGTTGGAACGCCGGGTGGCGACTTCACTCACGCCAGGCCCAGCTTCTGCAGGACGTCGGCAACGCGCTGGTCCTGGTCCTTGAGGAAGGAGCCGAACTCGTCACCGGTCATGAAGGCATCCGTCCAGCGGTTCTTCTCCAGGGCGGCCTTCCACTCATCGCTCTCGTGCATCTTCGTGACGGTGTCGACCAGCTTGGCCTTGTCCTCGTCGGAGATGCCCGGAGGGGCCACGAGGCCACGCCAGTTGCTGAAGACCAGGTCGATGCCCGATTCCTTCAGCGTCGGGGCGTCGATGCCTTCCAGGGGCTGCTCGCCGCTGGTTGCCAGCACGCGGATCTGGCCTGACTTGATCTGGTCCAGGAACTCGCCGGCGCCGGACGCGGCCACGTCGAGCTTGTTGCCCAGGATGGCCGGGAGCAGGTCGCCGCCGCCGTCGTAGGAGATGAAGTTGACCTTCTTCGGATCGATGCCGATGGTCTGGGCCAGCTGCATGGGCAGCAGGTGGTCCGGGCCGCCCGGCGAGGAGCCTCCGCCGACACTGATCTTGCCCGGGTTGGCCTTCCACGCCTTGACCAGGTCATCGATGGTCTTGTAGGGGGAATCCTTCGAGACCATGATGGCGCCCGGCTCTTCGATGAGCTTGGCGATGGGGGTGGTCTCGGTCAGCTTCGCGTCGGAGTCGTTGGTGTAGCTGGCGCCCACCACGCCGAGGCCCATGAGCATCTCGAGGTCCCCGTTGCCCTTTTCGTTCACGACGCGGGCCAGTCCGACGGTTCCGCCGGCACCGGCGAGGTTGAAGACTTCGGTGCCGCTCGTGATCCCGGCCTCCTCCATGACCTGGGCGGAGACGCGGGCGGTGGTGTCGTAGCCACCGCCGGGGGTGTTCGGGACCATGATGCGCAGTCCGGTCACCGGCCCCGCGGCCTCGGAACTGGCGCCGGCGTCGGCGGAGCCGGTGACGCCGCAACCGGAGGCGGCGAGCATGATGCCGGCGGCCAGGGCGGAGAGCTTGAGCGCGCTTCTGCGGCGCATGGTGTACCTCTTTCACTTGGGGGTGCGATGGGTCCACGCTAGGCAGCCCCGTGACGGCGGTCACGCTTGTGGTCGCAGTGAAACTTGTGTTCATTGTGTTACCGGTCACGGTCGCTGTCGGGCGGTGGACTGTGTAGAGTTCATCCGTTCCCCGCCCCATGATGCGGCATCGGCGGCGCCGGTGCCCAGGAAGGCCATGCCCGTGTCCCGACCAGCTGCCAGCGCCCCCTCCCGGGGCCGTCGACGGCTCACGCTCTCCAGCCAGTTCCTGGCACTGCAGCTGCTGATCGTGCTCGCGGTGCTGGTCGGGGTCCTGTTCATCTCCCTGGCCCAGTCCGAGCGGACCTTCGAGCGGATGGAAAGCCGCCGGGCCCTCTCCGCCGCCGAGACCCTGGCCGCCATGCCCGTCGTCAGGTCGATGCTCCCCGATGCCCAGCCCCGGCTGGGCGCGGCCCTGCCGGCGGTCGCCGAGTCGGTCCGGGCGGTCTCCGGGGCCTCCTTGTCCCAGCTGGCCCGCAAGGACGGGGTGGTGGTGGCCTCCTCCGACCCCTCGCAACTCGGGGAGCCCCTGGAGCTGGCCGGCAGCGACGTGATGGAGGGGAGGTCATGGACCGGGTCGGTGGCCAGCGGCCCGCAGCGGACCCTGGTGGCGCACGTCCCGGTGCTGGACAACTCCGGGGCCTTGGTGGGAGTCGCCGTCGTCGGACGGACCTACCCCTCGGCTTGGGAGCGGCTGGGCAGCACGGTTCCGAACCTGCTGGCTTATCTCGGGGTGTCGCTGGCCGTGGGCACCGTAGGGTCCCTGCTGCTCTCGCGCCGGGTGAAGCACCAGACGCTGGGCATGGAACCGGACGAGATCGCGGGGCTGGTCGAACACCGCGAGGCCATCCTGCATGGCATCAAGGAAGGAGTGGTCGCCGTCGACCCGCGCGGGCGCATCGCCCTGGTCAACGACGCCGCCCTCGACCTGCTCGGTTGGCCCGCGGCCTGCGAGGGGCGCACGCTCGGGGAGCTGGGGGTCGACGCCTCCCTGCGGGAGGCCCTGATGCAAGGGCCCTCCCAGGCCGACCAGCTGCTCCTGGTCGGCGAACGGCTGGTGGTGCTCAACCGGCGGCCGATGCAGGCCCGCGGCCGGACCATCGGCTGGGTGACGACCCTGCGCGACCGCACCGAACTGTCCACCCTGGAAAGCGAGCTCGGGACCACCCGGACCACCACGGACACCCTGCGGGCCCAGACCCATGAATTCGCCAACCAGCTGCACACGATCTCCGGCCTGCTCCAGCTGGGCGAGTACGACGAGGCCCTGGGTTTTGTCGACGGGGTGAGCTTCAGCCGCACGCAACTGGTCGACAACGTCACCAACCGGATCCTCGACCCGGCGGTCGCCGCCCTGGTGATCGCCAAGTCCAGCCTCGCCGGCGAGCGCGGCGTCACGATCCACCTGGCACCCGACACCGCGTTGGACCGGGTCGACGAGGAACTCTCCCGTGACCTGGTCACCGTGGTGGGGAACCTGGTGGACAATGCGCTGGACGCCGTCGCCGGCCGACCCGAAGCGCTCGTGCAGCTGCACCTGGAAGACCGGGACGGCAGGATCACCGCCACCGTCAGGGATTCCGGGCCGGGGGTCGACGCCGCCATGCAGGAGCGGATCTTCCAGCAGGGCTACAGCTCCAAGGCCTCGGTGTCCTCGGCCGGACGCGGCTTCGGCCTGGCCCTGACGCGGCTGGTGTGCGAACGCCGCGGTGGCACGGCCACCATGCACAACGACGGCGGGGCCGTCTTCACCGCCATCCTGCCGCGGGAGGCGGGGCGGTGATCAAGGTCCTCATCGTCGACGACGACTTCATGGTCGCGCGCATCCACACCGGGTTCGTGGCCGCAGTGCCGGGCTTCGAGGTCTGCGGCGTCGCCCACAGCGGGGCGCAGGCGCTCACCGAGGTCCGGCGGGTGACCCCGGATCTTGTCCTGCTCGACATCCACCTGCCCGACATCGGCGGCCTCGAGCTGCTCCGCCGGTTGCGCGAGGTGGTCCCGGAACTGGACGTGCTGGTCATCAGCGCTGCCCGTGAGGCCGACACCGTGCGCAGCGCCCTGCGCGGCGGAATCGTCCACTACCTCATGAAGCCGTTCACCCGCCGGGAACTGGTGGACCGCCTGGAACACTACGCGGCGACCTACCGGCCGCTGGATGCCGCACAGACCGCAGAACAGGCGGACATCGACCGCGTATTCGGGCTTGCCGGCGGCCGGGGAACGACGGCGGAGAAGTTGCCCAAGGGGTTCAGCGCCGAGACGCTGCAGCGCGTCGAGGACCTGCTCCGTTCGGCCGATGTCGATGTGGCGGCCTCCGAGGCCGCCGAGGTGCTGGGGACCTCACGGGTCAGCGCGCGCCGCTACCTGGAGTACCTGGTGGAGAACGGAGCCGCCGGCGTCCGGTTGCGCTATGGCCCCGGCCGCCCCCAGCGGCGCTACTACCGCACCACCGCCGGCACCGATGCGCCGGCCCGCTGATCAGTCGTCGGAGACGCGGATGTCGACCTCGATGTTGCCCCGGGTGGCGTTGGAGTAGGGGCAGACCTCGTGCGCCCGGTCGGCGAGCCCGCGGGCGATCGCCGGATCCACCTCGGGCAGCGTGACTTCCAGGGTGACGGCCAGGCCGAATCCGCCGCCGTCGACGCCACCGAGGTGGACCTCGGAACCGACGCTGGAACCCTCGATGTCCACCTTCTGCTGGCGGGCGACCAGTTGCAGGGCGCTGTGGAAGCAGGCGGCATAACCGGCGGCAAAGAGCTGTTCGGGGTTCGCGCCGTTGCCGGAGCCGCCCATGCTTTCGGGGACGGCGAGGTCGAGGTCGACACGGCGGTCCGTGGTGGCCACGTGCCCGTCCCGGCCGGCTCCTGTGGCGAGTGCTTCTGCGGTGTAGAGCGTCTTCATGGATTTTCTCCCAAATGGTGGTGGTGGGTCATGGCTGCTGCGGAGGGTCGAGATGGTCTAGTCATCGTGGCCGCAGATCTTGCCGAGGAGCCGCCGCAATTCGGCGGTTTCCGCTGCCGTGAGCGGCATACGGGAGACGAGCTGGCCGGGAATGGAGACGGCCTCGGCACGCAGGGCTGCACCGTCGTCGGTCAGGTGGACCCGGACGACGCGTTCGTCGCCGTCCGAGCGGCGTCGGGTGATCCTGCCTGCGGCCTCCAGCCGCTTCAGCAGCGGCGACAAGGTCCCGCTGTCCAGACCGAGCCGCCGCCCCAGGGCCGACACGGGTTGCCCGTCGTCTTCCCATAGCACGAGCATGACCAGGTACTGCGGGTACGTCAGGCCCAGCGGCGCCAGCAACTCCCGGTAGGCCGCGCCCACGGTGCGCTCGCCGGAGTACAACGAAAAACACAGTTGGGCTTCCAGGGCGAGCGGATCAGTCGACGTCATGACACCAACATAACGCACAACTTAATTGCGCACAACCTAAATACCGATACGGACTCCGGCTGATGCCGGATACCGTCGGACCAATGACGGACCGGCGTCGGGTCTACTCCCCCGCGCGCGCCACCAGCCGGCGGGCGTGGCGCAGCAGGGGTTCGTCGACCATCTGCCCCTCGAACGAGAACACGCCCTGGGCGGTCCGGGCCGTTGCCAGGATGGCGCGGGCCCGTTCCACCGCCGCCGGATCCGGCGCGTACGCCTCTCGGATCACCGGCATCTGGGCGGGGTGGATGCTGGCCTTGGCCGCGAAACCGCTGGCAACGGCGTCCCGGCTCTCCGCAGCCAGGCCCGCGGTGTCGGGGATGTCGATGTAGACCGAATCGATGCCCGCCTTGCCGAAGGCACCGGCAGCCAGCAGGACGGCGGCCCGGGCGTGCACGGCGACGTCGCGGTAGTGCCCGTCCTCGTGGCGACTCGAGGTCCCGCCGAGCGAGGCGACCAGGTCCTCGGCACCCCACATCAGGGCGACCACGTTCTCCTCGGCGGCGAGGGCCGGCGCGTTGAGAATGCCCAGCGCCGTTTCGCACAGGGCGACGACGCTGTAGCCAGCCAGTTGCCGGACCTGCCCGACGGTCTCGGTCTTGGCCAGCATGACCGTGGTGTAGCCGGTCCCCCGCAGTGCCTCGAGATCGGCGGAGAAGTCGTCCGTGCCGACGGGGTTGACCCGGATGATCGTGCGCGCCGGAGCCAGCGGTGTCGCGAGCATGGCCTGCCGGGCGGCGGCCTTGCCGGCCGGGGCGACGGCGTCCTCGAGGTCGATGATCACGGCGTCGGCCCGGTTGGCCGCCTTGGCATAGCGTTCGGGCCGGTCGGCGGGGCAAAACAGGATGGCCGGGCCCATCGTGAACGCCGGGTGGCTGCCGGCGCTCATGCCCGGTCCTCCCCCGCGGCCCGGTGCCCCGCCGCGGTCCACATCAGGGCGGTCCGCGAGGCCTCTGCGACCACCGTGCCGTCCTGGTTGCGGCCCGTGTGCTTCATAGTCACGATGCCCTGGCCCGGCCGGGACTTGGAGGGCCGCAGGCCGGTGACCTCGGTTTCGGTGTAGAGGGTGTCCCCGTGGAAGAGCGGGTGCGGGAAGCTGACGTCCGACAGGCCCAGCTGGCCGATGATGGTCCCCTGGGTCAGCTGGCCGACCGACTGGCCGACCAGGGTGGCCAGGGTGAACATCGAGTTGACCAGCCGCTGCCCGAAGGGTTGCGTGGCGCTCCAGGCGGCGTCCAGGTGCAGGGCCTGGGTGTTCATGGTCATGGTGGTGAACAGGACGTTGTCCGTCTCGGTCATCGTCCTACCCGGGCTGTGCACGTACACTGTGCCCAGTTCGAGCTCGTCGAAGTAGAGACCGCGCTGGGTGATGCGCCGAGCGCCCGAGGGGGCGCCGCCGTCGTGCCCTGGTGTGTCGTTCATGGTGCCTTCCTCCGTCCCTAACCTACAGCCCGAGCTCGCGGGCGATGAGCATCAGCTGGACCTCGGTGGTGCCCTCGCCGACCTCGAGGATCTTGGAGTCGCGGTAGTGACGCGAGACGCGGAACTCGTTCATGAAGCCGTAGCCGCCGAAGACCTGGGTGGCGTCGCGGGCGTTGTCCATGGCGGCTTCGCCGGCGACCATCTTGGCGATCGCGGCCTCGGTCTTGAACGGCTTGCCGGCGAGCATCTTCGACGCGGCCCCGTAGTAGGCCAGGCGGGCCGTGTGGGCGCGGGCCTGCATGCGGGCGATCTTGAACTGGATGGCCTGGTACTTGCCGATGTTCTGCCCGAACGCGCTGCGCTCCTTCGCGTAGCGCACGGATTCGTCCACGCAGCCCTGGGCGGCACCGGTGGCCAGGGCGGCGATGGCGATGCGGCCCTCGTCGAGGATGGACAGGAAGTTCGCGTAGCCACGGCCTTGGGTGCCGAGCAGGTTGGCCTCCGGGACGGTGGCGTTCCTGAGGGTCAGCGGGTGCGTGTCGGAGGCGTTCCAGCCGACCTTGTTGTAGGCCTTCTCGGCGGTGAAGCCGGGCGTGTCGGTGGGCACCAGGATCGTGGAAATCTCCTTCTTCACGGACCCGTCGGCCCGCTCGGTCGTGCCGGTGACCGCGGTGACGGTCACGAGCTTGGTGATGTCGGTGCCGGAGTTGGTGATGAACTCCTTGTTGCCGTTCACGACCCAGTGGCCGTCCTCGAGCTTCGCGGTGGTCTTGGTGCCGCCGGCATCGGATCCTGCCTCCGGTTCCGTCAGCCCGAACCCGGCGAGCGCCCGGCCGCTGGCCAGCTGCGGCAGCCATTCCTCCTTCTGCGCCTCGGTGCCGAAGCGGTACACGGGCATGGCGCCCAGGGAGACGCCGGCCTCCAGGGTGATGGCCACCGACTGGTCCACGCGGCCGAGCTGCTCCAGCGCCAGGGCCAGGGCGAAGTAGTCCCCGCCCATGCCGCCGTGTTCCTCGGGGAACGGCAGGCCGAACAGGCCCATCTCCCCCATCTGGGACACGACCTCGTAGGGGAAGCTGTGTTCCTCATCATGCCGTGCGGAGACCGGTGCGACGACGGTGTCGGCGAAGTCGCGCACCGTGTCGGAGAGGTCCTGGTAGTCGTCTTCGAGTTCGAGGTTCGGCATGGGGGTCCTTAGCTGGTGGGGGCGGTAGCGGTGGGCGTGCCGGAGACGGTTGTGGGGTCTGCGGTGTCTGTGGTCGGTTCGGGGTCGGGCTGCACGGTGGCAACGCTGGCCCCGGCGGCGACGTGGTCGCCGACGGCGACGTGGACGGTGATGGTTCCGGTCAGGCCCGCGGTGAGGGGGTGTTCCATCTTCATCGCCTCGACCGCGAGGACCGGTTGGCCGGCCTCGACGTGGTCGCCGGTGGCCACGAGGACCGAGACAACGGTGCCGGGCATGGGCGAGCGCGATTCCGGATCGCCTCCGGCTTCCTCCCGCTCGAGGCCGGCCAGGTGGCGGTGCACGAGTGCGCGCCGGTCCAGCCAGCGCACGTGGGCGTTGTAGCCGGCCGAGGCGATCCATGCCTCCCGGCCACCGGTGCCGGGAACCGGTTCGAACGCGGGCACGACGGCGGGTGCCCCGGTGTCGGGCGTCGACGGCACCGGGGACAGCTGCACCTGGTGGAGTTCGCCGTCGATCTCCAAGGCCAGGGTGCGGCCGCGGTGGCTGCCCATCCGCCAGCCGTCGGCGGCCCAGGCACCGTGGCGGACGGTCGCCGGGGGTTCCAGGGCCAGGAAGCAGGACGCGATGCCCTGCAGTTCGGCCGCGGTGGGCTGGCGCTTGGGCTGGGCCCCCCACCGGTCGATGAACGTGGTGTCCAGCCGGCCGGCCTGCACGTCCTCCTCGGCGAGCAGGCCGCGCAGGTATTCCAGATTCGTCTCCACGCCGAGCACGATGGTGCCAGCCAGGGCGGCATCGAGGCGGGCCAGGGCCTCGGGGCGGTCGGCGCCGTGGGCGATGACCTTGGCGAGCATGGGGTCGTAGTCGGGGGTGACCTCGGAGCCGGTGGCGATGCCGGAGTCGGTGCGGACCCCCTCGCCGGTCGCGTCCTCGGCACGCAGGATCGTGCCGATGGAGGGCAGGAACCCCTCGGCGGGATCCTCCGCGTAGACGCGGGCCTCGATGGCATGGCCGGAGAGCCCGATGGCCTGCTGCCCGAATCCGAGCGTTTCGCCGGCGGCGACGCGGATCTGCCATTCGACGAGGTCGATGCGTTGGCCGTCCACGCGGACGACCTCCTCGGTCACCGGGTGCTCGACCTGCAAACGGGTGTTCATCTCCATGAAGAAGAACTCACCCGGGTTCTCGTCGGAGACCAGGAACTCGACGGTCCCGGCGCCGACGTAGTCGACCGAGCGGGCCGCATCGACCGCTGCCTGCCCGATCCGTTCGCGGATGGAGGCACCGTCGTCGAGCATTTCCAGCAGGGGCGCCGGGGCCTCCTCGATGACCTTCTGGTGGCGGCGTTGCAGCGAGCATTCCCGCTCGCCGAGGTGGATGGTGTTCCCGTGGGTGTCGGCCAGGACCTGGACTTCGATGTGGCGGGGGCTGCGCACCAGGCGTTCGAGCAGCAGTGTGTCGTCGCCGAAGGAGCTGCGGGCCACGCGGCGGGCGGTCTGGAGGGTGGCGGGTAGTTCAGCAGCGTGCTCCACGGCGTGCATGCCCTTGCCGCCGCCGCCCGCCGAGGGCTTGATCAGCAGCGGGAAGCCGACACCGGCGGCGGCCTCGATGAGCGCGGCGTCGTCCATGCCGGGGTCGGCGACGCCGGGGACCACGGGGACGCCGTGTCCGGCGACGTGGTTCTTGGCCCGGATCTTGTCGCCCATCAGGTTGATCGAGTGCGCGCTGGGGCCGATGAAGGTGATCCCGGCGTCCTCCAGCGCCCGGGCGAAGTCGAGGTTCTCGGAGAGGAAGCCGTAGCCGGGGTGCACGGCCTGCGCACCGGAGGTCCGGCAGGCGCGGATCACGGCGTCGATGTCCAGGTAGCTCTGCGCGGCGGCGGCCGGGCCGATGCAGATGGCGTCGTCGGCTTCGCGGACGTGGCGGGCACCGGCGTCGGCCTCGGAGTAGACGGCGATGGAGCGGATGCCCAACCGGCGCAGCGTGCCGATCACGCGCACGGCGATCTCGCCGCGATTGGCCACCAGCACGGTGTCGAACAGCGGGGTGCCGGCGCGCGGGGTGCCGGCAGGCGGGGCGTCGAAATTGTTGTCGGTCATCGGGGGGTCACATCCTGAAGACGCCGAACGAGGTGTCCGGCAGGGGTTCGGTGGCGCAGACGTCCAGGGCGAGGCCGAGCACTCGGCGGGTGTCGGCGGGGTCGATGATGCCGTCGTCCCAGAGCCGGGCGGTGGAATAATATGGGTTGCCCTGGGTTTCGTATTGCTCGCGGATGGGCGCCTTGAAGGCCTCCTCCTCGGCATCGTCCCACGTGCCGCCGGCGCGCTCGATCCCGTCGCGCTTGACGGTGGAGAGCACCGAGGAGGCCTGCGCGCCGCCCATGACGGAGATCCGGGCGGCCGGCCACATCCACAGGAAGCGCGGCGAGTACGCCCGCCCGCACATGGAGTAGTTGCCGGCACCGAACGAGCCGCCGATGACGACCGTCAGCTTCGGCACGCGGCAGGTGGCGACGGCGGTGACCATCTTGGCGCCGTTCTTGGCGATGCCGCCGGCCTCGTAGTCGCGGCCGACCATGAAGCCGGAGATGTTCTGCAGGAATACCAGCGGGATGCCGCGCTGGTCGCACAGTTCGATGAAGTGCGCGCCCTTGAGCGCGGATTCTGAGAACAGCACGCCGTTGTTGGCCACGATGCCCACGGGGTGGCCGTGGATGCGGGCGAACCCGGTCACCAGGGTGGTGCCGTAGTTGGCCTTGAACTCGTGGAAGCCGCTGCCGTCGGTAATGCGGGCGATCACCTCGCGGACGTCGTAGCGGCCGTTGACGTCGACGGGCACGGCACCGTAGAGCTGGCCGGGGTCCGCGACGGGGTCGCTGGCCGCCGTGACCTCCCACGCCGGGGCCGGCGGGGGCGGCAGGGTCTCGACGATGTCGCGCACGATCTGCAGGGCATGGGCGTCGTCCTCGGCGAGGTGGTCGCTGACGCCGGAGGTGCTCGAGTGCAGGTCGGCCCCGCCGAGCTCCTCGGCGGTGACGACCTCGCCGGTGGCGGCCTTCACTAGCGGCGGGCCGCCCAGGAAGATGGTGCCCTGGTTGCGCACCATCACCGTTTCATCGCTCATGGCCGGGACGTAGGCCCCGCCGGCGGTGCAGGAACCGAGCACCGCGGCGATCTGCGGGATCTTTCGGGCCGAGAGGTTGGCCTGGTTGTAGAAGATCCGCCCGAAATGGTCGCGGTCCGGGAAGACCTCGTCCTGGCGGGGCAGGAACGCGCCACCGGAGTCGACCAGGTAGATGCACGGCAGGTGGTTCTCCAGGGCGATCTCCTGGGCCCGCAGGTGCTTCTTGACCGTCATCGGGTAGTAGGTCCCGCCCTTGACGGTGGCGTCGTTGGAGATGACCAGGACCTGGCGGCCGTGGATGAGGCCGATGCCGGCGATGATCCCCGCGCCGGGGCATTCGCCGTCGTACATGCCCTCGGCGGCGAGCGGGGCGATCTCCAGAAACGGGGAGCCCTCGTCCAGCAGGGCGTCGACGCGTTCGCGCGGCAGCATCTTGCCGCGGTCGGTGTGCCGGCGCCGTGCCTTCTCGCTGCCGCCGCGGGCCACGGTGTCCAGGCGGGCGCGCAGGGCGTCGACGAGGGCGCGTTGCGCCGTCTCGTTCTCGGCGAAGGCCGGGGCCGCCGGGTCCAGGTGGGAGGCCAGGGTTTCCATGCGTCTGCTTCCTCGGCGTCGTCGGGAGGGCCGCGGGCTCGCGCCCGGCCCGGGGGGCCGACTCGTGAGTCGAGTCGTTGTGTTGAACCAGGTCATTGAGTTAATGGGTACTAACTGAAATAGACGTTAGTATTCATTAACTGGAATGTCCAGTACCGCATGTGCGCTGGTTCACATCGTCAGGAGGTGCCCCGTGCAGCACGATCCCGCGCCAGGGAACGGACTCCCCGCCGGACCCGGGGACGGTGCCCCGGCGGTCCCCGGCGGGGTTCTTTCGGCGACCCCGCCGACCGGCCGCAGCCGCGCGAAGGCCTCCCGCCGCTCCACGCTGCTGGCCGAGGCCGCCCGGCTCTTCGCCCAACACGGCTACCACGGGGTCTCCATCGAGGACCTGGGATCGGCCTCGGGCATCAGCGGCCCGGCCGTCTACCGGCACTTCCCCGGCAAGGCCGCCGTGCTCGGCGCGCTGCTCACCGATGTCAGCCACGACCTGTTCGACGGCGGAAGCGCGGTGGCACGCGCCGGTGGCACCCCCGCTACGGTGCTGGCCGAACTGGTGGGCTTCCAGGTCGACTTCGCGCTGGGCCACCGTGACGTGATCCGCGTCCAGGACCGCGACATGGCCAGCCTCTCGGCGGCGGACGCGGCTACGGTGCGCCGCCTCCAACGGGCCTACATCGAGGTTTGGGCCGCCCAGTTGCGCCGGCTGCACCCCGACGAGGACGAGGCCGCGGCACGCTTCCGGGCCCAGTCCGTGTTCGGCCTGATCAACTCGACCCCGCACTCGGCGCATCGTTCGGCCGTGGACCCGCAGGCCCGGCGGGCCCGGCTGGTGGCGATGGCACTGGCGGCCCTGCAGGCCCCGGTGCGCTAGGACGCCCGCCACACCGGTAGTCTTGGGGGGATCACGTCCGGCATCCGGAGCGTGAAAGACCACCGACATCGTTGTCTAGAGAGGTACGACCGTGAAGCTTCGTGCAGTCGAGCCCGCGGACCTGGACTGGTTCTTCGAGCACCAGCAGGATCCCGAGGCCAATGTGATGGCCGCATTCACCGCCAAGAACCCCGCGGACCGCGGGGTGTTCAACCACCACTGGTCCTCGATCCTCTCCGATCCGGACGTCACCGTGCGCACCATCGAGCAGGACGGCAAGCCGGTGGGCAACGTCATGGCCTACTCCGCCGACGACGGTGTGGAGATCGGCTTCTGGACCGACCGCGCCTACTGGGGCCAGGGCGTTACCACCTCCGCCGTGGACGAGTTCCTGCAGGAGATCACGGCCCGGCCGATCCGCGCCCGCGTGGTCACCGACAACATCGGCAGCCAGAAGGTGCTCGAGCGCCGCGGCTTCAAGGTCGTCGGCGAGGTCGACGGATTCGCCAACGCGCGCGCTGCGGTCGTGAAGGAATACATCATGGAACTGCCCTGAGGCCGGTTTCCGGCATCCGGGCGTGAGCCCGGGACCGCACCTGGCCCAGGGGGTGAAAGGGAGGCGCGCGGCGGTGATCCGCCGGGCGCCTCCCTCTTGTCGCGTGCGTGCTCCTAGAGCATCGTGATGAGCATGCCGGGATCGGCCATGATCGTGCCGACGTCGGCCAGGAACCGCGAGCCCTGCTCACCGTCGACCAGACGGTGGTCGAAGGACAGGCTCAGCGTGGTGACCTGGCGCAGGACCACCTCGCC
>Ga0134125_10004019_pt1 | contig 16858 bp, 20 predicted proteins | sample KB31751_FD_96464 | JGI IMG/M metagenome (GOLD analysis project Ga0134125, IMG submission 96464) | Terrestrial soil microbial communities with excess Nitrogen fertilizer from Kellogg Biological Station, Michigan, USA - KB3-175-1 | ecosystem: Environmental > Terrestrial > Soil > Unclassified ...
CCAATAAGTTCAGGTAAGATAGATTTGGTTTATGTTGTATGTACTTCCTCTGTTTTCACTTTGCTTTTCATAATGTATGGTGGTCAGAATAAGAGATGGTGGGATTAAGTTGACAAAAGATAACTTCGGTCCACAGAGAACATTAACATCTAATGCCCCCATGATTTTAGATGCTACATGTTCATTCAGTAAGAATTGGCCTAAACATGCTACTATTAGAATAGATATTCGACCTGAATGTAAACCTGATATTGTAATGGATGCAAAGGACCTAAAGTTTCCAGACAATTACTTTGATGAAATTTATTGTGATCCTCCACATTATGTTGGTAATAAAAGCAACTTAACTATGGTTAAATTACATCATAGGTTAAAAGGTAGGACAAGCCCTGATCCATTTACTAGATATGGATGGTGGAATAATAATGATGATTGGTTTGATTTTATTAAAAACACGAATATTGAGTTTCACAGATGTTTAAAACCAAATGGAAGATTATTTTATAAGATAACTGAAAGTAATGGCTGTACCAAGCCTTTAGATTTAATCGAAAGGATGTTGAATTTTAAAATGTTCAAAGATGAAGTAAAATCTACTAAAAGTGGGTATAGAAGTGGTAAGACACATTGGATTACTTTTATTCCGATTACATTACAAAAGGAAGGTTTAGAGAAGTGACTCCCATAGTTCCAATAGTAACTGCAATCGTATTTGGTCTAATCTTTTGGCTATGTGCTAGAGGATTGAGAATAGAATCTAATGACAAAACGGTGAAAAGGGAATGACACATTATAGTTATCCTATGAACCATAAAGGCCGCATTGATAATATATTATCAGTGATTAATCCAAATTCTCGAAACATGGTGAGGATGACACTTTGAATACAAAAGAATCGAAATGTCTGGAACATGGTTTAAAATTTAGAACTGCATTGGAATATCATATGCATATCATCAATGAACACGATCCACGACTTCCACGGACAAAAGGAAATAGTGGTTGAGATGAAGAAATTCATGAAAGATACAAGTTGGGCATTACTCGGCATGCTTATGGGATGTGTATCTATTCTAGGGTTCTTTGTAAGCTATACCACTTCATATAAGTTTGATTGGTATGTCTATGGATTCATTATTATAGGAATCATCGGACTTGTAATGATTGGTCTAGCGTTTGTAGTTGGAAAAACCTATGCAGATGAACAAAAGGAGATGCGATAAATGTCTGATCTTCCTTTATGGGTTTTCTTACCGCTTCTTATTGGACTTCCAGTTGGTACATTGGTTTCCATGTGGTCAACTCTCAGAAGTAAAGGACCTAGAGATGCCTTAGGTAACAAAACATCTCGTTAACATTCTAACAGAGAGGTAAAGAAGGATTGAATTGTGACTATTGTCATTCACAGATATTTGATGTTGAAGAAATGATAGTTGAACCTGAAACTAACAAAATATTTCATCCATCATGTGCTAGAAAGATAATGTCCGATGACGCTTGGGTTTGAAGGTTAGCTAAGTCCGATTACAAAAGATTCTCTTTGTCTATCTAATGTTACCAAAGTTGTTTGTTATCCAATCAATCGTATGAGTGTAGACATTATATGGTATATTTGGACTTGCATAATTATTGTATACACTTGTATCTGTTGGCTTGGTTGGATTTAGAAAGTTATATCCTATTACCATGGTCGGACTTGTCTGATTATCTATTGCCTGATTATCATGTACCATTAATCCATTATTAGAAGGAAACTCTAACACACAAAAGCCATTGTGGGAACCTTGACCTTCATTGACACATTTGTTATTGGATATGGTTACATAGTTTGTATGATAGACTGAAAATCCAGATGCACCATTATTTCCATTTCCGTTTTCATAGCTTAGGTTATTTTGAGCTTGGATATTTTCAACATTATCAAATTCATATCCTCCATATCCTGACCATCCATTTATACGATTGTTAAATTGTGATATGTTATTTTGAATCTGTATGTTATAGACAGGTGAATTATATCCGGCTGCACCGAATCCCGAATAATTGTTATTGTAAGAAATAGAATTTTCTATTAAAACATCATGTGACGGTATTTGTCTCCATTGGTCAGACAAGGCACCTATTCCAACATATCCAGTATTATAGGCAATATCATTATCAAAGATAACATTGTGAGCTCCACCATATGCAATTATTCCCCAATCATTAGGGATGTCATGGACTATGGAGTTTTGGTATCGGACATTGTAGGCACTAGGAGTTGCAAAGATTACTCCGTTTCCAGAATAAGAGCCGTCAACATGGTCTACAAGAATATCATGTGCGGCTGAATTGAGAGGCCAGTTTATTACGTTTGTTATGTTAATATCTCGTAAAGTAATATGGCTTGAACCATTGTTTATGAAAATACCGGCTTGAGTAACTATTGGGTTTTGTATCTGTTTGTTTCCATCCAATATAGCGGGTCCTTGTATTGATACGTTAGATACATTCCTTAGCCAAAATATTTGAGCATGATAATTATCAGTACCAATATAATTCATCTTCCAATATCCTGATATTTTTAATTCTAGGTCTGATTTTATGATAACAGGTTTTGATAATAGATAATTACCATATTCGACTGTTATTTCATGTACGTTGGTATTGTTTATTGTATCTTGTAATACGGTCCTAAAGTCAGTGTTATTGTATAAGACATTTCCATTCGTATCATTAGCACAAAAATTAATACCACATGAAGCTACTAGGACTAGGAATAATGGTAGCATGTTTTGTTAATATTATATAAGTAATTAAATCATAGACAAGAAAAGTTTTGATTTTATGATAATAACTTAATGTTCTACTAGATCCCAATTATTGCTTATTATATTACATGTGCCTCCGGTTATTCTTGCAAAGGCTAAATCGAAAAACTGTTTGGTTCCGACTGGACCTGAAAAGTCGTACGTTTTAGCATAAGGAACTTCCATGCCTGTTCCTGTTGAGTTTGTCTTTAACCATCCACCTAGAATAGTACCAGCTAATGCAGCACCATTAGCACCCATATTAGATGTCGATTGTCTTATTTCTAACATACATCCGTCACCTGATATACTATTTTTCATTACACCAGAAACTGACACTGTTATTCTTCCTGTATTAGCTGGTGTTATCGTAGCATATACTCCATCCATTACTAAAGAAGCAGATGTGGTTCCAGTTCCGTTACCAGATAATTGACCTGTGGTTGCGTTTGTTACCGATAATGTTGATACAAGATTATATGTAGTTGTATTTGCATTGTTTCGATATTTAATTACATCCGCAGTAGTCGAGCTTTTCCAGATTGCATTAGTAAAAGCGGTTACTGGATCTGATATTGGTGTCCATATGTTTTGGAAGTAACTTGTTATCGTATTTGTCGTATCAAAGGATAGGAGTTTGTTTGTATTCATATAAAAGTTCCAAGGTCTTAATGAACCTGTTCCTCCGGCTGCGACCTTTATTCCATATGTTTGCGATACACCGTTGATCTCACTTCCAATATCAAAATCTTCAAAATTTGTTGTTATATCAGCAGTTCTGAAATATTTAGAACGTACAATGTTAGATGTGCCGGAAGGCCCAAATGAAAATATTGATGCGGTATTACCTGAAATAGGATCTAATAATATACTTGGTAATGATTGTACAATGGTGTCATTAATGTTAAAATTAGTAGTTATAATTTTATTGCTTCCTAATGAAATATTAGAATGAGTCATTGTCATTCCGGCATTATGAATTATTAATTTAGTAAAGTTCTGTGTAGCACCGTTTGTAACTACGACATTATCACCAGTATTCAAAGTAATAGCACCCGTACTACTAGAAGCAGTTACGTTATGAGCAGTTCCGGTTATTGATGTTACACCTGAATTAGTACCACATGTTCCAGTCATGTTAGTCTGACATAAGGTTCCTGTGGTTAGTGGTATGGTACTTTTATGGCCTGAGTTTGTCAATCCATTTGTTCCAAGATTAATATCTGCACCTGACATCACTAGAGTCGCAGAGTGAGTTATCTGCTTGGAAATGGTTTGAGCTGTACCACCTGTTATTACAGGATTGACACCGAAGCCTATCTTTATTTGGTTTGTTGAATTGGTACAAGTTGTGTTACCTGTCTGACATACAATGTTTATAGACGGTCCTGTCTGACTGTTAACGGAGGTTATTGCACTCGATAACGAACCAAATGGTGAACAAGTATAGGTACCGGTACTATTGTTAAATGATGTTACTGCGTTACCGGCTGCACATGTTATATTATTGGATTTGAAACTAGATGATAATGTTACATCTGTTGTGTTTTTTGCAATTGTAAATAGATCAGTTCTAAGGCTAGTTAAGTTTCTTAATTGTATTGTACTACCTGAAACAGAACTAAAGAATCCTTGTCCACCATGACCAATGTTAGAAGCTGTTGTTATTGTTCCAGAGTTTCCTAATGAACAAGTGTAGATGCCTGTTACGTTAGAATATGCAGAAACAAAATATCCACTAGAACAGGTTGCATTATTTACTTTGAAGGCAATATCTATGCTATGGTTAGCACCAGCATTTGTGACTGTAATATGGTTTGTATTTCCAGAAGCTACAACTTGAGCTGCGGTTGTATCTCCGTTTAATGACAACAATGCGGATGATAATAGACCTGTGGTGGATATGGTAACATCATTGGTGTTATTTGTTAAAGTTATATGTGAACCTTGTTTTAGCATCTTGAATTGGAAATTGGTCTTTGTTGTGTTTCCGGCATAAACAGAAGCTTCACCAGTTCCAATATTTACCAATGTGTCATATGTTGCAGAGCCAGCCGGACCACAAGAACCTGTTTGGTTTGTTAGACATATTGTTCCGGTATTGTTAGGCCAAGTGTAGACATGACCTAGAGACTGGAATGAGTTGTTATTAATATTCATTTGACCTCCAAGCTTTAGATTATTCATTGTTGTGATACCTGAAAATATTTCATTTAGGTTTAGAGTTGCAATATTGTAAGCAGTATTGATTGTTATTGTATTGCCTCCCGAAGTTGTACAAGTTGTGTTACCAGCTACACATGCTATGGTTAATGCACCTGTAAGAGCATTTAATGAAGATACGCCCGAACTTCCAGAACCGCCTGTACTTGATATTGTAACGTTGACTTGGTTTCTTGTTGGATCGTCTACAACATTAACAGTTGAGTTTGTTCCATTTAGAAAGTTTATTCTATTGCCAAGCGAGTTTATTAGAACATTATTTGCATATGTTTGGTTATAGGTTCCTTGGGTATTACTTCCAGGTGATGAAGATACATTAAAGTAAATGGTTTTTGAGTTGTTTGAACCTGTTATTGTTGCCCCCCCTGTTCCGACAAAGTTATAGTTTGAGGAATAGTTCATCTGGTGTACTGTATCGTTAGAAGTTGTTATTCTAGTGTTGGCATTAGTTGGAGGAATCCAAGGAGTATTTGAAAGGTTCGCACTAGCTATAGGAACAAATGAAATTAATAAGATTAGGCTAAAAGTTAATAATGGTTTATTCATTGAGAATCTTTAGATTTTAAAGGTTCAAAAACTTTGTTATTATAAGAGACAGTCCATTTACGGATGAATATTATTGGTATTACAAAAGACCAAATCAAGATAAATCCTGATACCAGAAAATAGAATCCAATATGCTTTTGTGATAATAATGCAATCATATTCGTAAAACTTGTACTAGCTAACATGATTGAGATTATGTTAATGAGTATTCCTAGTCTTAGTTTCTTGATTCGATAAAAAGCATATAATGATGATGGTAAGCTAAACGTGGCTAGAGTTTGATATTTTAGATCGATCATAGTCTGAGTTTTTTATATATTGAATCTTGTTTGCTTTTCTTCTGTTTGAATGGATGTGGCGATATGTTTGTCTTTTGATTCTTGGATAGTTTTCTGTATAGATTAAAACCTGATTCTCGTTTATGGACTGTGTTTGATATATCCTTCTTGGTAAGCTTGGCAGTTAGTTTGTTTCCATAAGTAATGTCTGCTCGTCTTGTTAGTCCTACTACGTTGGCGACTGGTGCGTTACCTAGAAAATTTACTTGTTTTGCGGTTCTTGGTTTTAGTTTCTTGATTCTTCTTTTCTGCTCATCAAATGGAGAAATTAGTATTCCATTACCTGAGGGCTCTCCGGTAGTTTCATTTTTAGTTGGTGTTTCATTAGTTTGTTTGAATACTAGGATAGATTCTTGTTTCTGCTTTTGCTGTTGTACTGATATTAAATCCTGTACACTACTTTGTTTAAACATTAACATTGACTTGTCTTTTTCCTTTTGAGTCGTTCTATTCAATAATTCATTTTCTGTTTTGGATATCAAAATTGATGTATCTTTTTCCTTTTGTTGTTGTGTAGTCTTGGTTAGAACATCACTCTTTGTATTGTTTAATAATAATCCTGATTGTTTTTCCTTTTGTTGTTGTGCAGAATTAACAAGTGTTTGTTTTTGGTTGTTTGATGATTCGTTGTTTGACCTAAACTTTTGTTCTAAACTATCTGATTTGGAAGCTTGTTTTGTAAATGATTTTAATACTTGTTCTTGTTTGGTAGATAATAAAGATGATGAACTAAGCTTTGATTCATTACCTCCACCGCCTAAATTATTAGGTTGCCCACCACCTAGTCCACCTTTATTATTTCCAGATAAATGACTGATGTATTCTAATTTTGTATTCTTTAAATCAGGTGTAGATGAACTTACTCCTTCCTTTATATCACCTTGAAAAGTGCCGGTAGTTCCTTTACCAGTGTTTTCTGTTTTCTCAAATAATCCTGTTACACTTGGAGATGATTTAACAGAAGGTTTCGGTGTTAAAGTTACACCTGTCCCTCCACCGCCTAGATTTGTACTTGTTGATGATGTACCACCTTTACTGAATGGTATTGTGGATCTTGCTTGTGATTCTTCGGTTCCAATAATACCAGTTGATGTTTTAACATTAGGAACTTTAGTATTTTTTAATTCTTCTGCAATTACATCAGTTGCTGGTCTAGCACCTTTGAATACAACTTTACTTAATACATCAGTTCCTTTAGAAATTATTCCACTTCCAAAACTTGGTACTAGGGTTAATATTGCATCAGCGGCAGATAATTGAGGAACTAAATTTGAAGCTGAGCCAAAGGTATTTTTTATGTTTAATGATTTATCAATGGTTCTTGAAAATGGAAGATTACCTACTGTTACAGCTTCACCACCAGAATGTTCACGCTGTAATATTCCCTGAGCTAAAACTAATTTAGTTCTAGCATCAGCATTTAATCCTTGTAGTTGGGATAACTGTTCCTTCTCAGTTCCTTTTAATTCGTAAACCTTTTCATCACCTGGAATTATTGTAGTGGTGGTAGTTACTCCGTTTTTTGTTTCTGTACTAGCATAAATATTAACAAGACCTGAATCTTCATTAGTTGGTCCAGACTTTGATAATGTAATAACATCAGCTACTTGAGAGGGTTGTGATTTTACATTCTTTGTATAATTATAAACAGCTTCATTACCTTTTACTGCATTCATATCAACAAGATTAGGCAATGGTCTTAATTCCGGATGTACTGAATAATATTGATCTGTTTCTGATTGCGAGTAAGTTGTAGGAGTTACTTTACTTGGCGGTAATATTACTGGTTCTGGTTTTGTGTTTGCCCTACCTGAGTTTGAAGTATTTGGTCCGTTATTAGGCATCGAGGCATAAACCACTGATTGACCATAATTGAGTTTATTCTGAGGGCTTGCAGATTCAAATTGAGCCTGTGTATTATCAGTCATGATTATTAGACATCAAAGTTTGATTTATCTCTTTAAGCGTAAGTCCACACCAAATATGACCATTATCTGCATTATGATATAGACAAGAAATACAGCAAATATCATATAATGGACTGTTTGCCATGTCGGATCCTGTAATACTATGTTAGTAGTATTGGTTAGTGTGGTTTGCCATGTAGACGTATCATTAAGATTTTTTATAATAGAATTGGTCGAATCTGTATTTGTCTGTATGTTCACACCTGTTAATGCGAGTATTCCAGCACAAATTAACCCAGGCATTAGAAATACACAACGCATCACGGCGTATGCTTTCTCTGTTGGTATCTCTTTGGTGATTGATGTAAGCAACATAATAAAACTAGAATAGGTAATTAGCCCATAAACTCCAAATTCTATTATTGAGATTTCTACCATATTATACTGTCACCCTGTACAAGACGGAACCGATAAAGATTAACAGGAATATGATATAGATAAACACCATTGCCGTTACCATTATAGCCGGTACACCAAGATAATACAAGACATTGAAGATTAAAGTACCTGTAAATAATTGTATAAGCTGACTGATTTGGTTTGATGTTGTGTTGGTTACATTTGTTATTATACATGTAAGTGATGAACATGTGGCGTTTTGTTGTATTGTGTTTCCTGAACCTTGGTTAATTAGACTTAGTGTAGTTCCTTTTAATGGATTTCCATAAAAGTCTGTTAATGTTACTCCAAAAACATCTGCTATAGTCCATTGACCAACAAGAAGCATTACACTTAACGCATACATTGTGATTATGATTATAACAGCTTTAGAACTAAGAAACATATCCTATGGACTAAACGCCAACCTCTTTGTTGTTGAGACAGTCAATACTATTATCATTGCAATAGCAGAAAATATTATTACGGGAAACGATCCAATATGGAAGAATGCAAGACCAGCTATAACAAATATCATTATTATAGCTCCTACTGTTTCATTGACTCTATTCAAGGCTATTGTGGAAATTATAATTACAATAAGCTCAATTAGATCAAACGCACCAAATTGCCCTGCTGTTCCATAAACTCCGTTTTCAAAATTCTGTACCTGTTGTACTAACGGAATTGTAGTTATACTGTTTGTTATTGTGTAATGGCCTGTATCATTTGTCAGTACATCTCTACAAACAGTATTCACTATTTCGTTACCAAGGTTAAGGAATTGAAACTCTGCCTTTACTCTACCTGTTCCGTTAGGAGTATTGGATAAATTATAATATGTGTGGTTTGTATTTGCAAATTCATAGTTTAGGTTACATGTTGTATTGTATGTATTAGGATAACCCACAAATAGATTTACTGCACTTGCATTAACATTCTGTCTAAAGAATTGATATCCTACATGATTTGGATTTGTAGTATAATTGAGGTTAAGGTTTCCAGGTGTTAAAGTTGGCGGAGTAGATGATAATGTCTGAAAGTTCAATACATTAGCTAGAGTGTAAAAGTCTGTACTGTTAGCCCAAGTTCCTATCTGGAATGAATATTGTGTGTTTGCGGTAAGTCCGGCTATATTATATGCAGTTGATGATGAGTTTGTATTGTTAACTAGAATTGTGTTTGGTGTTCCGTAAGGTGTTGTAAATCTAATTTGATAACCATGAAAAGAAGTATTATTATTTATTGGGGGGGTTGACCATGCAAGACTGACAGCGTTATTTGATAATGCGATATAATGTAAATCCGTAACATATGGTAAAGTATTGGCTGTTACGGTAAATACACTTGATGCGGTAAGACTGGAAGTATCTTGGGCTTGAACAATATGTGCACCTGCACCAGAAGATGGAACGGTAAATGTCACTCCTGAAAATGCACCTAATGAATCAGTTTGTGGATTAGATGGTGTCGTTGATACAGGAAATCCATCCCAATTAAAACTTACATATGCTATTGATGTTGTGTAATTAATGAATGACCAAAATTGTGATGTTGCAGCTGTAACCGAACCAAAAGGATTAGGACCTGAACCGAATGTATGTGGAGTTGTATAAACAGATAATGGAGCTCCAATGTTCTTATAATAAAGTTCCAATAGTCTATCGTTTGTTTCCATTGCTAGCCATATCTTACCAACATTTGGAGCAGTTGTAGATATTGCGAAATTCTGTACACCTGTTGCATTTGGCTTGATTGCGTTTGTTTCATATAATAAATTGCTTGGACTTCCAGCGGTATCATTGTAAACTTTTAATCTTATCTGTGTTTGATTTGCTTTTGCATCCAATGTTAATATCATTTGAGGGCTAAATCCTAATCCTGTAACTGCACCAAATGGACTAGGACCAGAACCATAAACATGTGCTGCTGTGGTATCTGAACCAGATTCACAACTACCACCGTTTTTATCAAAGGCTGTAACCCTATATCTTAAATCTAGCAAATTTGAAGTTGTTTCAAAAGCTACCCACATGTTACCACTTGCCGGAACAGTTGCCGATATTGGAAAGTTTTGTATGCCTGTACCACCAACCGCAATAGAACCTGTTTCACCTAATAGAGTTGATGGGTTTCCACCCACTCCATCATCTTGGTATGCTTTTACTCTAACATTTCCTGCTGCTGTTGTAACATTAAGTGCCACATTACTTAGATGACTATTAGGTGTCAATGATACAAATTTACTAGTGTAAACGTTTCCCATCCATCCCGCTGTTGTAGAATCTTTACATAAATTGTCTGGTGATGTTGTACCATTGTTTATTGTTTTGAATTTTAATGCAACATTTGTTATTTGTGCTCCGGCTGTTATACCACTGTAATTTTGTGCGTATAAATTATACTTCCATCCTGTTGTAGTTGCAACACCACTTGTGTGATTCTGTGAACCTACTGGACTTGGAGTAAACCCTGCTCCTGATGCTGTGATGGTTGTTGCTACAGGTCCGCTAGTTGGTGATATGCTTAATGATGGAGATGCAAAAGCCGGTATTATGCTTAATGATAAACCAATTATAATTATTGGTAAAAAAAAAAATCTGTTCATTTATTCCCCGCCTCGTGTACTTGCAGCCATAAACACTTTGATAACAAAAACAAATATTCCCAATGATGGAACTAATGGGATTAGATACTGAATAACTGCCTGAGTTCTTAGATTTGTTGCTTGCCAGCTTGCGGTCATTGCCGGAGGTAAAATACTAAAGAAAGTTCCTAAAATCATTGGAACCAAATAGAATAAAATGCCAAATGTAACAACAAAGATGATAATCGAAAAACCAAGATAGACCATAGACGAACCAGCTCTTGATTCCAGAGGCATACGCTTGGTTAAAACATTACATACTATTTAGTATTTATGTACTAGAAAAAAAGAAGGGTTTGCTCTAATTTTAGAGCATCTTAACTACGAACATGATTATTACTGCTGCAATCACTATGATTGCTACTGTGAGCAATGAATAACCGTTCTGTATGCTGCTGTTGGTGTTAACACAAGATAAAGCCCAACCTGTACTGTTAGATGCTGTTGCTACTGTGTTTGGTCCGTTTCCATTAGCTGCTAAGGATGGGAAACCTGGACCTCCAGGCAATGTTGTACAGTTTGTGGATGTTTGGACTCCACCGAGTATTTGGACACCGATTGCGATCATGATAGCAAATCCAATAAAGGATCCTGCTAAAACTGTGATCGTACTTGCTTCCATAAAACAAAAGTTCTGATTTTAATATTTAAACTAGGAATGAAAATTCTCGCTATCTTTATCTAGTTTTATTGTCTTAAGTAGTTTCCCAAAAGGATCTAAAATAGTAACGGTTTCACCTTCTTGAATTACTATTCTTTTGCCAAATCTTTTCTGAAATTCAGCTTCTGTTTCAAAAGGCATTCTTTGGTGAGTATGAAAAATCTTTCTAGCTGTATCATCTTGTCGATATCGTTCTTTAGTACAGGCCAAATATGTTATTAAATAATTAGTGGAAATATATTAAATTACTGTTCTGTAGTCTGACTAATGAACGCATGAACCAATAATAGACCTGTTCCTAGGAATGCAATAATCATAGCGAAATTGATGAATTGTGCAGGGAATAAAGCATATGAAATAGGTAGGAAAGCTATACCGATTAGAATTGGATATACAATTTTATGATATTTGATGTATACGGCTAGAATAAGTACGGCAGCTAGAATCATAGAAAAGTACCCTCCCGTTATCCACATCCAAGGAAGTAATGCAAATTTTAGATAATCAGTGCCAGCACCGCAATTTTTCCACATGTCGGGACCAGCTGTGGCGTTAAGAAAACATGGTTGGGTTGCGTTAATATGAATTATCTGCATTGTAAAAATGTGAAGATAAGCGATTAACTCAAGCATCATCTAGTATAAAGTGTACTTTGTCTTTAGTATTTCCATATCACAAAAACCTATGTTTTTTGGTCTTGTAATAGACTTGTAATATCGTATAAACAATAAGGGAGCCTAGAATTGGATAGTTAATAGCATGTGAATAGATTCCTTTTGTGTGTATTCCCGCAAAGAAAAGAATAATCCTTAACGCTAATCCGATTAAAAATATGCCTAGAAGAATAAAGGCAAAGGTTTTCATCTTGTTTCTAGGTTTGTGTTCTTGTCTCATTTCGCAGGGTTATGACAGTTCTTGAGCATGTCTTTTCCTACCTGTGGAACATCAGCTATTTTTATATCTCCGTTATCTATGGCGGTTTGTAGTTTTTCACATGTGGGATATTTAGCAGCAAAATCACTTAGATTTTTAGGTGGTCCAGAGCTTGAGCCTATTGTACTTCCTGGAAGTTGTGGCACTAGATGGTCAAACGCACCGGTTGAATAAGCATACAAGGCAAAAATTACACCACCGCCAATCAACAAACCTAAAATTCCAATAATGAGCCAATTTTTCTTTGCATCTTTGACAGTGTTTGACATGGCTTTTCGTTCCTTGTCTGCTCGTTTTACTTGTTCTTCTAGAATTCCAAATATCGCTGCATCAGTTTGTTTTAAATCCATATCGAGCATTTCTGACATATGTTTGACAGGCGTAACTATTTTTCTAACATCTAATCGTTCAAAGAAAGTTTTTAGATTCTCTGCCACTTCTGGAAATTCAGGCTCATGTTTTGCTACAAGATCAACAATTTCACTAAGGTCATGTTCTTTGAATATATGTTCTTTGTCTCTCATACTGGCTGATTTTTCACGCTTACCTAGATACTTGAATAACTCAAATAATTGGTTATTGACTTTTGGTAAGGAATTATCTCGTAGAATGGTTTCTAGTTCTTTATTATCATTTAATGACATTGGTAGATAACTTTCTATTGTATAAAGCAAGAATCTGCACGTTTTTCTTCCTTTTTGCCTCCATGTATAGATTCTTTGACCGTCAAGCTTGAAAACATATCTTTGTTTTGATATTGTAACTGGGAAATATGAACCGATTGTGTTTTTTATATCAACTGCGAAAGCTCGGTTTCCACCATCTACAATTATTGCGGTTGTATATTTTGTACTAAGAAAATCCTTACTGTTCCATACCGCCATTAGATATACACCATCAAGGTTATGATTAATGTGTTATTATTTAAGATTAACGCTAGCCATGCTTCTAATCATGGACTAGCGGAGAATTGATGGTGTCGAATGATTCTCGAATGGATATTCATGTAAGAGTATTTAGTTTTGTTGTTGGTTGTCCTTTTTCCCAAAGATAGATTCGCCTATTGTTTTCTTGGCTTCTTCCATTCCAGAATGATGTGTGTCAATACGTACTCTAGACATCAAATGAGTCATTGAACTTTGTGTGTTGTCTTTTCCTCGTACAACTTCTGAGGATTTACCATCCATCGCATAGCGGATAGATTCTACATAATTCATGATTTGGTTAAACATAGGTATGGCTCTTTCATCTGACATGTGATTAAATAAATCGTAAGCAATCCCTTCCAATCTTTCAGTTTCAAAAACAGTGTTTGAAAAACCTACATAATTAATTAAATGTGTTTTATAATATGTTTTTTTCCAATCTTCGATTAATTCCTCCTTGTAAGAACCATCTTTTTGGCGTACTCTGACAAGTTTCTTACAAGCTTCAGAAATAAAATCTAGAAAATCGGTTCGTTCTTTATCTGCATCTGGTAGCATCCCATTTGACATATCTATGGAGTTATTGGTGGCGGTGGCTTGATATTGCTTGTGGTAGCATCAAAGAAGCCCTTTATTCCATTTAATACATCTCCTGGTGAAAGTGATTGACCTTGAGATTGTTGTTCTTGTTTTATTATCAAAGGTTTGTCATTTAAGAAATTTCCATATACTGCCATCATGCCAACTACTAGAATAAACATAACACCTAGAAATAATATAGACTTACGGTTTTTACTCATACACCATCGTCTTTTTGTTCTTGATTGTTATTATTAAGATTATCGGGAATTGGTGTTTCTGTAATTATTTTTGTCATTGGTTTCTTAAGCTTGGTCTTGACAGTCTTTAGCCCTAATCCTGCACGTAGTTCATCCATAGTTATCTTGCCTGTTGATACATCTCTTTCTATCGCCCTCTCCGTTGATACTACTCTAGGATCTTCTACGTTTACTCCTTGTCTTATTGATATGTTCTTGACAGCTCGCTTAATTTTTGATTCTCCATAAGTATCTACGACTTCATCTAGATATTCAGGTGTATTGATAATATTCTTAAAATTTGCATCTCCTGATGACATGGCACAAATATCACAATATTCGTCTAACCATTTTCTGTTTGGTGAATCTACGATTCTTAGTGTGTCTTCATTCCAAAATAACATCGGGATGAATGGGTCCTTATAGCTATATGTAAGCGGTGGCTTGTCTTTTCTTAACTGATAACCGTATTTTCCTTGTGATGTTGCTCTTACCATCAATCTTTTAAAAAATAACACTTTGCTCATATTTTTGGCTCCTACAATACGCTCCATGTTATCATATTCTGATGAACCAATGCTAGTAAAATATGAAAAATTATTCTGTCTAAGATACTTGTCTAAAGCTAGTGTATAATGTGAAACCTTGATAATTATTATTTTTACATCTTTTCCACCTTCCAGGTGTCTTATTTCTGTTGTAGCTTGTTTGATAATTTCAATCTGTTTTTTTGTTGCATTAGCTCCAAGGAACGACAAATCATCAAAGCCTAAAATCCAATTTGTCGGTGTTAATGTCTTTAAGGTTTGTTCAAAGTTTAACAAAGCTTCTTTATTGAAAAGCTTGAAAGCATATGGAATTTTGGCTATTTTATGTATTATATGGCCTATTACTCGAACTTGTTCGGTCTTGCCTGAGTTTGGAGGGCCAATTATGTTAACATTTACAACATCTATGTTTTGGTTCATGTTATAGATTTCTTTACAGGTTGCAATCATAGAATGGTTTCTTACTATCTTTTGGTCCTTCCAGGTGATTACAGTAGGTCTAGAATCTTCATCTCTTTTTACTTCTGGTTTATGCTGAATGAATCTGGTTTCTACTGCCATTCTTCTAGACTCTCCGTTGCACTATCATGAGAATTAACGTCATGGTCTTGGAACTCGTTGTTCTTTGGAACATAGTTTCTACGGTATTCCCCCATTTGGAACTCTAATTCATCTAAAAATTGCCATGCCCATTTTCTTAATAGTTTAGCATATCTTCTATCAGCTAGACCATCAGTCCTGTTTGGTGGATTTGGAACCACCTGTAAATAGAATGGTTTCTTAAGTTCTGTCTTGATGAATCTTGCATCTCTCATTCTGTTTATTTTATGGCATTTACAACACTTCCAGACATCTTCGTAATCTTGGCCTGACATGAAACTACCAATTAGAGGAAGCATTAACTTGTAAGTTCTTATATCTTTGAAGTTATGTTCGGTTGGTCGTTCTTCTGTCTTATCAGGTTTATCTAATCTAGGATATTCAGATACACAATGATTACACTTGATCATAGTTATCTGCATGACTTTATTATTGTATAATTCATCATCAATTATTATTTGATGTTCTTTTGGTAACATTCCATTTTCTGCATATAATGAGCCGATTGCATTAAGAAATTTTCCAGAATCAATAGATTCCATAATTTTGTTGCGGTACTTGATGTAACCTGTGTTAAGGTCTGGTAAAATTGCCTCCATTTACATTCGTATATACGTGCTGATATAGATATAGGCTTTTCTTATTGGAATGATAAAGGGAAAAAAATATTTTTGCAATGACTTTCATAAAAGTCTAAAATAGGCACGAAAATCAATCAAAACTACTGTCTTACCATTCGGTAACTTTAATATCTTCAATGAAATAAATCAATTCATGGATGATGAATTAAAGTCATTAAAGGAGGCCAATAATCTAACAGATGATGAGATACAAAACTTCTACAAAGAACTTGAAAACATACCTAGCATGAAGGCACCATTGACTGGTAAACAGGCGGTCTTATGCTGTAAGTTCATGGAAGATACAGGATGCAGAGTCAATGAAACCATTCATGTTAAGAAGAAAGATATCGATTTTGGGACACGAATATTAACAGTTACAGAGCCAAAGGTTGAACATACCTGTAAGTGTTCAGTGTGGGAATATAGAGACTTACAATCCAGGATCCGAGTTCTAAAGTCTTCAGACTCTAATTGTTCTAGATGTCATGGTAAAGGCAAATGGAAGAAACCACAAGCCACTACTATAACGCCTAGGATTGTTAAGGAGCTTAGAGAGTATTGTGATACTTTGAAGGATGACGATATACTATTTCCAGTTCATAGATACACACTTTGGAAGTGGTTCAAGCGTGCAGGAGTACAGGCAGGAATTAGGATCTTCCAAAGAAAGGAGGAAAAGATAATCAAGGGTGTATTCTTGCATCTTTTTAGAGCATTATGTAGTAAAAGAATGACAAAAGATGCTATGAATGACCCATTCAAGGACCAATTAGTAGCCAAAAAGCTAAGACACTCCTTTGGGACTGTCACAGATAGATACACCAAGATAGACATAAACTATCTTTGGAATTGGGAGGAAAA
>Ga0134125_10004020_pt1 | contig 16856 bp, 14 predicted proteins | sample KB31751_FD_96464 | JGI IMG/M metagenome (GOLD analysis project Ga0134125, IMG submission 96464) | Terrestrial soil microbial communities with excess Nitrogen fertilizer from Kellogg Biological Station, Michigan, USA - KB3-175-1 | ecosystem: Environmental > Terrestrial > Soil > Unclassified ...
GCTGCAACGCAGCCGACGCCGATCTGCGCCATGCTCCCGGTCGTCGGATAGAGCGCGCCGATGTTGACGGGTTCGGCGGCAAATCCGCGCAGCGGCACGGCGCCGAACGCGGAAGCGGTCAGCGCGCCGCCGGCCTTGATGAGAAATTTGCGGCGGCTTTGCGGCTTGGAAAGAATTGAATTGGCACCGTTCCCGGTATCGCGAACGGACTCGTGGCGACGCTTGTTCATGCCGTTTCCTCCCGGGCGGATCAGTCGCGAAGCATCCGCCCGCCGCCCGCCTTATGTCTGCCAGCGTAGCGTCCCCCAACATTGTTTACAATATCGTCTGCAATATTATGATCGTTATCGGAGAGCCGCCGGCGCGCGTTCGGAAAGTGCCGGCGCGGCAGTGACAGATCGAGACAAGATGGTCGCCAAGCCGCTTAAGCAGATCAAGGCAGGCGCGAAAGCCGGTGAGAAATCGGCGGAAGGCGTGCCCGCGCGGCAGTCGGCCATCGCCGAGATCATCGCCAGGCGCATCGAGGAAGACATCGTGCTCGGGCGGCGCCATCCGCGCGAGCGCTTGATCGAGCAGGACCTCTGCGATCTGTTCCAGACCCACCGCGGCGACGTGCGTCTTGCGCTGTTTGAGCTGGAAAGAAAGGGACTGATCGAGCGCATTCCCAATCGCGGCGCGATGGTGCGCGGCCTCACTCCCGAGGAGGTGAGGGCGATCTACGCGGTGCGTGAGGAATTGGAAGTGATGGCGGTTCGCATCATTCCGTTTCCGGTGGCCTCACACGATATCGGCCGTCTTGAGGAGCTGCAGCGGCAGCACGGCGCGGCCGTGGCAACAGGTGATCTGCTCGCCGTCTTCTACGGCAATTTGCGCTTCCATCAGGCTTTGTTTGGACTGTGCGGAAATTCCTGCCTGATCGAAACCATCGATCTGCTGGCGGAGAAAGTCCACGGCATTCGCTTCTATGCCAATGCCTTTCCGCAATCGCTCGATCGGGCGCGGCGCGATCATCTGGAGATGATCAAGGCGCTGCGTGGTGGTCGGCGCGATGAGTTGATCGCGCTGACGCGACGGCACCTGAAGCCGTCGCCGGAAGCCTATATCAAGGCCTATGAACTGCGCTTCGGCAAATCCGAGCGGACAAGTCGTTAGAACGGAGCCTATTCGGCGCTGCTCACCAGCTTGATCCGCGGCTCGGTTGCCTCCATCAGGCGGCGGTAGGCCGCGAGATAATCCAAGGCCATGCGACGTGCCGTGAAACGCGTCTCGAATTGCCGGCGGATCGCCGCTCTCGACAGCTGCGGGAGCTTGCCGACGACCGCCACCGCGCTGGTCTCATCTTCGACGATGAACCCGGTGAAGCCGTCGTCGATGATCTCCGGCACCGAGCCGCGATTATACGCGATTACCGGCGTACCGCACGCCATTGCCTCGATCATGACCAGGCCGAACGGCTCTGGCCAATCGATGGGCACGAGCAACCCCAAGGCGCCGCTGAGAAATTCCGATTTTTCCTGGTCACTGATCTCGCCGATATAGTCGACCAGCGGATTACCTGTGATCAGGGGAGAGATCACCTGATCGTAATAGTCCTGATCGGCCCGATCGACCTTCGCTGCGATCTTCAACGGAATACCGCAGCGGGTCGCGATCTTGATGGCGCGATCGACGCCCTTCTCCGGCGCGATGCGCCCGAGTACCGCGAGGTACTCCTGCTTGCACGATTTGGGCGTCAACAGGTCTTCCGGCAGGCCGTGGTAGATCGTGCGCACCCAATTAGCCTGCGGCACCGGGCGTCGCTGGGCGTTTGAAATCGAAATTACCGGAGGCGAAGAAAACGTGTCGAACACCGGCTGATGTTCCGGCAGGTCGAGCCGTCCGTGCAAGGTCGTCACGAATGGTGTCGGTTGACGCATAAAAAGTGACCACGGGTAATAATCGAGGTGGAAATGCAGGAAGTCGAACTCCTCGTCGTCGCATTTGCGTCGCACCCGCTCCAGCATCACCATGTGTAAGGCATTGGGATCGCGGACTGATCCGTCGAGGCGTAGCGCCCTTGGCCAAGTCGCCTCCAGTTTTGCGGAGGTATGGGAGTCTCCGCTGGCGAATAATGTGACGTCGTGACCCAGTGCGACGAGTTCTTCGGTCAGCCAGTGCACCACCCGCTCGGTACCGCCATAGAGCTTCGGGGGGACAGCCTCCGTCAACGGAGCAACCTGCGCGATGCGCATCTCACCTTCTCCTGTTTGTAATCATGGAAGAATTAGCCCCCGTTCAAGTAGGCACTGGCATGCCGGAGAAAGGAACGTTCCCGTACCTGCGAAGTTCCCATGGACGAACGTTACTTCTTCGACATATCCCGCGCCCGGACTTGATGATGCCATCAGTTCGCATCAGAACCTTTACGTGCGGGAGGCGGGCGGAAATGCGGCGCACGCATAGACGAGGAGCGGGAACCGGATCGGCGCGTCAGCCGTTCAAGAGCGGGGTTGCCGGCCGCTGAGTCTCTCATCACCAAACGACAGGGGTTTGCATCCATATGGATCAACTTTCAGGATATGCGCACCGTCCCTTTCCATTCGTGTTGCGCTATCTGCGCCAGCGGCCAGTCTCGCATCTCGCCATACTAACCGCCGTGATCGGCGCGGTTACCTGTTCGGTGGGCACTCAGTACGGCGTGAAATTTCTGGTTGACTGCCTGTCCGGCGGATCCGCCCACGCTGCCGGCGTATGGCTGGCATTCGCATTCCTCATGTCACTGATCGCGGCAGACAACTTCCTCTGGCGAATTGCCAGCTGGATTGCGAGCTTCACCTTTGTCGGCGTGACCGGCGATCTCAGGCGTGACATGTTTCGTCATCTGACGGGTCACGCGCCTGCTTACTTCTCCGACCGGCTGCCCGGTATGCTGACGAGCCGCATCACGGCGACGTCCAATGCGGTCTTCACGGTGGAGAACATGTTCGTCTGGAACGTGCTGCCGCCGTGCATTGCCACACTTGCGGCGATCGCGCTGATTGGCACCGTCAGCCTGCCGATGTCCGCCGCCATGATCGTGATTGCCAGCGCGATGGTCATCGCGATGTTTCGGATGGCCGCGGCCGGAAAGCCGTTGCACGATGACTTCGCCGACAAGGCCGCGATCGTCGACGGCGAGATGGTCGACGTCATCAGCAACATGCCGCTGGTGCGGGCCTTCTGCGGCCTCGCGCACGAACACCAGCGCTTCGAAGGGACGGTTGCCCGCGAATTGGCTGCACGCGGCCGCAGCCTGCGCTACCTGGAGAAATTGCGGCTGATCCATGCCGCGGTTACGCTTCTTTTGACGATCGCGTTGCTCGCCTGGGTGATCGTGCTGTGGGAAAACGGCGGTGCGACCACGGGCGATGTGGTGCTGGTCTGCACGCTCGGTCTGTCCATCCTCAATGCAACCCGCGACTTGGCGGTGGCTCTCGTCGACGTCACCCAGCATGTGGCGCGGCTGACGGAAGCGATCGCGACGCTGCTGCTGCCGCACGACTTGCGTGATCATCCGGAGGCGGGGCCCCTGGTGCGAAGCGGTGCTGCGATCGCATTCAACAACATCAGCTTCCGATATCCGGGCGGCAGCAAGGTGTTCGAGCGTTTCAGCCTGCGGCTGCAGCCGGGCCAGCGCGTCGGACTTGTCGGTCAATCCGGCGGCGGCAAGTCCACGCTGTTCGTACTGCTGCAGCGCTTCTATGACGTGGAGGAAGGCAGCATCACAATCGATGGTCAGAATATTTCGAGGGTGACACAGCAGAGCCTGCGCGAGGCGATCTCGGTGGTACCGCAGGATATCTCGCTGTTCCACCGCTCGATCGGGGAAAACATCCGCTACGGCCGGCCGAACGCCACCGACGACGAGGTGTTGCGCGCCGCGATTGCGGCGCGCTGCGATTTCGTCGAAACCATGCCCGCCGGGCTCGACACCATGGTCGGCGACCGCGGCTTCAAGCTGTCCGGCGGTCAACGGCAGCGCATCGCCATTGCACGCGCCTTCCTCAAGGATGCGCCGATCGTGCTGCTCGACGAGGCGACCGCTTCCCTCGACAGCGAATCCGAGGAAGCGATCCGCGAAGCGCTCGGCCGCCTCATGCGCGGCCGTACCGTGATTGCGATTGCCCATCGCCTCGCCACCTTGCGTAATTTTGACCGCGTGGTGGTTTTAAAGGCGGGCAAAATCATCGAGGATGGTTCGCCGGACCGCCTCATGGAGGGACACGGTCCCTATCGCGAGCTGGTTACGCAAGAGATGATGCGGCTGGCGAAATTCGCGGCTTAATTGCAGTAAGCGTATAGTCTGATTGCGTCCGTGGAGCGCGCGTGAGACGATTCGCACGAGGTCAACATGGCAGCTGAAGTCGTCACCCAGGTCGTTGCAACCTCCCGCACTTCAGAAAGCCTCGTCGCGGAACAGCCCTTTTACATCCCGATGACGGGGCCCGCGGCGCGGCCGCGGCGCTCGCTCAAGCATGACGATACTTTCATCGTGCTCGACAGTCATGGCGACATCGGCGCGTCCGCCGGCGGGCCGGATGGGTTGTTCAACGCCGACACGCGCTATCTCGCGCGATTGGAGCTTGTCCTTGATGACGTGCAGCCGCTGCTGTTGGGCTCCAATCTGCGCGACGACAATTCGGCGCTTACCGTCGACCTCACCAATCCCGACGTTGTTCGCCACGGCCGCATCGTCCTGCCCAAGGACATGCTCCATATCGTGCGCACGATTTTTCTTTGGCGCGGGACCGCCTATCAGCGCATCGGTCTGCAAAATCACGGCGACCGGCCAGCAAACTTCGAGCTGACGCTGCTGTTCGATAACGACTTCGCCGATCTGTTCGAGGTGCGCGGCGAGAAGCGCGTACGCCGCGGGGTCGGTTTGGGAAAGCTGCAGGGCCCCAGTGACGTCATCTTCGAGTATAAGGGGCTGGACCACGCATCGCGGTGCACCGCGCTGCATTTCGATCCGCGGCCGACGCGGCTGTCGGTCAATTCCGCAACCTACCATTTCGAGCTGGGGCCGCAGCAAACGAGTTCGTTGTTTTTCGCGGCATCCTGCAACAAGGCCGCCAGCTTCAGACCGGCGCGCTTCTTTCCGGCGCTGCTCGCGCATCGGCGGGAAATGCGCTGCTCCGCCGGGAACGCGACGAGCATCGAAACCTCCAACAACATCTTCAACGAGGTGCTGTGCCAGGCGATGGCCGACCTCAACATGTTGACGACGGAGACGCCGCAGGGACGTTATCCCTACGCCGGCATCCCCTGGTATTCAACGACCTTCGGTCGCGACGGCATCATCACCGCACTGCAAACGTTGTGGATCGATCCGCGACTTGCGCGCGGCGTCCTGAGGCGGCTTGCCCATTACCAGGCGCACACAACCGATCCGCTGGCCGACGCAGAGCCGGGAAAGATCCTGCACGAAATGCGCGGTGGTGAAATGGCCGCGCTGCGCGAGGTGCCGTTCGCACAATATTACGGCAGCGTCGATGCCACGCCGCTGTTCGTGCTGTTGGCCGGTCTCTATGTCGAACGGACGGGCGATGACGAGACGCTTGTCGAGTTGTGGCCGGCGATCGAAGCGGCGCTGCGCTGGATAGACAAGGCCGCCGATCCTGACGGCGACGGCTTTGTCGAATACCTGCGCGCTTCCGAGCAGGGCCTGGCGAACCAGGGTTGGAAGGATTCCTACGATGCGATCTTCCACGCCGACGGCAAGCTGGCCGAAGGCCATATTGCTCTCGCCGAAGTCCAGGGTTACGTGTTCGCCGCCAAGCGGCTCGCTGCCCGTTGCGCTCTGCGGCTCGGCCGCCGGGACGTCGCGCAAAAGCTCGAGTTCGACGCGATGCGGCTTGCGGAGCGCTTCGAGGAAGCCTTCTGGTGCGAGGATCTCGGCATGTACGCGCTTGCGCTCGACGGCGACAAGCGTCGCTGCAAGGTGCGTAGTTCAAACGCCGGGCAGCTCCTGTTCAGCGGGATGGTACGCGAGGACCGCGCACGCAAGGTCGCCGCCGACCTGATGCGCCCGCATTTCTTCACCGGCTGGGGAATCCGCACCATCGCGCTCGGCGAGGCCCGGTACAATCCCATGTCCTATCATAACGGTTCGATCTGGCCGCACGACAACGCGCTGATCGCGCTCGGGCTTGCGCGCTATGGCCTCAAGCATTCCGTCGAGCAGGTCTTCAAGGGCCTGTTCGATGCCGCGACCTACATGGACCTGCGGCGCCTGCCGGAGCTGTTCTGCGGCTTTCGCCGCGAGAAGAGCCGCGGGCCGACGCTCTATCCGGTCGCCTGCGCGCCGCAGGCATGGGCCAGCGCGACGCCGTTCACCCTCTTGGAGGCGGCGCTCGGCATCGAGTTCGATGTCGGTCGCAACGAGATCCGGCTGCGCAATCCGCGCTTGCCCTTCTTTCTCAATGAGGTGATCCTGCGCGATCTGCGGTTGGGCCCATCAAGCGTCGATTTGCGCATACGGCGCCATGGCGACGACGTGTCGATGGAGGTTCTGAGCCGGCGTGGACAAATTCAGGTATCGATCGTTTTGGCGCATTAACGCGCGGCGCTTGATATCGAAGGAGGAGGAGGTATGCGTTACCGAGTGTCGGTGATCCTGCTGGCCTTTGCGCTCCTGACATTTAAGGGCGCGCAATCGACCGCGGAGGACCAGCCGCAGGCCAAGCCGCCGCCTGCTGCCGCCGAAAAGCATACGCCGCCGCCCTCGGTCACGATCATCGGCCCGAAGGACGCCCGTGCCGTGCTTGGGCTCGATGTTCGCAGCCCGACGAAAGAGGACATGGGTCATATCGTCGACGTCATCGTCGACCGCGCGGGCAAGGTGCGCGCCGCCGTGATCGATTTTGGCGGCTTTCTCGGTGTCGGCAGCCGCAAGATCGTGGTCGATTGGAACGCGTTGCATTTCGGGCGGGTCGACAAGAACAGCGATGCCGTTACGCTCGAATTGACCAAGGCGCAGGTGGCGGCGGCACCCGAATACAAGGAGGACAAGCCGATTGTGGTGCTTGGCGCGGCGGGCAAGTTGCAGCCGCTGGATGAACCCTGAATAAGGCGGGACGTGCGCAGTGACGCGAGTGTCGCATTCGCTCGACCGTGTTGACGGGACTCCCCGCGACGGATCATCTGGCGGCGGTAACTCGCGACCGCACCAGCCGGGTTCGGAGATCGCGATCGTGCCGATGCCATCGCCGCGAAGCTTGCGCGGGCTCGACTGGTTCATCTTCTTTCTCGCCGACGTCCAAACCGGGTTCGGACCGTTCATTGCGGTCTATTTGACCACGCAGAAATGGACTCAGGCTGAGATCGGCCTCGTGCTGTCGATCGGAGGAGTCGTTGGCCTGATCGGGCAGATGCCCGGCGGGGCCATTATCGATGCGGCTCGTTCCGAACGGTTGGTCGCGGCCTTCGCGATTGTAACCATCGCCTTCAGCGCGCTCTGCTACGCGGCATGGCCGATCTTCCCGGTCATAGTCACGGCCGCGACCCTGCACGCGGCGGCAAGCTGCGTGCTGGGCCCGGCCATTGCCGCGATCACCCTCGGCCTGGTTGGGCCCATTGCGATGGGAGAGCGGCTCGGCCGCAACGCCCGCTTTGCGTCTATCGGCAACGGTGTTGCGGCGGCCGTGATGGGGACCTTCGGTTATCTGCTCTCCAGCCGTTCGGTGTTCCTCGTCACCTTCATGTTGGCGATTCCGGCCCTGTTGTCGCTCGCCAGTATCCGTGAAGACGAGGTCGACATGGCGCGCTCTCATGGCGCCGTGCCGCGCGAAGCGCCCGAGGCCAAGACGACCAGCGTCTTCAGTCTCTTGCGCCAGCGTCCGCTCTTGATCTTCGCCGGCGCCGTGTTGTTGCTCCAGCTTGCCAATGCCGCGATGCTGCCGCTGATGGCGGGCGTGGTTACCGCCCGATCAAGCCAATGGGCAACGGTCCTGATCGCCGGCTGCATCATCGTGCCGCAGGCGATCGTCGCCTTGCTGTCGCCGTCGGTCGGCGCCAAGGCGCAGACTTGGGGGCGGCGGCCGATCCTGTTTTTGGGCTTTGCGTCGCTGACGATGCGCGGCCTCTTGTTCGCCGTCGTGCGTGATCCGTATGCGCTCGTCGCCGTGCAGGTCTTCGACGGCGTGACCGCGGCGGTGTTCAGCGTGATGGTGCCGCTGATCGTGGCCGACGTCGCGTTCGGGACCGGCCATTTCAATTTGGCCCAGGGAGTTGTCGGCACCGCGACCGGCATCGGTGCGTCGCTCTCGACCGTGCTTGCCGGCTATATCAGCGACAAGCTCGGAAGCCCGGTGGCTTTCCTGAGCCTTGCCTGCGTCGGGGTTGTCGGCCTTGCCCTGATTGCGTTGATCATGCCGGAGACAAGACGCAGCGCCTATTGAGTGGAATTCGCTGCCAAAGATCTGATCCGGCGGTAGTCGATACTTCGGTACACCAAGATGACGTCTTATGGCGTCACCAGCCATGGCGCTGCGGCGCATGGCGTCGAGGCGATCCTTCAAGAAATGCCCCGTACGAATGCCCCGCCGCTGGGGATCGCGCTGTCGAATGCTGCCACGCAAGAACGGGTCCAGTTTCGTTGTCCGCGTGGCGGAAAGCTTCCACAAAAGCCTGTCGCCCTTTAGGGTCGCGATTCGCGCGAAGGGAAGTTTGCTGTCGGTGGAGTCTTCGGAAATGACTATAACGAAAAGCGATGAGGGTCGTTTGACAGGTTGCCTGGACGGCCTTCGCGTTCTCGATTTTTCCACGACGATCGCGGGTCCACATTGCGCGCGCATGCTCGCCGACATGGGCGCCGAAGTGATCAAGATCGAAGCGGCCGACGGTGAGACCATGCGCACCCGCCCTCCCGTTCGCAGCGGCTGCTCGACCGCGTTCGGCCAGCTCAATATCGGCAAGAAGAGCCTGGTGCTCGACCTGAAATCGCCTGAAGGCGTCGAGGTGGTGCGGCGGCTGGTTGCAACGGCCGACATTGTGGTCGAGAACTTCCGGCCCGGTGTCATGCAGCGCCTGAAGCTCGACTACGAGAGCCTGCGCCCGCTCAACGAGCGATTGATCTATTGCTCGATCTCGGGCTACGGCCAGAGCGGCCCCTCGGCCGAGTTGCCGGCCTATGCGCCGGTAATTCACGCCGCCTCCGGCTACGACATGGCGCACCTTGCCTATCAGCCCGGCCGCGAGCGGCCCGACTATTGCGGCATCTTCGTCGCGGATGTCCTGACCGGCGTCTACGCCTTCGGCGCGATTTCATCCGCGCTCTATCAGCGCAGCAGCACCGGGCGCGGGCAGCATATCGACGCGTCCATGCTGGAATCGATGCTGTCTCTCACGCTCAATGAAGTGCAATGGTCGCAATTCCCGGTGACGCAGCCTTCGCGTCCTCTGTTCGGTCCGACTGCGACCGCGGACGGCTATGTCATGATTACGATCTCGAGCGAAAAGACATTTCAGGCGCTGGCCAAGGTGATCGGCCATCCCGAATGGATCAGCGATCCGCGATTCGCGCGCTATGCCGACCGCCGCAACAATTGGGGCGCGTTGATGGATGAGGTCGAAGCCTGGTCACGGACGGTCGCGACGGAGGAATGTCTGGCGGCGTTGAACAAGGAGGGCGTTCCCTCGTCCGCCTATCGCTCTGTCGCGCAGGCGCTTGCCGATCCGCAACTCGCCCATCGCGGCGCGCTGGCGGAGGTTTGCGACGGCGGCGGCACGTTCAATGTGCTCAACCTGTCGTTCCGAATGTCGGGCGCGACGGTTGCGGCCGGCAAGCAGATGGCGACGCTCGGCGAACACACGGCCGCGTTGTTGCGGGAGGCGGGGCTGTCGGACCAGGAGATCGCGGCCTTCTCCGGCAAGCAGGCCGCTGCGGAATAGAGGCCCGGCGGTATCGCTTGCCACGGCCATCCGACCTCAATATGCAGGGAGGAGCAGGGCAAGCGTTTCGCACGGCTGAGTACGAGAAGAAAGTGCGAGAACCAGACGGAGAGAAACCATGAAGAGCTTTAAGGTCGCCGAATTCAAGGCACCGCTGCAGGTCTTCGAAGAGCCGACGCCGCAACCGGCGGGCAAGCAGGTGCTGATCAAGGTCAAGGCGGCAGGCGTTTGCCACAGCGACCTGCATATCTGGGACGGCGGTTACGAACTCGGTCATGGCCGCAAGCCGCTCTCCCTGAAAGATCGCGGCATCGCGCTGCCGCGCACGATGGGGCATGAGTCGGTCGGCGAGATCCTCGCCTTCGGGCCCGACGTGACGGAGGCCGACAAGGGTGATCTCAAGGTCGGCGATATCGCGCTGGTCTATCCCTGGCTCGGCTGCGGCCAATGCGCGACCTGCGTTGCGGGCGAGGAGAACATGTGCCTCAAGCCGCAAGCGCTCGGGGTCTATTGCGACGGCGGCTATGCCGATCACATGACGGTGCGTCATCCCAAATATCTGTTGAACCTGAAGGGCCTTGATCCCGTGACCGCCGCGCCCTACGCGTGCTCCGGCGTCACCACTTACTCGGCCCTCAAAAAGGTCGAGAAGGATTTTGACACACCGATCGTGATCTTCGGCGCCGGCGGCTTGGGGTTGATGGCGCTGTCGCTTCTGAAGGCGATGGGCGGCAAAGGCGCGATCGTCGTCGATATCGATGCGAAGAAGCGTGAGGCGGCGGAGAAGGCCGGCGCGCTTGCCACCGTCGACGGCAGCGCGCCGGATGCGCTGGAGCAATTGGCGCGAAAGGCCGGCGAGCCGATCCGGGCCGTGATTGATCTCGTCGGCAACGCGGCCACCGCTCAGCTCGGCTTTGACTGTCTCACAAAGGGCGGCAAGCTCGTGATCGTCGGCCTGTTCGGCGGCGGCGCGCCATGGGCGCTGCCGCTGATCCCGATCAAGGCCATCACCATCCAGGGCTCTTACGTGGGCAATTTGCGCGAGACGCAGGAATTGCTCGACATCGTCCGCGCGAAGAAGATTCCGCCGATTCCGGTGACGACAATGCCGCTTGCCAAGGCCAACGACGCGCTAGTCGATTTGCAGCAGGGCCGCCTCGTCGGCCGCGCGGTGCTGGTGCCATAGACTTCTCGTCATTCCGGGGCGATGCGAATCATCGAACTCTGATGTGCAATTGCACATCTGAGAATCTCGCGCCACAACGTCCGGATTTCCGGGTTCGCTCGCGTTTCGCGAGCGCCCCGGAATGACCGCCCGAGCCGAAGGAATCCACGATGTCCGCCAACAACGCATTTCATGTTGCCGTGCTGCCTGGCGACGGCATCGGGCTCGAGGTCATGACGCCGGCGCTGGAGATCCTGCGCAGGATCGAGGCGAAATCGGACCTGAGGTTCCGCTTCACCGAGGCGCCGGCCGGGGCGGGGCACTATCGGAAGACCGGCAAGTCGATGCCGGATTCCACCGTGCGGCTCGCCGAGGAGGCGGACGCCATCCTGCTCGGCGCCTGCGGGCTGCCGTCGGTGCGCTACCCCGACAACACGGAGATCGCGCCGCAAGTGGAACTGCGCTTTCTTTTGGATCTCTATGCCGGCGTGCGCCCGGCGCGCCTTATTCCGGGCGTGCCGAGCCCGATCGTCGGCGCCGATTCACGCGGCATCGACCTGGTGGTGATCCGCGAATCCACCGAAGGCCTGTTCGCCTCGATGGGCAAGGGCGTGGTCACGCATGAGGAGGCCCGCGAGACGCTTCTCATCACGCGCAAAACCTCGGAACGACTGTTTGAGTTTTCCTTCAAGCTCGCCGAACGGCGCAAGGCGCGCGGCCGGCCCGGCGCGCTCAGTTGCGTCGACAAGGCCAATGTGTTCAAGGCGTTCGCCTTTTTTCGCGAGATGTTCGACGAGGCGGCTCAACGTCATCCGCAAGTGAAGGCCGAGCGCCTATATATCGACGCCTGCGCGGCCATGCTGGTCAAGCGGCCCTGGGACTTCGATGTCATGGTGATGGAGAACATGTTCGGCGACATCATCTCCGACTTGACCGCCGGTCTCGTCGGCGGCATGGGTATGGCGCCGTCCGCCGATATCGGCGACCGTTACGCCGTGTTTCAGCCCTGCCATGGCACCGCGCCCGACATCATGGGGCAGGGCAAGGCCAATCCCACCGCGATGATCCTCTCGGCCGCCATGATGCTGGACTGGCTTGCAGACAAGCATGGTCTTGAGAGCGCGGCCGACGCGAGCGAGCGCATCGAGCGCGCGGTCGACAAGGCTTATGCCGATGGCATCAAGCCGATTGAGTTCGGCGGCAGCAACGGAACGGCCGATATTGCCAAAGCGGTGCTGGCGGCGCTGTAGCCTGAGCGGCGATCGAAGGGGTATGGCTCCCTATCTGATCACCACCCCCAACCATTCCAGCCGCCACCCCAACCCCAACCTGGGCGCGGACCCCACACCGGGCGTGGGCCCCACACGGGACGCGGGCCCCAGACTGGGGCCGGACCCCAAGCATAGGCGCCGCGCCAGCCGGGACGACGCCACACGCGGCGCGGACCCCAACCCAACGCTACGCGCGGACCCGGACGGTGCCAGCAGCGACCAAAGCGATTGCAGACCAAGCGGACCTGTTCGACGTTTGCGGTCTGGCCGGCGATCTGTTTGGCCTGGGGCAGGCCGTTCGGCATCGCGGCAGCCGGGCCGGCAGCGAGCGCAATGCCGCCCAGCACGGCCAAGCCAACAACAGCAGCTTTCAGTTTCATGGGCTGTCTCCTTTTTGTGGAGACTCCAAGAACAACTAAGACACCCCTTGGTTGCGGCGCTCCCGAAGCGGGCACTCACGATTTATTTCGCTGACATCCGCGCACCGAAGCCGCGGAACCCGCGCCTCAACGCCCCTTGAAACGCGGCTTCCGCTTCTCCATGAAGGCTTGCCGGCCTTCGCGGAAATCCTCGCTGTCCATGCAGGCGACGCCGATGTCCCTGATCGCCGCCATGTCGCGATCACCGTGGTCTTTCAGGACCTGCGCGACGGTGATCTTGGCGGCCTTGATGGCCAGCGGCGCGTTGGCCGAAATCGTGTCCGCGAAGTCCATGGTCGCGTTCCAGAGTTCATCGTCGGGCAACACGCGCTCGACGAGCCCGATGCGCAGCGCCTCCGCTGCATCGATCCGCATGCCCGTGTACATCAGCAGCCGCGCCCAGGATGGCCCGACCAGCGAAACCAAGTGTTTGAGCCCGTCATAGCCGTAGGCGATGCCGAGCTTGGCCACGGGAATTCCGAACTGGCTATTCGTCGCGGCGATGCGGATGTCGGCGAGCATCGCCACCAGCATGCCGCCGCCAAGGCAAAAGCCGCGGATGCAGGCGATGGTCGGCTTCGGGTAGTTGGCGAGCAAGGTGCGCTGGGCCGCGCTCTTCCGGGAATATTCTTCCGAGGCTTGCGCATTGTGCCGCTCCTGCTCGAACTGGCTGATATCGGCCCCCGAGACGAAAGCCTTGTCGCCGGCGCCCGTGAGAATGACGACCCGGACCTCGGGATCATCGCGCAATTCGCTCAAGGCGTGACCGAGCCCCTCCCACATCGCGAGCGACATCGCGTTGCGCTTCTCGGGATTGTTGAAAGTGATGATGCCGACTCCGCCCGCGGTCTTCCGCAGGATCTTGCCGTCGGCGTAGGACTTCTGCTTGTTGATGGGGGTATCCAGCATAGGACGCTCTCGCTGAGGGATGCATCAGCCGTTCCTCGAACGGCCGCGCAGGGAGTTTATCCGATCATTCCCAGACCCGGGATGTGCTTGGCGAGCATCGGCCATGCTTCGGCCGAGCCTCGCCAAGGGTTGGAGCGTGCGTCGTCGCACGAGACGCGGCATGCCGATGGTCAGTTCGACTTCATTTGCGGAATTGGCCGTCCGAGAAGACAGCGCGCCCGCATTGGAAGCTGCGGCGCGCGAAAGCAACCGGCCCTGCTGATCTTCGCGCGTCGAACAGCTTTGCTTGTCGAACCGCGCAACTCTGCCGCCTCTGACCACGGCAGTTTGACAGCCAACGCGGCCGGTGTTGGCCGCTTGACCGTGCAGCCCCAATCGCTCGCGCGTAAGGCGCGGCAGATAGGACCTACGTTTGCTGCCACCAGCTGCGGCTATACCTACTCTTCGTTCGCCGCAATTGATTCCATCAAGGACACAAGCTGGCGCTGGACCGTCTGATCCTTGATCTTGCTGTAGGCTCGCAACAGCCTCAGGCTGAACGCGCTATCGAGAAAGAGCAGGCTCTCGACTTCCCGCGACTTGTTGTCACCGTCGTAGAAGAACGTGACGGGCACATCGAGCGCGGCGGCGATCTGCTGAAGGCGGGCAGCACCGACGCGGTTGACGCCCTTCTCGTACTTCTGGACCTGCTGGAAGCTGACGCCGAGCTTTTCGCCCAACTCCGCCTGCGAGATCTTCATTTCGACGCGCCGCAGCCGAATGCGCTTGCCAAGCTCAATATCGGGTTTGCCGGCACTGCGCTGCTTCATCTTCTTTGCCGCTGACTTGTTCATTCTGATGTTACCGTCCTTTCGTCGAGAAGCCCCTGAAAGAGTGGGTCAGGGGTGCGCCCATATATACCGCTTTGGGTTCCCGTGAACGGATGAATTCGTTTCCACAGCACGGGGATTGGCGGAATTGAACGGCCCAAATGTCGCATCCTGAAGGATGCGCACCGCCGCTATGGTAAGAAGGCTTCTTGAGTGATGCGTCTGTGGCGAAACCGAGTGGTATTATTTTCCTGAACCCGGTGCATATCGCCGCCCTGTCCCGATCTGCACGACGATCCGGCGTGATCTTGCATTCCGGTTGTGAAACGCTTCGATCCATCGCGGGCCGCATGCAAATCCTCCAGCGGCTAAATTGGCAGAATACCGCGGGAATCACAACCTTGACGGGTCTCCGGCCTTGCTACTTTCGTCGCCTATCCGCACGATTGTGGACGATTTTTTAGACCAGCGGTTCTGCTTTCGCGGCGGATTTGCCGACTTCCCCGTGCGTCGCTAGTCGGCCCCAGACGTTAAGACGCCGACCGAATGGATCAGGAGCACAAACTGCCCGCAATGGGATGGTATTCAAATCCTCCTATCGTTCATGTTATCGTTGCGCCAGCTTCGACCACATTTCGCAAGCGGAAAATGGGAGGCACGGTGACTAATTCAGACGAACAGTTGCTTGCGATTCTTGTGAAGCTTGAAGAATGCCGGAATCTGCTCACTGCTGGCGGCAACCGCGATGGCGCCAAGCTGGTCTCCGTCGCCATGCTCGACGTTCGGATGCGCCTTCACCGAATTGAGGACGCCGAGCTGAAGGCGTTGTGCGACGAGATGATGGCGAACGCAGAAGAGCGGGCGCGCGAGGCGCAGGAGCCGGAGGCGGAGCTGCGACGCCCGTTGCTGCGGGTTGTGAAATAGCTCAGGATCATCCACGCGACCGCCTGCGATGCCGCATTTGTGATCCCGCCATTTTCAATGTGAGGTCCTCCGCGCTGGAGCTTGCGCCACCGCTCGGATAGCTCTGGCAAGCAGCCGACAAGGGCGTCCGTTGCGTAGATAGCTTGATTCGTTACATGAGGCTGAACGACTTCATGCGGGCGGCGCTCTCGTCGCGTCGACTTAAGTTTCAGGATGTGAGCGCTTTACACCTGGCCGTCAGGAGATACCGATAAGCACATGATCCAGAATGTCACGATCCCCGCCGCGCTGATTGCGGGTCTGGTCAGCTTTCTTTCGCCTTGCGTGCTGCCACTGGTCCCTCCCTACCTGGTCTATCTCACGGGCGCCACCATCGAGCATATCGAGAGCGATGGGTCCGCGTCGGCATCCAGACGCGCGGTGATGCTGTCGGCCGCCCTGTTCGTGCTCGGTTTCTCTACGGTCTTCGTCATTCTCGGTGCGAGCGCCTCGCTGATCGGCGAACTGATCCGCGCCTGGTCCGCGCAGCTTTCGATTCTAGCCGGCATCGTCATCATCGCGATGGGCCTGCACTTCCTCGGATTGACGCGGATCGGGCTGTTGATGCGGGAAGGCCGCCTGCCGATTCCGAAGCCGGTCGGATTGTGGGGAGCCTATGTGATGGGGCTTGCGTTCGCCTTCGGCTGGACACCTTGCATCGGTCCGATCCTGGCCGCGATCCTTTCGATTGCCGCGGCCCAAGCGACGGTGGCCAAGGGGGCAGGCCTGCTCGCGGTCTATTCGGCCGGTCTCGGCATTCCCTTCCTGATCGCCGCCTTCATGGTCGAACAGTTCTCGGTCCTGTTTGCGCGCATGAAAAAGCATCTGGTCACCATCGAGCGTGCGATGGGCGTCCTGATGATCATCACCGGCATCGGCTTTCTGACCGGCGCGGTGTCGAGCGTCAGCATCTGGCTCTTGGAGACTTTTCCGGGACTCCAGAATATCGGCTGAGTCTATTCTGTGCCCTCCAGCGCGCAGGTAATCGTGTAGACCACCCCGCGGGGCAGGAACTCCACCGTGGCCTCGCCGCCGAGCTGGTCGCGGGCGCTGCGCTCGATCAGCCGCGAGCCGAAGCCGCGCTGCACCGGCGCGGTCACAGTAGGGCCACCGCACTCGGTCCAGATCAGTCTGAGGGTTGGACTGTTGCTCTTGCTTACGATTTCCCAGTCGAGCGCAACCGTGCCGGTGTCGTTGGACAGCGCGCCATATTTGGCAGCGTTGGTCGCGATCTCGTGCACGATCATCGACAGTACCACGGCGCACCGCGGCGGCAGCGGGACACGCGGCGGATGTGGATCGATTTCCCACGGATGTATGGTCAAGACGGCGGGCGCGCCCGCCTGGTTTGCCTGCTCAATCGCCGCCAGCACCGTGCCGGGCGCGCTCATGCGCAATCCCCAGCCCCAGC
>Ga0134125_10004021_pt1 | contig 16854 bp, 11 predicted proteins | sample KB31751_FD_96464 | JGI IMG/M metagenome (GOLD analysis project Ga0134125, IMG submission 96464) | Terrestrial soil microbial communities with excess Nitrogen fertilizer from Kellogg Biological Station, Michigan, USA - KB3-175-1 | ecosystem: Environmental > Terrestrial > Soil > Unclassified ...
CGTTCCCTATTAGCTTGGTTCCTTTTCCTGGGGCGCTGCCCCAGGCTGGAATTTGCCAACGCCTTCGGCGTTTCGACTACTGACGTTGATTAGTCAAGTATGTTAATGCCGTTTCAACGGTTTAGAAGCTCAGCAAATTGAAACCGTTGAAACGGTTAGTACCAAATCGGGAATTCTCCGGTCACCGGGCTAAAGCCACGGTGTGAATGAGAGCGCTGAAGCGGACGATCGTGGCTACTCTCCACATGCTGGTCTTTCGATGAGACGATCCAATCTCCTTTTATGCTTTGCCTTCCTTCTCGTCGTCCTTGCGTCCAGCGCGGTGGCGCAATCTCAAGCGGTAGAGACAGGAAAGTTTCGCCTGCACAAATTCGAGCAGCCGATCGGCGAGGAGACCTACACTATCAAACAAGAAAAGGACGGGCTAATTGTCAGCTCAACTTTTCTTTTCACCGATCGTGGAACTGAAGTACCACTCAAGGCTGAGTTGCGGACCAGGTCTGACCTGACTCCAATCAGTTTTGATATTGAAGGCAGCGTCTCACGCTTCTCCACCATCGATTCCTCAGTCGAAATCAAGGACAATCAGGCTCTCATTACTGAAAACAAGACCACGCGGCATACGACTGTGCCCACCCGATTCTTCACCATCAGCGGGTATGCGCCAACTGTCATGCAGATGATGCTGGTGCGGTACATCCAGAGACATAAGCTCACGGGTCCGGTAGCGACGCTACCGAATGGCGACGTAACTCTAGAACTTCGCGGGAAAGACAAAATCAAAATTGCCGGGAAGGATGTCGAGCTCGACCGCTACAGCATCAGTAATCTGATTTGGGGTCGTGAATCGCTTTGGTTCGACTCAGCCCAAAACCTGGTGGCGGTGGTCACTGTCGACGGTGAGTTCGATCACTTTGAATCTATTCGAGAGGGTTATGAATCGGGACTTTCGTTCTTTGTTTTGAAGGCGGTCGCCGATGGCATGCAACGACTTGCAGAGTTTTCCCGAAAAGTGAGTCCGGATCCAAAAACCGCCATCGTCATCTCAGGCGCCACGTTGATTGACGGCAATGGAGGCCCGCCGATCCCGGACTCGGTTGTTGTGATTGAAGGAGACCGTATCATCGCTGCCGGACCGCGCGATAACGTGGTCGTCCCCAAGCGCGCCAAAGTGATTGAGGCGCGCGGAAAGTTTCTGCTTCCCGGCCTCTGGGACATGCATGCGCACTTCGAGCAAGTCGAGTGGGGGCCTACCTACCTCGCCGCCGGCGTTACCACCGTCCGCGATGTCGGGAATGAGTTCGAGTTCATCACGGCAGTCCGCGACGCGCTAAACGCTGGTCAAAGTCTGGGGCCAAGAATGTTGTTGGCGGGAATTATCGACGGCGAGAGCAATACCTCGTGGGGAATCATCCGCGCCAGCGCGGCTGCTGAAGCAGAAGCCGCGGTGAATCGATACCACAAAGCCGGCTTTCAACAGATCAAAATCTACAGCTCCGTCGAGCCGCCAATCATCGAGGCCATCTGTGCCGCTGCGCACAAATTGGGGATGACGGTAACCGGGCACGTGCCGACCGGGTTGAATGCAATCCAAGCCGTTGAAGCGGGCATGGATCAGATCAATCACGTCGAATACCTGCTGCCGGTGCTTCGGCCCAGGACGTTTCGACCACTGCAGGGTGCTCCAGCTCCGCCACTCGACTTCAAATCTCCTGAAGCGCAAAGGGCTATCGAGTTTTTCAAGAGTCATAACACCGTGATCGATCCGACGCTCGCTGTCTTTGAATGGACACTTCATTCCGCGGAAAAACCATTTTCCAGTATCGAGCCCGGCGCCGGAAAATTACCGCGACAGCTAAACGGGCAAATCAACAATACTGGCGTTCCAGCCTCAGCAGCGCCGCAGACAGCCGCGATCCTCGATCGCTTCTATTCAATTGTGGGAGCTCTGCACAAAGCCGGCATTCCGATAGTCGCCGGAACTGACCAGGTGGTTCCAGGTTTCAGTTTGTATCGAGAGATTGAACTGTATGTGAAGTCCGGGTTCACTCCGATGGAAGCAATTCAAGCTGCGACGATTGTGCCTGCGCGCGTGATGAAACTTGACAAAGAATCCGGAACCATTGCAGCCGGTAAACGCGCTGATATTCTCGTTTTGGACCGCGATCCGCTCGACAACATTCGTAACATTCGCACGGGTAAGACCGTGATCGCAGCAGGTCGTATCTACGATACAGCTCAACTCTGGCAGAGCATGGGCTTTAAGCCTTAATAAGTGGTTCTTTGTCCTTTGTTCTTAGTACTTGGGACTTGAGTGTTTTGTTACTTGCATTCTCAAGCTCGACTTGAAGAAGCGACAAGCTCAAAGAACTAAATACAAAGAACTAAGAACCTCTATTTACATTCATAATTATTGTGCGTAACTACTTCCCCAAAGCGTCGTTGATATTCTTCTGCAGTCAGGAAAAGACAAACGAACCGTCTGATATCAACAGGCTCGTACTTCGCCAACCTATCAAGCTCGTTCTTGTAGCGTTCGTCCTGGTAATCAACATCCCGGCGTAGGTGCAGGAGAAATTGCAGGAAGAACTGCGCTCGATCATTTTCCCGACGCTTGAACTCTTCGATCTCGACAACTTCCCTCAAAACCTCCGGCCTGCTTTTTCCAGCCCGAAGCGCTTCGACTTGTCGCTTGCGTTCTTCCTCAAAAGGCTTTAGCTGCGCCGTATCAAACAAACGGTTCACAAACTCTTCAGCCTGCATTGAGTTTGGATAGGCGGTGCGAAACTCATCTCGAAGGACCCAATTAGCAGTGAAAGAACGCTGCGCCGGAACAACTTCTTCCGGATCTCGCCAATCCCTCACGTGCATAGCCTCGAACTGTTTTCGGTCCTGCATGAAATCCGCGAAGCGAGGAGCGCGGCCGAATGCAGCTGTATGGAGACGGTAGGCAAAAATTGCCGACTCCTGAAATTCATCCGCCGTGAAGAGCACCAAATGAATCAGCGCTCGACTTTGATTGAAGCAGGCTGTACTGGTTGGACAAGGCTTCAAGTGTTCAGTCCAATAATCGAGACCATTGGGATCCGGTTCTCGATTCAAAACATCGCGATACTCCTGGCTGACAAAGTAATGACGCTCGTCAATTGGATTCTTAACAGGCACAGGTGTTGGCCTGGCTCCATTCGGGCTCTCGACCTGCACGGCAAATTGTTGTTCACAGGTTCTAATTCTTTCCGCGGTAAGCGGAATTGCTCGCGGATGAAACTCAAAATGGTCCTGGTTGAAATCAACGTTGGGCTCAAAGCATTCGATGTAGCCGTCGGGAGGTCTCCGCTCGTGCGCCATGATAATGGCTGACGTGATTTCCGTATTTCGGGCGGAGACGTAATCGTTCAAACCCAGTACGTCGATTATGTTCACGCGCGGCAGAACCCAGGACAGCACGCCGACAGAACTCGCTACATTGACGGGGTAGTTCTCAGCCGGTAGCTGCCAGCCGGCTGCCCGGGACGGATAAGTCTCCTGCAAGTAAAGGTAAAAATTCTTGTGCTCCTGGTGACGCATGCAGACGTAGTGACTAATTAGCCAGTCTTGTAAACGATCGAAGACTCGGGGATATGCAAGAAATATCTCAGGCGTGGCCGGGAACCTCTTTTGGATCGTATTGGCTACAGAGCTTTTGAGCACCACGGTTCGCCTACGCCCCACTATGTTGTGTGTAGCCGACCAGTGTATCCAGGGAATGGGCCACGAACAGACCAGAAACAATGAGAAAAGAATTACGCTGGCACGGAGGCTGAGTGGCAAACGATTCAGCAACCAGAGAAACGAGATTGAAATCAACAAGATTAGCTGACTGTAGACTCGATACTCGAAGTGATCTCCACCAATCACTGCCGTGTAGTAGAAGACCTGGCCCAGTACCGCTGCCCAAACGATAATCCTCGTCAGATCCGGTGCTTCCAGTTTCTTAGCTTTCCACCAGCGCCTGGCCTGGACGAAGATCACCGCCAGAAACAAGATGAGCCAGATCCAAAGAGCATATTCGAGAACGAATGATAGTAGATAGCGTGTCCCACTCTGGTACCAGAATCGGCCCGCAACCGTCTTTGCGTAATAGGTGTTCGGCAACCATGACTGGTAGACAAGCCGTCGCCAGATCAGATGAATCGGAATGACAATCAGAGGTGTCGCTGCCAACAACGGTTTCCACGCCCCTGAACGCGCGCTTTTACTGCTTGTATAAAGCGAGGAAGCGATTAAGACGATCGTGGCCAAGACAAACAACAATCCATCCGGACGAGTTAATGCCAATAACACCGATGACAACGAAACTGCGAAGACGTAACGCCACGTGGCCTTGGAGAGAAACAAGCAGCAATAAATCCACAACGTCAAACAAAAGTTGAACAGCGCCGTTTCCAACCCGGAGCTTGTCCACGCCAGGAAAGTACGATTACTAATTGCCCAACCAAAGACAAAGGCGAGCAGTAGAATCCGGTACCGAGCCAACTCAGTACGCAGACTCATTCTCAGAACCATCACTGCGGCGATCGCCAAGGTCAGGTAAGTGAAGATTAGTGAGATAACGTTCGCTGTATCCGGCGGTTCCCTTCCGGTAACGCGCCACACACAGTCAAGCAACACGACCCATAGAAAGCTCGTGTAACCTTCTACGGGTCGAAAGGGCGGAGGATTCCAAACGTAGCCGTAGCCAAGTTGACTGTTACTTACATAGCGAAATGCAATGAAGGCGTCATCCGTCAGAAACCAAAAAACGCGCCAGCCAAGGTAGACCGCGACGAAGATCAGGACTGAGAGAACGACTAGCGCGATTTTGCTTTTTCGCGTTAATCCTTCTGTCATTGTGCTGAGGCTCCCGCGCGGGCGACGGTCATGATTTCAGCAAATACATATTCCTTCGCGGCAGCCACCGATTCGCCTAATGATTTTCCGTGTGCGAGACAAGCTGCAATCGCCGACGAAAGCATGCAGCCGGTTCCACGACAGTTTGCATTAGGTATCCAGTTAGCTCGGAAAATCATCTCGTTGCCGTCGTCGAGAAGATCGATCGCCTCAGAAAAACCTTCGAGATGTCCTCCCTTGATCAAAACAGCTTCCGCTCCGAGACGTCGAATAGCCGTAGCTGCTTCTCGTACACTCGCGAGATCAGTGATGCGAAGTCCTGTGAGTTTCTCAGCCTCAGCGATATTGGGAGTCACGAGACGCGCCAACGGAAATAATTCGCTAACCAGCGCTGGAATTGCCTCATCTTCTATCAACGCGTAGCCGGAAGTTGATTGCAGAACTGGATCGAGCACAGGTTGAGGCAACCTTCCTTCGCTACAAAGCCGAGTAACTTCTCGAACCGAGTCGATGGTCGGCAACATTCCAACTTTCACGCCGTCTACTGCCTGAACTGCTAACACGGCGTTGACTTGATTGCTGATGATCTCAGCGGACATCGGTTCGACACCGTAGACCGCTTGATGGTTTTGAAATGTGATGGCCGTGATCGCAGCCACCGGCGCGCAATGAAACGCGTTAATCGTCCGGATATCGACGATGACGCCAGCGCCACCTGAAGGATCGAGCCCGGCAATGGTTAAGACTCTCGGCATTGAATTAGTTGGCGTAGGCCTGTGTGTTCGCCTGAGTCAGCACCGGGCGATCCTCTTCACTACTTCATTAACTCGGGAAAGATCGTTAAAGAGACTAATCCCCGCGACGCCAGCTGCACCAGCTTCTAAACAGTCGTTCGCATTCTCAAGACTAACGCCACCGAGAGCAACGATCGGAAAAGGCTGTAACTCCCTGACAACGTTCGTGAGTTGATGCCATCCCAAGGGCTCACCGTAACTTTGCTTTGAGGCCGTTTCAAAGATTGGACCGAACACCGCGAAGTCAGCGCCGTCATCGCGCGCAACGCTCGCTTCAAGAAGCGAATGAGTCGAGACTCCCACCAGCAAATTCTCACCGAAGGTTTTTCGAATCGTTGACGCGCGCAACGAAGCGCTCGTCAGATGAACTCCGTCGGCGCCGGCGGCTTTGGCGATGTCAGCGCGATCGTTAACCAGCAATTTTGTATTGGTGTCCCTGGTGAGCGCAACGGCTCGCACCGTCAGTTTGTACAGCACTGACGCGCTTAAGCTCTTTTCACGCAGTTGTACCAAATCTATTTTGGCAGTAACGGCTGCGGATATTACTTCGAGGATTTTTGAGAAGTCTTCAGTTGACGGGGTTGTGGCCGGCGTCGTTGTGCCGCTCGTTATGAGGTAGGTTAACGGTCTGGAGAGGCTCAGTTTCATCTGTCTTCGTTGGCGCGGGAATGCCAACCTCTCGCTGCACAGCGGTCACCGTCTGCTTGAAATGAAAGATTTCCCAAAAGGCAATTCCCAGATTCAGCAAGCCTACTCCAGTAACTGCGCCTCTGACCCAGCCGGAAGCGACGACTGCTTGCAAACCGTGATATCCGGTTTTGCGGGCGGCGTAAAGCAGAAAATAATTATTGCCCCAATCACTGAGACCAAAAAATCCCTGCGGGATCCAGGGCATGAGTGTTAACACCAGCCCGATCTCAATGCAGAGGATGATATAGAAGATGACGCTGAGCTTCGCGGACATAACGGCAGGAGGAATGGTAAAGGGCGAAGCACAAACCGTCAACCTGACAACGGAACTTAGTTCTTTGTACTTTGTTCTTAGTTCTTTGTATTTGAGTGGTAGTTGTGGTCGTCGTTCCACTCAATCCCATAGTGGGATTGATAGATTTCCCCTCCAAAAACCACGAACCACAAAGAACAAAGGACAAAGAACTAAGTACAAAACGGGAGGACAAGCCCGAAAACGAACAGCGTCATTTGACAGCCAACTTCTTAGCCTGGAGCTCGTGCAATCTTTCAGAGACGTCGCGATAGGAAACGTCAACACTATATATCTCGGTAAACATGTCGACAGCCTGGGAAAGATCGCCCATCTGCTCAAACGCAGCTGCCAACTCGTAACGCAGCGCCTGATACTCTTCCTCGGAATGTCCCGGAGCTTCGAGGCCTTTCTTGAACCACAGGACGGCTGCTTTCGGTAAGTTCTTCTGAACAAAACAATGGCCGAGCATATTACAGCAGCTGAGGAACCGGCTGGTGCCATCCTTCGGCATAGTCAGACCAACGGCAGTTTGAAATTCCCGTACGGCTTCGTCCAGTAAGTCCATCTCTTTGTAAGCGAGACCCATGTTGTAATGAGTTTCGTAGTCTTCCGCCGGATCATCTTCTTCATTCTCGGCAGCCACCCGAAACTCTTCAAAAATGTCTGCCAAGCCGGAGTCAATCGCCGGCCGAGTTGCGGGACCATTTCCATTCGAACTATGCGCAGCCTCCTGCATTGTTCCTTCCGGCATCATCATCGCGACAATGTCGGGTTCGGGATCCGCAGCCACTGGCGCGTCCCAGGTTATCTCGTTACCGACAAATTCTTCGGCGGCCTTCTGAGTTGAAGCGGGCGCAGCGGTTGCGCCCATCTCACGCAACTTGGCGCGGCGACTCTCGATATCCGGATGCGAAGTGAACTGCCGCTCGAGCATTTCGAGCGTGTCGAGCGCGATATCCGTGTAACCCTGGCTGATATAAAAATCGACGCTTTCCAGCTCCTGCTTGAGCATGGCTGCGCGCCGCTCGGCTTCACTTCCGTCATCGGTAGAACTTCCAGCGCCTGCAGCCGACGAATTGAAGATCGCGCCACTGAAATCCACTTCGCTACCGGCCGAGGTCTCGAATTGTGCGAATGGCGCGGCTGCTGGTTCTGCCTCGCCATGCTCAAACTCTTCGTTCAGATCGGCAAAAGATGCCGAGGGATCCTGAACTGTCTCAGCAGCGACTGAATTAAACTCAAATTCCGCCACGGGCGCTTTTTCGTCACCCAAAGCGGCGCCGTACTGATCGTCGTTTACGATTGCGAAGTTTTCGAATGCGGGAATTCCCTTGACGCTTCCATCCGGCCCGATCAAAGCATCATCTATCGGTTCTTCTTCCTGTGCGCCACCTAACTCCAGCAGCCTGTCGGCGTACCGCGGCTCATCGGGAATCAAGCGAGCGAGTTGGGTCAAGGCGTAGCGTTCGTCTTCAGATTGACCCGCGGCTTCAGCAGCTTCAGCAAGTCGATCCAGCGCTGCCCGCAGTTTGTCCGTGTCCCGCTGCCACCAATGAATGCGAACCAACAAGCGCAGGGCCACGATCTGCTCCGGATTGCGCGCGAGTACTTCGTGGACCAGCTCGAGCAACTGCACTTCTTCACGGCCAGCCAGCGCTCGTTCAGTAACACCCGAAAGTACTCGAGCAGCAGCATCAATGTCGCCATTGCTCAGGTGCAAGCGCGCCACATCCAAAAATCGAGTGTAGTTTGAAGCATCGTGCGACATCAGCAGAGTAGTAGCTCGCTCCGCTCCAGCCGCATCATTAGCTTCGAGGTAAGACGTCAACAGCAGCGAAATCATGCCCTGATCGTCGGGACGCTCAACCAACACTTTTTCGAGCAACTCGGCTGCTTCGTACGCGGTTCCGAGCGCGATATGCGCCTTTACCGTACCTTCGAGCGCAACCTGAAACTGCGGACGTATTTCGAGCGCGCGTGAAAAAGCCTGTAGCGCCTTTTCGAAAGCGCGGTTTTCCGATAGACGAACTCCCGCGTCAACGAAAGCCTGCGCAGCTTCGGGCTCCAGTCTTTCTTTCAGGTAAGCCTCAGCCAGCTTCAGGCGAACATCGGTATTTTGGACGTCGAGGTCCGCTATCTTATGAAGGACGTCGAGTGCTTTCTTGGAGTCTCCGGCTGCCGAGTACGATTCGGCCACAATCATGTATTGGGCGCGAGCATCGACTATCAACCCTTGAACGGAATAGAGACTCGCGAGTTTCTCTGCTATGTCAGGGTTGCGAGGATTGAGACGGTCGACTTTCTTGTACATCGCCACCGCTTTGAGCGTGAATTCCTGCTCGCGGTAGTGCTCGGCAATGCGGTTGAAGCAGTTGATTGCTTCGTCTTTTTTGCCCGCGCGGACACACAAATCTCCCAACATGTTGAGGGCGGTGAAATCGTCCTCGTCATGCTCAACTAACTGACGGTATTCCTTGATCGCTGCGTTGATGTTCCCCATCGAGAGGAACTTTTCCGCGGCCTTTAAGACCTTAGCCTTTTCGAAAGCCATTTGAGTGTATTATGTGTCCCCTAAAATGTCGGCGGAGTCCAAAACTGGGCGGGTAGGGAGTTGCCGTCGCTACTACCGTCAACTCTGTGAGCGTCTCGCGGGGGCGATGCGCTCGAACTGCTACGCTAACATGTCAAATTGTTGAGTGTCAACGCACTTCTTTGGGCGTGGCTGGGAGTGCAGTGACCTGTCACCACTTTGTTCGGAGGCGGCTCGACGTCACGCGGTGCAGTAGTTGGCGGCCAGTCTTGCAAGGCCAACTGCGACAGCTAGCAGCGGCCAAAGCGACGACAAGGTCGTCGCACTCCAAATAAGTCAGCAAGTCTCAGACCATGTCTTCAGCGGCCCAAAACTTAGCCGACCAAAACCCTCGGAGCGCCTCGCTATTTCATAAAGTGGCCGTTCTTGGGCTCTTTCTTTTTTCTGTTTTTGCGCCACATTCAATCGCTGGTGCAGAAATTTCCCTTGCAATCGGCGCGGTTGGGTGGATATTTCGGACGCTCGTAACGGGGCGCACCGGCTTTCGTCGATCTCGACTCGACCTTCCCATTTTGCTGCTGTTAGTCTGGACCGTTGCTTCCGCATTTCTATCAGCTGAGCCGTCGATAAGCCTCGCGAAACTGCAATCAATCCACGTTTTCCTTACCTTTTATTTAACTCAGGCTATCGCCAGTCGCCGGACAGCGGTTCTGATGGTTGCGCTCATGATCCTGTCCGGCACCGCGGGAACGCTCTTCAGTATTTACGACCTCGTCCGCGGCCGCGGAGTGGTGGTGACCGCAATCGACGCGGATAGTCCTTTCCGAAAGATTGGAATGAAATTCGCGACTTCGGACCGTGCCTCAGCCCCAGTTGAAATTATTTCGCTCTCCAAAGGAGACACAATTTGGAAGGTTGGCGGCGAAAGGGTCTCGTCAATACCGGAAATTGACGACGTGATTAGACGCGCGCAGGTGGGCCAATTACTTTCACTGAGCGTCATCACACATGGTGAACATGCCGAATGGCCCGGAGTACATGTGACCGAGTCCTTGCAGAAAGCTGGCTCACCTTCGGGGCTTGGCGGTGGAGGCCGGCTGCATCGCTTCCGCGCCTCCGGATGGACCAAGCATTACGAATACTTCGCCGAGATTCTTCAAATACTTTCACAACTGTCGCTGGGGCTGGCGCTGGCGAACTTTCAAAATCATGGCGCCAATCGCCGCTTCAAGCTCGCGCTCATCGCCACCGCCGTACTTGCGTTCGGGATCGCTTTCACGGCGATGCGCACGGTGCTCGTCGCCTTTGCTATCGGCGGCTGTGTGGTCGTCTGGCGCACTGCAAAGGGATCTGCATCGAGATTCCTGGTAACCGCCGCGATTATCTTCGTGTTTAGTTTCGGCGTCGTGGTGGTGTGGCAGACACGCGCCACTCATGCTCTGTCATTGCAGGACGACAGCGCTTCGCTACGGGTTCGAGTAGCGCAAGTCGGTCTCAAACGAATCCTGACCAATCCGGTTTTTGGTCATGGCATGGATGCGGTGAAGAAGCATTGGAATGAATGGGGCTTTCCCGGTGATGTAATGATTCATCTCCATTCCACACCATTACAGCTCGCGTTCGATCGTGGGTTGCCGGCACTCTTCTTTTGGCTTTGGCTCATGTTCGCTTTTTGGAAACTGGTTACCGAAGGAGAGCTTGCGACGCGGGAAACCGGAGACACAAATCGCCACGGAGTATTGCTTGGAACGACCGGGGCTTTGGCCGGCTTCTTCGTCAGCTCAATGGTCAATTACAACTTCGGCGCCGGCGTGGTCGCCCTCGTATTTTGGTGGATGATGGGAATTACAATCTCGTTGAGCAGGGATGTTCGGAAACCTTAGGACTTTGGGCTTTGGGCTTTGGCCTTTGATTTTGTTCTTGGTGCTTGGTTCTTTGTTCTTTGTACTTGAAGCTTGGGTTCGCTGATTTCCCTCAAAGGAAAAGTCGATCCTCCCCCAGACTCATGCACAAAGAACTAAGGACAAAGAACCAAGAACAAAATCACCCAAAACCTTCTTCAGATAACGTCTGCAAAATTCTTGCGAGACTTCGCAAACCACCAGTAGCCAAATAGAAACAGTGCCACGGCGAAGATTGAGAAATAACCCAATCCGAGCCAATCCGGCGCCGCCCCTTCGATCAGAATACGACGATAACTGCGCACCAAAGCCGTGAAAGGATTGAGCCTCGAATAGAACCGGTAACGCTCGGGGATTATCGTCTCTGGATAGAGAATTGGCGTCAGGTACATCCACGCCATCAGAAATAAGGAAATGCCCTGGGCGATGTCGCGCAGGAAGACGCCCAAAGAAGCAATCAACCACGCCGCACCCAAGGTCGCAATAAGTTGAGGTAACAAAAGTACGGGCAGCCAAAAAGCGGTGACGTGGAACTCCTGACGAATGATCACGATCGCGATTAGCAAAGCCACCGTGCCGAATAGTTGGTTTGCCAGCGCCGCGAATGATTGCGCCATCGGGAGAGTCTCGAGCGGAAAGACTACTCGTTTGACCAGATTCGCATGTGATACGACAGTCGTCGCCGAAATAATTAAGGCCTCCTGAAACATGTTCCACGGTAACAAGCCGCAAAACAGGTAGAGGGCGTAATCCCACGGCGAACCACTTGCTCCAAAGCGCGCTCCGAAAACGTTGGCAAAGACGAAGGTGAAAATTACGATCATCACCACCGGCGTTAGCAGCGCCCAGATCACACCTAACGCAGAACCTTTGTAGCGCGCCATCAGTTCGCGACGCGCCAACGACAGCACCAACTCCGAGCGGCCGGGCAATTCCCAAAGTGGCCGCCACACTGCCCTTCGCGCTGTCTGTGCTGAAATCATTTTCTTAAAGGCGTTCTTGGTACTTTGTTCTTGGTAGTTGATTGCTCGGATCGTTGCTTCCTTCAAGCAATTCGGTGTGCGGCAATCTTAACAGAGCGCGGCAAGATTCGGAGAGTTCAACCACAAAGAACCTAGTACAAAGAACAAAGTACAAATCACCGCTCTTCTATGCTCTAATCTTCGCTATGTCCGTCGCCCTGCGTGTTGAGCGTATCGCCAAACAATACCGCATCTACGAGCGGCCCGGGGACCGTTTGAAGGAGTCGCTCACGCGCGGTTATCGAAAATGGCACCGCGAATTCTGGGCGCTCAAGGACGTAAGCTTTCAAGTCGAAACCGGCACCACAACCGGAATAGTTGGGCCGAACGGCAGCGGAAAATCCACCCTGCTCCAAATCATCACCGGCACACTCGAGCCTACTCACGGAAACGTATGGTACGAAGGGCGTCTGGCAGCTCTACTGGAATTAGGCGCGGGGTTCAATCTTGAATTCACCGGCGTTGAGAACGTCTTCATGAATGCCTCGCTGATGGGATTCTCCCGGAAGGAAACAGAGCGGCTGTTACCTGAGATTGAGAGATTCGCTGAGATTGGCGACTTCATCTACCAGCCCGTCAAGACTTACTCGAGCGGCATGTATGTGCGCCTCGCGTTCGCTACCGCAGTCGTCACCGAGCCGCAAATTCTGATCATCGATGAAGCTCTTTCGGTGGGCGATGCAGTCTTTCAGCATCGTTGCCTTCGACGCATCAAGCAGATGCAGGAAAACGGCACCACGATCCTGTTCGTGTCGCATGACGCATCAGCAGTCAAGGCCCTGTGCTCACGCGCGATCCTATTGAATGCTGGTCGCATCGACACTGACGGCACACCGGGTGAAGTGCTCAATCGCTATCAGGGACTCATCATGGAGCGCGAGGAGGCCTATGATCGTCGCGAGTCAGCCAGGATTCCTGACGCCGACAGCATCGAGCAGCAGGAAGATTGGCAACGGCAGAGTCCGGAGCTGCGCTATTCGTACCGGCACGGCGATGGCACCGCGGAGATTCTTGCCGCCGAACTACTCAACACGGCGCGCGACCCAGCTGAACTCGTTGATACCGGCGAGCCGCTGACTGCGAAGATGCGCGTGCGTTTCAATCACGAATGCATCGACCCCGTATTCGGGTTTTTGATTCGTAACCGGCTGGGCATTCATGCTTACGGAGTCAACACGGATCAGAAGCAATTGCATCTCGGAACAGTCGAACCAGGCGAGGTTGTCGAAGTTTCATTTGCCTTCGACTGTTGGCTGGGAACAGATGCGTATTCGGTGGCCTTCGCCGTGCATAGTGCTGAAGGCATCAGCTACGACTGGATTGATGGGGTTTTGTTTTTCACAGTGGCGTGCGCTCCGCCTGTAGAAGGCGTAGCAAATCTCAATGCTGCTGTTTCCTCACGCCGTTTGGGTGTTGCGAAGGTCGAACCATCGCTTGTTGATCTGGCTGAATAACAAGGCTTCAGACGAATACTTTTGAAAGCTCAGAGGAAGTACGCCGAAGGCGTTCACGAATTTGAGCCTGGGGCAGCGCCCGAGGGGAAGCGACACCAACGCGTTGCAACGCTGAAAGCGTTGACGAAGGATGCTGCGTTTTTCTCGGTAACGCTTTCAGCGTTTTGATTGCTTCATCTTCTCTCCCTGGGGCGTTGCCCCAGGCTGGAATTCGCTAACGCCTTCGGCGTAATACGTCGGGACTCAGGTTCTCAAAATCGGATTTATTTTGAACCTCACTCACTACTCCACTCGAAATCGCATCGACTTCACGGACAATCCAAGCTGCCGTTGATCAATACTCAGTCTCAAGGATTCCGGAGAGACGGCGTTGGGTAAGCGAAACGTCAGAGTGTTTTCAGCTTTAAGGGCCGAACTCGGAAGAGTAACAACTATTTCCTCATAAGCGAGTTGGTTCAGCCTGAAGATATCCAGTTGCCGGCCGTTCAATTCAATTTGGAGTTGTTGTTCCTGTACCCGGCCCGGCAAAATGAATGGAGCGACGTTCATCGTAAGCTCGATCTGCCGGATTTCCTTCAGCGCAAACACGACCATCGATTCACGGCCGTCGGTCCAACGAAAGTCGCCTTCCGGACGACCCCAGCCCAGCCAGAGATACTTTTCAGATTCCGGTCTGGTGACATCAATCAACGTGTCCCCCGAGATCGACGCATAGCGAGTTGGAGGCGCAGGCCGAATGAGCCCCGCGAGAAATTGCGGCTCGCGCCAATCCCACATCTTCGCTTCCAAATCGCGCTCGTTCTTCGGATAGACATTCCAACTCAGCGTGCTTTGCGAAGTGGCTCCACGAGCGTGAATGAACACACTGAACGTTAGCAGCAAGGCGCCGGCAGCAAGTTCGGCAGTCCACCAAACTGATTTTTCCTTTCGCTCTTGCAGCATCACGGCCAAACCCGGAATCGTGAGCAGCACCAGCCAGGGTAACAAGTCTATTGTCAGGCGAGGCCCATAGCTCGAACCTCCCCACCAATTCGTAAAGGCGGAGATGACCAGGAACTCAGCAATCACAATTATCAGCGAGAGCCCGATGAGACCGCGCAATTTGAGCAAACGACGATAACGAATAAGCAAGTAGCCCGTGAAAAGAATCCAGGGCAAATAAATCAACATGCCTCGCGAGGGACTGATCAGGTTGCCGGGCAGCGAAGTCCTGAGCACGCTAAAGTCGAGCCTGCTGGTTGCGAAGTAACTCGGCAGCACCTGGCCGAAATTGTGCAGGGAGTAAGCGACAAAGCTCGCTGCCCAAACTGACAACGTCGCAATAAAGGAAGCACTCGCCGAGCGATAGTAGAGAACTAAATAGATCGTGATCGCGATGATAACAATGCTGCTGGTCGGACGAACGAAATAAGCCCATGCCGATAGAGTGCCAAGTAAGATCGGCTGAATTCGGTGTCTTCCCGTTTCCGCGCGCATGAGCAGATAAGCAATCAGGGACACCAGGAGTAAGTTCCACGTATGACTCCACAGTCCGCGCGATGCCGTACTCCACACCTGCGATGCAAACACTCCGCCAAGCGCAACTACGCAGCTCCACAAACGGTCGAGCAACAGTCTGCCGGTGATGAAAAAGACGACTGCCACTACTGCCATCAGCAACGCGGCCAGCGAAGTTTGAATCTCCATCTCACCATGCGTGCTCGCATCGTCCTTGGGTTTGACGCCGAATAATCTGGCTACGGCGACGTAAGGTAGCGAAAGGACTGAAGTGGCGTGTGGAAAGTAATAGTAGACATGATCATTTACCAGCTCGAGTTGATAGGCGCCAACCGCAACATAACCGTCACGCGCGATAGCCGGAGGACGTGGCACAAAGTAGCGATCCAATTTGAAGCTGCCTTGCTCGAGCAAGCTCTGGCTCACGAGCATGGAAAAATCCGAATCGCTGACCTGATGCACCGGCGAAAACCAGAGCACCATGAAGACCGAAACGAAGATTACTACGGCCAGAATTAGATCTGGCCTCCTCATTTCGATCGTGTGGGCTTCTGTCCGCAATTTGAGCGATTGAACCCCAGGTAAGTGGCTGGGCAGGCAGAACAGACTGAAGTCCGTTCTACTCAATTGTTCCGAATCCACGCCAGCTATTCTTGTTGTGCCAGCTTATCGTGACGTTGCTGGCGTTAATCTCGCGCCACCACTCTTCAAACTCTTCTCTCGAGATATAGAAAGCGGTTGGCGCCACTAGATGGTCGAAAACAATCGTATGCTGTTCGCGCCAACCAAAATCGGAAATAGCAAACATGTAATCGTTATAGAAAAGGTGTTGGGCCACCGAACCGTTGCCGATCTGATTCAACGGTCGGTAAATCAACTTCGTCGCGAGGTAGACAGCCGCAGTGGGAAGTTTTGAGAGATGCAGCAACGTCTGCGGATTGATACGGGAAGTCAGGCCTTTGCGCAGCGGATTGACCCAACGAGTGATCCACTCATTGTTCTCCGCGCCATATACCCATGCTGATAAATTGCCGCCGGCTTTTACTTTCGCTGCGAGTGACTTGAAGCCTCCGCGCGGATCGGGCAGGTGGTGCAACACACCAACCGAGAAAGCGTAATCAAAGACGCGCGGGAAAGGCAGATGATAGATGTCAGCCTGGACTACGTGCGCATTGGGAATTGCCCGCGTCGCAGCGAACGCTGATTCAACCGCCGCACTTAGATCGATACCAATCACGTCGCGCGCGCCCCAGCTTGCTGCGAGTTGCGTGTGACGTCCTTTACCGCACCCGCCTTCCAGCACAACTTTTCCTTCAAAGAATTCCGGCGTAACAGGCGCGATCCATCCCAGGAATTGCTCGGCGTATCGTTCGTCGGCTTGCGTGAAGTGGGTCCACTGCCAGCCAAATTGCGCGGCCGTTTCCGCCTTGTCGGACTCGACTTGATCGAGATTCGCGAAACGCGGGATGCCACGAAGTATCGGAAAGCGGTGTTTGCCATTTGGACAAGCGAGTTCACCCTCCATGATTTCGAGTTCTTCGCTGCTCGTTGCCGAAAGCTCGAGCGCGCCGCTGCATTCGGGACACTGGAGATATTTGAGGAGACTTCGCTTCACTAAAGGTTTGGCTGCTCTTATTCACACCCGGTTTCAACGGCATTAATATACTTGACGCAGCAAGGATCGCACCGCCCGGGCGTAGTTCATTCTCGGCCACAGATGAACACGGAGTAACACAGATCTAAAACTCGGATTTTATTCAGATCCCTTAAATCCGTGTCCATCTGTGGCCGAAATCTAAATC
>Ga0134125_10004024_pt1 | contig 16853 bp, 15 predicted proteins | sample KB31751_FD_96464 | JGI IMG/M metagenome (GOLD analysis project Ga0134125, IMG submission 96464) | Terrestrial soil microbial communities with excess Nitrogen fertilizer from Kellogg Biological Station, Michigan, USA - KB3-175-1 | ecosystem: Environmental > Terrestrial > Soil > Unclassified ...
ACGCCGCGGAACGCCAAGCCGGGCAAAGGATTCTCGTTCAGCACGCCGCTTTTGATTACCGTGGACGGCCAGGAACAACTGATCTCGGCCGGCAGCGACGTGGTGATGGCGCTCGACCCGCGGACCGGCCGCGAAATCTGGCGCGTCAAATACGATGGCTATTCAGTCGTTCCCAAACCGCTCTTCGGTAACGGCCTGCTTTACATCTGCACGGGCTACGACAACCCCGGCCTCTACGCCATTCGCGTAGATGGCAAAGCCAAAGGCGACGCGACGGCCACGCATGTGGCCTGGACCGTCAAGAAGAACTCGATGCCGCGGAACGCCGGGCCGCTGTTGATCGGCGATGCCTTGTATACGGTATCCGACGGCGGCCTCGTGAGTTGCCTGGACGCCGCGACGGGGCAAGTTCGCTGGGATGAGAACCTCGGCCGGCCGCACTCGTCGTCGCCGATCTACGCCAATGGGCTGATTTATCTTCTCGCCGAGGACGGCACCGGAACTGTGTTCAAGCCGGGTACGTCGTACAACGAGGTGGCCAGGAACAAGTTTTCGGAAGCGGGCAAGCCGTCGAAGTTCTTGTCGCTGGCCAGCTACGCCGTCGATGGCGACGCCCTCTTCCTGCGGACGGCCAAGGCCCTTTACCGGATCGAAGAGAAGTAGCGGCAAGCAACGGGATCAGGTTCCAACTTCGCCTACCCGCCGGGATAGTAGATCCGACCTTCCTGCGGGTCGAACATCGCGAGGCGGTATTTCGTCGCCAAGTTCCATACGAGCGTGCGGACTGCCTGAGCCTGGGACCAGACGCACGCCATCAGAACATGGCCGGGCGACCGGTTGAGGTCGCAACTCCACGGGCAGTAATCGCTGTCGTCGATGCGGTCGTCGGGGACGGAACCGAGCTCGGGATAGCGGGCAGTCAACTCAGCGTAGAAAGCATCGACCGCTGGGTGCGGGGCGACCCCGTCCGTCCGCTCCTCGCAGAGGTCGGCGTACAACTCGTCCGCCGACACATCGGTCAGACGCTTCGTCGTGTGCCATACGCCGAGGTCAAAACTCATTCGGTGCGCCTATGCCGCTGCACTTCACCTGAAGCAGTCCCGCTCCGCGCGACATGGGCCTCCAGGCACATCACGCGGAGCGAGATGGCTGCTAACGCCTCTTTGCTACTTGCCCGGGGCGGCGTGGGCGACCGCCGAGAGCAGCACTGAATCTTTGCCGGCCTCGGCGTAAATCACCGCGACCGTTTGCCCCTTAACCAGATCCTTGGCATCGGCGTCGCGCTGCGTCAGGATCACTTTGTCGCCGCGCTTCTGCGGCGTCAGCACGGAGATCTTGCTCGTCCCCGTCACTTTCAGGGCGATGGCCTTCTGGAACTTGCCGTCGGCGCCCCGCGGGCGAATCGACAGAGAATCTTTGCTCGCCTTGTCCACGGAACCGGATGCCGTGTGGAGAGCCGGTTCGATTCCCTTTTTGTCCTGGGCGGCGGCGAATGCCGTGGCCACCACGAGGACGAAGCCTGCCGCGAGTCGGAACATGTTGGAATCTCCCCCAGGGTCGTGGAAGTGGTTTCCGCGTTCTTCAGTCTATGCCGAACGGGGAGAATGAATGGGCGACTGGTCGGGAAAAAATGAAGCGGCGGATTGAAACCTTACGGTTGGCCGGTAATCTCATCAGATAAGAAGGATAGAAATGCATGTCTTCTGATTTGGCCCGTCACGCCGGGTTTTTATGACCTAGGTTTTCAGGTGAAGCGTATTTTCCCGTCCGGTGGTCCGCGCCATTTTTGAGAGTGAGCGGCCATGCCCATAGCCCCGAAATCGCCTGCGGAATTACTGGAACTCATTGTCAAGAGCGGGATTGCGTCGCCGGAGCGAGCCGCCGGCATCGACGCATCCGCGCTGCCGCCCGAGCCCAAAAAGGCCGCCGCCGCCCTCATCAAGATGGGCCTCATCACGCGGTTCCAGGCGGAGCAACTGCTTCAGGGCCGGCACAAAGGGTTCGTTCTTGGCCCGCACGTCGTTCGCGATTTACTCGGCCGCGGCGGCATGGGCGCCGTCTATCTGGCCGAACATCTGGACTTGCACCGAAAAGTGGCGCTCAAGGTGATGGTGGCGCCGCGCGACGAGGATCACCGCCTCGCCAGCGAGCGCTTCCTGCGTGAAGCTCGCTCAGCGGCGGCCCTGGATCATCCGAATATCGTGCGCATCTTCGATGTCGCCCGCCACAACGGAACGCCTTACCTGGCAATGGAATATGTCGACGGCGAGACGCTGCAACAAGCTCTCGACCGCGACGGCAGCATGCCGCCCGCGACAGCCGCCGATACCGTCGCACAGGCCGCGGCCGGGTTGCAACATGCCCACGAACGCGGCTTCGTTCACCGCGACATCAAGCCCGGCAATCTCATTCGCGATCGATCCGGCGTCGTCAAGATTCTGGATATGGGCCTGGCCCGCTGCTTCGACGACCCCGCTCAGAAGTTGACCGAGAACCTCGATTCCGGGGCCGTGGTCGGCACGGCGGACTTCATCGCGCCGGAGCAGGCCTTAAACATGCCCGGAATCGACATTCGGGCCGACATTTACAGCCTCGGGGCGACATTCTTCACGCTGATTGCGGGGCGGACGCCGTTCGAAGGGAACACGACCCAAAAACTGCTGCACCACCAGATGAAGTCCGTACCGAAGTTGACCGAGATCGATCCGACGGTGCCGGAGAAGTTGTCGAACATCGTGGCCAAGATGATGGCGAAGAAGCCGGCCGAGCGCTATCAGTCGCCGGCGGAAGTGATCGCGTCGTTGGCCCCGTGGCTCGGCAACAGTGCCCGCGTGATGGCCGGCCTGTCGCGGACCAAGATCGCCATCGGTTCCGGGCAGAACGCGAGCCTTCGCGACCTGGCGACTGGAGGATCGAGCTCGAACAAGCTCGGCATCGCCTATTATCCCGGCGACGAGGAAGATTCCAGCGAATTGAACCCAATGATTGGGGCGCCGGAAACCGGGGCGGTCGCCTCGGCGGAAACGGCGCGATCGCTGGCGGCGACTTCGCCTCTCCGACTCGGCTCTCGGCCGGCACGCAAGGCCCGTAACAACAAGACGCTGATGTTCGTGACCGCCGGGCTCGCGCTCGTGGTCGCGGGTGTCGTGATTGGGTTACTGGTGAAGTGAGCGGGGCAGGTGGCACAGGCATTCCTGCCTGTGCATTGGTGAGGGAGCACAGGCAAGAATGCCTGTGCCACCGAAGAGGGATTCGCGATTCGGAAATACTACTTCACCTCGATGCCGTTCTGAATGGGAGTCGTTGGCAACACTTCCCGCACGCTATGTTGGGCCAACTGCTTCATATGAAATGAACCGGTCTGTCCGCTTAACTTCACGCCGGCCGATGTCACCACCACAACCAGATCGCGCACTCGGCGATCCGTTCGCGTCGTGATCTTCCGTAAAATCGTATCGGCCACCGTCGGTGCACTCGCAATCATCACGGGTGTTGCTCCATTCGTGGTGAGTCCTTACCATTTGGCCCGTGGAAGCGGTCAAAAGTACCGATTCGGGCCCCATCCCGAGTGAGTTCTGCTACCAGTGCAAACCCCGCGCCAACCTCTGACAGCCGAAGAATGCCACGCTTCCTTTGGGATTTCTCCGGACGAACTGGCCAAGCGAATCCGCGATGGCCAGCGCTGTATCCGCTTCGACTACTGCATTTCCTTCGTCATCGCGACGCTCACCAATCAATCGAAGGTTTTTCTGATTGAGAGCAGGCGGGAACGGCGGCTCCGCGGATTGGGATTCGGTCTTCTCAGCTTGCTGTTTGGTCCGTGGGGCATCCCCTGGGGCCCATACTGCACGGCCCAGGCACTCTGGTCGAACCTGCGGGGCGGCCGCGACGCCACTGACGAGGTGCTGGCTGCCCTCCGGGAACCCAATCGCCTAGAATGACCCAACTATGCGCACACTCGGCGCGATTGCCGTCCTGATTGTCGCGGCCCCGGCGCTTGCCTCGCTGGCTGATCCCGACGAGCCGATGGCCATTCCCGCCACCGCCGACGGCCAGGGCGAAGCGTTGCCCTTCGACCGCTTCAATCAGCGAATGATCACGCTCGTCAACATTGCCGATCCGCGCTTGCTCGACGGCAAAATGAACCGCGATCGGCTCAAGGTGCTGGCCCGCGTGAATGCCGTCAAGAACCCCAAGGCTCTTCCGCCGGAGCAGGCCGCGTTCCTTGCCGTCGATTACATGCGGCTTGGCAACGGCGATGGCCTCTACCTGAACAAGGCGATCGACTTACTGGCGCCGCACCTGCGCGATCGCCGCCCCAGCTATTTCGTCTGCACGACGTTGGCGGCTATCCACGTGGCCCGTGGCGGCGAGTTCGCCGAAGCGATCGACAAGCAGGAAGCCGCCCTGCTCGATTGCGAGATGCCGGCCGAGGTGAAGGGGTGGTCGACGGCCGAAAGAAACTGGATCGCCCAGCTGGATCGCGAGTATGTGCCGTACTATTTGCGGATTCGGCGGTCCGAGGCCGACCCGGCCACGCGGCCGAGCCTGGAAACGATTGGCCCCACGCCTCTCTTCCCATTGCCCTCAAAAACCGGTCCCGCGGAACCGGTTCGTTTCGTCAATGAAGCGGGAAAGTACGAACCGGGAGTGCTGGCGAAGGCCGAGCGCGACAAACTGCCGCCGGATGCCATCGCCATCGTGCAGCAACTATTGCTGTGGTTCCCGACCGATGCCCGTCTGCTGTGGCTTCTGGCCGAACTGTACGCGGCCGACGGCAAGTTCAAGGAAGCGGATACGATCACATACCAGTGCACGGCATCGCGCAACTATGCCCCGCGGCAACTTCTGGAGCACCGCGGGGCAATCGTCAAGGCACTTGCGGCCCAGGAGAAGCGAGCCGCCGAGCAGGCCAAGGCCGCTCTGCCCGCGGAACCGGAAGAGGAACCGATCAGCCTGCGGGCGATCTGGCTTTACTTCGCCGGAGTGATCGCGATTGCGACAGTGGCCCTGGTTCGCGGTTGGACGAAACGCGGCAAGCCCAACGGCGGTATGAATTGTTGCCGATAGCAATCAGAGCCGCGACCGTAAGGGAGCGGCCATCGGCAACCGCCCGCTCCCTCACGGTCGCGGCTCGAACATTTGGAATTCGCCTCGCGGCTACTGGCGGTCAGGAAGGTAATGACATGTAGCGGACCAGCCATTCTGACCCTCTCCCCGCTGGGGAGAGGGTGGTTTGCGGGCGCAGCGAGCAAACCGGGTGAGGGGCTGAATCTGTGAAACAAGACCCCTCACCCGCAATCTCGCTGGCGCGAGATTGCGGCCTCTCGCCAAGGGGAGAGGCGTGGGGCTGGTGGGCTTGATGTCTTTACTTTGATTGCTGTCAACAACCATGGATTCTCCCTGGCTGATCCTGAAGCAGGCGTCCGAAGCGGCCGCACAAGGTCGCCCCGAGGAAGCGCACCGACTGCTCGCCCCGCTGATCGAAGAAGGGTATCGCAAGGCGTGGCGGGTGGCACGCGAAGTGGTGGCTGCATACTGCCGAAGGGCCTCCCGGTCGCTCGATCGCGAGAACAACGCCGATGCGGCGTGGCGCGATCTGCTCGCTGCCGAGGCTCTGAACACCGGCGAAAAGTGCGTCGCCGACTTGCGAACCACGCTCACGAAGCTCGGAATGGTGCAGGCCAAAGCGGCACTGGAAGCGGGATCGCCGCTGGCGGCCATCGAGGCGCTCGGCCGCCTTCGCGAACGTGGTGTCCGCCATCCCGATTTGCGCCTCATCGAGGAGCCCGCCCAGGATTGGATCATTGCCGCGGAGAAAGCGGACCGCGGCGACTTCTTGACGGCAATCGCCGAGCTCGCGCGATTGCGGCCGCGATTGCCGTGCCCGCCGCGCGGCCTCGATCGCTTCCAAAGCGAAGTGGAAGCGCGGCACGAACGCTTTCGCGAGGCGGTCGGCCGGGCCCAGGAAGCTTCGGAAACGCGGCAGTGGCGGCAAGCCCTGGCAGCGGCGGAAGGGGCACTCGCCGCCGCCCCGGAGCACCGCGAAGCCCGCATCTTGCGCACCAAGGCCTGGCAAACAATTTATCCCGATACCGGCGAATACGTTCCTCCGGTGGAACGAAGCGGCCGTTCGGGCTTCCCCTCGAACTCGACCAACCTGACGGCGGGGTTCTCCGGCCGCGGATCGCCCGCTGAGGGAAACTCCGAACGGTCCGGCTTGCCGCGCCGCTTCCTCTTGTGGGTGGATGGCGTGGCCGGTTATCTCGTCTGCACCGGCACGCGCGTTACCTTTGGCCAGGCCGTGCTCGAAGGCGGCCCGATCGACGTGCCGCTCTTCGCCGATGTCTCGCGCGTTCACGCGGACATCAGCCGAGATGGCGAAGGGTACGTCGTCGAATCGGGCAAGGCCGCCCCCGTCAATGGCAAGGAAGTGGTGCGTTCCGTTCGCATCAACGGTAAGGATACGAGCCGTGCCGTGCTGGCCCCCGGCGACCGCGTTACCCTCGGCCCCACCTGCCAGTTCCTGTTCCAGAAGCCGGTTTCCGTGAGTTCCACGGCGCGGCTGGAACTCACGAGCGGCCACCGACTCATGCTGCCGGTGGAAGGCGTGCTGCTGATGGCCAACGAAGTAATCCTCGGCGCCGGCCCACAGGCGCACGTGCAGGTGCCGGATTTGCCGGGCAAGGTGCTGCTGTACCGTTCGAAGGAAGGGCTCGGCGTCCGTTATGCGGAAGGGAAGTTCAAGATCAACGATCAAGTCTGTTCCGAACGGGCGACTTTGAGTTTGTCGGCGATTTTCGAGTGCAGCGAACTGTCGTTCACACTGGAAGCTGTCGGCCCGCGGTTGGGGTAGCACTTCGAAGATCGTTACCGGCTTGTTGCGCACGAATCGGCCCGCCGAATCGTCTTATCTTCGTACGCTTCCCCGCAATTTCCGCCGTGGAATCGCGAATCGTCAGCTAGAGTTGCGGAACGCAGAACGCCCCCTATGAATCAGCTTCGCCAAAACCCGACGGATCGCCACGAACTGCTCATCGCAGTCGCCGAGTCCGATCTTCTGTCGGACCATCAACTTGCGAAGCTGAACGAGCTGGTGCCTGAAGCGGCCGGATCGGCACCTGAAGCGGCGGACGTTCTTGTCGGGGCTCAAATCCTCACTCGTTTCCAAGCGGATCGCTTGCTCGCCGGTCGAACCGACGGCTTCATTCTCGGCCCGCACGCCATCCAGGAACAGATCGGCAAGGGGTCGGTCGGCCGCGTTTACCGGGCCACGCACCGCTCCATGCACCGCAACGTGGCCATCAAGGTCTTCAGTGCCGACATCACCCGGACCGCCGCGACACGGCAGGCATTCCACCGCGAGGTGCGGGCCGCGGCTCGGCTCAACCATCCGAACATCGTCACGGCCTTCGACGCCAACGAAATCGGCGACCGCTTTTACCTCGTCATGGAATTCGTGGACGGGCCGACGGTGGACGAGATGGTGCGCAAGCGTGGGCCGCTGCCGTGGCCGGAAGCGTGCGAACTGGTGCGGCAAATCGCCGTCGGCTTGCAGCACGCCCACGAGCGCGGCATGGTCCACCGCGACATCAAGCCGGCCAATCTGCTCGTCGCCAAAGCATCGCCTTCGATGCCGGGTTGCGTGGTCAAGATCGCCGACTTCGGCATCGCCCGAATCGCGACTTCGGAAGCTCGGACGACGGCCACGGTGGTCGCGGGGCTCACCGGTACGCCAGATTACGTCGCCCCGGAACAGGCTTACAACCCGCATGCGGCCGATCACCGGGCCGACCTTTATTCCCTCGGCTGCGTTTTTTACTTCCTGCTCTGCGGTAAACCGCCTTTCCCCGGCGGCACGACTGCGGACAAGGTGCGGCGGCATCAGTTGGAACAACCGACGCCAATCGAGAAGCTGCGGGCCGATCTGCCGCCTCCGGTCGCGGAAATCGTAAATCGGCTTCTGGCCAAGGACCCGAATCAGCGGATCGCGACAGCGGCCGGCGTGGCGGCGCGACTGGATGGCCTCGCCGCATCGGCCGTGGTCCGCGAGGACGGCGGGCAGGTCAACTTCGAACTGCCGCCGGTGCAGCCCGGCCCCTATTCCTTCACCTCCGGCTACCTCACCGGCATGCATTCCGTCGCCGATCAGGCCACGGAAACGACCCCGTGGTCGCAACTCACCGACGAGATGCAAACGGAGGACGCGACCGATCCGGCGCAGGAAGCGACGCCGTTCCAGGCTCCGGTGAGCAGTAAGTCGGTCCGCGCCGCCCGGCGCCGCCGCGGTACTTCCCCGCTGATCGTCCTTTCCGTTTGCGGCGCGATCGTCGGCGCTTGCATTCTCGCGCTCGGCTATTTCATCCGCATGATGGGTTAAAGTGCACGACGGAGCTGCGACCGTGAGGGAGCGGTAGCCTTGCACGCGCTCCCTCACGGTCGCGGCTCGGATTACAGCGATGGCTGCTTGTCGGGGTGAAGGTAGATAAAGCTCTTGCCGAGGCGGCCGCCGTAGTTGCCCGCGGAGATCATCGCCAAATCCGGAACGTCGCGGGCCGCCGTAATGGCCGCCTGAGTCGCCGCCGCGATCGTTCGCAAATCGCTTCCGTTAATGATGATCTCTTGCACGCTGGCGACGCCGGCGGGAAGCTTCGAACGCTCGCCCAGTTCCTCGCGCAGCGTCGGGCAATACTCGGCGTACGTGCTGGCGATGGTGAACTTGTACTTGCTGCCGGCCTTGGAACCGCTGCCGGCAACGCCCCCCGGGAAGGGCAGAATCACGCCAGGAACCGCGGCCGCTGCCGCGGCGCCTTTCATGGCGGCATCGAGCGCCGCGTCGGCCCTCGCCCCGAAGAACCACAGGTTGCCGCCCATCAGGCCATCCGCCCAGCCGCAGCGCCGTTCGCATACGAACTCGCCGCTCAGGATCGGCACGACCCAGCAGCGGCGGCCGAACCGCTCGTCGCGATACTGGTGGCCGTCGCCGAAGTAGGCCAGTTTCCGGCCGAGCGGGAACCACGTTTCGCTTGCAGGCAGCGCGTTGAAGCAGGCCGCCGTCGGGCAGGTCAGCACGTTCTGGGATACGCGGACGAGCACCGAGCGTTCGAGCCGCTGTTCGCGGTCCTTGTGAAACCGCGGCACGTGAAACTGCACGACCACCCCCGGTCGGCCGTCCGGCGTCTCACTGGCATCGACGTAGCGATCGAGCCCCGCCTCGCAATCGCAGAGAATCGTGGAACTGGCATTCCCCGTGGCGGCGTTTACGGCCTTATCGAGCCAGTAGCGATCGCGGGCCGTGATCAGCACAGCCGCGTATATGCTGCGAAAGGCCTCGGCGTAAGTGTCGTCGATGATCGCCATTTTTTCACCAACGCTGAATTTTAAGAACTAACCACAGAGCCGCAGAGACACAGAGAAAATCCAGAGAATCTATCTCTTCCATTTTCTGCGGTTTTTTCTTCTCCGTGTCTCTGTGCCCCTGTGGTTAGTCCGCATTCCAAATTACTAAAGTGGGTTTCTTGCGAAGATCCATTCCTCGATCGGCTTGCCATCAACTAGATGTTCCTGGACGAAGCGCGGGATGCGTTCCGCCGTCAAGCCGGCGTACCACGTCCCTTCCGGGTAAACCACGACGATAGGTCCGCCGGTGCAAACGCGCAGGCATTGCACCTTGGTCCGATAGCAAGCGGCCGGCCCTTCGGATAACGACAGGTTTCGGTCCTTGAGTTCCTTCTTCAGCGCTTCCCACGCGGCTTGTCCCACTTCGGACGTACAGCAGGCGTCGCCGATGCACAGGAAGACGTGCCGGTGGAAGGCGCCGATCTTCAGCTTCGACGCGATCTCGGAAAGCTCGACGAGCGATTCGGCCATACTGCTATTATGGGAACTGCCGGAGGGCCGCGATGATTCCCTTGCCGCTTTTGCAGCAGCGCGAGATCGAGGCGGCGGCGCTCGCGCCGTTGGTTCGCACATTCGAGCGCGAAGTGGGCCGCGATCGCGCCCGCGCGATCCTGGCCGAAACCGTCGGCGAACTGGCCCGGCAAGCCGGTTGCGCCGCGGCCGCCGCCGTGGGCGGCAACGACCTGCCGCATTTGAAGCAGGCCATCGAATTGTGGAAGGCCGGCGGCGCCCTGGAACTCGAAGTGCTTCGCGACGACGGCGAACGCCTCGAGTTCAACGTCACCCGCTGCCGCTACGCCGAGATGTACCGGCGATTGGGATTAGAAGAACTTGGGCCGATCCTCTCGTGCGGCCGCGATGGAAAAATGATCGAGGGGTTCAACCCGGCCATCGGTTTCGCGCGAACGCAGACGCTGATGGAAGGCGCGACTCACTGCGACTTCCGGTACTGGGTTGAAGCGCGCTCCCCTTCGGGTCGCGGTTAATCTTTCGGGATTATCGGCTGGGTCCAGGCCACTTCCACGTCGCCCTTGGCGTATGGGTTCGGGTGCGGCTTCGTCGATGTCACCTTGGCGCGGACGTACAGTTCCTTGCCGGTGAATCGATAACTGGCCGAGGTTCCTGCCACTTCCGCCACCACGCGGCCGATCTCCGTCGAATAGACATTGGTCACGGGAAGCTGCTTGCCGTCGGCGTCGACCTGTTCGCGCGAATCGAGGTTGGCGTCCTTCATGGTGGCGATGAACTGCGTGCGATAACTCACGCCGGGTTCGGAGCGGATCGATAATTGAACCTCGTCGCCGACGCGGGCGATGCTGTCGAAGCGGACGCCGGTGGACGGGTAGAAATCGCCGGCCTCGATTCCCTTCACGATCGCCTCGGCGGTGGGATAGGGGGCCCGCACCATCACGAAGCCGCGGCCGGGGTTCACCTTGCCGACGCCCCATTCGTGATAGCCATGGGCGTCGTCGGTCGCCATGCCGTAAACGATCGGCAATTGATGCTTGCCGAGCCGCAGGGCCAGGGCAATGTCCCAGACGCGTTCGGTGGAAGCATGCAACTTGTCGCCGTAGTTGCGGACGCCGGGGTGACCGTTGAACACTTCGAAGTAATGGAGTTCGTCCGACAGCAGGAGTTCCTCGGCACGCACGCCCCAGCCGAAGTTCGGGTGATTGAGGAACGCGATCATCACCCGGCCGCTCTTCTTCCGCTGATCGGCGACTTGCCGCAGGTTGACCGTGATGGTTTCGAGCACGTCCTTGCCCGGAATCGGCTTGACGGCGTCGCGCAGGTTGATGCCGTTCATGTGGATCGGCCGCTTGGCGAACGACGTGGTGATCTCTTCCGCGGGAATCAGCAGGAACTTGCCCGGCACTTCGAGCAGGCTGCGAAACTCGGCGAGCGGCTTGAGCCGGACTTGCTTTTTGCCGGCCTGCTCGCGCGTTTCGACCCAGCGTTCGCCGAAGCGGCTCGAGTACTTGCTGAGGGCCCGCCGCCGCAATGGGGTCGAATCCGCCGGCACCCACTTCTCGCCTTCCGCAAGCAGGTTGTGATCCGTGAGCGCGAGGAAATCGTAGCCGTGCTGCTTGTACCAGTCGGCGATCATCTCGGGGAAGTCGTCGCCGTCGGACCAGAGCGTGTGCGTGTGGAGGTTCCCTTTCCAGTAGCGGGCCGGTGCGTCGGCGAGCGGCAAGGGCGGCGGCGAGGTGACGTCGCGCGGCGGCGGCGCGGTCGGTTGTTGCACCGCCACCGCCAGGGTTAACAGACACAACGTCGTCAGTATCGCGATCAAGCGCGGCATGGTGGGATCCCGGTTAGAGCGGAGCACGCCGCCATCACGTTTCCATTAACAATCGCAGCGGATCGCTGAACAACTGCGCCAATCGCGTGGTGAAGCGGGCGCCGTCGGCGCCGTCGATCACGCGGTGATCGTAGGTCAAACTCAAGGGGAGCATCAACCGCGGCACGATCTGGCCGTCCTTCACCACGGGTTGCAAGCTCGATCGCGACATGCCGAGGATGGCCACTTCCGGATGGTTCACGATGGGCGTGAAGCTGGTGCCGCCGATGCCGCCGAGGTTGGTGATCGTGAAGACGCCGCCGCGCATTTCGTCGATGGCCAACTTGCCGGCGCGGGCCTTCTCGGCAAGCGCGGACACTTCGCCCGCCAGGTCGCGGATGCTCTTCTTGTCCGCGTCGCGGATCACCGGGACCACGAGGCCGCGCTCGGTATCGACGGCGATGCCGATGTGGAAGTATTTCTTCACGATCAATTCGCCGGCGGCCATGTCGTAACTGGAGGCGAAGTGCGGGAACTCGCGGATGGCGGCGACGCAGGCCTTGATTGCCAGGATTGTCATGGTGATCTTTGGCGTTCCCTTCGCCGCGGTTTCGACGCTTCGCTTGCGGCCCGCCTCCAGTTCGGTAATGTCGGCGAGGTCGTGCTGGGTCACCATCGGCATGGTCCGCCAGCCGGCGGTCAGATTCCTGGCGATCGTCTGGCGAATGTTGGCAACGGGCTGGCGTTCGACCGGGCCGAACTTGCTGAAATCGGGCAATGGGGCAGCGGTTTCGCGCGATGGGGATGCGGCGCCGCGATTGCCGCGAACGAAGCCCTTGATGTCGTCGAGAGTGACGCGTCCGCCGCGGCCGGTGGGCGAGACTTGGTGGAGTTCGACGCCGAGTTCGCGGGCCAGTTTGCGGGTGGCGGGCCCCGCGGGCACCGGCGCGCCGTTACGGGGTTCGGGCGCGGATGGCGCGCTCGGCGCGGGTTGTGGTTGCGGCGCGGGTTGCGATTGCGGCGCGGGTTGTGATTGCGGCGCGCTCGGCTGCGCCTCGCGGCTAATCGATAACAACACGGCGCCGGCCGGAATCTTGTCGCCTGGCTTCACTGCCACGCGTTCCACGGTGCCGGCCGCGTCGCACGGAATCTCCATCGACGCCTTGTCCGTCTCGACGGCAATCACGTTCTGCCCGGCGGATACGGTGTCGCCGGCCTTCACCAACACGCTGGTGACGGTTGCGGAGTCGATCCCTTCGCCGAGATTGGGTAAGCGAAAGTCCATGCAATTGTCCGTTACTTGCGGGTCAGGGCGTACAATTCCGAACCCATTTTCATGATGTACAGCACATCCGCGATGGGATCGTAATCGAGCCAGGTGAGGCCGGCAGTGCCCTTCAGTTCTTTCGGCGCGGGAATCGGCGCCAACCAACTCGCGCCGCCGTCGCTGCTTTCTCGAATGCCGGCGTTGGTCAAAACGAACATCTGTTTGGAATCCTTGCCGAACACGGGGCCGAAGCGGCCATCCTTGACGGCACTGAGCTTGGCCCATGTCGATCCCTTGTTGCCGGTCTTGTACAGCGATCCCTCGGCGAGCCAGTAGAGCGCCCCATCGTGCCAGCGCGGCAGCGTGATGGCGTTCGGCGTGAAGGCGCCGGCCTCTTCCCACGTCTTGCCGCCGTCCGTCGTGCGAACGAGGCCGCCCATCGGGTTGTCCTTCGTCTTCAGTTTCGCGGCCACCGCCGTCTCGCTATTGAACACCCAGGCCGGGCCGAATCCCTTGCCGACCTGCGTGAACTTCTTGCCGCCATCGTGGGACACGAGCATGACTCCGCCCGACTCGTGCTTGAGCGCGAGCAGGAACTTCATCTCGGGATCGGTCCAGTCGGCGGCACACCAGTCGACGTGAACCGAATCCTTGTTGGCGGTCCGCCAGTTGCCGGTGGCGAGGTTGCCGAAGGAAATCGGCACGCCGTAAACGAGCGGGAGGAGCAGCCGCTTCGTCTTGCCAGTGGGGTCGATGAGGAAGCAGCCGGGGTCTTCGGTGCGGCCCTTGAAGGCCTCCTTGCCGAGCCGTTGCCAGGTCTTGCCATGGTCGTTCGAAGTGAAGATGCCGCGATCGCTGAGATTGACGATGAGCTTGCCGGTGGCGTGATCGACGACGACGCCGCACAGTCCGCCGAAGCCGGTCTTCTCGGAAGCGAGCAGTTCGGTAGTGAGCGGCTTCCAGTCGGCGGCGTGGACAAAAGCGGGGGCGGCGAACGCAACCGCAACGACAACGACGAGCAAACGCATGAGCGACCTCAGGTGGGTTGGTGTTGACGGAGCAGACTGTGGCGGCGGCCGTACAGGAAGTAAATCACGAGACCGAGGCCCATCCAGATGAACAGCCGATACCAGTTGTAGGAAGGCAGCGAGAACATCAGTAGTAAGCAGCCGAGGATGCCGAGGATGGGGACGACGGGCATGAGCGGCACGCGGAACGGCCGCGGCGCCGTGGGATTGGTATAGCGCATGATAAGCACGGCGGAGCAGACGACGGCGAAGGCGAACAGCGTTCCGATGTTCGTCATCTCCAGGAGAAAGCCGAGCGGGAGGAAGGCAGCCATGAGGGCGATGCCGATCCCCACCGCGATCGTTGCTTTCCAGGGTGTTTTGTAGCGGGGGTGGACGTGGGCGAAGAGTGAGGGAAGCAAGCCGTCGCGCGCCATGGCCATCAGGATGCGGGCCGAGCCGAGCAGCATGACCAGCAAAACGGAGGTGATGCCGGCGACGCCCGCCGCGCCGATCAGGAATTCGGCCTTTGGCAAGCCGACCTGCCGGAACGCCTCCGAAACCCCCGCATTCTGGTCGATCAATTGATAAGGAACCATGCCCGTGAGAACGGCGACCACGGCGATGTAAAGGATCGTGCAGACCACGAGCGAACCGATGATGCCGATGGGCACATCGCGCTGCGGGTTCCGCGCTTCCTCGGCCTGCGTCGAGACGGCGTCGAAGCCGATGTAGGCGAAGAAGATGATGGCGGCGCCGGCGAGGACGCCCGCGGGGGCGCCGCTCTCGTTCGTTCCCCCGGCCAACTGGTGGCCGAACACGCTTATGCCCGTCCATCCGTACGGAGCGAAATCGTTCCAGTTGGCCGGGTTGACGTAAAACGCCCCGACCAGGATGACAAAGAGCACGGCGCCGACTTTGATGGCGACCATGGCGGCGTTCACATTGGCGCTTTCCTTGATGCCGCGAACCAGGATCGCCGTGAGTGCGATCGCAACGACGACGGCCGGCAAATTGAAAAGGCTTCCCGTGAATTCGAAGGTCTCGGTCTTGGCGACGTACCGAAGTGGAGCGGACTGCAGAACCGCGGGGATGCCGATATCGAATTTGGGCAAGATGCTTTTCTGAAGGTAGCTCGACCAGCCGTTGGCGACGGTTGCGGCGCCGACTGCGTACTCGAGAATCAAATCCCAGCCGATGATCCAGGCAAAGATTTCGCCGAGCGTGGTGTAGGCATAGGTGTAGGCGCTGCCGGCAACGGGCGTCATGGCCGCGTATTCGGCGTAGCACAGCGCCGCCATCAAGCAGACGAAGCCGGCGATCACGTAGGAAATCATGAGCGCCGGACCGGCCACGTTGCGGGCCGCTTCTCCCGTCGCCACGAAGATGCCGGCGCCGATGACCGCGCCAATTCCCATGGCCACGAGTTGCCACGGACCCAGCACGCGGCGCAGATGGTCGCCTTTCGCTTCGCCCAGCGACGTTTGCAGCGGCTTCTTCGCGAGGAGTCCACTCACGGGCGAGTCCCTTGGATGCGGGAAAGGGCTGGAAAGCTAACTTATCGGTTGGGGCGGCGTTTTGAAGCCGGCAGGAAGCCTGGTGAACCAATGATTCTCCAGGTCACAATTGTCGGGCACAGCCCGACCTATAAAGCGCCTTGTAGGTCGGGCTGTGCCCGACGCCCACATGAGGTGTGCTGGAAGAATCGTCGGCCCACGGTGTGCCTGGCTCGCCGGCCGATTGCCGGTTAGATACCAAGAAGAAGATACGGTGCCGTCGAGGGTCTCGCCATGATTCGCCGCTGGTTCGCTGCGCTTATGTTCCTGATGCCGATCGCCGCGGTGCAAGCCGCCGAGCCCCCTCGGCCGCCGAATATCGTGCTGATCGTGGCGGACGACCTCGGCGGCCGCGACCTCGGCTGCTACGGCAGCACTTATCACAAAACCCCGCACATCGACGCCCTGGCCAAACAGGGCGCCCGCTTCACCAACTTCTACGCGGCCTGTCCGGTCTGTTCGCCGACGCGGGCCAGCATCCTCACCGGCCGCTACCCGCAGCGGATGAACCTGACCGACTGGCTGCCCGGCCGCGCCGATCGCCCGGACCAGAAACTGAAGCGGCCGGTCATCAACCAGCAGTTGCCGCTGGAAGAAGCGACCATTGCGGAGGCCTTGAAGGCCAGCGGTTACTCGACCGGAACAATCGGCAAGTGGCACCTCGGGGGCGCCGGCTTCGAGCCCACCAGGCAAGGCTTCGACGTGAATATCGCCGGCGACCAGACCGGCACCGCCCGCAGTTACTTCGCGCCGTTCCGGAACAAGAACGGCGTCATGCCCGGCCTGGAGAACGCTCCGGACGGCGAGTACATCACCGACCGCCTGGCCGCGGAGGCCGAGAAGTTCATCGCCGCACACCGCGACAAGCCGTTCTTCCTTTACCTGCCGCACTACGCGCCGCACATCCCGCTGCGGGTCAAGCCAGAGATTCTGGCCAAGTATCCGGGCAAGCCGGTCCATGGCCGGCAAAGCAACCCGGCCTATGCGGCAATGCTCGAAAGCCTCGACGATGCCGTCGGCCGCGTCGTCAAGGCCATCGACGATCGCCAGCTTGCCGACAACACCATCGTGATCTTCACGTCGGATAACGGCGGCCTGGCGACGCTCGAAGGCGCTCCCTTCGCCCCGACCATCAATAGCCCGCTGCGCGAAGGGAAAGGATACCTGTACGAAGGCGGCATTCGCGTGCCGATGATCATCCGCTGGCCGGGCACGGTGAAGCCGGGTACGGCGCCGGACACGCTCGCGTGCAGCATCGACTTCTTCCCGACGTTTCTCCAGGCGAGCGGGGGGCGTCAGCCCCCTGATTCTGCACTGATTGATGGCGTCAGCTTACTTCCCGT
>Ga0134125_10004025_pt1 | contig 16851 bp, 11 predicted proteins | sample KB31751_FD_96464 | JGI IMG/M metagenome (GOLD analysis project Ga0134125, IMG submission 96464) | Terrestrial soil microbial communities with excess Nitrogen fertilizer from Kellogg Biological Station, Michigan, USA - KB3-175-1 | ecosystem: Environmental > Terrestrial > Soil > Unclassified ...
GATCGTGTGGGTCATCGTCCTCGTCACGGCCGAGGTGCAGGTCACCCGCTCGCGCGTGCAGGAGGAGATCGAGGCTGCTAATCAAGTGGCCACCCAGCTCATTGGGCGCCTGGTCGACATCTACTGGCGCGTCGGTGGCCCACAGATCGTGACCGCATTCCTGACACAACTCGGGCACGTGCGCTCCAACGACATCGTGCTGACCTACCGCGATGGCCGCGTGATCTACCAATCGCCGCCGGCCACTTACAAGGCGGGCCGCAGCGCGCCGCCCTGGTTCGCGCACCTTCTGGCCCCGAGCGCCCCGCGCTACATCTTCCCGCTTCCCGGCGGCCTGGAGCTCACGGTGCAGGCGGAGACATCACGCTCCGTTCTCGACGGGTGGGATGCGGTGACGCGGCTGCTCATCATCGCCGCCGCCATGCTCCTGATCGTCAACGGCCTGGCATTCTGGATCGTCGAGCGGGCCGTGGCGCCGGTGGTGATCGAGCAGCGGCTGGAAGAGGAGCGACGCCTGATCGCTCACGAGCTGCACGACGAGTTCGGCCAGTCGGTGACTGCGATTCGCAGCCTGGCGCAGGCCATCGTCGGCCAGTCCAGCCAGCCGCCACTGCAGGATGCGGCGCGCCTCATCTCGGAGGAGGCCGCCCGGCTCTACGATGCCATGCACGGCCTGATACCGCGTTTGGCGCCGGCGGCGCTCGAGACCCTGAGCCTGTCGGAAGCGCTGGAAGGTCTCGTGCGTGACCTTCAGCGACGGCACCCTTCCGTGGCGCTTACGCTGCGGCACGAGATGGCCTGCAATCCCGCTCCGGGCGTGTCACTAGCGGCCTATCGCGTCGTGCAAGAGGGTCTGAGCAATGCTTTGCGCCACGCGCATGCGTCCCACGTAGATGTTGAACTGCGCGCCGAGCGTCGCAATCTGACGGTGACGGTTACCGACGATGGCGTAGGATTATCGGACGACTGGTCGGGACCGGGACATTATGGATTGCGGGGGCTCGGCGAGCGCGTCGGCCACTTGGGGGGCAAGTTGACGCTGCGCAACCAGGAGCGTCGCGGCACGTTGCTGGCGGCGGAGATCCCGCTCACGGGCCTGCCGCGGGTGACCGCATGATCCGCGTCCTCCTGGTCGACGATCACGCCGTGGTGCGCACCGGCTTCAGGCTGCTGCTGCAGGCGAGGCCGGACATCGCCGTGGCGGGTGAGGCCGAGTCCGGCGAGGCCGCCTGCCAGCGCTACATCGAGCTTTCGCCCGATGCCGTCGTCATGGACATCGCGATGCCCGGCATGGGCGGGCTCGAAGCGCTGCGGCGCATCCGCGCGCACGACCCGCAGGCGCGGGTGCTGGCGCTGTCCGCCCATGATGATCCAATGCATGCGCGAAGGGCGCTGCGCGAGGGAGCGCTCGGATTCCTGTCGAAGCGCAGCGCCCCCGAGGCCCTGCTCGAAGCGGTTGCGGCCATTGCCGGCGGCCAGCGCTACATCGACCCGCGCGTCGCGCAGAGGCTGGCACTCGATGACATCGAGGGTACGGAGTCATCGCCGATCAAGCGGCTGTCGGAACGGGAATTCGACGTCTTCATACGCCTGGCGCGGGGCGCCACCGTGCAGCGCATCGCAGATGATCTGAGGCTCTCGGCCTCCACGGTCGGAACGCATCTTTACAACGTCAAGCAGAAGCTCGGCGTGTCCAACCAGTCCGAACTCACGCTGCTCGCCATCCGTCACGGCCTCATCGAGGCGTGAACTGGCCCTCGACGGCGCCGGGGCTTATCCGGCGGGCGGTCAAGCGCTCCAGGGAACGTCGGGCGGCGGCTTTCGCGATATGCTTGCACCAGAGAGGGGTCTCACGCCGCCCCTGGCGGCGGAACTTCTCGCAATCGCAGGTCCACTCGATGCGCTCGTCGTTCGTCTGCAGCACCCGTACGGTGCGGCTGGAGAAGAGATACGTGCCTAGGACTGTGGCGTCGCCGCCGCGAGTGATGCGCTTGGGAAGCCTGAAGGCCATGAGCTGGAGCATAGCCCGGCCCGGTTGTGGAACGCTTGTGGATTAGCTGTGCACGGCCTGTGACATGGTTATTCGAGAGCGAAAAGAAGACGAAGAAGGGGCTTCGAAAGGCGGCGACGGCCGCCTGCTGGACCTGGCGCTCGATGAAGTCCGCCGCATGGGGGATTTCACGACCAAGCCGCGCGTCCTCCTCATCTCGGCCATCGCCATCCTGGTCGGTACGGCGGGGGCGATCAGCGGGCTGGTGCTGCTCGACCTGATCCGGTTCTTCACGAACATCGCCTACTTCGGGCGCCCGACGCTGCAGAACCTGTCTCTGGGCGCCTCGCCGCTAGGCGTGGCCGCGGTCGCGGTACCCGTCGTCGGCGGCCTCCTCATCGGTCTCATGGCGCGCTACGGGACCGACAAGATCCGCGGTCATGGGATTCCCGAGGCCATCGAGGCCATCCTGCTCGGCCGCAGCCGACTCGATGTCAAGGTCGCCATCCTCAAGCCCTTGTCCTCCGCGATCTCGATCGGCACTGGCGGGCCGTTCGGCGCCGAGGGTCCGATCATCATGACGGGCGGTGCGATCGGCTCACTCATCGGGCAGGCGCTGCCGGTGACGGACGGCGAGCGCAAGACACTGCTGGTCGCGGGAGCAGCGGCGGGTATGACGACGGTGTTCGGTACCCCCATCGCCGCGATGATGATCGCGGTCGAGCTGCTCCTTTTCGAATGGACGCCGCGCAGCTTCATTCCGGTCGCAGCGGCGGCGATCACGGCTGCGATGGAGCGGCCGTGGCTCGGCCTGCATCAGCCGCTCTTTCCTTTCCACGGCAGCATGGATGCGTCGGTGGCCGGCCTTTTGTGTTGGGTCCTGATCGGGCTCGTGTCGGGACTGCTGTCAGGCCTCTTGACGCGGCTGGTGTACGCCTGCGAAGACCTTTTCCTGAAGTTCCCGATCCATTGGATGTGGTGGCCTGCGATCGGCGGCGTCGTCGTCGGCGTGGGCGGGCTGATCGACCCCAACGCCCTCGGCCTCGGCTATGACAACATCACGCGGCTGCTGCAGGGCGGCGTGGTGCCGGCGGCGGCGCTCCTGCTGCTCGTCGTCAAGGCGGTGATCTGGGCGATGGCGCTCGGGTCCGGCACCTCGGGCGGCGTGTTGGCGCCGCTGCTGATCATGGGCGGCGGCCTGGGCGCGGCGCTCGCGCCCTGGTTGCCGGCCGCGAGCGGCGGGTTCTGGCCGCTGCTCGCCATGGCGGCCATCCTGGGCGGCACCATGCGCTCGCCGCTCACGGCGACGTTCTTCGCGGTAGAGGTGACGGGCAACACACACGTGCTGCTGCCGCTTGCGACCGCGTGCATCACCTCGCATCTCGTCACCGTTTTGTTGCTCCGGCGCTCCATCCTGACGGAGAAGATTGCGAGGCGGGGGCATCACCTGCTGCGCGAGTATCGGGTCGATCCGTTCGCGCTCGCGACAGTGAAAGAGGTGATGACCAGTGAGGTGCAGGCGCTGCCTGCCAACATGACTCTGGAGCAGACGCTGGCTTTCCTGGCCGATCCCGCGACGCGCCACCCGAGCTTCCCGGTCATCAACGAGGAGCGTCGGGTGCTCGGCGTCATCGATCCGCCGCTGGTACAGTCCTGGCTGCGCGCCGGTAAGCCGCCCGAGTCGGTCATCGGCGCCCTCCTCGTGGGCATCACGGTGCCGCTGGCGCACCCGGATGAATACCTGGAGGGTGTGCTCACCCGCATGCTCAAGGCCAATGCAGCTCATGTACCGGTGGTAGCGCGCGGCGACGCCAGGCTGGTGGGCTACCTCAGCTGGCGGGATCTGCTGCGCGCCTGGGAGCAGGCTCAACAGCAGGAGGTGCGGCGCACGCTTTTCTACCACTTCGGGCGCACGCACGAGGTGGCGCAGCCCGAGACGGGCGCGGGGAAGAGCTGACGTCAGCCGATGTCGGCGAGGGCGGCGGGCACGTGCCGGCGCAGGAGCGCGTTCCGCGCTTGCCACTGTGCCGCGGCATCGAGCGTCTCCAGGAAGCGGACTTCGCCGCCGGCCAGCGTGGCGAGCGGCAGGCCATCGCGATAGAGCACTCTATTGCCGGCGAGCGCCGGCAGCCGTGAGCCCGGTGTCAGGATGCCGAGCAGGTTGAGCGGATCGGCCGCGGAGAGCGACACCCATTCTTCCTCGCGTGGCCGGCGGCGCACCTCCCGCAGCAGTCCCACCGCCTCCGGCGCGGCGAACTGCTCGCCGGAAAGACCCGCGACGAAGCGGCCGCCGCGGACCTCGCCGCGGGCCTCGAGGCGCCGATAGCAGAAGAGGAGATCGCGCCAGGGCGGCAGCCAGTCGGCCTCACGCGCGAGCAGACGCCAGAAGACCACGCCCCAGCGCCGCAGCAGTCCGCGAGCGACGAGCTCCAGGGTTTCCGCGTCCGTGCGGCCAGGCGCGGCGGTTTGCTCCCGGCGCACGAGCGCCCAGCGCCCCGCTGAATCCATGCCGAAGAGCGCCCGCCTGCGGTGGCGTGGCCCTGTGGAGCCTCTGCGGCGCTCCGCTGGGACCAACAAGGCCCGAAGGCCGCCGAAGCTGTCGGAGTTGACTGGGCCGAGCCCCACGAGCTCCGCCAACCCTTCCTCCGCCTGCGAGGGCAGCAGCCCCGTACCCTCCACGATCTCGTCGAAGAACGAAGCCCCGTGAGCGCTGAGGTGCTCCAACACCCTGCGGGCCTTCGCAGACGGCGCGCCCGCATCCACTGGACCTGCGAGCGTGGTCCAGGCCCGTAGATGACGCCTGCCGAGCAGGGCGATGGGGGTGCCGCGGACCGGTCCCGCGGCCGGGCCGGATTCGGTTCTGCGGCGCGCGAGCCGCGTCCAGACGAAACGGCCGGCGAGACATTGCTCATCGAGCCACGCCGGGTCGTACTCGTTGACTCGCGCCGGCAGGATCTCTGTTTCCCATGCTCCTGCCGGTGCCTCGAAGCCCTCGAGCTGTGCGAGGACGGCGGCGACAGCATCTGGCCCCTCCATCCGTGCCCGCGGCGTTGCACGCTGCCACTCGAGCAGGAAACGCAGGAGATCGCGAGGTTCCACCGGCTCGATCTCCGCCCGCAGGCGCTTCACGGTGTAGCGATGGATGCGCGCCAGCAGCCCGCGCTCGCACCATTCCCCCTCTGCCGGCGCCTCGGCGGTGAACCGGCCATGCATCGCCGATCCTTCCGTCTGCAGCGCAACGAGTGCCGATGCCATTCGAGCTGGCGCCACGCCGACCGGCGCCGCCAGCGCTGCTGCCGATATCGGGCCCAGGCCCTGCAGACGCCCCCGCGCAACTTCGACGAGAGCATCGTCCGCGCTCCAGGGTTCGGCGTACCCGACGGGCGCGGCGATCGGTGGCTCCGGCCGCGCATCGGGGAGCAACGCCTGCAGCAAGGGCAGGCGCTCCGCTGCGATCCAGAGCGTCGCATTTCCCACGGCCAGGCGGCCAGCCCTGCGGGCCGCGGCCAGGGTGGTGGCCCATTCGAGCCAATCCGGCCGCCTGGCGACTTCGGACTCGGTCATGAAGGTGAGCCAACACAGCGCGTCGTGCAGCTCGTCGGCGTCGGCAGCGTCCGGCCAGGCCTCCTCACGCACTCTGTCGATGGCCGATGGATCGAGTGCGCCGAGATCACCCGCCGCCTGCGGGTCCAGCCAGCGGCGACTCAACACCGCCTGCGTGCGCCGCTCCTCGAGCGGGGCGTCATCGAGGAACGCGTAAGGCCGCGCCGACAAGACTTCCAGGGCGAGAGGCGAAGGCTCGGTGAGATCGCGGGCGACCACGCGGATGTTGCCGCTCTCCAGGCCGCGCAGCAGCGCCTCGAGGCCCGCGGTGTCCATCGCCTCCTCGAGGCAGTCGCGGATCGCCTGCCGGACCAGAGGGTGATCGGGGATCTCGAGCTCGCCGGTCAGGTTCTCGGCGCATGCCACCTGGTCGGGGAAGACCGATGCCAGCAGGTCCTCCGCCGCCATGCGCGCGAGCGGCGCCGGGACCTTGCGGCCGCCCCGAAACCGCGGCAGGGCGAGCGCGATCGCCGCGCTCCAGCGCCAGCGTGCCGGGAACATCGGCGCCGCGCACAGCGCCTGCACGAGAAGCGGGCGCACCGTGTTGGAATGGAGGTAGCGCGCCACCTCCTCGAGCTCGAAGCTGTGCGCGGTCGTGAGCGACAGCACGATCGCATCCTCGGTCGCCGCCGCCTGCAGCTCGAAGTTGAACGAGCGACAGAAGCGCTTGCGCAGCGCGAGGCCCCAGCCCCGGTTCACGCGGCTGCCGAACGGAGAGTGGATGACGAGTTGCATGCCGCCCGCCTCGTCGAAGAAGCGCTCGATGACCACCGTCTCGCGCGTGGGCAGGGCGCCGAGCGCCGCGTGCGCCGCCGCAAGATAGTTCGCCGCTTGAACCGCGGCGGGTCCGGCGATGCCGACTTCGTTCTCGAGCCAGCTCGCCGCCGCCTCTAGGCCGCCGTCGAGCCGTATCGCAACCTCGTGGCGCAGCCGGGAGACACCTTGAGACAACTCGTCCGTGCGGCCCGGCGCTTCGCCCAGCCAGAAGGGAATCGAGGGCGGCTGGCCGTGCGCATCCTCCACGCGCACCGTGCCCTGCTCCACGCGCAGGATGCGGTATGAGCTGTTGCCCAGCTGGAACACATCGCCCTGAAGACTCTCGATGGCGAAGTCTTCGTTGATCGTGCCGACGGGCTGCGATTGCGGCTCGAGCAGCACTGTGTAGTCGGCCGTATCCGGTATCGTGCCGCCGGAGGTCAACGCGGTGAGGCGCGCACCGCGGCGTCCGCGCACCTTGCGGTTGACTGCATCGTGGTAGATGAGGGCGCCCCGGCGGCCGCGCCGCGTGGTGAAGCCATCGGCGAGCATGCGCACGATATCGTCGAGCTCCGCGCGCTGCAGGTCGCGGTAGGGATAGGCGCCTTTTAGCAGGGCGAAGAGCTCGTCCACGTCCCACTCGCGCGCGGCGACTTCCGCCACGACCTGTTGCGCCAGGACGTCGAGCGGCTTCGGCGGAATGTGCAGCCGATCGAGCTCCTCGCGGCGGACGCAGTCGAGCAGTGCCGCGCACTCGATGAGGTCGTCGCGCGACAGCGGGAAGAGCCTGCCTTTGGGCGTCCCGCCCAGACTGTGTCCGGAGCGTCCCACGCGCTGCAGCAGGGCCGCGATGGATCGCGGCGAGCCGAGCTGACAGACGAGGTCCACCTCACCGATGTCGATACCGAGCTCGAGGGATGCGGTGGCGACCAGAGCCTTGAGCTCACCGCGCTTCAGCCGCGACTCCGCCGACAACCGCAGCTCTTTCGCCATGCTGCCGTGGTGCGCCGCCACCTGGGGCTCGCCCATGCGCTCCGACAAGTGACGCGCGACCCGTTCTGCGTGCCGGCGCGTGTTGACGAAGATGAGCGTCGTGCGGTGCTCGCCCGCGAGCTGCGCGAGGCGGTCGTATACCTGCGTCCAGACATCGCCCGACATGACCGCTTCGAGTGGCGCCGCCGGCACCTCGATCTGCAGGTCGCGCCGCCGGACATGGCCGGTGTCGATGATCGCGCAGTCCGCCGCCCCATCCCGCAGCAGTTGCCGCGCGCCGACCAGGAATCGCGCCACGTCCTCGATCGGGCGTTGGGTCGCGGAGAGTCCGATGCGCGTCAGGCGGCGCCGGGTGAGCGCCTCCAGCCGCTCGAGAGACAGCGCGAGGTGCAGGCCGCGCTTGCTGCCCACCATGGCGTGAATCTCATCGACGATGACACTGCGCACGCTCGCGAGCATGGCGCGGCCGGATTCCGAGCCGAGGAGGATGTAGAGAGACTCCGGGGTGGTAACCACGATGTGCGGCGGGCGCCGCCGCATGCTCTGCCGCTCGTGCTGGGGCGTGTCACCGGTTCGCACGAAGGTGCGGATCTCGACATCAGGCAGCTCCATTGCGCGCAGCTCGTCCCGGATGCCGGCGAGCGGCGCCTCGAGGTTGCGACGGATGTCATTGGAAAGCGCCTTGAGAGGCGACACATAGAGGATGTAGGTCTCGTCCTGCAGCCCGCCGCGCTGCAGGGCCTCGCGCACCAGCAGGTCGATGGCGGCGAGGAAGGCGGCCAGCGTTTTTCCCGAGCCCGTCGGCGCCGCGATCAGCGTGTGCCGTCCCGCCTGGATTGCGGGCCAGGCCTGCGCTTGCGCCGGCGTCGGCGCCTCAAAGGCGCGCTCGAGCCAGCGGCTGACGGCGGGATGAAAGTCTCCAGGCATGGGCAGAGGCAGGGGTGAGGCTCAAGTGCGGTTCGACCGCGATCAGAGTAGAGTATCTCGATTCCCCAATGCGCGGAGAGCCGCTGGATGTGGAACAAGGCGACGGACCCGGAGGAATCTTTTCGAGAGAAGGCCATCTGGTGGTCGGCCGGGATCGTCCTAGCCGGTGCCATTGCCATCGGGGTCTATTACCGCTACTACTCCCCGATGCCGACGCCCGCCGAGCACCCGCCGGCGGCCCCGCAGGCGGCGGCCCCGCCGGCGCCCGCCATCCAGCATCCGGTCCCGCCCTCTGCTGAGCAGCAGCAGACGCCCCTGCCGCCTCTCGATCAGAGCGACCCGGTCGTACACGATTCGCTGGCCGGGCTACTCGGCAATCCCGCGGTGGCGAAGTTCCTGGTGCCCCACAACGTCATCCGTGATGTCGTGGTCACGGTGGACAACCTGCCGCGCAAGAAGGTCGCGGCGGAGCTCCGGCCGCTGCAGCCGACGCCAGGCGACACGGCCGTGGACACCCAAGGTGCCTCGACCAGTCTCAGCCCCCAGAACTACGCACGCTATGCGGCGCTGATGGAGGTCGTGAAATCGACCGATCCGAAAGCGCTGGCAGCCGTCTATTTCCGGCTCTACCCGCTCTTTCAACAGGCGTATGAAAACCTCGGTTATCCCGGGAAGTACTTCAACGACCGGATGGTGCAGGCCATCGACAGCGTGCTCGCCACCCCTGACGTCCAGGGCCCGATCGAGCTCGTCCGCCCCAAGGTGTTCTATCAGTTCGCGGATCCCAAGCTGGAAGCGCTGCCAGCCGGCGAGAAGGTACTGATCCGCATGGGCCCGCAGAACGCCAGCATCATCAAGGCCAAGCTGCAGCAGTTCCGCGCCGCCATCACCGCTCAGCCCCCGCAGATGAGCCAGCCGTCCCAGGCCGCTCCCGCGCCCCAGGACAACTCCTCCGGGACACAGGCGAGCCCGCTGCCGCAGGGGACGCAGGCCACGCCTACCAACCCGCCGCCGAACCAACCGCCGCGCTCGCCGCTGCTTTGACTGGCGCACAAAATCGCATGGAGCGATTTTGAACGCCTGGTGTGGCCAGGCGGGCCTGCACGGGCCGAGGCGCACGGATTGCGCCGAGTAAAGTCGGCATCCTGCCGCTTTGCGCGAGCGCGGTGCTCTGACTCGTTCGGCCTCGCGGCCCAGGGAGCGGCCCTGGGCCGCTTTTTGATTTGCTTTCGCACGGCCGTGACATCCGGCCGCACGGGTACCGCTGATTGCCGGGTTGTTGCGATCGCGCTCACTGCGGTGCTCGTGGCGTTCTCGGGCTGTGCGCGCGGTCCGCACCATCCGGACTGGATCATTCACTCCTCGATCGCGATCGTCGGCCCGCCGCCCGCCGCGGGCTACCGGCTGGTCTTCCCCTACATCGTGGGGGACTTCTACGGCCCGCCCGATACCGGTGATTTCGTGGCGCCCGTGAGCCGCACCGCCAACGGATTCACCCTCGATCTCAACCGCACGCAGGCGGCGCTCGAGAGCGAGCTCGCACCCACCGATTTCAGCCTTCGGCGTCTCACGATCGAGCCCGCCGACGCCCGTCTCGCCCGCCTGACTCCCGACGCTCTGCAGCGCCGCGGCATCGACCCGGTAGGCAGGGTGGAGTGGTCGGACGCGCAGTCGCGCCGGCCGCTGATGTTGCTCTACTTCGACCGGCCGGCGCGGGTCCAGGGCTCCTATGTCCGTGGGGGTGAGACGACACGCTACGACATCCGCGTGATCAAGCCGGGTTATGTCTGGATTGCCGGAGTCCCTGCGGGTGCGCACGATACGACCTACACGACGGTGCCGGCACCAAAACACCTGGTTTTGACCATCACCACACGGCCGGAATGAAGTGATTCAGCGGTCGAAGACGGGGCGTCCGCCCAACGCGGGCGCGCTCGCCCGCTCATTCTCGATGTACGTCTCGAAGCTGGGGCCACGCGCACTGCGCTCGAGCCGTCGCGCATGCGTGTCGAGTCGCCGGAGAGCATGGAGCTTCTCCGCGCGCCCCAGACGCGCCTGACCCACCGCCTGTTTGAGCACGCGCAGAGTCTCGTCGTAGACCTCGAGAGGCACGGGGAACGGATGCCCGTCCTTGCCGCCGTGAGCCAGTGAGAAACGTGCCGGGTCCGTGAAGCGCGAGGGCGTGCCGTGGATGACTTCCGCGACCAGGGCGAGGGCGGCTACGGTGCGCGCACCGACGCCGGGAGTCAGCAAGAGGTCCGCGAAATCCCGGGGTCCGCGGTCCGCCGCCGCGGCGAGTGCGCCGTGGAGCCGGCGCAGCACCACGTCCGATGCGAGGACCTCGTGCCGTGCCGGCATCTGCAGGTGCGGCAGCGGTGTTGGCGCCGTTCCCGCGCATCCCACGTTGACGTCCGCCTCATCCTCCGGAAACAGGCAGAGCGTGCGTCCGCTCGCCGGCTGGAGGCGGCGCAGCACCGCGAGCACCCGGTCCGGTCCGGCGCGCGCCAGGTCCAGTCCCGCGGCGCGGCTCGCGCGGGCGCGGGCATCGGCGAGGTTGAGAATGCGCCCCTGGTTGCTGCCTTCGATGGCGGTGTGCGGTGAATCGAGAAAGCTGACGAGTCCCTCCGAGAGCCAGTGATAGCGTCGCGCCTCCCTGCGGGCCGCGCTCATGCCCTGCTGCACCACACACCAATGCCCGGCGCCGGTGACGACGAATCCGTGCAGGTAGAGGTCATACCCGTCCTGCACGGCGGCGCTGTCGATCTTGGCGATCAATCGGCTGGTCTCGGCCAGGGCCGCCGCGTCGATCCCGGTGCGCTCTCCTACACGTATCAGCTCATCGGGCGTGCGGCGCGAGGCGCGGCCCCGCCCGCCACAGACATAGATGCCGAGCTCCCGTTCGACGGGCGCGAGCCCGCGCTTCAAGGCGCCGAGCACACTGGTCGTGATGCCCGAAGAGTGCCAGTCCATGCCCATCACCGAGCCGAATGATTGGAACCAGAAGGGGTGTGACAGGCGGCGCAGCAGCTCGTCGGCGCCGTAATGGTGGACGATCGCCTCCGCAATGACGCGGCCGAGCGCTGCCATGCGTGTGGTGAGCCAAGCGGGAACACGGCCGCCGTGTAGTGGGAGATCCGCGTATCCGCTGCGCGTCGTCACGGACCGTATCCTACCAACTCCACGTAGCCGCGCCCGGCGATCGGCCGCCCCGCGCGGCTACCTGATATATCCACCGCCCCTTCCCAGTACTTCGGCGACGTGACGAGCTCCTGGTCCGCGAGCACCGGATGAACATCGACGTCGAGGCCAAGCGCCGGCATCACCAGCCGCCAGCGTGACGGGTAGCGGGTGCCGCGCGAGTTGGTCCAATACTCCAGCACCTCGATGTGGACATCCGTCCGCGAGAGCGGGCGGGCGCGGCCTTGCGGGTCGACCCAAGTGCCCGCGCTGTAGGGATCTTCGGCGCCGCCGCGGTCGCGCAGCGAATAGAACATGAGACATGAGCCGTCGCCGAGCTGCAGCCCGAACCAATCCCAGCCGATCTCCTGCGGCCCGAGACTGCCGCTGCCCCATTCCCGGTCGAGCCAGGCGAGGCCGTGCACCTGCAGCGGCCGCCCATCGCGCACGATCGTGCCCTGAACGGCAACGCGTGGGATGGAGTAGTAGTAGGTTGCGTTCCCGGGCTCGCCCGATTTGCGACTCAGGCCATGCTGACCGTTGAGGACGGGCGGCATCAATGGCCGCGCCGTGAGCGACAGAGCATAGCCTCGCCCGCCAGCCTGCACGCGCCAGGTCCCTTCGTCCGCTGTGGAGTGCATCGGGGCGGGCGGCCGCGCCGCGACCTCGGCCGGCGCCGCAATCTGGGCGATCTGCCAGTCATGCACCCAGACGCGGAAAGGGTCTGCCTGCGCGCCCGCGAGTTGGAGCGCACCGCGCGACAGCTTCGTGGCGAACCGAAATCTCTGTCGCGCGACATCGGTGACGGCAAAGTGTCCAAGGTAGATCTGACGGGTGCGCCAAGAGCTTTCAGCGCCGGAGCGGGCGCCGATTTCTTCTGACTTCGTGTCCGGCGCGAGCGCGAAGCGAAAGATCGTGAGCTCGAAGCCAAAGCGCTCTCCCTGGGCGGAATTCAGGTTGCCGGTGAGATACCACCACTCCTGTCGGAAATCCGGATGTGGTCCCTGGTCGCCCGGAAACTTCAGAGGTACGGGTGCAAGGGCCTGCGCGTAGGCGGAAGAGTCGCCGCTCGCCGGGTAGGGCATGCCGGCCGACGTGTACGAAGCCGACGCCGACAGAGCCAACAGAGCCGCAACGACCGCTTGCGACCGCACTCTCATTCGTCCCTCATCTGCGCCGCGATCGGAGCCCTGGACGTGCGCCATGCAGGGTAGAGCGCTGCGCCCAACGCTGCGAGCAGCGCCAGGGCGAGCGCATTCAGGAATTGCGCGGCGTGCAGATGCATCTCGATGTGCCAGCCGAAGGCACGCCTGTCGATGACTTTGGTGAGCACCACTGCGATGATCAGTCCCGTGGGAATCGCCGCCAGGAGCGCTGCGCCCCCCATGAAGACGGTCTGCGCCGCCACCATCGCCGCCGTGCCACGGGGTGTCAGCCCGAGCGCGCGCAGCACCGAGAGCTCGCGGGTCCTGTCGAGCTCCCAGGCGAGGAGCGCGCTCACCAGACCGATGGCAGCGATCGCAGCCGCCAGCCAATAGAGCACTCGCGTAATGATGAAGGTCCGGTCGAAGATGTCGAGCGACATGGCACGGATGTCGGCGTTGGACCGTATGAGCAGGGCCTGGTGTCCGTTCGCCGCCGCCTGAAGGAGCGGGATCTCTCTGGCCGTATCGATTCCCGGCTCGAGATACAAGCCAACAGCGGTCACGGCGTCGTCGCGCCACAGGCGGCGGTAGACTTCCAGGCTCATCATCGCGCTGCCGAGACCGCTGCCATACTCGTGGTAGATGCCTGCGATCGGGAACTCGCGCGGTCCCGACGCGGTGATCAGCGACAGGCGCCCGCCCGGGCGCAGATTTAACCGCCATGCGAGCGAGTCGGATAACAGCAGCGCCCCGTGATCGTAAGCGCTCCACACGGCGCGCGGATCGCCCGCAGTGAGGTCGATGCCTGCGTAGCTGCCCGGTGCGAGGCGCAGCGCATCGAGAGCAATCGCGCCGTGCGAAGAGCGCACGATCACCGAGCGACTGGCGCTGTGGTCGGCGACTCCAGGAGTTGCGATCAGAGCGTTCAGGACGGCGGGCTCGAGCCGCCGCTCCGGGCTTGCGACCCCGGGACCCGGCGCCGCGACGTAGATGTCCGCGCGCATGGTCTGCTCCAGCCACTGGCGCAGCGATACCCGGAAGCTCTCCACCATGATCGACACTCCGATCATGGCTGCGACCGCCATGCCGAGCGCCGCCACGGCGACTCCCGTGCGGCTGAGGGAAGCTGCGACATCCTCGAGGGCGAGGCGTCCCACGGAGCTGAAGCCGGCGAGTCCCCGCGAAGCGAGTCTCGCCAGCGCGCGCAGCACCGAAGGCGTCAGTGCCGCGACGCTCGCGAGAAGCAGAAAGAGCGCCCCGAAACCGGCGAGAACACTGCGGCGGGAGCCCGCGATGAGTGCGCACGCAGTCAGCGCGAGCACGAGGCTGAGCCAGGAGAGCCGTCTGGCAACGAGGGCCGCACGGCCCTCGAGCACGGAGCGCCTGAGTCCGAGCTGCGGGGCACTGCCCGCGACCTCGAGCGCCGGCAAGAGGCTTGCGATGAGCGCGGTGCCGAGGCCGGCGCCCAGCGCCTCGGCGACGGTTGCGGCAGGCAGTGTGACCTGCTGGACCGCTACGACGTAGTAAAGATCATTCACCGTTTGCGATACCAGGCGGACGAGCCCGTGGCCCACGGCGAGCCCCAGCAGTATGCCGAGTCCGGCGCCCGCCGCTCCGAGCGCGGCCGCTTCGCAGAGGACGATGGTGAGGATCTCCCGACGGGTCGCCCCCAGCGCGCGCAGGATCGCGATGATGCGTCTGCGCTGGACCACGGTGAAGCTGACAGCGCCGTAGATGAGAAGCGCGCTGACGAGCAGGGCCAGCAGGCTCATCGCCGTCAGATTCGTGGAGAAGGCGCTCGTCATGTCGAGCGTCTCCTGCACCTGTCCGGCAGCCTGCTCGAGCTGCGCTCCCGGCGGCAGCTCGCGCCGCAGCTCTGCCAGGGCCGCCCCGCCAGCGGGCGCGCGCGGCATCCTGACATCGATGCGCGTGAGGCGGCCCGCCATGCCCAGCCATTCCTGGGCCTGGGCAATATCGGTGATCATCAGCGTGGCATCGCCGGGACGGGGATTGCGTATGAGACTGATCAGAGTCGCAGGCTGCGGTGTGCCGCCGACGTCCACGGTGAAACGCTCGCCGGTACGAACTCCCAACTGGCGGGCTGTGCGGGGGTCCATGACGACGGCGCCCGGCTCGAGGAACCAACTCCGTAGCGCGGAGCCTGCATCACCGCCTGTCAATGACGGCAGAGACCCCAGGCCGCGCCCCGTGTTCGGGCGCTCGCCGTCTTGCGACTCGCCGAGCGCAGCGCTGGCGAAGGGGTCCACCCCGACGAGCTGCATCACCTGGCCGCGCACGGTGACATAGCCCGTCACCACGGGCGCAAAGACCGGCTGAGGGTTGCCAGTGGGCGGCGCGCCAGCCACCAACCGGACATAGAGCGCCTCATCGAGTCCTTGCGGCCCGCCGGTGATGACCTGCGTCGCAGGGCCGTTCACCGCCCGCATCGACAGCTCGAACGCGCGGCGGGAGCTCGCGGTGGCGATGCTCACCGCGACGATCGTGGCGACACCCGCCGCGAGCGCCACGAGAGCGAGTGCGAGTTGTGCCGGATGCCGCAGGAAATGGCGCCGACTGGCGGCCCACAGTGTGGGCGGGGGAGCGAGCATCAGCTGACACCGGTCCGGCGCGCGGAAGCACGCTCCGCATCGGCCGACACCAATTTGCCTTCGCGCAGCTCCAGTACGCGGTCTGCACTGCGCGCCAGCAAGGCATCGTGAGTGGCGACGACCACTGTCGTCTGGCGTGACCTGGTGAGGGACAGGAGCACGCGCATGACCTGCGCCGCGGTCTCCTCATCGAGGTTGCCCGTCGGCTCGTCGGCCAGCAGAACGGCAGGCTCATGGACCAACGCGCGCGCGATCGCGACCCGCTGCTGCTCGCCGCCCGACAGCCGGTCGACGGCGCTGCGCAGCCGATCGCCGAGTCCGACCTCGGCGAGCAGGGCGGCGCTGCGCTCGCGGGCCGCGACGCCGCGGATCCCGTTAAGCTCCAGGGCGAGGCGGACGTTCTCCTCCACATCGAGCGTCGGTATGAGGTTGAAGAACTGGTAGACGAACCCGAGGTGTGCGCGCCGGAAGAGCGTGCGCTCCGGCTCCCCCATCGAAGTTATGATCCGATCCCCGACCGCCACCTCGCCGCTGTCCGCGCGGTCGATGCCGCTCACGAGGTTGAGCAGGGTCGACTTGCCGGAGCCGCTGCGGCCCACTATGGCGACCACCTCACCCGACTGGATGCGCGCGTTGGCCCCGTCGAGCACCCGGTGCACGCCCGTACCCTCGCTGAAGCTGCGGCAGAGTTGGCGGATGACGATCAGGTGAAGCTTCCGAAAGAGCCGCGAGTGGCCAGCCGCCAATATACAATCGACCGATGAAGCACGTCGTCGCACGAACCATGATCCGACCCGCCGCGGCCTGCGCTGCCGCGGCCCTGCTCGGCCTCAGCAGCCTCGCCCTCGCCCAGGGGGCCGCCGCGCCTGCCGCAGCGCAGAAGAAAGCCGAGAGTCCCGCGCAGATCAAGTCCGAAGGCAGCTACAGCCTGGGTCTCAATGTGGGTCAGGGCCTGCGCCAGATGTCGATCGACGCCAACGCCATCTCGACGCAGCGGCTGATGCAGGGCCTGCGCGATGCGCTGGCCGGGAAGGCAAAGTTCGGCCCCGCCAACCAGCAGAGCATCCGCGCGATGATCGTCGCGGCGCGTGCGCAGGTCGGCGACAAGAACCACGCCGCGGCGCGCGCCTTCCTTGCCCGTAACGGCAAGAAGAAGGGCATCGTCACCACTGCGAGCGGCCTGCAATACGAAGTGCTGAAAGCGGGGCAGGGCACCGTGCCCAAGGCGGACGATACCGTGACCGTGAACTACCGTGGCACCCTGCTCAATGGCACGGAATTCGACAGCTCGTATAAGCGCGGGCAGCCGGCCAGCTTTCCGGTGGACCGCGTCATTCCGGGCTGGCAGGAGGCCCTGAAGCTGATGAAGCCCGGTGCGAAGTGGCGTCTCTACGTCCCGCCGAAGCTCGCCTATGACCTCAATTCGCCGCCGCCGATTCCCCCGGGATCACTGCTGATTTTCGATGTCGACCTGATCGGCATCCAAGCGCAGAAGCCGGCGCCGCAGCCGCCCCCGGGCGCTCCGCACCCGTAATCAGAGCGCACCCGCCTCTCTTTCCAGGCACATGGATGTGCCCCGCCGCCGCAGGTGGCGGAGGCCGCGAGCAAAAACCGCGCTTTTGCTTGCGGCCGCGCTGGGCCGGGCAGGAGC
>Ga0134125_10004026_pt1 | contig 16847 bp, 21 predicted proteins | sample KB31751_FD_96464 | JGI IMG/M metagenome (GOLD analysis project Ga0134125, IMG submission 96464) | Terrestrial soil microbial communities with excess Nitrogen fertilizer from Kellogg Biological Station, Michigan, USA - KB3-175-1 | ecosystem: Environmental > Terrestrial > Soil > Unclassified ...
GCCAAAAGGCCGTGGATGTTTTGAAGCTGAAACCTCAGGCAACGGACTGGCAGTCCTACGATTTATACGGGAACATGTCGCAGCAATTCGTGAGCTCGACACGCTGCAAGTCGGGCCCTTGAAGGCCAAGAACCTGCATTTGATGATTTGGCCCAACCCGACGGCCTGATTGGCGGCGACATCCTTAGCCATTATGACGTCGAGCTGAATTTCGTCGCGCGCAAGCTCAATCTCTTTTCTCCCGACCATTGCGAGGGCAAGGTCATCTATTGGCCTGCTACCGCGGGAGCGATAGTGCCCTTCTCCATGAGAAGGCCTAGCGCGGGCGACACGGATATCCACGTTCCGATCACAGTCGATGGCAAGGATCTTCAGGCGATCATCGATACGGGGGCGCCAGTGACCGCAATGGGCGCCGCCGTCGCCGAGAAGGTGTTTGGCATCACCGCCGCTTCACCTGGCGTAGAACGATCGAGCGGCGACCAAGAATTCGGCTACGTTTTCCACGGCCTCTCGTTTGGCGGCATCAATGTCGGCAATCCCCGCGTCACGATTATTCCCGATTTGATGGGAGCAACAAATCATAATGCCATGGTCGTCGGAGGCGGCATAACCGCGAGAGAGGCAGAATCCCGACTCATCATTGGCATGGACGTGCTGACGAAGCTTCACCTCTACATCGCTTATGGCGAAAAGAAGCTTTACATCACGCCGCCCGACCAACCGGTGGCGGCCGAGGCGGAACATTGAACGGCATCACAGCGGGATTTCGGCCCTTCCGCTTTTTCGCTTTTCGATCAATTCCAGAATTTGCGCGCTCACCTCCGCATGGGCATAAGGTTTCCCGAACGGGATGAAACCTTCGTTCTTGCACAGTTCCTGAAGTGCCTTGACCTGCGCTATTTCTCCGCTCGCGAGCATGACCGGAATACCGGGCCGGTTCCTCGCCACCCAACGCGCCAGTTCGATGCCGTCGCGCTCGCCGAGCAGGCGCAAATCGGTGAATACGAGATCCACGCCGGGATGCTCCAGCGCAGCGATTGCGTCGCGCACGCTCGCGGCCTCCAGCACATGGAAGTTGCACTCTTCCAAATGATGGACCAAGGCCAAGCGTATCCAAGGCTCATCTTCGACCACCAGAATCGTGTACCGACCATTGGACACGCCGCCCACTCCCGCCCCCTGTGGAAGGCAAATGCGGCAGATATCGTTCGGTTCCGTACCGTGCGAAAAATTTTCCCTTTAGGATCAACGATTAAAGGCTCCGGCCTTCGATCCCGGTTCCATCACCAAAAACGGCGGCCAACAGCCAAATCGGTCGGCGCTTTTACCTCAAGCGGGCCACGCCTACGTCTAGGGCGCCCAAAAGCTCATCAAATAGCCTCGAAACCTGAGAAACAAATCCATGCCTGCGCGGTTTTAAAATCGAGTGTTTTAAGCGACGCGCAACATTGGAACGCAAAGAAGAAAAAACGCGGAAGAAATATTTGGAACGGGCGGCCCAGATGCTCAAGCTGGCCAAGGAAGCCCGCACCGAAGACGCGCGTTCTTCCTATCTCAATCTCGCGGCTTCCTGGGACGCGCTGGCGCGCCAAGGCAACGGGCAAAACGGTTAGCCGAAATTGCCTTTGCTCGATAGATGCGGACGCCCCTGAAACCGCGGCATCGTGAACAACCGTCCATGTTCCCCCTCCTGCTTCGTGTTAAAACGCGGGGCGCGCGCATCAAGAGGGGATACCGATGAAACCATTCGCCATTGCGTTGGGCCTATTTGTCTTGGCCGTTCCAGCAACTGCGGCCACCCTTACCCCGGCCAGTGCCGCCCGGCATGTGGGTGAAACCGCCATCGTGGAAGGCGTGGTCGCCGATGTGCATGCGGCCTCCAACGGAATGTTTCTGCTTGATCTGGGCGGGCAATATCCAAACAACAAATTCATGGCGGTGATTTTTCCCCGCAACATTGCCGCTTTTGGCAATGTCGGTGGCTATGTCGGCAACAGGGTGCAAATCTCAGGCCCGATTCAGTTCTATCACGGCAAGCCTTCGATCATGCTGATCAATGAAGGGCAGATCCAGGTGATCACAGCCGCCCGCAATCAGAAACTGGCGACCTGAACAGTTCAACGCCAGATATCGGCCCTCAGGCCGCATGATCCGGCCGTTGGCAACCGTTTTTCCGGGTCGGCCCATCGACCATCTTAGATGTCGTAATGGCGTGTGGAAAAATCTGCGGGAGGGCGATGACAGACCGTGGGCGCCGGTGTGCGGAAACACTGGCCGGTGAGCCAGGCATAGGCATGAATGTCCGCCAAACGGATCAGCGCCAATCCGGCCAGCATCAGGGCCAGTCCTACCAATGCCATGACGCGGACAGGGGACATGGCGCCTCCTTGCATGGCCAAGCCTATCACTAATCCGGCAACCTCGGATGGGCTTCGCTTCTGACCGAAAGCGCGGTGCCCATGGACGCCAGCACCACCGTGCAGATCGCGCCCCATTGCAGCAGGGAAAGCTGCTCACCCAAGAGCAGCAATCCCATCAGCGCGCCGACCGCCGGCTCCAGGCTCATCAAGGTGCCGAAGGCCTGCGTGGGAAGCCGCCTGAGCGCGATCATCTCCAATGAGTAGGGCAGCGCGCTGGACAAGGTCGCTACCGCAAGACCCCAGGCGAGATTGTGCGGCAAAAACAGCGCCCAACCCGCATGGGCGAAACCGATAGGCGTGATCACCAGGGCGGCGATGACACTGCCCAGCACCGTGGCATATTGGCCGTGTATTGCGCCTGCCTTCTGGCCGAAGACGATGTAAAGCGCCCAGCATAAACCCGCACCCAAGGCCAGCGCCGTGCCGGTCCAGGAAAGGCCGCTGGCATGGCGGATGGGAAGCAGAACCACCAGTCCCGCGATCGCCAGCGCCACCCAGAGAAAATCGGACGGCTTGCGCGACGAAATCAGTGCCACCGACAAAGGTCCGGAGAATTCCAGCGCCACCGCGATACCCAGCGGCACGGTGCGCAACGCCATGTAGAAGAGAAAATTCATGGTGCCCAAAGATGCGCCATAGACCAGGAGCGCGCGCCAATTGTCGCGGGTGAGACGCGCGCGCCATGGCCTGCCCAATGGAATGAGGATCAGCGCGGAAAGACCCACGCGCAGCGCCACCGTGCCCTGTGCCCCTACGGCGGGAAACAATTGCTTGGCCAGCGAGGCGCCGGTCTGGAAGCAGAACATCGCCACCAGCAGCGCGCCCACGGCGAGCCAGACGCCGCCTTTGCCATGCGTGGATGCCATGACGATCCCCTTGGCCGCTTTATGCGGACCTTAAGGGAAGGGCGCAACCCGGGTTTGACGACGCGCGCGCAAACCCCCAACATGGCGGAAAAATAAGCACCCTTACGGATTCCGGGGGCGGGTCCAGGGCGGGGTTCAGGGCAAGGATTTTCTATGAAGCGTTCTTTCGTGATGTTCGTGGTCGCCGCCATGATTCTGGGCTTCGTGGTGGGCATGATCGTCCACGGCACGCTTTCGCCCGAAGGCACCAAAAGCGCCGCCGCTGCCTTTGACCAGATCACCAATATCTTCCTGCGGCTGATCAAGATGATCATCGCGCCCCTGGTGCTCACCACCCTGACCGCCGGCATCGGTCATATCGAAAGCGCGACCACGGTCGGCCGCATCGGCACCAAGGCGATGATCTGGTTCCTCACCGCCTCTTTCGTGGCGCTGGTGATCGGCCTGGTCATGGTCAATCTGCTGGCCCCCGGCCTGGGCGCCGGCGTCGCTCATACCGCGGGCACCGCCGCGCAAGCGGGGGTAGGCCCGGCGGAAGGGTTCTCGGGCTTTCTGGAACATCTGATCCCCGCCTCGATCTTCGATGCCATGGCGCGCAACGAGATCCTGCAGGTGGTGGTGTTCTCGATCTTCGCCGGCATCGCCATCTCGTCGGTGGGTTCGAAGGCGGCACAGCTCCTGCACGTCATCGAGCAGGGCGCCACCGTGATCCTCAAGGTCACGACCTATGTGATGATGTTCGCGCCGGTGGCCATCTTCTCAGCGATTGCGGGCGCGGTCACGACCCAGGGCATCGGCATCATCGTCACCTATGCCAAGCTGGTGGGCGATTTCTATCTTTCCCTCCTGATCCTGAATGCCGGCATGGTGGCGGTGGCCGCCTGGGTGATGCGGGGCCAGATCGGCCCGCTGCTCAAATCCATCCGCTCGCCGGCGCTGATCGCATTTTCAACCTCGACCTCGGAAGCGGCCTTTCCCCTGCTTCTCGAATCTCTTGAGGCGATGGGCTTTTCCCCCAAGATCGTGAGCTTCGTCCTGCCGCTTGGTTACTCCTTCAACCTGGTGGGCTCGACCATGTATTGCACCTTCGCCGCCATGTTCATCGCCCAGGCCTACGGCATCACCGTGCCGCTGAGCCAGCAGATCCTGATGCTCTTGATGCTGATGGTGACCTCGAAGGGCATCGCGGGCGTGCCGCGCGCCTCGCTGGTGGTGGTCGCGGCCACCCTTCCTTACTTCAACCTGCCCGAACAGGGGCTGTTCCTGGTGCTGGCGGTGGATCATCTGATGGACATGGGGCGCAGCGCCACCAATGTGATCGGCAATGGGCTGGCCTCGGCGGTGGTCGCCAAATGGGAAAATGCGCGGCCGATTCCCGTGGGCGCGCGACCCGAAGCCATCATCTAAGTGGCCAAGAGCGACAAGGAGCTTGGCCTAGACCGCCCCATCGCAAGGCGCGATTTCCTGCAGGGCGCAGCCATCACCACACTGGCGGCCGGACTTGCGCCAGAATTGGCGGCGGCGGCGGAAGCCGAAAAGCTGGCGCAAGACGCGCCAGGCTATTATCCGCCCACGCGCTTGGGCATGCGGGGAAGTCATCCCGGCTCTTTCGAGGCTGCGCATGAGTTGCGCGACGGCGATTTCTGGAACGGCGCCGCCACGCTTCATGATACCGGTGAGGATTTCGATCTGGTGGTGGTGGGTGGCGGCATCAGCGGCCTGGCCGCGGTCTATTTCTACCGCCAGGCACGGCCAAAGGCGAAAATCCTCATTCTCGACAATCACGACGATTTCGGCGGCCACGCCAAGCGCAACGAATTCCACGTCCAAAATCATATCCTGTTGATGAATGGCGGCACGTTGGAGATCGACAGTCCCTATCCTTACAGCGCCACCGCCGACGGCTTGCTGAAGACGCTGGGAGTGGATCCGCCGGCGCTGGAAAAGGCCTGCAACGATCCCTCGCTCTATGCCGGGCTCAGGCCATCGGTGTTTTTTGACCGCGAGACCTTTGGCGCCGATCGGCTGGTGGTGGGCGCACCCAAGAGCGTCGCGGAATGGAAGGCTTTCCTGGCGCAAAGCCCATTGGGTGAGAAAGCGCGCGGCTCGGTCCTGCGCATCGAGACCGCGACGGACGATCCGTTGCCCGGCCTCACCTCGAACGCCAAAAAGGACCGGCTGTCGCGCATCTCCTACCAGGACTACCTCCTCACCCTCCTCAAAGCCGATGCCGGCGTCATTCCCTATTACCGGCACCAGACGGACGACCTCTGGGGCTGCGGGATCGACTCGGTTTCAGCGCTGGATTGCTGGGGTGTGGGCCTGTCCGGCTTCCAGGGGCTGAAACTCGCGCATGGCTCGACCGATCGCATGGGTTATACGCCGGCAGGCTATGCCCAGACCGGCGGCTCCTACACCTTCCATTTTCCCGACGGCAACGCGTCCATCGCCCGGCTTCTGGTCCGCGCCCTGATTCCTGGCGTCCTCGACGGTCACGACGCGAAGGACATCGTCACGGCACACGCCGATTACGGCAAGCTGGATGCGCCGGAAGGGGATGTGCGCCTGCGGCTCAACCAGATCGTGGTCCGGGCGCGCAATGTGCCGGGCGGCGTCGAGATCGCCTATGCCAAAGCGTCCGGCGGCGGTGCGGTCATGCGCGTGAAAGCCAAGACCTGCGTGCTGGCGAGCTGGAACATGATGATCCCCTATCTCTGCCCGGAGCTGCCGGCCGCGCAGAAGGCCGCGTTGCATCGCCTGATCAAGACGCCCCTGGTCTATACCAGCGTGGCGCTGCGCGACTGGAAAAGTTTCAAGAAATTGGGCATCCGCGCGGTGAGCGCGCCCGGCGGCTATCATTCCGCCTTTCATTTGAACCAGCCGGTCAATATCGGGGCCTATCAAAGCCCACGCGATCCCCAATCACCCATGCTGATCCGCATGCTGCGCACCCCCGCCAAGCCCGGCCTGCCCGAGCGCGAACAGCACAAGGCCGGCCGGGCCGAATTGCTGGCCACGCCGTTCGAGACCTTTGAGCATGAAATACGCGCGCAGCTTGCCCGGACACTGGGGGCCGGCGGCTTCGATCCGGCCCGCGATATTGTGGGCATCGCCGTCAATCGCTGGCCGCACGGTTACGCACCGGAATACAATTCCCTGATCGACGGCCCGAACAACAAGGAAACGCCCAACCTGATCGCGCGCAAGCGCTTTGGCCGCATCGCCATCGCCAATTCGGATTCGGGGTTGGGCGCCTATACCGACGTCGCCATTGACCAGGCGCACCGGGCGGTCGGCGAACTCTTGGCTTAGAGCGCCAGAGGAATCAGCAGAAGGAGCGTGAGCACCACGGGCGCGATGAACCAGCCCGAAGGAAGGCCCCCGTCGCGTCCGAAATCGCTAAACTCCAACTCGATCAAATCCGACCAGGTGGGACTGGGATAGGCAATCGCAACGGCTTTCCCGCGCCGGGAACGCGCGATGCGCCCCGCGGCAACTCTGTCGAAACTATGATGGCCATGACTCCAAGACGCCATAATGTCCTCGATCGCTCAGATAGATAACGTTTCGCCGATGGTGAGGTTCGCGCAAGTTCCGAGGCTGTTCCATAGTCAGCGATTGCGCATTGACAAGCGGCGAAAGCCGAATCTCCGGCGAAAGAGGCGGGCCGTTACGACCCGCCTTTTCCAACTTCTTCTTTACTTCTTCGCGGCGATGAATTCGATTTCCAACTGCGCGCCGGGCGCCGCCAGTGCCTGCACATGAAACGCGGCGCGGGCCGGGCGGTTGGGCTGGGCGGCGGTGCCGAATTCGGTCTGCCAGACTTTATTCATCGCCTGGAAATCGAGATCGGGGCCCATGAAGGCGGTGGCCTTGACCACATCGCCGAAGGTGAGGCCGGCTTTCGCCATGCTGGCCTTGAGATTGTTCATCACCGACTGGGTCTGCTGGGTGCTGTCGCCCCAATTGGCGGGCTGCCCGTTCGCGGGCGGCGTCACCGGCGTGGGCAGCGCTCCGGAGACAAAATAGAGCGTATAGCCGGGCGGCACCGCCACGACCGAGGAAAACAGGGCATTGGGCGATGCCACCACCCGGTTGATCTCCTGTGCCTGGGCCGCCGAAGCGAGCCCCGCAAAAGCCATTACCGATGTCAAAATCCATGTCTTGAGGTGCATGAGAATCTCCTTTGAAGGTCGGCCCGCGGCGGACCATCCGCCGCGCGCTTGAATGCGTGATCTGTCGTCATTCCCCCTTGCGCGGCCCGCAAGTTGCGGGCGCGCCGGAACGGCAATAGCCTCTGACGGAAAAGTCTGTCTGACCAGCGGCAAAATCGTGCGGAGCACCCAAGTTTTTCGATGGACATTCTCACGCACCGCCTGGCAGCCGCCTCGGACATGGGGGCATTGACAGGCCTGATGAACGCGGCAATCCGCGATCTCCTGCCCCAATTCCTTCCCCAGGAGCAGGTTGAAGCCTCGTTCGCCGTGATGGGGCTGGACACCATCCTGATCGCCGACGGCACCTATTTCGTCATCGAGCTTCAGGGCCAATTGGCGGGGTGCGGCGGCTGGAGCCGGCGGGCGACCCTGTTCGGCGGCAATCACACCGAAGGCCGCGATGCGCGCTTGCTCGACCCCAAGACCGAGCCTGCGCGGGTGCGCGCCATGTACACGTCCCCCAACTTCACCCGCCGCGGCGTCGGGCGCAAAGTGCTCTCGCTATGCGAGGAAGCGGCGCGCAAGGAAGGATTCTCGCGCGTGGAACTGGCGGCCACGATGGGCGGCAAGCCCTTGTACCTGGCCTGCGGGTATCAACCGATCGAGGCGATGCTGGTGGCAACGCCAAGCGGCATAAGAGTGCCGCTGCTCAGGATGGGCAAGGCGCTTTAGCCGGGGACATGTCCGGTCGATTATGGACCCGTATCTCCTAAGGGTTGCGCGGCCTCGGTTCCAGATGAAACCGGAGCGATCATCCACGCAAACGCGGCCCGTACGAGGCGCGGGGGCGTCCAGGGAACCAGCGGTTGCGCTTCCATCCGCATGAACTGCCGTGCAGGCACATTCTCAATAGTTTCGATCGAGTGCGTCGGTAACATTGGTTATATCTGTTGGGATGGGTTACCAAATTCGAACGCCCGGTAAATAGGGTTGGTGCCGCGCGCGCGAAAGAGGAATGCGAATATCTTTTTTCCGCCGCACTCTGGCCATGAAAAGAAAAAATTGCGCTTCAATTTTGCGCGCGGGAATTCAGCAAGCAAATATTTCCGCGGGGGACGGCGGGAGCGCTTACACGCGCGTCACGTGTAATGATGAATCCCTCGTCACGATCGGCGGCGAAACGATACATAGAGGAAATTCTGATTCGCGCCCGCCGGCGTGCGATGGGTTTCGTGCGCCTCTCCTGCAAGCGTGAATTTCTTTCCCAGACACCTGGCCAAGCCTTCGGCGCTATGACGCCATACCGGCAAGCCGCTGCAGCGTTGCGGGCCATCGGGCGCGAAACCGGCGATCAGCACCGTCGCACCCGGCGCCGTGGCGCGGCGAAGCGCCGAGACATAAGCCCATTGCGCATACTCTTCGACCAGGAAATGAAACATGGCGCGGTCATGCCAGACCATCCACTGGCGCTCAGGCTTCCATGTCGTCACGTCCGCGGTGATCCACGAAATCTTCGCAGCCTTGGCACCCAGCCTCTCCTGGGATCGCGCCAGTGCGGCCGCTGAGACGTCCAGTACACTGAGGTCCGAATAACCTTTCGCCAGCAATGCATCCATGAGCCGCGAAGCCCCGCCACCCACGTCCAGGATCGGCGCGTCTTTGGCCAAGCCTGCCGCCTCGATCAGGGCGAGAGAACGCGACGGAATCTGCTGAAACCAACTGACCTGGCCGTCGGGTTTGGCGCGATAGGCATCATCCCAATGACGCTGAGTGCTCATGCCGTCAATCGGCGCTCTTGGCGCAGCTATACTGCAGGCTGATGGTTTTGAAACTGCCGTCCGGCATGCGGTCGCGGTCTGTTTCGGTCAGCGTATTGGCGGCGCGGTCCAGCACGTAGTCGATCTTGTCCCCGGCAGGATCGGACATGCTGAAAGAGATTTTCGAACTGCCGAACCCCACACGGAACAACGTTCCTTCCATGGTGATCGCGCCGGCGGCGGTATCGAGATGGAGAGGCACGCTGACAATGCCGTTGTTGCAATTGAGGTCCATGGTCTCGGCTGAGACCGGGAGGCTTGACAAGGCGATGGCCACGGCAACGGCCAATCCGAAAAGCCCCGCGATGATTCTCATAGCGCCCCTCGCCGGCTGATTCTATTGCGATTTCCGCAGCGTGCCGGCGGCGATGGGGCGGAATTCGCTTTGTCCCGGGGGGGCCATGCCGAAACTCACCGCCATCACGCCGGGCGCCTGGAGTTCATAGCGTAAGCGAAATACCGGGCCTTGTCCCGGGGCGCTGGAAAAGGTGACGGATTTGTTCGGGGCAATTTCGGCGGAAACGTAATGAATGGCATGACCTTCGCCGTCCACATAATCGGCGTGGACCGCGCCATCGTCGGGATAGATCACCATGGTCTGGTGAAAGCCGCCGGCCGGTTTGCCGTTCCTGTCGAACAGCTCGGTATGGTCCTGGCGCAACAGCGCCCAGCCATCGGATTGGGCGCTCACCATCGAGCCGCCTTTGGAGGTGCCGCCGGTCTCGGCGACTTTGCCGTCATCGCTTTTCCAATTGCCCAGGAGAAATCCCAAAGGCGCCAGCGGCGGCTTCAAGGCGGTCTGGGCCAAGGCAGGTGACGTAAGACCAAGCAACGCTGAGATGACGAACCATTTCATGGGAGTGTCCCCGGCTATTTCATGGGGCGCATTCTATCACCGCTGCGCCTTCACGTCCGCCGGTGTCACCTTGTCTTTGTAATTGTTGCCGAAATGGGTGCGGACATAATTCACCACGTCCGCGATCTGCTGGTCGTTGAGCAGGCCGCCAAAAGCCGGCATCGCCTTCTGGCCATGGACGATCACGGCAACCGGATAGCCCGCCACTTCCAGCTTCGCGTTCCTGGCCAGCGCCGGATACGCGCCCGCGCCTACCGCGCCTTGTGCGTTGGCCATGTGGCAGCCTTGGCAGATATTCTTGAATACCGCTTCGCCACCCTGGAAATTGTAGGGCGGGCTGCGGTTCATGGCGCCCGCGCCCATGTCCTGGGCCGTATCCGCCCGCGCGCCGGCCACCGCGGCTACGCTGATGATCGCCGCCGCGGCGGCCAATGGCGTCCTCATGCAATCCCCCTCATTTCCAAAATTCAGGCGCCGACCACGCGCTGATGTAGCCGCGTAATCGCGTCCGTGGCCGAGGTTACGGCACCTTCCTGCCACGCCGGCAGCCGCGACGCGTGTTCGCCCGCCAAGACGATGCGCCCATCCAGCGCGCAAAGATCGTCGTAATGGGCGGCGCGATTCTCCTCGCTCCATTGCCCGGAGCAGCCCAAGGTCCATGGCACGCGGTGCCATGCCACCGCCACGCCGCACTCGTAATTGGCCTTGTATTGGCCGGGATGGACCTTCTCGCCATATTCCAGGCAATCGGCGATGCGCTGCTCCGGCGGCTTTGACGCGAACAGGAAGGCGCCCTGCCCCATCACATAGGCGCCCAACAGCACGCCCTTTCCTCGCGAGAAATAGTCCCACATCGGATAACCGATCATGGCGTTGGGCTGGTTGGTGTAGGTGAGCCCGCCATAGATGCGCTCGTCCTCTTCCCAGAAGCGACGCTTCATCTGCAAACCGACCTTCAGGCCCGCGCCATAGGGGATCACATTGATTGCCGCCTTCTTCTTGGCGCTCACATTCATGGGAATCTGCGACAGCACAGAGGCGGGAATGGTGCAGACGCACCAATCGGCGGTGACTTTCTGCGGCGCGCCGCCCTTCTGTGAATCGACATAGGTGGCGGTCACCGATTTGTCGTCCTGATGAATGTCGATCACTTTGCAATTGTATTTGATCAGGGGTGCCAGTTCGCGGCCGAACGCCAGGCCAATCTGCCCCATGCCCCCTTTGGGCTGGAAGATCGAGGTCTGATATTCGTAATCATGGCCCCAGCCTATGGCGCGCCACATGTAGGAATTGAGCACGGTGGAAAGCGTATCCGGCTCGGAATAGGTGGGGAGCGAGGCGAGCCCGCCGCCGTCATCGACCACCGGCCCGCGGCGGTTCGAGGTCTGCCGTCCCTTTACATATTGCATGTTGGCGTCGAGCGCCCCCCAGGCTCTCAACGCCTCCAGCAAGATCTCCTGATCCTCCTTGGTTACCGTCTGGTCCAGCGCGTTCTGCTTGGTGGTCTTGGCAAGAAGTTCGGCGACATGGCCGTGGAAATCCGCCTGGACTTCGCGATAGCGCTTGGGCTTACCGCCATAAGCGGTCGTGTTGTGGACATAAGCGTTGTAGTTGACCTGCTGGAACGGCTCCAAGCCAACGCCCAGGCGGGTGGCATAATGCAGGATGCCGTAATGATGGTGCGGCAGCCGCCACGGACCCGGATTGATGTATTGGCCGGGGTCGAATTGGACATGCTGAGTGGCGCCGCCCAGTTCGGTATAGGTGTCGCCGCCATAGAGCGACCAGTTCCGGCCGCCCGAGCGGTTGTTGTATTCGAGGATCGTCACCTTGTACCCGGCGTCGCGCAATTCGATTGCCGCCGTGCAGCCCGCAATGCCGGCGCCCAGGATCAGAACCGAGGTGCCCGGCGGCGGCGCTGTCAATTTGGGAGGACCAGCGTAGCCGGACTCCTGCGCGAAGCCCATTTCGGTCATAGCGTTGTACATGGCGGTCGAACCCGCCAAGGTGCCGATCATCTTCAAAAGCGAACGCCGGCTGACGGCCGCGTTTTCCGCCTCGCTCATGATGTCCCTCCCCCGAAAGCGCCTGTATTTTCTGTAAATCTACAGCAGATCGAAGCCGTTCGGAACGGAGTTCTTGCGGTATTTGCGACGCTTAAGCCGACATTGCCCGCTGATGCAGCCGCTTGATCGCGTCCAGCGACGACAGCACCGAGCCTTCCTGCCATTCCGCCAGGCGCGAGGCATGCTCGCCCGCCAGCACGATGCGGCCGTCCAAGGCGCAAAGGTCGTTGTAGTGCTCCTTGCGGCTCTCCTCGGTCCAACGTCCGCCGCAACCCAAGGTCCAGGGCACGCGGTGCCATGACACCGCCACGCCGCATTCGTAATTGGCCTTGTAATTGCCGGGATGGATCTTCTCGCCATAGTCCAGCGCGTTCTTGATGCGCTGTTCCGGCGACTGGGCGGTGAAATGATAGGATTCCTTGTCGAAGACATAGGCGGCCAGCAAGACGCCCTTGCCCTTGGAGAAGTAATCCCATTGCGGATAGCCGATCTGGGTGTTGGGCTGGTCGGTATAGCTCATGCCGCCATAGATATTGTCGTCCTGTTCCCAGAAGCGGCGCTTCATCTGAAGGCCGATCTTGGTCGCCGAGCTGTAGGGCAGCTGATTGATGGCGTTGCGCATCTTCGCGCCCACATTCATGGGAATCTGCGACAGGATGGAGGCGGGAATGGTGCAGACGCACCAGTCGGCGGTGGCTTTGCGTGGCGCGCCGCCCTTTTGTGAATCGACATAGGTGGCAGTGACGCCTTTGTCATCCTGGTGAATGTCGGTCACCTTGCAATTATATTGGATGAGATTGCCCAGCTCGCGTCCGAACGCCTTGCCGATCTGGCCCATGCCACCCTTGGGCTGGAAGATCGGGGTCTGGGATTCGAAATTCTGGCCGCGCCCCACCGCCTGCCACATCTGTGAGGAAAGGACGATCGAGAGCGGGTCGGGATCGGAATAGACCGGCATGGAATTCAAGCCGCCGCCTTCGGCTATTTGCGGCCCGCGCAGGCGCGATGACGCAGCGCCCTTCACATATTTCAGATTCTCATCGAGCGCGCCCCAACGGCGGAGAGCCTCGACCAGCATCTCCTTGTCTTCCTTGTTCATCGCCTGGTCGAGCGCGCTCTGCTGGGTGGTTTTGGCCAGCAGCTCGGCGACGTGTCCCTGGAAATCGCCCATCACCTCGCGATAGCGCCGGGGTTTGCCGCCATAAGCCTCGGTGTTGTGGACCCAAGCGTTGTAATTGACCTGGGTGAAGGGCTCGAGCGCCACATTCAGGCGGCTGCAATAGTGCAGGATGCCCTGGTGGTGATAGGGAAGCCGCCACGGACCGGGATTGAAATATTGCCCGGGTGAAAACTGGATGTGTTGGGTGGCGCCGCCCAGTTCGGTGAAGGTGTCGCCGCCGTAGAGCGACCAATTCCGCCCGCCGGGGCGGTTGTTGTATTCCAGCACCTGGACCTTGTAGCCGGCATCGCGCAATTCCAGCGCCGCCACCATGCCCGCGACGCCCGCGCCCAGAATCAGGACCGACGTGCCGGAGCGGGGATTGCCCAGCTTGGGAGGGCCCGAATAACCGGATTCCTGGGCAAAGCCCAAATCCGTCATGGCGTTGTACATGGCGGTCGAACCCGCCACGGTGCCGATCATCTTCAGCAAAGACCGGCGGCTGACCGCCTTTTCATCCGTCTCGCTCATTGATGCCCCCTTCCATGTCTTTCTGGGATGTGCGTCCACCCGATCCTATCGTGGCATCCTCTCCAAACTTTGTCATGTTGACGCTGGGAAAGTTCCCAAGCCCTGGCCGGACAGGGTAAATCTTCCGCGAGGGGCAACCTGGGGCCAGCTTCGTGGCGTGCGGGCTGTCCTGTCCCCCACGGTCTCGCCCGCACCCTGTTTGATCATTCAGGGAGACAAATGGTCATCGATCCCGCAAATGATTTCCGCCAGACAAATGATCAAAACGGGGCTTCCTTGTCGCCTGCCTATTGCTGCCTATACTTGAGCCGATGACGAAACTGGTGGTCCTTCTGGCCGCGCTGGTGATCACCGCCTTGTGCGCGATCCTGGCGCTCTATGCGATGAAGATTTTCCTTTTCGTGCTGCTGCATTGGGAGGCAATGGTGGCGCTTTCGCTCCTGTTTTACGCCTCCATTTACGTGGCGGCTTTGCGTCAGAAACGCCGCGCCAAACGCGAGCTTTGATTGCCTGCGATGTAACCCCTTCGGTTCTCTTGCGAATAAGGCCGCGAGAGCTGAAGGGAATCCCATGAAGGCCAAAACCATCATTCTGTGGGCGCTGAGCGTTTATATCGCCGTGGTGTTCCTGCAGTCGCTGTTTTTCAAATTCGCCGGGGCACGCGAAAGCATCTATATCTTTTCCACCCTGCGCGACTGGTCGGGCATTGCGCTGTTTGAACCCGCGGGACGCTGGATCATCGGCCTTTGCGAACTCACCGCCTCGATCCTTCTGTTGATGCCGAGAACCCGCATCTTCGGCGCGGCGTTGGCCATCGGCATCATGACCGGCGCGATCTTCTTCCACCTCTTCAGCCCCATCGGGGTGGTGATTCTGGGGGACCGCGGAGAATTGTTCGCGCTGGCCTGCGGGGTGTGGATTTCCGGCTGGGTCATCCTGGCCTTGTCGCGGAAAGAGATCTCGCCCTGGATCGGAGCGGGCCGGCGCGTGTTGCAGGCTCGCGGGGCTTTTTAAGCATCGGCGGCGCCCCCCAAACGGCGGCTTTGAAAATAGCTGTCAATACCTTTCTGCTACGGATTTGCCCAAGCGCCGAATGCGCCCATGTTGGGTGTGTTGAGGGCTTATGAGTCTGTCGGAGGCGTTCATGCTGAGTTCATCGGGCAAGGAATATTTTGCAAGCGAAATGACAGGGACGCGTCCCGTGCGCGACTTTTATTTCCACCTGCAGACGCCCGAAGGCCTGGAACCCGCCGATTTTGCGGTCTGGTGCGAGGGCCCGGAAGACGCCTTCGTCGAAGCCTGCCGCGCCATTCCCGACATCGCCGCCGAGATGGTGCGCGAAGGCCGCGACCCGATGGAATGTCAGTTCCTCATCCACAACGGCAAGGGCGACGAGATGTTCATGGTGCCCTTCTCGGACCTGATCAAGAAAGTTCCCGCCCACGCGCGGCACTGATTATTTCATTCTCACCAACGCCATGAAAGCGATCCCGCTGCGGCTGAGATAGCGCTCTTTGTGCCTGAGAGCGTGGAAAGCGCGCTCCGGCAGGGCAAACTTGACCGGCGCCAGGGCGCCGAAACGCAAGCCACCCTCCGCCACCAACTCCGATAAGGCCGAGACTCCTGCCTTTTCCCGCACCGCCAGCCGCACCGATTCGTTGGAGGGCAATTCCAGCGCGATCTTGAGTTCGCCCGGCTCGGCGCCTTTCTCCTTCAAGGCCGCTTCAAAGGCCGAACGGGTGCCGGAGCCGGGCTCGCGCAGCACCCAATTCTCCTTGAGCAGGTCCGCCGCCGAGCGGGGTGGCTTTCTAATCCAGGGATGACGGGCATGGGCCACGATGGTGAGGCGGTCGCGGCCCACCAAGGTCTGTTCAAGCGCAGGATCATTGACCGCCCCTTCCACCAGCCCGATCTCGACCTTGCCTTCGGCGACCGCCTTCGCCACTTCGGCCGTGTTGCCGATCGACGCTTTCACCGTGACATTGGGATGCCTGGCGCGGAATGCCACCAGCTTCGGCGGCAGCCAATAGCTGGCGATGGTCTGGCTGGCCATCACCGAGAGCATACCGCGCTTCAGGCCCGCCAAATCCGACAATGCGCGCTCGGCCCCATCGGCCTGGGCGAGCACACCGCGAGCTTCGGCCAGGAAGGTGCGGCCCTCCTCGGTCAACTGGACGCGCCTTCCCACGCGATGAAACAGGAGTACGCCGGAGCGACGCTCCAGCCCGGCGATGGCTGACGACACCGCCGATTGGGTGCGATGGAGTTGCCGGGCAGCGCGCGTGACATGCTCACATTCGGCCACGGCCACGAACAGGCGCAATTGCTCCAATGTCATAAAAGGAGTTCTAGGCGAACAGCTTCACCAAGGCGAGGCTGAAGCCGGCAATGAAGAGCCAGGCTGAGGCCGCCAGCGCCAAGGGCTTCAGCCCTTCGCGCTTCAGCTTGGCGAAATCGGTCGCCAGTCCCATCGCCGCCAGCGCCATCGAAAGCAGGAAGTTGGTGAGACTGACGATTTGGGCTTTTTCCGCGGGCGCCACGCGGATCACGCTGTTGAGCAGCATCACGGCGATGAAGCCCAAGACGAACCAGGGCATGGGCGGCGCTGCGCGTTCGTCCGCCTGCCCGCCCCGCGCTTTCCGGGTGGCAAACAATCCCAGCCCGATCACCAAGGGCGCCAGCATCATCACCCGGGTGAGCTTGGCCACGGTGGCGAATTGGCCGGCGGTCTGGCCATCCTGGAAGGCGGCGGCCACCACCTGGGCGATCTCATGGATGGAGGAACCGCTCCATAGGCCGAAGGCGCGGGGCGACAAATGCAGCAATCCCGGCAACAGCGGATAAAGCAGCATGGCCGTGGAGCCGAACACGGTCACGCAGGCCACCGCATAGGCGACGTCGGCGTCGCTGCCCTCGGTGACGGTGTTGGTGGCGATCACCGCGGAGGCGCCGCAGATCGAAGTGCCGGCGCC
>Ga0134125_10004028_pt1 | contig 16842 bp, 15 predicted proteins | sample KB31751_FD_96464 | JGI IMG/M metagenome (GOLD analysis project Ga0134125, IMG submission 96464) | Terrestrial soil microbial communities with excess Nitrogen fertilizer from Kellogg Biological Station, Michigan, USA - KB3-175-1 | ecosystem: Environmental > Terrestrial > Soil > Unclassified ...
AAAGAACACGGCGTCGAGGTATTCGGCCCCTACGGCTATTAATCAGGGCTGATGGGCCGGCCGGTCGTCGATGAGATTTGGGACAACCATGCCGTGGCGCGGCGCGACGACGGCCGCGAACTTCAGCATCGCGCGCGACGGATAACGTGACCCGGCCCGGCATGCGGCTACGCGAACTGGTGGCGGGCGCCGAGCTCCTCGTCATGCCGGGCGCGTATGACGCCCTTTCCGCTCGCTTGATCGAACGCGCCGGATTTCCGGCCGTGATGGCCGGCGGGTTCGCCGCGGCCGGCACGCTGCTGGCTGAGCCTGACGCCGGGCAGATGACGCTCAACGACTACGTCGAGCACTACGGGCGCATGGCCGCGGCGATCGGCGTTCCGCTTTTCGTCGATGCCGACACCGGCTTCGGCGGCGTCAACAGCGTTCGCCGCACCGTGCGTGCGTTCGAGCGAGCAGGCATTGCGGGGTTGTTCATCGAGGATCAAGCGACGCCCAAGCGCTGCGGCTATCTCGCGGGGAAAGCGGTGATCTCCGTACCGGAAATGATCGCAAAGATCCACGCGGCGCTTGCAGCGCGCGAGGACGAATCCTTTCTCATTTGCGCGCGGACGGATGCGTGGAGCGTAGCCGGTCCCGAGGCCGCGATCGAACGGGCACGCGCCTACCGAGCTGCCGGCGCCGATATGACCTTCGTTCAAGGCGCGGACGATCTCGTCGACCTCACGCATGTCTGCGCATCGGTGCCCGGTCCACAACTCGCCAACCTATCACATGCTTCGGATCGCAAGAAGCCCACCTTGCGCGAAATCGCTGCCGCCGGCGCGGCGGCCGTGATGTTTCCGTCAGCGGCCTTGTTCGCCGCGACGGGATCGGTTCGGCACGCGCTCGACGGCCTACGGCGCGACGGAACCTTTGCTGCAGCCGAGGGCACGTTCGTCGGCCCGAACGAGTACAACGACATCGTCGACCTTGAAGCATTTCTCGCGCGTGAAGCGAAATCCGAAAGCCCCAAACCGAAGAGTGTCGACGCGTGACGCAGAAACGAGGAAACATGCAGACGCAAAAAGGCTCCGCCGTTCTCGGCATCGATTCGACGACGTACCTGGTCAAGGACGTCGCGCGCGCCAAAACGTTCTATCGTGATATCATGGGTCTTCCGCTCGCATCCGAATTCGGCGATCAGGGCTGCGAGTTCATATTACCGGACAACACCACGTTCGGGCTTTGGAAAATGGAAGACGGATCGTGGACGCAGGGAAACGGCGTCATGTTTTCCGTCGGAGATTTCGAAGCCGCACTCGAACAATTCCGTGCGGCCGGGGTAAAGATCGAACCGCACACCGTCGATAGCCCCGTGTGCAAGATGGGCTTCGGCGAGGATTCGGAAGGGAACACGTTCATCGTTCACTTCCGCAAGAACGGCCGAGACTGAGCGAATAGAGGGGGCTTCCCCCCGCTCGGTCGTACCTCGTCGCCATGGCTGTTTTGAGGCGGCGAGATCTTTTGCTTGGCGGAGCGGCGACCGCCGGAGTCTTGAGTATCGAGAGTTGTGCAGGGGGAGCGAGCGTCCCTTCGCCCGGTCCCTTATCGGGCGGCGCCAATTTCACGCTGACGGCGCAGTACGCGGATCACTCCTTCGCCGGCAAGACGCTTCGAACGCGAACCTACAACGGGAGCATTCCCGGCCCGACGATGAGCGTGGCCCCCGGGCAGACGCTCAACGTCAGGATCGTGAACAACCTTCCGCCGAATCCCGCGGCGACCGTGCCGCCGGGCGGCGATCCGTCGAACAACCCGCACGGATTCAACACGACGAATCTTCACGTCCACGGCGTGCAAGTGGTGCCGCACCTCTTCGACCCTGTCGGCACCACCAATACCGCGGCGCAAATGATCGCGATCCAGCCGGGCACCTCGTTTCAATACACGTTCACCGTGCCGAGCGACCAGCCGCCGGGCCTCTATTGGTACCATCCGCATCACCACGGATCGACGGACGTCGAGGTCAGCGGCGGGATGGCCGGACTGATCCTGATCCCCGGCGCGATCGATCACGTTCCTGAGATCGCGGCGGCGCGCGACATTCAGCTGGCGGTTCAGACGCTGAACGTCAATCCGGATCCGACGAATCCCAACTTGCTCTCGCTCGAGTACGCCGCCTACTGTACGCCGCAAAATAACGGCTACGATCCGCGCCCGCAGTTCATGTTCGTCCTGGTCAACGGGCAGCTGGTGAGCCAGTTGTTTTTCCCGAGTCATATGCCTCCGCCCGTGCCGCCGTTCCAGCAGCAAGTCTTTACGCCGCCCCAGATCCTAATGAGCCCGGGCGAGGTCGTACGGCTGCGGATTCTCAACGGCTCGACCGAGCTGCTCTTTCCGCTGCAGCTACCCGGCTTCGAAGTCTACGTCATCGCCTATGACGGCGTAAACTTGCTCGCACCGCAGCAGGTACAGCAAACCGGAAACAATTCGATTCAAGTGCCGTCAGGGGGACGCGTCGAGCTGCTGGTACGAGCGCCCGCCAGCGGGACCTCCACGCTCGCCGCGCTCGAGATCAACGGCCCCCCGCATGCTTGGCCGCTCTTCGGCTTGGCTCAATTCGTCGTCACCGGCAGCCCGGTTTCGATGAACATTCCTACCTCGCTCCCGACGCCGACACGCGAATATCCGCTGATCGGCGATGGCGAGATCGTCGGCAAGCGCAGCGTGATCTTCAACGCCAATGCGTCGAATTCGATTCTGTTCGGGACCGCTCTAACGGTCAACGGCAACGTCTACGACGAAAGCGCAATCCTGTTCACCTTGCCCGTGGGGTCGGCCGAGGAATGGACCATCAAGAATCTGATGCCCGAGGGACATCCCTTTCATCTGCATACGAACTCATTCGAAGTGCACAGCATTACGAATGCCGACGGAACGGTCAGCAATTTTTCGCCGCCGTTCATTTGCGACACCGTGTGGGTTCCGCCTAGTCCGGGTCAGGTCGTCATGCGCGTGCGCTACAAGCAATGGCGCGGCAAAGACGTCTTTCACTGTCACAAGCTCGCCCACGAAGACCAGGGCATGATGGCCAACACGCTTCTGACGTAGCTGAAGCGGCGCGCTTCAGGACGACCGGACTGGGGCCTGCGTCGCACGGGGCCGCGGGATCATGGGAAGGATCGCTCTGCCGGATTCAGCAGGACCGCCTGACTATGGTCAAATATGACTATATTCATAAATTATGGTGCCGACTAAGCGACGGACAGAACCGGCTCCCCCCGAGCTACGCTTGAGAGAACGCGGCAAGTTCGAACGGAGAAACCGTATCGTTCAAGCGGCGCAGGATATCTTTCGCCGCAAAGGCTTCGCGAAGGCGACAACACACGAAATCGCTGCGAAAGCGAACGTCGGTACTGGGACGCTTTTTCTTTATGCTCGCGATAAGCGCGAGCTTCTCGTCATGGTCGTCAACGATGAGTTCGATCGTTTGAATGACATCGCGTTCGAGACTGTTCCACGAACCGCCGGATTGGTTGATCAAATCATTCACTACTTCTCGCCTCAGCTTCGTTTCTGGGCGGAAGATGTTGCTTTTGCGCGGCTAGCGAGCGCAGAGATGCATGCGGCGCTCAGCAGCCCGAGGGATGCGATGCCTGAAACGGAACGGCTGCACAACCGTCGCTTGAAAACGTTTGAGGCGCTGGCCGACATCGTCGCGCAAGCGAAGCGGCGTGGCCTCGTGAATCGCACGTGCGATCCCGAGCTGGCGGCGCATCTTATTTTCGATATTCACATCGGTGAAAACCGGAAATGGCTGAGCACTAGCCATCCGACATACAACGACGGCGTCAAGCGCCTTCGCAAAATCCTCACCTTCGCGCTTCAACATTTCGCCAAGTAACTGCCGTACGGCGGGAGACATAGCAGTAATGAGTTCGTCAAACGAAAAGCCGAAAACAAACGACGAGTGGTTGGCGCTTCACAAGAAATACCGGCTGAAGACTCGCTATACTGCGCCGATGGTTTTGGAAAGAGGCGACGGCTTGCGCGTCTGGGACGTCGAAGGAAACGAGTATCTGGACTTCCACTCGGGACAGGTCTGCGCCGGCATCGGTCACGCCAATCCAGAGTTTGCCGAAGCGCTCTCCAAGCAGCTTCGAACGTTGGTTCAGTCCGGCTCGATTTTCACCGTACCGACGGAGATCGAACTCGCGAAAATGCTCGTCGAAGTCGCGGGCGAACCGTTCGCCAAATGCGTGTTTGCCTGCTCCGGCTCCGAAGCAGTCGAGGCAGCGATGCGCATGGCGAAGTTCGCCACCGGCAAATTTGAGATGATCGCTATCCTCGGGTCGTATCATGGCATGACGGGCGGCTCTTTCTTCGTCTCCTCAAACCCAGGTTTTCGCACCGGCGCCTACGGCGTCGGCATGCCGGGCGTCGTGCAGATTCCGATGCCCAACGAATATCGCTGCGAGTTCGGCTGCAACGGGTCGTGCACGCTCGCTTGTGCCCGCCAGGCGCGAAAGATGATCGAGGGATCGACGTCCGGCCGGCCCGCGGCCCTGATTTGCGAATTTCTCTTCAGCGCATCCGGCGTAATTGTTCCACCGAACCAGTGGCTTGAAGAGATGCGCCGCATCTGTGACGACTTTGGCATGCTGATGATCGCCGACGAGGCCCAGACGGGGCTCGGGCGGACCGGAGAATGGTTTGCGTTCAACCACTCGGCGGTCAAGCCTGACATCATCGTCGTCTCGAAGACGTTGGGCGGCGGAATTCCGCTCAGTGCCGTCAACGTTAGCGACGCGGTCGCTAAGACGCTCGAAGAAAATGGCTTCAGCTACAGCAGCTCGCACAGCGGCGATCCGTTCGTTACGGCCGCGGGCATTGCTACGGTCAACATCATGAAGTCGCACGATCTTCTCGACAACATTCGCAAGCAGGGAGCCTATTTGATGGCGGGCTTGCAAAAGCTCAAGGACCGCTTCGATATCATCGGCTCGGTGCGCGGACGCGGTTTGAAGATGGGCGTAGAGTTCGTCGACGACAAAGCCTCGAAGCGCCCGTCACAGCGAGCGACGCGTGAATTCACCATTCGTTGCCGAGACAAGGGACTTATCCTCGGTAACAATCCGGAGCGCGGCAACGTCGTCCGCATCCTTCCCGGTTTCACTATCACGCGCGACCAAGTCGACTTCGCACTAAAGGTGATGGAGGAGTCGCTAGTCGAGACGACCGCGGTCCTCAACGGCAAAGCAACGGCCGCCGAACCGGTCCCGGCGAAAGTGTGAACGACGGTTCGGCGCTGATCCGCGTGTGCGACTTACGGAAGGCCTTTGGCCGGACCGAGGTTCTGCGCGGCATCACCACCGCGTTCGCACGCCAGGAGGTCGTCGTTATTTGCGGTCCGAGCGGCTCGGGCAAGAGCACATTCTTACGGTGCATGAATGGCCTTGAGGTCCCCACTTCCGGGAGCATTGACGTCGATGGCCTGCCGGTCCAACGTCGTGGTCCCCAGATAAACGAAATTCGCAAGCAGCTCGGCGTTGTTTTTCAGCAGTTCCATTTGTTTCCTCACCTCGAAGTCATCGACAATATCACCCTTGCCTTGCGCAAAGTCAAGCACATGGGCCGAGCGGAAGCTGAAGACATCGCGACTGAGTTGCTCCGGCGCGTGCATCTCTCCGAAAAGGCGCACGCCTTTCCGCAGCAGCTTTCAGGCGGGCAGCAGCAGCGCGTGGCGATAGCGCGGGCTCTCGCGATGCGTCCCAAGGGTTTGCTCTTCGACGAACCAACGTCGGCGTTGGATCCGGAGATGATCGCGGAGGTTCTCGATGTGATGCGGGACGTCGCCGCATCCGGTATGACGATGATTGTCGTCACGCACGAGATGGGATTTGCCCGCGAGGTCGCCGACCGGGTTATCTTCATGGACTCCGGACTCATTGTCGAAGATCGTCCGACGAGCGATTTCTTTCTGCAGCCGCGCGAGGAGCGGACACGCCAGTTTCTCGGAAAAATTCTCGCACATTAACGATGCGGAGAAGGGACGATCATGCGTGATATCAGTGAGTTGCCGACCTTCCCCCTGGGGACTCTGCCGACTCCGCTCGACGAAACGCCCCGCCTGGGGACGCAGCTGGGCCTCTCAAGGCTGATCGTGAAGCGCGATGACCTTACTGGGCTTGCGCTCGGCGGCAACAAGGTACGCAAGCTCGAGTACGTCATCGGCGACGTAAAAGCGCGCGGCGCGGACATCGTCATTACCTCGGCTGGACCGCAATCGAACCGCGCGCGCATGACGGCCGCCGCCTGCCGGAAAGCAGGCCTCGATTGTATCTTGCTGCTGGCGGGTGACTACGGACTCAAAAAGCACGTTGGAAACCTGATGCTGGACGAGATCCTTGGAGCTGAGGTTCGTATGATCGATGCTCCGGACAGTTATAGCGCCCAAGCATTGGCCGAGGCCGAGCGGATATCAGCTGACCTCCGCGCCGCAGGCCGTACTCCATATATCACCGAGATCGGCGGTCTGGACGAACCTTTAGTGGACGTCGGCTATTTTATGGGTGGACGCGAGATTGTCGAGCAATGCCGGGAGAAGGGCATCAAGCCCGGCTGCATCGTTCTCGCTATCGGCTCGGGCGGTACCCACGCCGGCGTATTGGTTGGGATACGCGCATCGGGCTGCGACGTGCCCGTTATCGGCGTTTCGACGGATCCCGGAGCCGTACAGCGTGCCGCGCGCGTGCGCAAGCATGCAGCAGCTCTGATCGACTGGCTGGGGCTGCGCTTCGAGCTTACAACTTCGGACGTCTTCGTTGACGATACGTTTTCGGGCACGGGGCACGGCGTGCCGGATGAGCCGTGTATCGCAGCAGTCCGCCTTGCTGCACGCACCGAAGGCCTCTTGTTAGATCCGACATACGTTGGGAAAGTAGTCGCTTCGATACCTTCACTCATCGAACGGAAACTCATACCGGCGGAGCGTCCTACGATTATCATTAACACTGGCGGGATCGTGTCGCTGTTCATGCATACCGAATCATTCGCTCATTCGGCGACGGCCGTAGTGTAACTACTAAGGGGACAATATGAAACGATTTGCCTTCTTTATCGGCGGCACAGCCACGCTTGCATCTGCGCTCTCGAGCAGGGCCTACGCGCAACGTGCACCACAGTTTCCGTCTAATTCGTACATGGCGATGATCCAGCAACGTGGTTCCCTAATCGTCGGTGTTAAGCCTGACATCCTCGGCGTCGGCTTTCAAAACCCGATGACGGGGAAATTCGAGGGCTTCACGGTCGATTTGGCCGCCGACCTCGCGGCTCGCATTTTTGGCAGCGGCGGACATGTCACGTATAAGCCAACGACCGCATCCACGCGTATCGCCATGTTACAGCAGGGGCTCGTCGACATCGATATCGAGACGCTGTTCATCACGAAGCAGCGCGCTGAACAAGTAGACTTCGCAGAGCCCTACTGGGGCGCACCGTCGCTCATCTTCGTGAAGAAGAGCAACAATTCGATCAAGTCGCTGCAAGACCTGACGGGGAAGCGGATCGCCGCGACAAAAGGATCCGCGGCCGAGCGCGCGTTCGAAAATCCGGCCTCGGGCTATCCGAAAGCCGACCTCGCGCTCTTCGACTCGATCGCGGAAGTCGTTGACGCCGTGCGGATAGGTCGTGCTGATGCAGCGGTGTTCGATGAAGTCTTCGGTCTCGCGGCAATCAAAGCCAGCCCTGACTTCAAGTTCGTCGGCAAGCCGGTCACCTACGATTACTACGGGATCGCTCTCGCGAAAGGCCATCCGGAATTCCTAACGTTCGTCAACCAGTGGCTACGAGACATCAAGACGCACGGCAAGTGGGCTGCGCTCTACAGGAAGAATCTCCCCGGAAAGGTCCCAGAGCCACCGATGCCGCCGTACGACAAAGCCGCTTATAAGTAGCCTTTCGTAGTGACGACCCTCGCGAACTGGATCGATCTTCTCCGCGGTCTCGTCGTCACGCTCGAAGCCTCGGCGCTCTCACTTCTGATTTGCATCGCTATCGGAATCGTTCTGGCTCTGGCACGATCGACTCCAAACCGGATCGCACACGCGCTTGCAATCGGCTATGTCGAGTTCTTTCGCAACGTTCCGCCGCTGGTCCATCTGTTCTTCATCTTCTTCGCGCTACCGCGCCTGGGAATCGTGTTCCCGCCGTTCGTTTGTGCCGTACTCGGCCTTGCTTTGTATCACGCAAGTTATGTAGCAGAGATACTGAGGGCTGGGATCCAGGCCGTCGGACGCGATCAACTGGACGCCGCGCGTGCCCTGGGGTTCTCGTACTTGGGAGCGATGCGCTACGCCGTTTTGCCGCAATCGATCTGGCTTGTCGCGCCCCCGCTCGTCAATCTTTTCATCTCGCTATTCAAAACGTCAGCGCTCGTCGCCGCGATCGGCGTTGCCGATCTCATGTACTGGGGCGAGATTCTTAACGAACAGACGTTCCGCACATTTGAGGTTTTCAGCGCGGTCGGCCTCGTCTATCTCGTCTGCTCGATCGCTTTAAGCTTTGCTTTAGGTCGCCTTGAACTGCGCGTGCGGCAGAAGGGACTCGAACATGCCGCGTGAGTGGGAAGTCTTCACGCACGTCCAAACATGGGCGTGGCTCGGTGGTGGCCTGCTCGTTACGCTGCGCGTCGCTGCCCTCGTCGTCGCCATCAGCCTAATCACCGGAACCTTCCTTGCCCTCGCGCGGCTGTCGCGGCACGGCGCGCTGCGATGGGCCGCGCGCGCGTACATCAACATCATCCGCGGTATTCCCGTCTTTCTCATCATCGTCTTCACGTATTTCGCACTCCCGAAGCTCAAGGTAAATGTCTCGGCCGCGACCTCCGTGACGCTAGCGTTGACAATCTATGCCACAGCGCTGATCGCGGAAATCGTACGCGCCGGAATTCTTGCCGTTCCGCCCGGCCAAATGGAAGCGGCACGTTCTCTAGGGCTCGACGCGCGAACGACATTCGCCCACGTCGTGTTGCCGCAGGCATTTCGAACGATGGTCCCGCCGCTCGTCGGACAATATATCATCCTCATCAAGAATACGTCGATCGGGAGTATCGTCGGACTCGACGAGTTGCTCCGACGTACGGTAATTATCTACAATACCTACCAGAACCCGGCGCAATCGCTACTCGTAGTCGCTGTGCTCTACTTCGCCTTCCTCTTTCCGCTTTCGACTCTCAGCCGCAAGCTTGAACTCAAGGACCGCCGTGCAGATTTCTCAGAATAGGGTAGGCCTCTTTACAACGGCTTACTCGTCTTCAAGGTTGTCATCTGTTGTGGTCAGCGGTAGCCGCGGGCGAGCAAGAACTTCGCGCCGGCCTCGAAAGCTTGGTGGCCCGGCACGAGAAACTCGAAAGCTTCCGCCAGCCGATTCATCGTATTGAACACGAAGCAGACCGCGAGCGCATCCTCGATCTGCGCGCGGGAGACGCCGGCAGCCAGTACGGAGCGAATATCATCCACGGTCACCGCCTGCTCACGTGTCAGCTTACGCAGCATGCGCAACGTCGCCCGGAGCGGCTCTTCGACGATCGCGGTTTCAAGATCGTCAAGCACTGCAATGACCTTCGCTTCATCCTGATACGCCCTCGCAGAAACCGCAGTGTGGGCCTTAATGCAATACTCGCACGCATTTACTTTCGAGATGAACGCCGCCATCAACTCGCGATCGCCGACCGACCACGAGGACGGTCCGCGCATCGCTTCGTGGGTGACTTCCTTCATTCGCTTACCGAAGAAATCGGGGCGATACATGACCAGCTTGAGCACCTCCGGTGTCGGCTGGCGCGATACCGTGCGAATGATTGCGAATAACGCCTTCGTGCCGAAAGCGTGACCGCTGTCAAGGATCGCGAGGCGCATGCTTACACCTTCTCGATGGCAACATCGAGCGCCGCGAGCGCGGTCTCGTACTGCCGCGTGGCCTGGCCGGTCGCGGCGCAGACGACGATTTCGAAGACTTGGTCTTCGCTGAGGCCCGAGGCCCGCGCCGCAGCAATGTCCTCATCGGTGACCGCGTGTGCGTGCTTCGCGAGCTTGTCGACCACCGTGCTTAGCGGCGGGGCAAGCCCTGCGTTGTCGAACGCCGCGCGGCGCATCGTGTGCGACGCCGTGCCGTCTCCTTCCAGTATCCGTGCAACGAGCGCTTTACATGCTTGCCTGATGTCGGACATGCTGCTCTCCGTGCGCCCTTTTGTGCCACAGCTGCTATTTGTCCAGCAAAGCCTCGCATTGCGCTGCCGAAACCTCGGTGGCACGGGGCTTTTGCTGGAGCCGACGGCCGGACTCGAACCGGCGACCTGCTATTTACGAAACAGCTGCTCTACCAACTGAGCTACGTCGGCGTATGCCATTTATCGGTCTTTTTTTGGCTCTATGTTCTCCGAGTTGTCCCGCCGGTGGCCCACCGCTGGCTCACCAATTTTAGGGCAACCGCGTGGGGTTCGGGCTGGCACTCGCGACCCTCCTCCTCGATTCGACCGTGCTTACCACGACTATCCCGCTCAAGACCGTGCTCGTCGGATTTGCATCTGGGGCCGTATTTTGCCGGCTCGCTTCTAATGAAGGCAATCGAGCGCGTGCGCGGGCGCATCATTCGCGTCGATCGGGAACGCCCTTCGAGATTCACCTGGATAGATGTCGTGAAGGCTGATGGAAGTTCTCCCGTCGAAAGAGAGGAGACGAAAGGGCTTGCATCATGCATCAGAGACTACAATTTCGTTCAATCGCTCCGAGTGCACAGCGCGGCCTCAGCCAGGCGGGCCGTGACGTCCTAACCGGGGGGTTAGACCCTCGCATCAAACATCTCGTCGACATTCGTGCATCGCAAATGAACGGCTGTGCCTTTTGTCTCGATCTGCATGTCGCTGAATGGAAAGAAATCGGTGAGTCCGAGGAGCGTCTTCATTTCGTTGCCGTCTGGCGTGAAGCCGGCGATATCTTTAGCGCCCGGGAGCAAGCCGCTCTCGCTTGGACGGAGGCGGTCACAGACCTCATGGGAACCGGTGTACCAGATGACGCGTACGATCTCGTTCGGGAACATTTCCCCGAGCAGGAGCTCGTCCATCTCACCCTTGCGATTGCGACGATCAACGCGCACAATCGCATGAACGTGGCGTTTCGAACGCCGGTCGGTGCAACCCGCAAGACCACTCCGACTCCTGCTTAGGCACCACGGCGTCCGTGATTCTTCAGGCGCGGACAACCCGTTCGCCGGAAGATGCACCGGGGGTTTGCGCGGAGCTCGGGACGGCGTTCCCCGATTCGTCACGGGGCCGACAACGATCCAGGTCAATGCTGACAGTTCGCGCTAGGAATAACATAGTACAAGGCGCATGCTGACTCGGTGAAATCATGCTTGATCAGGTAACCTATGCCATCATCGGCGGCGGAGCTGCAGCTGATGCGGCCGCGGAAGAAATTCGTAGCAAGGATCGGACTTCCGGCGAATCGGCCGCATACCGCGAGCGCCTCGCGCTCGTTGTCAAGTGACTGCGTTGCCCGATGCGCCAGGAGCACCGGGCATACCGCCGACGTGGGCGAGCAGCGCTAAAGACACCATCGGCACAAGCCTGCGCTCATCGCGGGTATGGTTCACGATCGGCTACGGCATTCTCAACGAAATTTTTTATCCACACGTCGACATGCCGCAGATTCGCGACCTCGGTTTTATCGTCGCTGACGGTGCAGGCTTTTGGGTCGAGGTCAAGCGCGCTCAATGCTATAAGGTCACGAGCCCCGCTCCAGGCATCCCCACGTATACCATCGAGCACCATCACGAGCGTTACGACTTGTCCGTTCGGATCTGTACGGATCCGCTTCGCGACGTGCTGCTGCTAGACACCGCGCTCACAGGCGATGGGATGCTGCTCTACGTCTTGCTCGCGCCGCACCTGGGTGACGACGGACGAGGCAATCGCGCATGGATCGAACGCAGCGGCCCTCGCACGACGCTTTGCGCGATGCGTCATCAGCATGCGCTAGCACTGGTCGCCGTAGACGAGCAGGGGCAGGATGCGTTCTTGCGCGCGAGTTGCGGCTACGTGGGCTCGAGCGACGGCTGGCAAGACTTTCACCGCAACGAACGCATGGCGTGGGCTTATCCTGCCGCCGGTCCGGGAAACGTCGCGATCCTGGGCGAGCTCCCGCCGCGTGCGCGCCTTGCCTTGGCATTCGAAAAGGACGCGGTAGGCGCCGCGACGCTCGCCCGTACGAGTTGCGCAGAACCCTTCGAACACGCATGGCAAGCGCAGATAAACGAATGGAGGGACTGGCATGATGCGATGCAACGCCGCTGCGGCTGGTGGGGATCACTCGATCCAGCCGTCCGGGATGAGGTGCAGATATCCTCGATGGTCGTGAAATGTCACGAAGACAAAGTCTTTCGCGGCGCGACCGTAGCGAGTCTTTCGACGCCCTGGGGGCAAAATCATGATGATAGCGGTGGCTATCACCTCATCTGGACGCGCGACTTGGTGGAGGCTGCGACAGGCCTGTTGGCGATCGGCGCACGAGACGATGTACGCTCCATTCTCCAATATCTCATCGCTACCCAGACGAGCGACGGACATTGGCATCAAAATCAGTGGCTCAACGGCGAGCCGTTCTGGCAAGGCATCCAGCTCGATGAAACCGCCTTCCCGATCATCTTGGCCTCGGCGCTCGCGGAGCGTGGGCTGCTGGGCGATTGCAGCGCCAGTGAGATGATCGAGCGCGCCGCATCGTACCTTGCTCGTCACGGACCGGTGACCGAACAAGATCGATGGGAAGAGGATGCCGGCCTCAATCCGTTCACGCTCGCCGTATGCGTAGCAGCGCTGGTCTGCGCAGCACCTTTTCTGAGCGAGACGGCGTGCTCGTATGCGCTCGAGCTTGCGGATATGTGGAACGCGCGAATCGAGCGCTGGACGTATGTTGCTGGGACCGAGCTCGCCCACGCCTTGAACGTTGATGGTTATTACGTTCGCACTGCGCCACCCGAGGCGCTTACGTCGCCACTTGCGATTCGCGGCTACGTCTCGATAAAGAATCGCCCGATGGGGAGCGGTAGTGCACCGGCATCGCAAGTCGTCGGCCTTGGGTTCTTGCAGCTCGTACGAATGGGATTGCGCATGCCGGAGGACCAGCGCGTTCGCGACAGCGTGCGGGTAGCCGATGCGCTGCTCAAGGTCGAGACGCCGAATGGCCCCGCATGGCATCGGTACGCCGGCGACGGCTATGGGGAACATGCGGATGGCGCGCCGTTCGACGGCACGGGAATCGGGCGCGCATGGCCGCTGCTGATAGGAGAACGCGGCCACTATGCGTGCGCTGCCGGCGAAGACACACGCCCCTATCTGCAAGCAATGTTGCGGATGACCAGCACCTGCGGCATGATTCCGGAGCAAGTGTGGGACGCAGCCCCTATTCCGAGTCGTGCGCTGTATCCTGGCCAACCGACAGGCAGCGCGAACCCGCTCGTCTGGGCGCATGCCGAATTCATCAAGCTGTGCGCCTCAGCGTCGATGGGCCACGCATTCGATCGTCCCGAACCGGTCTGGAGGCGGTATCAAGGCCGTACCCCCGATCCACCGTGGCTAAATTGGCGCTTTAATCACAAATGCACGAGCATTCCCGCCGGCAAGGTGCTGCGCATCGAAGTCCTCGAGCCGGTACGGGTGCACTATAGTACCGACAATTGGAAAACGTGCACGGACGTCGACGCACGAGACACCGAGCTCGGGGTGTACGTCGCGGATATGCCCACGGCTGAGCTCGATCCGGGGCAGCACATCTCCTTCACGTTTTACTGGACCCGAAGCGATCGGTGGGAAGGCACTAATTTCGACGTGCGCCTTAACGCTACTGAATCGCACGTTTAGTCGAGCTCGCCTCTACGGACCGGCTAGAGATCACGTGCGAGTTTCGCTAAGTCTTCGCCGTTAAGTCGATCAGACGAAAACCGCTCGCTTCTATCGAAAACGCCAGGGTGCCCAAGGTCCCCGGCTCGCGTTCTACTGGACGCTCCCAGTCGTGTAGCTCGCTATTATACATGCGCAGCGTATGGTACTTCGAAGCGTCTACAACACGCTGGATATCTACGGGAACCGCGATTGTATGCAGCTTTGTATTTCCGACGAAGAGTGCGAGACGATTGACGGCCGCGAACACGATAACTACTGCGTCGTCGGAGAAAACAGATACGTCATCGCTCGCGTCACGGTCGTAGATCGCAATATCGTAATCGCTGGTAATTGGTGCAGTCGAATAGAGCTTCATTCGTCCGTCGCTCTGGCGAACGGCAAAATACGAAAGCGACGTGTTATGATAGAGTAAACGCCGTATGGCAACCCATGTCCACTGCAAGGGAATGATCGGATTAATGCGTGGCTCCTTCGGTGTCAGCATCAAGCCGCACATGCCTTCTATCGCCGCCCACAAAAATCGAGGTGACGCCCAGGGCGACAATCGCATGCCTTTGTTCACCAGACTTTCACCATCGAACCACTCGCTGAACTGCCCCGGGACCGTGTTGTTCTTCTTCGGATCAGCCGCATAATGTTCAAACGACGATCGCAAGGCACGGACCATGAAGTCGGGATGATAGCGTGCCGCTGAAAACGCGTACCACCATGTCACACCCGGCCATACGCCTCCCATAAGACCCCAATAATGCGATGGGTCGTAGAGCGGGTCGTCTTGCGATACGGTGCGGAGGCCGGCGGTCGTCCAGAAATCGGGCGCGTTAAGGCGGCTTATGATGCGAAACCCCGTATCCTCGTCGCATGCCCGGAACATCACGGGGAATATCTCATCGCCGGTAACGTCTGTATGCACGTTCCCGTCGACGTCGATGTTCAGATAGTAAAGACCGTTTTCCGGGTTGATGAGGTGCTTGCTCATTGCTCCTTGAAGTTGTCGTGAAGCCTGGAGGAAGCGCTCCTTGTCATTGCCGGAGCGCCCAAGATTATCTGCCAGATGTGAAGCAGCGCGGAGCGCGGCGACGCATTCAGCGTTAATTTCGGTGACCGCACCGGAGAGGCTATAACGATCGATGATATTACGCCAACTTGCGGAAGCCCATACGTTTCCTCTGGGATCGCGCGCAGAGCAGAAGACGAGACCGCGCGCATCGATTTGCGACACGATGTGGTTCGCAGCGGCAGCGACGCGGTCATAGGTACGGCGTAGCCATTCTAAATCGCCGGTCGATCGAAAATGATGATTAACGGCAAGAATATATAGAGGCGTATCATCGTTGATATTGAGGCCATCATCGTTAATCTCTCCGGTGACGGCATCGTAGTACTCGGGGAGTTTTCCGTCGTCATACTGTCGCAATCCGATGTTGTCGAGCAATTGACGTGAGAAATTCGGCATGAAGTGATCATTGCCATAGACGAACCAGGCGCTATCCCGAACGACCACGTTCGTGTAGTTTCCCGGATCGTTGCTGAACGCTAAGCCTTCTGGATATGCTGCCATAACACGCCGCATGTTGACCTTACTCCAGAGCACGCCTTGATTGATCAGATGGTCGGGCGTAAGCACTTCGCTGTTCCCGAGCGCCTCTTCGAGAGTTGCTATGGTTTGCCGCAATGCGACTTCATATCCGGTTGCCGACGCGAACGTATCGAGTGCACCACCCTCGCCGTCGGAAAAAACTGCACTAATGAAACAGAGTGCTCTCCGCTCCCCTGGTTCCAGCGCAATGTCAACTTGCAATTGGCCCAAGACATCGCCGGGTCCGCTGATCGAGTTACGTAGAGCCAGGAGGCGAGACGGATCGTACATCCGGCCGAAATCGAAACCCACTTCGAAACGCGAGCGCTCACTTATGCCGAAGATACGGACCGCTCGAGGTTGAGAAACATTATGTGCCACAATGGCTCGTTTGTCGCTCACAAAGCGCGCTTGTACGTCGGGTTGCATACTGCCACGCAGTCGCGCAGAGCCGATGACGCGGATCTGATGCCGTACGTCGCTCGCGTTCGTCAGCTCCGTAACGATGTATACGAGGGGCGGATCAGCGCCGTTTGAGTCGCAGCCGACCAACGGGACGAAGGTCGTTTCTGTGACGCCAAGCCCGGCGCCGATCATAAAAGACAAGCGCTGATAAGCGGGATGTATCTCAAAGCGACGGCTGTCGGGGTCAGGTCGAAGTGCTACGTATTGTTGCTCGCCATGGGCGTGCGGTAGGCTTAACAGCGATCCGTAGCCGCCGTACCGAAGCGAGACCGTTCCGATGAGGCTCTGAGCGAGCGTATTGGAAAAGACCCGTTCCACGGCGCCGGTGCTTTTGGTGTTGACCCAAATCGCGCTGTTCCCGAAACTCGAGCCCATTCCCAACTCGCCACCATCGACATTGATGGTCGGCAGTGGCCTGCGCCTCGCCATGAGCCGAGTATACCACCGCACCCGTCTCCGTCGTCCAGCCCACAAGCTACCGCCTGCTGTGCGTTCGGAGACACTTGAAAAGAGCCGCACGTTTATGCAAACGCCAACACAAACGATGCCGCCAGGGCCGCGAACATCTGCAGCATTGAGCGCCCAGCATTGTAAGGTAGGTTTCGTTGAGGAACAAATGGTATCGATTCGGCCACGTCAGGATCATCGATAATGAACGTCCAGAGGTGGAATCATTCGAATGCAATCGTGTGGTCGTGCGCGAGACGAAACGTATCTTCAGGCGATACTCGTAGGGTCCGTACCGGCCGCCCTCGAGCCGAGTTTGTGCGGTTTCGTACGAGGAATCGTTGCACATTCGGGGAAGGCACCGCCCTAGCTTTGGGCTCGACTGAAACACCAGCCTATTATGAGGGGAAAG
>Ga0134125_10004029_pt1 | contig 16840 bp, 15 predicted proteins | sample KB31751_FD_96464 | JGI IMG/M metagenome (GOLD analysis project Ga0134125, IMG submission 96464) | Terrestrial soil microbial communities with excess Nitrogen fertilizer from Kellogg Biological Station, Michigan, USA - KB3-175-1 | ecosystem: Environmental > Terrestrial > Soil > Unclassified ...
ATTCGGGATTCGGGATTCGGGATTCGCAATTCGAAATTCGCAATTCGCAATTCGCAATTCGCAAGAGCATCGCGCACAGGGTGCGCTCCTACGCGATGCCGATGCCTTGGGCCTGCAGCGCGGCGCGCGTAGCCGCATCGCTGGCCGGCGTGACCGGGCGGCTGAGATCCCACAGCAGGCGGGTGCGAAAGCCCAGCGCCAGCGCGTCCTGCGCGGTCCACAGCACGCACACGTCGCGGGCCAGGCCGCACACGGCCACCTCGTCCACGCCGCGCTCGCGCAGCCAGCCGGCCAGGCCGGTGCTGGGGCGGCTGCCGCCCGGGCCGTGGTTTTCGCGGAAGCCGCTGTAGGAATCGACCGCGGGGTCGCTGCCCTTGCGGATCACCGCGTCCAGCGCCGACCAGTCGATCTGCGGATGCAGCGCGGCGCCGGGCGTGCCCTGCACGCAATGATCCGGCCACAGTGTCTGCGGCTGGCCGTACAGCTCGATCTGTTCGAAAGGCGCGCGCCTAGGGTGCGCGCTGGCGAAGGAGGCGTGGCCGGGCGGATGCCAGTCCTGGGTGGCGACGACATGGCGAAACCGGCGCTCGCGCAACAGGCGATCGATGTCCTCGATGATGGCGTCGCCCTCGTGGCAGGCCAGGCTGCCGCCGGGCATGAAATCCGGCTGGACGTCGACCACGATCAGGGCCGCGGTGGCAGAAACGGCGTGACTCATGCAGACTGCTCCGGACGAGTGGAACCTCGCAGTCTAGCGGGCACCCGTCGCCAGCGAGCGCTTTCACGGTCTCTCGGGGGGAGAGCGGTGCATTACGACCAGTCATGGATGGGCAGCGGCATCGTCGGCGGTATCGAGGCCGGCCTCGTCTCCGCGGTGGCGGGGCTGCTGTTGTTCCTGCTGCTGCACGGCTTCGGGCGACGCCATGGCTGGAGCGCCGCGCGCAAGATCGGCTGGGCCTTCCTGCTGGCCTGCGTGCTGACCGTCAGCGGCGACCTGTGGGACATGTTCTATCTCAACTACGCCAACCTGCAGTCGCTGGCCCTGCTCCGGGCCGTGCTGGCCGACGTGCACGACCCGGAGCACCTGGGCCTGCGCGTGCTGTGCGAGCTGCTCGGCGTGTCGCTCGGCATCGGTCTCGGCTGGGTGCTCTGCGGCGGTCATCGCGAAGGTCGCGACGGACACAAGCGACCCTAGAAGCCCGAGCGACTACAGCAACGGATCGAACAACCGTGCCACGTGCATGGCGACCCGGCGCGCGGCGGGCGCGCCGCGGTATTCGTCCTCGCCGATCGCCAGTGCGCGGGAAAAATCCTCCAGCAGCATGGCTTCCACTTGGCCGGCAAAGGCCTTGTCGACCACCAGCGCGCCGACCTCGAAATTGAGCCGGAACGAGCGGCTGTCCAGGTTCATGCTGCCGATCGCCGCCGCGTCGTCGTCGATCAGCAGCGCCTTCTGGTGCAGGAAGCCGGGCTGGTAGCGGAACATGCCGATGCCGGCGCGCACCGCGTGGTGGGCGTGCAGGGTGGAGGCGAGGAACACCGTGCGGTGATCCGGCCGTGACGGGATCAGCACGCGCACCTCCACCCCGCGCAGTACGGCCAGTTGCAGCGCCGAGCGCACCGCCGTGTCGGGGACGAAGTACGGCGTGCTCAGCCACACCCGCTCGCGCGCGGCGTTGATCGCGGCGGTGAAGAACAGCGAGCCGGTTTCCAGCCGGTCGGCCGGGCCGGCGGCCACCACCAGCACGCTGGCCTGGCCCGCGCTCCGCGGCGAGGGCAGCAACGGCGGCAACTGGCCGGTGATCCACTGCCAGTCGTCGGCAAACAGCTTCTGCAGGTCGGCGACTGCCGGCCCGCGCAGTTCCAGCATGGTGTCGCGCCACGGCGCCAGCGGCGGCTTGCGGCCCATGTACTCGTCGCCCACGTTGAGGCCGCCGACGAAGCCGCGTATGCCGTCGACGACGACGATCTTGCGGTGGTTGCGGAAATTGAGCTGGAAGCGGTTGCGCAGGCGATGCGTGGCGAAGCGGTGGATCGCCACACCGCCGGCGCGCAGCGACTCGACGTAGCGGCGCGGCAGGGCATGGCTGCCGACGCCGTCGAACAGCACGCACACCGGCACACCCGCGGCCGCGCGCTGCAGCAGCACCTGGTGCAGGCGCCGGCCCAGGATGTCGTCGTGGATCACGAAGAACTGCAGCAGCAGGCAGCGTTCGGCCGCCGCCATGGCGGCGAGCATCTCTGCGAACGCAGCCTCGCCGTCGATCAACAGCCGCAGCTGGTGGCCGCCGCGGAACGGCCGCTGCTGCAAGGCGCTGATTGCCGCGAAGCGGCTGCAGGCCGGCTCGGCCGCGGCGGTTGCCGGCGTCGGCGGCGCCGGTGGCGGAGTCGCCGCGGCGCGACCGGCGTGGTAGCCGAGGAAGCGGCTGGAGCCCAGGTAGAGGTACGGCAGCAAGGTCACGTAAGGCAACAGCAGCAGGCCGAGCACCCAGCCGATCGCCCCCTGCGGCGTGCGCGCGTGCCGGATCGCATGCAGCGCCGCCACCGTGCCCAGCAGATGCAGCAGGACGATGCCGGCGGTGAGCGCGCTGGCGGTCATTGCGGCGGGGCGTATTCCGGGTCGTTCATTATCCGGTCGGCCAGGTGGCGCGCCTGCTGGCGGATCTCCGGCATCGCGGTCGATTCCCACAACGTGCCGCGCAACAGGCTGCCGATGGCGAACAGGTGGGGCCAGTGCCCGCCCGCATGCCGCAGGCGGCCGTCGCTGCCCGCCTCCATGCCGAGGCCGAGCGGGTCGGGCGTGATGTGCGCATTGGTGAGCAGTTGGCGAACCAGCCGATGGTTGCTGCGGCGCACGTCGGTGTCCAGGCCGGTGGTCTGGATCACCAGGTCGGCTTCCAGCGCATCAGCCCTGCCGGCGTGGCCCAGCTGCAGTTGCAGCGCGCTGCCGGCGACATCCACCGAATGCACGCGTCCACGCTGGCGTCGCAGCCGGCCGTCCCGTTCCAGCGTCGCGATGGTCTCGCGTACCTGCGGCGGCATGCGGTGGCGCACGCGTTCCCACGCCCAGCGCGCGTGGCGCATGAAGCGCGCACGCTGTTCCGGCGACAACTCGGCCCAGAGGCCGGGCAGGTGCGGGCGCAGGCTGTCGACGACGGCGCGCCATTCGATGCCTTGCTGGGCGACCGCCTCGCGCAACAAGTGCATCCAGCGGCGGATCTCCGGTGCGTCGCGCATGGCCTCGACCAGCTCGGCGCCGTCGCCGGCCGGTGTGGCGGCGGCGTGCAGGTGCGCTTCGGGCAGCAGACCGTGGCGCGAGACGGCGACGAATTCGGCTTGCGGCCATTGCGCGGAAAGCTCCAGCAACACGTCGACCGCGGTCAGTCCCAGCCCGACCAAGGCGACCTTGCGCGGCGGCGGCAACTCGGCCGCATGTGCCAGCAGGCGCCACGGATCCACCACGTAGCGCCCGCTGTCCAGCGCGGCGGCGCTGACGCCGGCCAGCGGCTGCGGTGGCAGCGCGCCCAGTGCCAGCACGGCGGCGTCGGCCTGGTGGCTTTCCTCGCCATGGATCACGGTGATGCCGTCGCGCTCGGGCACCAGCGCGTCGATCGCGAACGGAACGATGTTGACGTCGTGCCCGTGCGCCTTGCCCTGCTGCAGCGCGCGCGCCACCTCCGCCTCAAGGTAGTCGCCATAGCGGCGCCGCGGCAGGAAGTCGGTGCCGGCGATCGACGGATCGTCGCGCTGCACGAAATCCAGGAAGCCCTGCGGCTTGCCGGCGAACATGCTCATCGAGGCCGCGCGCACGTTCAGCAGGTGGCGCTCCGAGGTGGTGCCGTAGGCCACCCCCCGTGGCGTAGTGCCGCCGCCGGTGAACCAGTCCAGGTGCAGCGGCTGCGGCGATTCGCGCTCCAGCAATTCGCTGAGCAACGTGGCGGCTGCGGCACCGCCGCCGATGATGGCGACCCGTCGAAACATGGCATTCCTTTTACGCGTGGCCCCGTGCAGGTCAACCAGGCAGTTGTCCGGAGATCACGCACTGCCGGGGGTGCGCCGTCCACGCACCGGCGGGATCGGCCTGCTCGTAGGCCAGGTAGCGGGTCAGCTCGCCGCCGTAGACGTGCAGGGTGAGCGCGGTTTCGTGCTGCGACAGATTACGGCAGCGATGCACGTGGTGCTGGTCGCCCTCGAACCAGGTGCCGTCGCCCGGGCCGAGCCAGTCGCGGCCCTGGGCGCGCAGGTCGCCGGAGACCGGGTCGCGGCGCCAGGACTGCACCTCCAGCGCGCCGACCAGGGTCAGCTCCAGTCCCCACAGGCCGGCGTGATCGTGCACCGGCGTGCGATGGTTCGCCGGCCACGCCATCACCATCACGCTGACCGCCGGTTCCTTGCGCTGCACCAGCATCCAGCGGCCCAGGCCCTGCCCGTGCAGGCGCAGGCGGGCCAGTCGCGTCGCGATCGCCGAAGCATCCCGGTGTACGACCTGTCCCAAGTCGCGCGCCATCGAGGCCAGGTCGGGGTGTGCCACGCCGGCATGGTCGAGCGCGATCGTGCGCAGGAGCTTCAAGGTTCGCCGCGGTCTGCCCATGCAAAACCCCCGCAGGATGAAGGGGCGCCAGTGGATCACGCGGGCGGTTAAGTTGGCGTAAGCCGGGTGGGGCCCGATCGGCCGGGCTCGCGCGCCGCTGCGACGCGTCGCCCGCCCGCCCGGCAGGCGCCGGGCGGGGCGTTCCGCTGCACTGGTTCAGCCGCGCAAGGTGAAGGTCACCGGCACGCTGGCCCAGGCGCGCACCGCGTGCCCGTCGACGATGGCGGGCCGAAAGCGCCAGTGCGCCAGCACCTGCTCGCGGGCGCTGCGGTCGAGCAGGCTGTGGCCGCTGCCGCGGAGCACGCTGACCTCGAGCGGCTTGCCGGTTTCGTCCACCAGTACGCGCAGCACGACCGTGCCTTGCAACTGCTGGCGCAAGGCCGCCAGCGGGTATTCGACGGGGTTGGCCCGATAGGCGAGGCTGGCCTCCACCGGCGCGGTGGCGAGGTTCGTGGCGGCGGGGTCGGCGGGCAGCACCGTGGCGTCGCCGCCCGGCGGCGCGGCGACCCGGCCTTCGGCGACGGGCGCCGGCGTCGGCGCGCTGATCGGCGTCGGCCGCGGCCGCTGCTGCGGTACGGTCAGCGTCGGCGGCAGGGGCTTGAGTTCCACCGGTGGCGGCGGTGCAGGCTGCGCCGGCGGCGTGATGAAGCGCACCAGCGCGACCGGCGCGAGCTGGCGGATCGTGGTGAAGTACGCGGGCGACACCGGCCGCGCGGCGATCAGGATGACGGCGAGGTTGAGGGCGATCGCCGCACTGAGGGCGGCAATGCGGGCGGGTTGCGGATGGGGGCGTTCGGCAAACGGCAGGCTGACGGAAGACATGGACGACCTCCTGACTGCGTGGCGGGAGCGACAGTCGCGCAGCTTGCGCCGGAGGATCGTGCTGTCGCGACTGCAGCCTATGCCTGCCCGGCAAGGCTGCGCAAGTGGATGGCTGGACGTCCATATGCCTGCAAGCGGGTGCCGGCCGCGGCGAAAGTTCTGCCTTGGCGTCGGCGTGACCGTCGTCACATCGTGCCATTCGTTCATGCATCCGGCGGGGCCTGCTGCGACAATCGCCCCGCGGCAAAGGGCCGAATTCACGGGAGCGAAGACGATGCGCATGAGCGGGTGGCTGGGGGCGCTGATGCTGGCCGCGGCGGGCTTGCTGCCGGTCACCACGGCGCGGGCGGGCGACATTTCCTGCAAGATGACGTTCCAATTGTCCGGCTGGTCGGTGTTCTACAAGACCGCCAAGGGCACCGGCACGGTCAGCTGCAGCAACGGCCAGAGCCTGCACGTGAAGCTGCGTGCCAAGGGCGGCGGGCTGACCTTCGGCAAGACGAAGATCACCGACGGCATCGGCAAGTTCACCGGGGTCAGCAACGTGCGCGACGTGCTCGGTCACTACGCCGAAGCGGTGGCGCACGCCGGCGCCGAGAAGTCGGCGGCGGCGCAGGTGCTGACCAAGGGCAGTGTCTCGCTGGCGCTCAGCGGCAAGGGCGAGGGCTGGAACCTGGGCGTGGCGTTCGGCGCCTTCATCATCGAATAGCCTTCATCATCGAATAGCGCGATCGCGCGTCGCTGCGGCCGTGCGCTACGGTAGGCACAGGCGGGTGCGCGCGGTTAAGGTAGGCCGGCGCGCCCCGCGTCATCGGAGACTTCCGCATGTCCGCCACCACCCTGCCGAGCTACAGCTTCGGCGACGAGCTGGCCAGCAGCATCATCCACGGCCTCGGCATCGTGCTCAGCATCGCCGGGCTGGCCATCCTGGTGGCGTTCGCGGCGTTGCACGGCAGCGCGCTGGCGGTGGTCGCCTGCGCGGTGTTCGGCAGCTCGCTGGTGCTGCTGTACACCGCCTCCACGCTGTATCACTCGATCACCGTGACTGCCGCCAAACCGGCGTTGCGCGCGCTCGATCACATCGCGATCTACGTGCTGATCGCCGGCACCTACACCCCGTTCACCCTGATCGCCTTGCCCGGCGCGTGGGGCTGGAGCCTGTTCGCCGCGGTGTGGACGCTGGCGCTGGCCGGCAGCGCGCTGGAGCTGGGCCTGCTCAAGCGCTATCACAAGCTGGCGGTGCTGCTGTACGTGGGCATGGGCTGGATCGGCATGGTCGCGTTCAAGCCGCTCAGCGAGCATCTGCAGACCGGCGGCACCGCCTTGCTGCTGGCCGGCGGCCTGGCCTATACGCTGGGCGTGCCGTTCTACCTGTGGCGCAGGCTGCCGTACCACCACGCGCTATGGCACGTGTTCGTGCTGGCCGGCAGCGTGCTGCATTTCCTCGCGGTGTTGCTGTACGTGATCCCCGGGCCGGGGCGCTGACACGCACGCCGCGGTTCAGCCGAACAGCATCGCGACGCCGAACAGGCCGACCATCAGGAACGACAGCACCAGCTTGAGCAAGGTGCCGAACAGCAGGCCGAGCCAGGTGCCCACGCCGACGTGGGCCGAGCGCAGCACGCTGTTGCCCGAGGACAGCTCGCCGAGCAGGGCGCCGAGGAACGGCCCGAACAGCAGGCCGGGGATGCCGAAGAACATGCCCGCGACGGTGCCGATGCCGGCGCCCCACAGCGCGCGCCGACTGGCGCCTACGCGCTTGGCGCCCAGCGCGCTGGCGACGAAATCGACCAGCACCCCGACCGCGCCGATCGTGCCGATGATCAGCAGCCACCACAGCCCCAGGTGGCGGTAGCCGTCCACCGCGGCCGCCAGCCAGATCCCGCCGAATACCATCGGGATGCCTGGCAGCACCGGCAGCACCGAACCGGCCAGGCCGCCGAGCATCAGCAGGGCGGCGAGGATGTAGAGGGCAATATCCAGCAAGCGGCGTCTCCCGGCGGGGTGGTGCGGGCATTGGAGCAGAAGTGAGTGATGAGGAGTGAGAAGTGAGAGAAAGCAGGCATGGCTCCCTCTCACTGGTCGGCTTTGAAGCCCCTCTCCCTTCGGGAGAGGGGTTGGGGTGAGGGTTCGGTCGGAGCGGGGAATCCGGCTCCGACCGAACCCTCATCCGGCCCCCGACTAAAGCATTCGGGGCAGGCTCTACGGGCCACCTTCTCACCCGGCGAGGGGACTCCTTATCAGTCGCCGAAGGGAGAAGGGAGTGCATCTGCCGCCTTCAGGCGACGCGTGGTTCGAGGGGCCTGCCTTAAAGTCTCGGGCTTTACCAGGGGATGCTTACTTCCACTCCTCGCTCTTCGTCTACCTCTCCACGAACGCCCGTTCGACCACGTAATCGCCCGGCTCGCGCGTGCGTGGCGAGGCCTGGAAGCCTCGGCCGTCGAGCAGGGCGCAGAGGTCGTCGAGCATGGCCGGGCTGCCGCACAGCATCACCCGATCGGTTTCCGGGTTCAGCGGCGGCAGGCCGGTGGCCACGCCCATCGCGCCGTCGACGATCGCATCGGTGATGCGGCCGTGGTGGCGGAACGGTTCGCGCGTCACCGTGGGGTAGTAGATCAGTTTCTCGCGCACCAGCTCGCCGAGGTATTCGTGCTGCGGCAACTCGTGTTCCAGGTAGCGGGCGTAGGCGAGGTCGTCGACGCGGCGCACGCCGTGGGCCAGCACGATCTTGTCGAAGCGCTCGTAGGTGTGCGGGTCGCGGATGATGCTGAGGAATGGCGCCAAGCCGGTGCCGGTGCCCAGCAGATAGAGGTGTCGCCCGGGCTTGAGGTCGTTCAGCACCAGGGTGCCGGTGGGCTTGCGCGTGACGATCAGCGGGTCGCCCGGGTTGAGGTGCTGCAGGCGCGAGGTCAGCGGGCCGTCGGCGACCTTGATCGAGAAGAACTCCAGATGTTCTTCCCAGCTGGCGCTGGCGATCGAATACGCGCGCATCAGCGGGCGCGTCTCGGTCTCCAGTCCGATCATCACGAACTGGCCGCTGTCGAAGCGGAAGCCGGGGTCGCGGGTGGTGCGGAAGCTGAACAGCGCGTCATTCCAGTGCTGCACGTCGATCACGTGCTCGGTTGCCATTGCCACCATCGTGCATTGTCTCTTGAGGTTGCCGGTGCCGGCCCGGGCGATGCCCCGCTGCCGGCCCGCGGCGGCAGCGGCGGATGCATCGTCGGTGCGGTCGGGTTGCTGCCGCACGGGGCGCGGCGGCGGTCGCGGGAATCCACTCGTGAGGATACGCCAGCGGGGTGCGGCTGTCCCCCGCATGCGACGATAGGTACGGTCGGCGGGTGTCTCGTGGCGAGCCCCGTGCGGTGGCCGGGTCGGGCTGTTGTAGGCGGTGGCCCACGCCAACTTCAGTCGCTGGATGATTCTTGTGATGTTCTTGAACTACAGCCGGATGCTGCGCATACTGCCACCGTTGCTCCGATCCGCCAGGACAAGGCCGGATGGGGAAGGAAGCCAGGGGGATTCCGATACGCGTCGACGACGACGCGGCAGGTTTCTTGATGGCGACTTCGGGAGTCAACGATGCCGGTCATGATCGGCCAGTCCCAGGCAATCGTCGCGGTGAGGGCGCAGCTCCAGCGCTACGCCGCCTGCGACGTGCAGGTGTTGATCGAGGGCGAGACCGGCACCGGCAAGGAAGTCGCGGCACGCGAGATCCACTATGCCAGCGCACGCCGGGATCTGCCCTTCGTGCCGGTCAACTGCGGCGCCATCCCGGACAGCCTGATCGAGAGCGAACTGTTCGGCCACGGCCGCGGCGCCTTCACCGACGCCAAGGTCGCGCAGCCGGGCCTGGTCGACCACGCGCGCGGCGGCACGCTGTTCCTCGACGAGGTGGACGCGCTTTCCCCCAAGGGCCAGGTGACCCTGCTGCGGTTCCTGCAGGACAGCGAATACCGCCCCGTCGGCGGCGGCGCCACGCGAACCTCGGATGCCCGCGTCATCGCCGCCACCAACAGCTGCCTGGCGCGGCAGGTGGAGGCCGGGCGTTTCCGGCGCGATCTGCAATACCGCCTCAATGCGCTGTACCTGCAACTGCCGCCCCTGCGCGAGCGCGGCGGCGACATTGCCCTGCTGGCCGAACACTTCCTGCACGCGGTGGCGATTCGCCTGCGTGGCCCGTTCAAGCACTGGAGCGAGGCCGCCATGCGCGCCCTGGAGGCGTACGCGTGGCCGGGCAATGTGCGCGAGCTGGACAACATCGCGCTGCGCGCCTACATGTGCAGCGACGATACCGTGGTCGGACTCGCCGACCTGGCCGCCGCGGAACCCACCTTCGTCGGCCCGCGCTCGCAGCCCAGGCGGCGCGCGAATGAACCGGAGATCGGCTTTCGGGTCGCCAAGACCCGCGCCATCCACCAGTTCGAGCACGAGTATCTGGTGCAGCTGATGCAGCGTGCCAGCGGCAACATCAGTGCCGCGGCCCGCCTTTCGGGCACCGAGCGTCGCCAGCTCGGCAAGCTGCTGGTCAAGCATGGCATCGGCATCAAGTCGTTCCGTCCGCAGTAGGACAGCGCGGTCGGCATGCCGACCGCTCTCCGGGTGCGATGACACCCACGGCGCAAGCGGAACGGGTCAGCGCTGCCCCATCGTCGGTCGCCGTGTCGCCGGACATCCAGGCTGCAAGCCGTTTCGCGGCTCCCTGCGCGTGGCACGCCTGTTGCCAGTTCATGCATTGCCCGGCGCATGCCGACCCGCATGCGGGATCGGGCAAAAGCATGACGCCGCGCGGCCGCTGCCGACGTGGCCGAGGGAGACCGACATGAATCACCATGAAGATGCGGGTGTGACCAGCGCCGCCGCCGTTCCGTGCTGCCCGTCGCTATCGCCTTGCGCGGTTTGCGACGTGCTCAATTTCACCTATCGACTGCCGTTTCATCCGGTGGTCGTCGTCGGCGACCGGCGCCAGGTTGTGCCGGTCGAGGTCATCCTGCATTTCCGCCTGACCCGCTGCGCGGGGCCGCTCTCGCTGGGCGACCCGATGTACACCACCACGCTGCTGCCCGGCGAGCAGGTGAAGCTGAGCTCCAGCGCCCGCCACACCCGTTTCAGCTTCGACAGCGAGACCAACCTCAGCTACCGCAACGAGGCCACCTCCGAGGAGTCGTACTACGCGGCGGGCATGGCCTACGGCATGAGCAACCTCGATGTGCTGGACACCACCAAGGCCAGCTCCTCGTTCAGTTCGTCGTCGGTCAGCGGCGGCGGCGGCGCCGGCATCGACCTGGGCTTCTTCAGTATCGGCGGCTCGGCCGCCGCCAGTTCGCACGATGCGCACTCCACCAGTTCGCTGGCGCACTCGCTCAGCCAGCACGCGCAGTCGCTGCAGCAGCACATGGAGGTCAGTACGCGCGCCGCGGCGTCGACCTCGATCGGCGAGGTGGCCACGCGCAGCCACCAGCAGGGCGAGTCCGAGGATCAGTACGAATCGGCCACGCGCACCTTCAGCAATCCCAACCACTGCCACGCCGTCACGTTCTACTTCTACCGCATCAACAAGTGCCAGACCGTCAAGTTCGAACTCGCCGGCATCGAGCGCCGCGTCGACGATCCGCTGGCACCCACCGCGGTGGCGCTGAACCCGCCGGCCCCGGCGACCGGGGTCGCCGTGCGCCCGGCCGCGGTGCTTGCCACCGGTGCGAACCGGCTCGATGTGGCGCGCCGCGCCCTCGATAGCATCGCGATCGAATGCAGCGACGCCGGTGCGCCCGCCGCGGCGGGTTTCGGCAGGTCGCTGGCGGCCTTCGCGCAGACCGCGCCGATCCCCGTGGACATGCGCCGGGCCGCCCTGCAACAGGTCGACAAGGATCTGCTGCGGGAAGGGCTGCTCGACAAGGTGGGCGGCGCGGTTTCTCCGTCGGCACAGCAGGCGCTGGGCTGGGAGCGGGAGATGACGATTCCCACCCCCGGCGTGCTGGTCAAGGGCTGCCTGGACACTTGCGACATCTGCGAACCCGAGCTGCAGCAGCAGATCGCGCTCGACCTGGTGCGCCGGGATCTCGAGAACCAACTGCTGAAGAAGCGCATCGACCTGATGGAGAAGTCGCAGGAATACCGCTGCTGCCCGGCGACCGAAACCGAAACCGAATCCCCGTAGCGGCGCATCGGCGCGCGCCAGGCATCGTCATGAGGGATCTCGAATAACCCCCGATGACGTCATTCCCGTCTTGGCGGGGGTGACGGACGAGAAGGCAGTCATTCGAGGTTCCCCTTGGCAGGAGAGACGTCATGAAATCCGAAAAGCCGGTCCGGCTGCAGATCAAGATCCAGTTCAGCGACCAGGGCGAGGCGCCGCCGCTGCAGGCCTATGCGTTCACCGCGCAAGGCAAGCTGCTGGGCAGCGCGCCCGTGGACAAGGGCGGTGCCGCGGTGGAGGTGCCGGCCGAGTTGAATGGGCGGATGCTGGAGGTGATCCTCGGGCCGCGCGTGGAGAAGGGTCAGCCCGCGCCCACGGCGGCCGCGCTCAAGCGCATGGGCGGCTATGCCAGGCCGACGCGGCTGCTGCTCGACAAGCCCGTGCTGGAATTGAACATCCCCAGCGTCATCTTTCCGCGCTGGTGCCTGTGCTTCGTGCGCGGCCGGCTGGTGAAGCGTTTCACCCTGCCCGACGGCAGCACCCGGGAACTGCCGGTGTGCCATGCGCGCGTGCATATCTGCGAGGTCGACCGCATCCGGCTGGTGATCGAGAAGCTGCCCGATCCCGATATCTTCCGCCTGCGCGACGACCTGCTGGACAAGCTGCGCGTGGTGCCGGTGCCGCCGCTGCCGGACCCCGGCCCGCTTGCGGAACTGCCGGCGATCCGCCCCGCCAGCCCCGTGGCGCGGACGGCGGCGATGCCCATGCCGATGGCGCCGATGGCGCCGATGGCGGCGACCAGCGCGGACGCGGAGTCGGCGACCTTGCCGGCGTCCATGCTGGCCACCGCCCGTTCGGCGGCGCAGCTTCGCCGCCAGCTGGTCGACTGGTCCAGCTACATCGCCCTGCATCTGTGCGACCTGATCTACCTGTGGGGCTTCTTCCGGGTGGATTGCCTGACCACGGTGGAGACCGATTGCGAGGGCCGCTTCGGCGCGTTGCTCTTCCACGACTGCGCCGATCAGCCCGATCTGTATTTCTGGGTCGAGCAATTCCAGGACGGCGCCTGGGCCACCGTCTACCGCCCCGGCATCGGCTGCGGCACGTACTGGAACTACCACTGCGGCAGCGAGATCGTGCTCAACCTGCCGCGCGCGGTGGCGTGCGAAGAGCCGCCGTACGACGTCCCGCCGGGCGTCACCCTGTTCGTGCTGCCGTACGCGATCGCCAATGCGCCGATCTGGGGCATCCCGCCCGGCGCGCCGCCCGCGCCCGCCGGCTGGGTGCGGCCCGACGGCATGATCGACTACCAGACCGGCTCCTCGCTGGGCTGGCTCTACAACGCCCCGTTCGGCGGCACGCTGAACTTCATCCACGACGACTCGTATTTCATCCCGTCCAGCGGCATCAAGTACTACCGCTATGCCTGGCGCCGCCGCAGCAGCACCGCGAACACCGGCGCGGACGATCCGTCGTGGACGCCGATCAGCACGCCGTTGGCGCGCGGCTACCGGATGGAGTATTCCGATCGCCTGCCCACCTACGAGAGCTATCCGGTCGGCCCGGTCACGCTGGGCACGCACAGCGGCCTGTTCGAATTCAAACCGCAGCTGCCGCCGGCGCGTGGCACCGATCCGGCCACCGTCGTCGTGCGCGAGTGGGTCAGCGGCAACCTCAGCGAAGTGGGCGCGAGCTGGAACACCGCGCTGGCGGCGCCGGCGCTGTCGCCCGACAACGCCACCGACGATGCCGGCGATTTCGAGGTCAAGATCGAGGTGTTCGATCCCGCCGGCAATCAGGTCATGCCCGGCGCCGCCACCTTCCGCTTCCTGGCGCGCAACGCCGATGGCAGCACCACCCGCCTGGCCACGGCCGCGGAGGAGGCGGGCGGCGCCTATGTGCTGGGCGTGCACGTGGACAACAACGGCGTCGACGCCGACCTGCCGCAGCCGGACATCGGCGGCGTGGCGGCCAGCGACGATTGCGGCTTCCTGCGCTATCGGCCGGGCGACCTGGTGCACGTGCGCTATCTGGCCGCCCACCCCAACCAGCACGCGGTGTTCGGTTTCGGCATCACGCGCGGCTCGCACGGCATGCCCACCGCCTCCACCCTGGCGCCCTATGTCGAGGTGGCGGCAGCCAGCGCGCCGACGACCAGCGCGCCCTACGTCAAGCTGGCCGGTTATTACCAGCGCGATTTCACCCCGGCGGAACTGGTCGGCAGCTGCGTCAACGCCGCCTTTGCCGCGGGCCTGGGCGTGTACGGCAAGGCGACCAACGGCTACCAGAGGCTGGGCCTGGATGCCTCGCGATTGATCCCCTTTGCGCTGGCCGAACAGCCGCCGCATCCGCATCCCTAGACGCCTGCCGCCACCCGTCGCCACGCTCGCCGCCGATCCTGAAACGGAACGCGCGGACCACGGCGATCCACCATCGAGGGAGATCGAAATGGCCACGTCCAAATCAGCCAAGCCGGCACCTTCCAAGTCGGCACCCGCCAAGCCGGTGCCCGCGAAGCCAGCCGCCGCCAGATCCCGGGCGGCCGCCCCTGCCGACGGGCAGGGCCAGAACTGCGCGGTGATCAACCCCTATGCACTGGCCGACCTGGTGTCGGGTCAGCGCATCCCGTGGAACGACATCCCCGATGCGCGACAGGTGCTGGAACAGGTGCTGGCCACCCCGTACGAGGAATTGTTCGATCCGAAATACGGCGGGCCGCTCTACGTCGGCATGGCGCTCGACAAGAACCTCAAGCTGGTGCGGGAGCGCTCGCCCCTGCTCGATGTGCAGCCGCGCAAGGGAGGCAGCGACGCGGCCGTCGGCGGCCTGGATAGCCTCGACCAGTACGCGACCTTGGCCGACCTGGCGAAGGTGGAGGAACTCAGATCCATCCTGAGCTGGCCGATCCTCTGCGGCGACCTGTCGCGTTTCGCGCGCCTGCAGGTGGCGTTGCGCCTGCCGCCCGCGCTGCGAACCCTGCAACTGGGCAATGCCTTGTCCGCCGACGTCGTTCGTTCGATCACCTTCGATCCGAAGTTTGTCGTCAACGCGGATCCCGGCTGGACGCCGCCGGGCGCACACTGGGCCGCGGCCGGCGAGTTCTTCCACGAGACCGCCGAGTTCTTCGATCCGGTGCAGGGCGCGGTGGCCAACTGCTACTACATCGCGGCGCTGTCGGCGATCGCCTGGGCCACGCCGTTCCGCATCGCGCACCTGACCCGGGCCACCGGCCCGAACCAGTCCCAGTTCAACGACCAGATCAATTTCTTCCAACCCGATTCGGGCGGTGCACTGGACCAGGCGATCCAGGTGACCGAGGCGGTGCCGATGACGGCGAGCGGGGACTACATCTACTGCCGTTCCAGCGAAAGCGGCGAAACCTGGCCGGCGATCTACGAGAAGGCCTTCGCCAAGCTGAAGACCGGCACCGCCACCGACATGCCTGACATCACGCAGACGGCATGGGGCGACTGCCTGTGGGCGACGGCCCAGCTCAACGGCGGCACCCGCCACGGGTACAACACCGCCGACCACAGCGCGGACGAGTTATGGCAACTGCTGCGCTCGAACTGCCTGTCGTATCGCACCTTCAACCCGATGACGGCGTGGACGTACTCGACCGGCGATGCGGCGCCCGACCACGTCGACTACGCCAGCGCCCACGTGGTGGGTTCGCATTGCTACACCGTGCTTGGCTGGGCGTATCGCCAGTGCCGGCGCTGGATCGTGCTGCGTAACCCCTGGGGCAACACCGAGGCGACCGCCAGCGTGCTGGACGCCACGATTTCGATGTACGACGTGAGCTGGTGGCGACCGATCACGCTGAAGGACAACGACGGCGTGTTCGCGATGGAGATCGGCGCCTTCAAGAAATACTTTGCCGGTTTCGGTACGGCGCATTGAGAGCGACCGGTGCCCGCCATGCATGCGAGTGGCGAGATACCGGCGATGCCGCTGTCGCCGGGTGGCGTCGCGGCGCGCGGCCCGCGGGTTGGCCCGAGCCGGGTGCAAACGTTCGCGCTGCGCTTGCGAAGCGGGTCAGTTTTGACCCGGCGAACCCAGCCCGGTCGGCGCCCAGCCGTTGCGGCAGCCCATTCCCGTGCTCGCGATGACTGGCCTGCTCGTTGCAAGAGCGCGCTTGTGTGCGGGAAGACGCCATGACAAAGCGATCGAACACCAGCTCGGCCGCGGACGATGGGGGCGAAATCAGGCACTCGGTACTCGCGTATCTGCATGCCCATCCGCAGGCGGCCGACACGTTGCGCGGCATCGTCAACTGGTGGCTGCCGCGGCAACGCTACGACCACAGTTGCCAGCGCATCGAGAAAGCACTGGACGGGCTGGTGGCCGAAGGACTGCTGCACCGCGATCAGCTGCCCGGGGGCGAAATTCTGTACGCGCTGAACGACTCAACGAACCCGCCATCGCCGCCCTGACGGCGGCACGGTTCCCAGACGGAGGATTGATCCCATGCCATCTGCGCTCACCTATCCGGGCGTCTACATCGAGGAAATTCCCAGCGGCGTGCACACCATCACCGGGGTGGCGACGTCGATAGCGGCATTTGCCGGCTGGGCGCCATCCGGGCCGACCGATCGTGCCGGCCTGGTCCTCGGCTACGCCGACTTCGCCCGCACCTATGGCGGCATCGACAACCGCAGCGGGCTGGGTTATGCGGTCAACCAGTTCTTCGCCAACGGCGGGCAGCAGGCCTATATCGTGCGGCTGGTCGACAGCACCACGGCCAAGGCGGCCACGGTGACCCTCGACGGCAAGTTGCTCGTCACGGCGGCCAACGAGGGGGTGTGGGCCAACGATTTCGCGATCGTGATCAAGCAGTCGAGCTTCGACGCCACCCGCTTCCGCCTCACCGTGGCGAACTGGCAGCTCGATCCGACCGGCGTGCCGGTCGAGGTGTTCGACAACCTCTCGATGGATCCCGCCGACCCGCGCTTCGTCACCAGCGTGCTGGCCGACCAGTCGGCCTACGTCACCGCCGCGGTGCAGGGCGGCGCCACCGCGCCGCCGGCGAACACTTTCACCGGTACGCCAGGCAATATTCCCGATGGCTCCAAGTTGAGCGGTGGCGTGGATGGCACGGTGCTGGCGCCGAACGTCGCGGCGTTCGAGACGGCGCTGCTGCCGCTGTCCGGCAGCGGTGGCCTGTATCAGCTCGACCGCATCGATCTGTTCAATCTGCTGTGCGTGCCGGGAGAGACCAGTACCGGCGTGATCTCCAACCTGGAGGGCTTCGACAACCTCTCGATGGATCCCGCCGACCCGCGCTTCGTCAC
>Ga0134125_10004030_pt1 | contig 16838 bp, 13 predicted proteins | sample KB31751_FD_96464 | JGI IMG/M metagenome (GOLD analysis project Ga0134125, IMG submission 96464) | Terrestrial soil microbial communities with excess Nitrogen fertilizer from Kellogg Biological Station, Michigan, USA - KB3-175-1 | ecosystem: Environmental > Terrestrial > Soil > Unclassified ...
TCGGGAGCGGGTATCTCTGGATGTCCGCGGCGGCGACGTCGATCGGCAACGACGGGAAGTGGATCCCCGGTCCGACGCTGAAAGGCCGCCGGTACGGCGGATCGCTCGGGCGCGCGACCGGAATGCACGGCTTGCTGGCGGAGAAGCCCTTGGCAATGAAATTGGGGTTGAGTGGGTCGGCGTTGGTCTCGCACTCGCTCTCCGTCCCCGGCAGACCGGCGACCTGGATGACCCGCAGCGTGCCGTCCCGCGCGATGGCGTAGAGGTATTTGCGGTTCGAATCGAGACCTGCGTAGTTCGGCCCGACCGAGGAGGGGCCGCCGGCCGGCGCCTGTTCGGCGCCCACGAAAACGCCCGCCTGCCCGACCTTCGTCTGGCGCGTCGGATCGACGCTGAGCCGGATGCGCGTCGACCCGCGCGCCCCCTCGTTCAGGTAGATGCTGTTGCTGTTCCCGAGCATCTGCAAGTCACTGCTCGAGGGCCCTGATCCTGGCCGAGGAACATTGAGGCCCACCGAAAGGACGTACGACGCGTTCGCCAACGAGATGTAGGCGCGCGTCCCGTCCGGCACGATGGCGATCCCGCTGGGGCCAAGCGGGGAAGCGAGGTACGGGGTGTTGAGGACCTGATTGCCGAGCGTCCCGCCGTCGTTGCCTCCGGTGGAGCCCCCGTCGACGCCGCCGGTGCTCCCGCCAGCGCCGCTCATGTCGCTCGCGGCGCCGTCACCCGGGAGGGCGTGCGTCACCGGCGCGCCGTCGGTGGCCGCTGCGTCGACGCCGGCGGCGGCGATCGCCGGCGGCAGCACCTGGCCGGCACAATTCGAGACCGGACAGGAGGGGTTGATTCCCGCGTCCTGCAACGTCACGTCGTCGTTTTTTCCGTCCGGGCCGGGGACCACGACCACCTTCGCCGAGCTGACGATCTTGCCGCTCGGCAACGCCACCACGGCAACGAGATCACACGAAGGGTAAGTCACCAGCACGTACCACGACCTCGCCCCCGACTGAGCCGAGCCGACCTGGAGATCGACGGCCGGGGTCTCGGCGCAGAGCGCGTTTTGCGTGGGGAGCAAAGGGAGGCTCGGCCCCAACGGCGGCACGTTCGAGAACGGCGCGTTCGCGTCGCCGGTCGCATAGCTCAACAAGGGACTGGTGTCCTGCGGCAGAAACGCCACCTCGTACGGCGCGGCGACGAGGGGCGTTCCGTCGCCTTTGATCGGGCGGAACGTTTGAGCGGGGGTGCTGGGCGACGGCGGCACTTGCGCCCCGTCCTCGCTGCTCAGCATCGGTGCCACCAGCGCCGAGGGATCCACCACCGTCAGATCGCACGATCCCCGGTTGGCGGAGACGAGCCGGCAGCCGTCGTCGCTCACCGAGATCTGCTCCGGATCCTGGCCCAGCGGGACGGTGCCGTAACCGGCGGTATCGGGGTCGAGATCGACCAGCTTCCAGTGATCGGCGTCGACCGCCGTCAGCGTCCCCGAGGCGCTGTTGGGCATGAAGGCGAACGTCCGGGTGGTCGTCGTCGGCCCCGGATCGAACTGGCCCGGCGGATGGCAGGCGCGCAGCGGGCGTCCCGAGACTTGCAACGTCCCGTTGCTGCCGGCGTCCACGCCGCCGTCCGTCCCCGAGCCCGAGGCGAAGGCGCCGAAACACATGAAGGCGACGTCGGTCGGACGATCGAGATCGTTGACCGGAAGAAGATTGGGCGGCGGTCCGCAGGAGAGGCCCGCCGCCAGGAGCGCGATGAGACCGAGGCGCTTCATCGTGGCGTCACCGTGGGGAATCCGAGCCGCTGCACGACGTGATACTGCGTGGGGCTCCCGGGCTTTAGGTCGACGACCGAGACGTCGTTCTGGGTGAAGCTGATGACGTAGGCGATGGGCCTGGTCTGGTCGAAGATCATCCCCGCCGGTCCGCGCCCGACCATCAGCGTCGTCACCAGCGTGGGCCCCGTCGGATCGAAGACGTAGACCTCGCCCGTGTCGAAGCAGTTGACGAAGAGACGCAGCGGGTTGTCGGGAGAGGCCACGTTCACACCGTTCACCGACGGCGGGTACTGATAGAGGAACGTCGGGCTCGAGCAGGTCTCCGTGACGCTGGTCGGCGTGGGAATGAAGGCGAAGGACTCGTTCTGGGCGACGTCGAAACCGACCAGGGCCGGTGGCACCCGCTGGAGCGCGTAGACCCGGTTCGCGTAGTCGAGCTCGGACGGCGTCTCCGGCGTGGGATCGATGAAGGCCACGCCGCGCATCTCCGAGCCGACGAGGCCGGAGTTGAGGTTGTCGCTGGAAGGAAGGACCACGTCGTCGTTGTCGCTGCCGGAGCACTGCGACTGGCCGATGGGAACCATGGAGGTCACGAGCGGCAGGTACCGCGAGCTCACGAAGATCTCCTTGTTCGGCAGCGCCGGCGGCATCGGCATCGACGGCGGGGCGCCCAGGGGCTCGTGCAGCGCGAGCGCGGTGATCCCGAAGAAGCCTGAAGGGTTCGGCGGGAACGGGCTGGCGAACGGCGCGACGAACTTCGGCAGCAGCGGGAACCCGGACACGAGCCCCGCGCCGGAGACGTCGATCAACGAGACGCCGCCGGAGGCCTGGACGGAGGTGTTCCCCACCAGATGACCGATGTAGAGGAAGCCGTGGGGATCATCGAGCGCCAGGGCGTAAGGCTCGTCCGGGAGCGGGACCGGGGGCGGGGTCGCACCGTTCGGGTTCATGAAGGCGTCGAGGTTGTTCGGGTTTTCGATGACCTTGTGGGTGCACTCGGTCAACGAGGAGGCGATGCCCGGATCGTCCGTGCAGTGGAACCCCGGGTGCGGGGACCCGTTCCCCTGCCAATCGGCCGGAGCGACGTCGACGTCGGTGAGCGAGGTGTCGCCGCGCACGCCGATGAACAGACGCCCGCCGTTGGGATCGGCCTGGCACGACGCCTTGTCTCCCCCGAGGCAGCCGTCGTCGCAGTACGTCTGCCAGACCATGCTGGCGGAGAAGCTGCCGATGAGGACCGTGGCGTCGGCGGCAACGTAGCGGCGCTCGTCACAATTGATGATGTTGGCGTCGAGCAGATCACGGCAGCAGCTGGGGGCGTCGCTGCGGGGGAGCGGGTTCACGTAGTCTTCCTGCGGGCAGGCACCCCAGGAGGTGTTCGCCCGGTCGGCCGCCGCGCCGTACAGCACGCCGCCGGTGGTCGTGATGGCCGGATCGTCGATCTGGTGGTCCCCGACGTTCAGCATCACCAGCGTCCCGTCGTTGAAGCGGAGGTCGGCGTTGGAGTTGGCCACGTAGAGCCAGTCCCCGGCCGTATCGAGCGGGCTCATCGTGCCGGCGGTCGGGTAGAAGAACGTGTCCGCGGGGGGCTCCACGCCGTTCTGGCTGAGCGAGCAGGCCGAGAGCGAGAACGAGAACGCGAGCGCCAGCAGCGCGCGCCTCCCCCCGGCCCGCGGTCGGGTCGACGCAGGCGGGGAGACCGGCGCGCGGTTCATTGTCGTCCGTTCGACCCGGCCAAAATCAGTCGGGTTGTCCGTTAGGAGGTCTTGAGCGCCGCCTGCGCCGCCGCCAGCCGCGCGATCGGCAGCCGGTAAGGCGAGCAGGAGACGTAGTCGAGACCGATCTGGTGGCAGAACTCGACCGACGACGGATCGCCGCCGTGCTCGCCGCAGATGCCGATCTTGAGCTTTGGCTTCTTGGCCCGACCCGAGGCGACCGCCAGCTTCATGAGCGCGCCCACGCCGCTCCGATCGACGCTGACGAACGGGTCGACCTTGTAGATGTCGTGGCTGACATAGGCCGCCAGGACGCGCGGCACGTCGTCGCGCGACAGACCGAAGGTGGTCTGGGTGAGGTCGTTCGTCCCGAAGGAGAAGAACTCGGCGGTGTCGGCGATGTCGCCAGCGGTGAGCGCCGCCCGCGGCACCTCGATCATCGTGCCGATCGAGTAGCCGAGCTTCTTGCCGCGCTCCGCGAAGACGGCGTCGGCCGCCTTGCGAACGACCTCGGCCTGCAGATCGAGCTCCTTCTTGGTCCCCACGAGCGGGATCATGATCTCCGGGAAGATGTCCTCCCCCTCGGCGGCGATGTCCGAGGCGGCCTCGAACACGGCGCGCGCCTGCATCTCGGTGATCTCCGGGTAAGTGATCCCCAGGCGGCAGCCGCGGTGGCCGAGCATCGGGTTCGACTCCTTCAGCTCCTCGATGCGGGTGTGGATCTCCTCGACCGTCTTGCCGGTGGCCTGGGCGAGGTCGCGCACCCCCGCCTCGTCGTGCGGCAGGAACTCGTGCAGCGGCGGATCGAGCGTGCGGATGGTGACCGGCCGCCCCTTCATCGCCTTGAACAACCCGTAGAAGTCCTCGCGCTGCAGCGGCAACAGCTTGTCCAGCGCCTTGCGGCGATCGGCCTCGTTCTCGGCCACGATCATCTCGCGCATGGGGCCGATCTTCCCCTCGCCGAAGAACATGTGCTCCGTGCGGCAGAGGCCGATCCCTTCAGCGCCGAAGGCCACCGAGGCCTCTGCCTGATCCGGCTGGTCGGCGTTGGCGCGCACCTTGAGCTTGCGCGCCGAGTCGGCCCAGCTCATCAGCTTGGCGTAGGTCTGGTAGATGGGCGCCTCCTTGGCGTCCAGGTTCTTCTCGATGAGCACCCGGATGACCTCGGAGGGCGTCGTGTCGACGCGCCCCTGGATCACCTCGCCGGCGAAGCCGTCGATCGAGATCCAGTCCCCCTCCTTGACGACCACCTCGCCCTTGGCGGTCTCCACCTTCATGGTCCGCGCGTGGTAGTCGAACGACAGCGCGTCGCAGCCGACGATGCAGACCTTCCCCATCTGACGGGCGACGAGCGCCGCGTGGCTGGTCATGCCGCCGAAGGCGGTCATGAAGCCGAGCGAGGCGTTCATCCCGCGGATGTCCTCGGGGCTCGTCTCGTGGCGGCAGAGGATGAGGTTGGTCTCGCCCTTGGCCGCCAGCGCCTCCGCCTCGTCGGCGAAGAAGACCACCTTGCCGGTCGCCGCGCCCGGGCCGGCCGGCAGGCCCTTGGCCAGCAGGCGCCCCTCGCCGATGGCGGCCTTCTTGGCCGAGGGCAGGAAGACCGGACGCAGCAACTGATTGAGCGCCTCCGGCTCCACCCGGCGCAGCGCCTCCTCCTTGGGGATGAGCTTCTCGTCCACCATCTCGACGGCGATGCGCACGCCGGCAAACCCGGTGCGCTTGCCGCTGCGGCACTGCAGCATGTAGAGCTTCTTGTTCTCGATGGTGAACTCGATGTCCTGCATGTCCTTGTAGTGCTTCTCGAGCTTCTTGCGGATGTCGAGCAGCTGCTTGTAGGCCTCGGGAAGGACCTTGCCGAGCGCCTCGATCTTCTCCGGCGTGCGGATGCCCGCGACGACGTCCTCACCCTGCGCGTTCACCAGGAACTCGCCGTAGAACATATTCTCGCCGCTGGCCGGATCGCGCGTGAAGCAGACGCCGGTCGCGGAGTCCGACCCCTTGTTGCCGAACACCATCGCCTGGACGTTGACCGCGGTGCCCCACTCCACCGGGATGTTGTTCAGCCGGCGATAGAGGTCGGCGCGATCGTTACGCCACGACTGAAAGACGGCCTTGATGGCGCCTTCGAGCTGCGCGTACGGATCCTCGGGGAAGTTGATGCCGAGGCGGTTCTTGATCTCCGCCTTGAACTCGGCGACCAGCTCCTTGAGCGCGTCGGCTGGCAGGTCGGAGTCGAGCTTCACGCCGCGCGCCTTCTTCTTGTGGGCCAGGATCTCGTCGAACGGATCGTGGTCCTCCTTGCGCTCCGGCTTGAGGCCGAGGACGACGTCGCCGTACATGGCGATGAAGCGGCGGTAGCTGTCGTAAGCGAAGCGCTCGTTGCCCGACTTGGCGGCCAGCCCCGCGGCCGTCTTGTCGTTGAGCCCGAGGTTGAGGATGGTGTCCATCATGCCCGGCATCGAGGCGCGCGCGCCCGAGCGGACCGAGACCAGGAGCGGGTTCGACGGGTCGCCGAACTTGGCGCCCACCAGCTTCTCCATCCGCGCCACCATGGCCCGCACGTCGGCGTCGAGCTGCTTGGGGAGCTTCTTGCCGTTGGCGTAGAACTCGGTGCAGACGTCGGTGGTGATCGTGAACCCGGGCGGCACCGGCAGGCCGATGTTCGCCATCTCGGCGAGGTTGGCCCCCTTTCCGCCGAGCAGGTTCTTCATCTCCTTGTTCCCCTCCGCCTTGCCGCCGCCGAAGAAGTAGACGCGCTTGCCGGCTTTGGTCGTCTTGGCGGCCGCCTGCTTGGCGGCGGCGCCCTTGACGACGGTCTTGGCGCCCAGGCGGACGCCGTTGCCGTGACCGTTGTGGCCGTTCTTGCCGGCCGCGGCCTTGCCGACCTTCTTCAGCTTCGAGGACTTAAGGGACGCCTTAACGGGAGACTTGGAAGAGCGGGACTTGGTGACGCTTGGCATGGGCGCCTATTTACCCCGAGCCGCGCCCCGAGGGAAGGTCCTTCGTGCCCGGATCTCGGCGATATCTCTACGGCGATCGTCGATCCTGCGCGGCGGGGACCGGGACCAGACCGGAGCCCGACTTGATTCGGAAATCTGCATCCCATCGCCCGCCTACGCCGCCTGAAAGCGCCGGGCCCGAGCGATGGGCTCACACCGTCAGACTCGTCCGCAGCGCGCTCGAGCGTGAAGCCGGGCCGTTCGAGCCCACACGAGCACGTACTCCTGCAGCGACGGGAGACGGGATCAGTCTGTCACGCCAGCGGGTTGACCCAGCGGAGGCCCGGGAAGCGGGCGAAGTCAGCGTCGTTGGAGTGGAGCTCGGCCTGGTGTTCGATGGCCAAAGCGGCGAGATGAGTGTCGGTCGTGAGGCTGCCGCCGACGGCGGTGATCCGGAACAGGCTTTCGACGATTTGAAGGTGGCGCGATCCCGGCTGGATGATCCGGACCTCCGGTTCCTCCAGCCAACGCCGCGCCCGGGCGAGCGCTTCCAGGGGCGGCAACGGGCTCGCCATCACGGCCGGGTGCGTGACCAGGCGGACGAACCCGAACAGGACCGCCCAGGCCAACGCGACCGACTGCTGGTCGTGAATCAGCGCCTCCCACCACGCGCGGGCCGCCGCGTGCTGGGGCGCGGACTTGTTGTGCGCGTACACCAGGAGATTGACATCCGGGAGGATCAACGCCGGCGTCCGCCAAACCGGTCGGCCTCGAGATCGTCGAGCAGTTGGTTGAGCCGCTGAGGGTCGACCCCCGGCCGAAAGCCGCTATCGAACGTCTCCGTGCGATACGTGCTCTTCGAAGCGCGCGGCCTCTCCTGGCCGGAGAGCCCCTTCCGGAGGACCTCGTCGACGATCTGGCGAAAGGAGACCCGACGCCGGTGCGCCATGTCCTGGAGCTTCGTCGCCAGGTCGTCGTCGAGCGCGATCGTGGTGCGCACGATGACATCATGATGTCACTCCTTCATGATGTCAATGTGCCAAGCCGGCGGCCCCGCGGGCATCGAGGCCCCACGCCGGCACTACGCGGTCTTCGCGCGCAACGCGGCAGGAACCTCGCCGATTCCGACCCGCTCCTGCCCCATGGTGTCGCGGTCGCGCACGGTGACGGTCTTATCTTCCAGGCTCTGGAAGTCGACGGTGATGCAGAACGGGGTGCCGACCTCGTCTTGCCGGCGGTAGAGCTTGCCGATGGCGCCGGTGTCGTCGTAGACGGCGCGCAGGCCGGCGGACTGCAGCTCCTTCTTGATCCCGCGCGCCATCTCGACGAGGCGTGGCTCGTTCTTCTTGAGCGGGAAGACCGCGACGGTGATCGGCGACAGGCGCGGATTGAGGCGCAGCACGGTGCGGGTGTGCTCCTCGCCGAGCTTCTCGGCCGCCCCCTTCACCTTCTTCCAGACCTCGATCCGATTGGCGTCGGCGTCGTCCGACAGGGCGACCAGCTCGGGGAGCGACCCGGGCAGCGCGGCGGCGATCTTCTCGGCCGCGGCGACCAGGCGCTCCTTGGTCGCCGGCTCCATCTGTTTGGGGTCGCGCTTGCCGACCGACTTGGCGAAGCTCTCCACCAGCTCGCGCAGCTTGGTCGTCTCCTCGGCGGGCGGCTCCTTGACCAGCGACTCGTCGTAAGCGTCGCAGAGAAAGGCCAACGTCGCCCGGTCGGCGCCGGCCGACGGCTCGATCACGTACGGAACGATGTGCTTCTTCTGTTCCTGGTCGAAGTAGGTCAGCTCGCCGACCGCGTCGGGGTTCTGCGGGCTGCGGCTGTGGGCCTTGAGGTCGAAGTCGGTCCGGTTGGCGATCCCCTCGAGCTCGCTCCACCCCATCGGGAAGCGGTACTCGAGGTCGACGCAGCGCTTGGCGTAGTGGGCCAGCTCGTGCTTCTCCTGCTCGCGCTGGCGCAGGTTCTCGCGCCGCATGCCGAGGTCGACGTACCACTGCGTGCGCGCGTCGATCCAGGCCTGGTGCGCCGCCTCGTCCTCGCCGGGCCGCACGAAGTACTCGATCTCCATCTGCTCGAACTCGCGCGTCCGGAAGGTGAAGTTGCCGGGCGTGATCTCGTTGCGGAACGCCTTGCCGATCTGGGCGATCCCGAACGGGAGCTTGCGGCGCATGGTGTCGAGCACGTTGCCGAAGTTAACGAACATCCCCTGCGCCGTCTCCGGCCGCAGATAGGCGAGCCCGGAGTCGTCGCCGGTCTCGACGGCGCCCACCGTGGTCTTGAACATCAGGTTGAACGGGCGCGCGGGCGTCAGATCGGTCGACCCGCACTTCGGGCACTTCAGCTCCTTGGCCGCGATCGCCGCGTTGATCTCGTCGATGCCCTTCGGGTCCCGCCCCTTCTGGGCCACGAACACGTGGTCGGCGCGGGGGCGCGACTTGCAGTTGCGGCAGTCGGTCATCGGATCGGAGAACGTCGCCTCGTGGCCCGAATACTTCCAGACCAGGCGGTTCATCAGGATGGCGGCGTCGAGGCCCTCCATGTCGTCGCGCTCGTGCACGACCGACCGCCACCAGGCCCGCTTGACGTTGTTCTTCAGCTCGACCCCGAGCGGACCGTAGTCCCAGGTGCTGCCGAGGCCGCCGTAGATGGCTGACGATGGGAAGACGAACCCTCGCCGTTTGGCGAGGCTGACGATCTGCTCGAGCGAGGTCGCGGGCATGGCGCCGAGACTTTAATCGAAGACGCTCGCTACGTCATGGGCGCGTGGTGGATGATCTGGATCAGCAGGTTCTGGGGCCCGTAGAAATACAGGGATCGAGAGCCGTCCCGGTGGCTCTTGGGTCGGGCCTCGAGCTCCACGCCGTGCGCCTCGAGGTGCGCGGCCCAGGCGTCGACGTCCGCGGGCGTCGGGACGGCGATCCCGATGTGGTCCAGCTGTCCGCCTTCGGCCGCGGCGCCGCGGTGGAGCGCCAGGTTGTCGCGGCCGCCGTGCAGGTAGACATTGTCCGGATCGGGCCGCCACTCGACCTCGTAGCCCATGACGTCCACCCAGAAGCGCTCGGCCGCTTCGAGATCGCGCACGGTGAGCGCGACGTGCCGGATCCCGAGCGCCGCCGGCCGACCGCTCACGGCGCACCTCCCGGACCGGCGCTCAGCTTGGCGATGAATTCCACCGACTTGAGTGGACCGCTGATGTGGTGGTTGATGATCTCGAGCAGCGCTTCCCGGCAGTCTCGGTTCACGTCGGGCAGCAATGTCTCACGGCCGCCGGCGCCCAGCGACAGGGCGCCGAGCCGCGCCAGAGCCGTGCGCGCGGCGCCGCTGATCGGACGTCCACCTCGCGCGCAGCCGGTGCAGACGGCGCCGCCGCGATCGGGGTCCCAACGATAGGCCGGCGCGGCGCTGTCGCTGCAGACCACGCAGCGGTCGACCACCGGGCCGAACCCGAGGGCGCCCAGCAACCCCAGCTCGAACACCCGCAGCCGCTCGGCGCTGGCCCCTTCCGCGCCGAGACGGCCGAGGAGCTCCGCCAACCAGTCGTAGACGGCCTGTTCGACCTGGCGGGGGGCGCACAGCTTGGTCACCAGCTCGGCGGCGTACGCGGCGTGTGCCATCCGCGCCACGTCGGTGCCGAGCGCTGTGTGCGCCGCCGTCGCGTCGAAGCTCTCCAGCGTCAGGAGCTCGGCGCCCGCGCGCTCGCGCAGAGAGGCGACGCCCACCGCGCAGAGGCCGAGCCCGCCCGCGAATCGCCGCTGGCTCTTGCGCGCGCCACGGGCCAGCGCCGACAGCCGCCCGGTCTCGCGGCCGAACAGCGTGACGATGCGATCGGCTTCGCCGTAGTTCACCGCGCGCAAGACGATCGCCGGCGTCGAAAGCGAGCCCGTCGATCCCATGTTGGGACTCGAGTTTAGCCGGCGTCAGGCCGGCGTGTGGGACGAAGGCGGCGCGGCGCCGGGCGTGTCGCCACCGACAAGTTGCGACGGTGTCGGCGTCGATTCTTGTAGCGAGAGACCTTCACCCGACTGCGGCGGCCGCCGAAGGAGAAGCGACAGCGTGATGGTCGCGATGAGGACCAGGATGATCACGAAGACCGCGAGGCCGAGGCCGCGGCGGCGGCCGGCGTCGTCCTCCTCGACGGCGCCGCCGGCGAGGCTGGGGTCGACGACCGGGCTCTCCGACTTCGCCCGCGCCGCCTCGCTCTCGCGGTTGACCGCGCGATCGTACAAGGTGAGCGGCTGCGCCTCGGAGATCCCGACGGCCTTGGCGTACGAGCGAATGAAGCCGCGCACGAACACCTGCGCCGGCAATCCGTTCAGGGAGCCGGACTCGAGCAACTCGAGCGCCGAGCGCGGGACCTTCGTGGACGCCGAGACGTCCCCAATCGTGAGAGACTTTTCCTCTCTCGCGCGCCGGAGGCAGTTTCCAAAGTGCTCGTCGTCCATGGAGTCGGGACTCTCCAATGCTCGTCTCCTTGACGAGTTTTCTTTAACGTTTTTGGACAGTTACTGCCTAAAAGTCGACCGGAAGCTAGCAGGCTGCGGCGCGGCCTGTCAATTGAAATATCTTATCTTGGAACCCGGCACGCCGCCAATAAGTGCGCGTTTTTTAAGCTCATACTCCGCGGGCCTCCGGAGACCAGACGTACTTGTGCAGCTGCAAATTGAGCCTCGCGGCAAGCCGGTCGCGCAGCATCCAGGCGACCAGGGTCTGCGGGTCGAGGCGCCCATGGACCGGCGAGAGCAGCACCTCGGTCCGCCCGGCGAGGCCATGCTCCCGGATGACCTCGCGCGCCCACGCGTAGTCGGGCTCATCCGCCAGGACGAACTTCACCGCGTCGCGCGGGCGGAGCTTCTCGAGCAGCTCCCAGCGCATGCGGTGCGACTCTCCGGAGGCGGGCGTCTTGACGTCGACGATGCGCACGACCTCAGCCGGCAGCGCGTCGAGGGCGTGCGCGCCCGAGGTCTCGATCATCACCTGGTATCCGGCGGCGAGCAGGCGCGCCGCCAGCGCCGGCATCTCCCGCTGGAGCATTGGCTCCCCGCCCGTCAGAAGGACCAGTGGCGCGCCGAGACGAGCGACCTCGTGCGCGATGTCGTCCAACGTCATGTCTCGACCGCCATGAAAGGCGAAGGCGGAGTCGCAGTATCCGCAGCGCAGGTCGCACCCGGTCGTGCGAACCAAAGTACACGGCAGCCCGGCGTACTGCGTCTCGCCCTGGATGCTGCAGTAGATCTCCGTGATTTTCATCGAAGGGTCCGTATACTTCTAAAAGCGTCGTGAGGCACCTCGTCGCCTATTTCGGTAACGAGCCCGAGAACCTGGCCTGTGCGCTGTTCTCCGCTCGCGCCGCGCTCTACGCGCGGGGGGACGCGCATACCCCGGAGGGGTACGGCCTCGGGTTCGTCCAGGGGGGCGACGTGCTCTTGCAGAAGCGCCCGCGCGCCGAGACGGTCGAGGTCGACCTCTACAACCTGGTCAAGGACACGCGCGCCGAGGCGCTGGTCGGACGGGTCGGGCTTCCCCACGATGGCAGCACCCCGGCCGAAGACGCCGACCCGTTCCGCTTCCGCTCCTGGCTCTTCGGCTCGCTCGCCGAGATCGACGACGCGACCTTCGAGGGCATCCGCGAGCGGGTGCTGGAGAGCACCCCGGCCTTTCTTCGCCGCAACATCCGCGGACACTCGCCGAGCGAGCACATCTTTCACCTCTTTCTCGCCTTCCTGCACGACGCGGGGATCCTGGATCAGCCGACACCCGCGCCACCCGCGGTCCACGCGGCGTTGCGCAACAGCTTGACCTTCGTCGACCGCTTGCTGGTCGAGGCGGGGGCGGCGCCGCTGCAGATCGCGCTGGCGGCGACCAACGGCCGCTGCTTCGCGGCCACCGGCTGCGCCATTCCCATCCGCTACCTGGCCATCGAGGGGATCGGCGACTGCCCGGTTTGCCAAGCCGAGCACGACACCGGGCGGAACGGCCGCCGCGTGCCGCACGAGGCGCTGCGCGCCTTGGTCGTGGAGGCCGACCGCGAGGTGGCCAAGCGACCGGGCTGGCACGAGGTGCCCGATCGCTCGGCGCTCCTCTCCGGGCCCGACCGCGCGCCGCAGGTCTCGCCGCTCTGACGGCGGCGTGAGCGCGGCGGTCATCGCGCTCGGGTGCTCACGCCGGGGCCGGTGTCGGCGCCGTCGGAGGCCGCGGGCGCTTGCGGTAGTAGACGAAGATCGTCTGGATGATGGAGGCGACCGGAACGGCGAAGAGCGCCCCCACGATCCCGTAGCTATGCTCGCCGGCGATGAGCGCGAACACCACCAGCACCGGGTGAATCTTGGCAGCGTCGCCCATGATTTTGGGGTTGAGGAAGTTCGCCTCGAGCAGGTGGATGCCGATAATCCAGGCCAGCACGAACAGGCCCTGACGCAGATCGAAGGTTCCCGAGGAGATGAGGGCGATCGCCACGATCGGCACCGAGGAGAGGATCGAGCCGAAGATGGGGACCAGGCTCATGGTGGCGGCGATCCCGGCCAGCAAGAGCCGATACTTGACGTGGAAGATCCAGAGGCCGATGTACGTGAAGGACCCGTTCAGCAGACAGATGACCAGCTGGCCCCGGATCACGCCCGAGAGCCCCCGGTCGATCCCGCTCGCGATCCGTTCGTAGTCGGTCTGGTACTGCTCGGGGACCAGCGAGCGCAAGAAGTCCTGGACGCGGCGCAGATCCACCAGGATGAAGGCGGCCACCATCAAGACCAGAAACAGACGCCCGATCCCGGCGACGACGGCGCCGATGAACTTCTGGCCGTACTCGATCGCGCGCCGGCTCTCCCCCTCGGTCGACTTCAGCCTCTCGGAGAGCCACTGCTTGATCGATCGCTCCCACTTGCCGCCGCCGCCCGCCAGCGCCTCTTCGGCGTGCGGCGGGGCGATGAGGTAGCGCCCATCCTTCGTCGGCCGCACCTCGAGCGCCAGCGAATCGACGTCGATCCGGTAGCGCCCGTCGGGGAGCGGCTCGAGGAGGATCTGGCGCGGCATCGGGGCCGCGACGGGGCCGCCGCCGGTGACCACGTCCGCCCCGCCCTCTTCCTGCTCGGGACCGAAGTGCTCGTCGACCCAGGCCCCGGCGCGCGGCAGCCACTCGCGGTTCACCTTGGCGAAGAGCTGCGGCGCCTCGCGAAACAGGCGCGCGAAGTCGCCTGACAGCTTCGGCACGAAGTAGCCGATGAACAGGCTGAGGATGGCGATGATGTTGACGTAGAGGACGATCACCGCGGCCGCGCGGGGGAAGGGTTTGCTCCCCACGCGCAGCCGGCTCATCCGGTCGACGATCGGCGCCAGGATGTACGCCACCAGGATGGCGAACAGGAACGGGAGGACGACCTCCCGGAAGATGAAGACGACGAGGACGCAGAAGAGCGCGAAGCCCCAGAGCTTCGCGAACTGCCGCAGCCACGCCAGCGTGCGGCTCGCCGGCGGGGCCACCATCGCGCCTACTTACTTCGACGAGTCGTCGGACTCGGTCTCGGCAGCTTCCTTACCTTGTCCTGGCTTCTTGCCCGGCACCTGCGCCGCCAGCGCGGCCAGCTTGTCGCGCATGACGTCGCCCAGCGTCGCCGTGGGGGCGCCGCCGGAGAAGCCCTGCGCGTCGGCCAGCTCCTCGGCGCGCGTGGCGCCGCGGAACGAGAGGCCGATCTTCCGCTCGGCCGTGTCGACGCCGATGATCTCGGCCTTGAGCGTCTGGCCCGGCTTGACGAACGTCTTGGCGTCCTCCACCCGGTCCTCGGAGAACTCGGAGACGTGGATGAGGCCCTCGACCCCCTTCTCGATCTCCACGAAGGCGCCGAAGTCGAGCACCTTGATCACCTTGGCCTCGACAATCTTGCCGACCGGGTAGTCGTAGGGGATGCGATCCCACGGATCGGGGACCAGCTGCTTGATGCCCAGCGACACCTTGGGCTTCTCGCCGTCGAAGTCGATGTTGAGGACGACCGCCTCGACCTCGTCACCCTTCTGATACAGCTCCGACGGGTGCTTGACCCGCTGGGTCCAGGAGAGGTCGGAGACGTGCACCAGGCCGTCGATGCCTTCTTCGATCTCCACGAAGATGCCGAAGTCGGCGATGTTGCGGATGACGCCCTTGACCACCGTGCCCGGCGGGTATTTTTCCTTGAGCGAGGCGAACGGGTTCGGCTCGAGCTGCTTGATGCCGAGGCTGATCCGGTTCTGCCGCGGATCGATGTCGAGCACCACCGCCTCGACGGTGTCGCCCACCGCCACCACCTTCGACGGATGCTTGACCCGGCGGGTCCAGGACATCTCGGAGATGTGGACCAGGCCTTCGATCCCCTCCTCGAGCTCGATGAACGCGCCGTAGTCCTTGAGCGAGACGACCTTGCCGCGCACGACGGTGCCCGGCGGGTACTTCTCCTGCGCGTGGGTCCAGGGATCCTCGCTGATCTGCTTGAGGCCCAGCGAGACCCGCTCGGTCTCGACGTTGAACTTGAGGACCTTCACGCGGACATGGTCACCGACCTGAAAAAGCTCCGACGGGTGCGTGACCCTGCCCCAGGACATGTCGGTGATGTGGAGGAGGCCGTCGATGCCGCCGAGGTCGATGAAGGCGCCGTACTCGGTGAGGTTCTTGACGATCCCCTCGACGATCTGGCCTTCCTTGAGCTTCTCGAGGGTCATCCCCTTGAGCTCGGCGCGCTCCTTCTCCAGGAGCACGCGGCGCGAGAGCACGATGTTGCCGCGCTTCTTGTTGAACTTGATGACCTTGAAGCGGTGCGACTTGCCGATGAAGGCGTCGAGGTTGCGCACCGGGCGCAGGTCGACCTGCGAGCCGGGCAAGAAGGCCTTCACGCCGCCGCGGATGGTGACCGAGAGGCCGCCCTTCACGCGCGCGCTGATGGTCCCTTCGATGAGCTCGTCGCGCTCGCAGGCGCCCGAGATCTCGTCCCAAACCTTGAGCCGGTCGGCCTTCTCCTTGGACAGGATGCAGAGGCCGTTCTCGTCCTCGCGGCTCTCGAGAAAAACGTCGATCTCGTCGCCCTCTTTGACGCCCACGCCGCCGTCGGCGGCCGTGAACTCGTAGAGCGGGATCGTCCCTTCGGACTTGTAGCCGATGTCGACCACCACGTGGTCCTTGCCGACGTGGATGACCTTGCCTTTGACGATGTCGCCTTCTTTGACGTCTTCGTGCTTGAGGGACTCTTCGAACAGTGCGGCGAAGCTCTCCTCCTTTGGATTGTTCTCGGTCTGGGTTGAAACCATGCGCGCTATCCTCTGCCTTCCGGGCCCACACCTGGGGCCTTCTTCTGATGTCCCGCACGTTGCGGGGGTTCGGGTTTCTGCCACGCGCACCGAACCATTTCGGCGGGCGGCGGTCGAATGAAGGCGCGAAACTTAGCGTCGCGCTTGAGGAATGTCAACGCATCCGTTCGGGAGGACCCGCGGCGTCAGGCGCCGCCCGAGACGCTCGCCCGGGCGGCGACGATCTCGGCGACCAACCCGGCCATCTTGGACACCACCTGGTCCGGGCCGAGGGCGCTGGAGTCGATCTCCACCGCGTCGTCGGCACGGCGCAGCGGCGCGGCCGCGCGCGTCGAGTCCCGCTCGTCGCGGGCCACGATCTCGGCCCGCGTCTGGGCCTCGTCGGCCGGCTTGCCAGCCGCCCGCAGCTCGGCGGCCCGGCGCCGGGCGCGCTCGTCGGTCGAGGCCGTCAGGAAGAACTTCGCCTCGGCGTGGGGAAAGACCACCGTGCCGATGTCGCGCCCTTCGACCACCACCCCCCCCGCGCCGCCGATGCGCCGCTGGAGATCGAGCAGCGCCGCGCGCACCTCGGGCAGCGCCGAGACCCGCGAGGCGCCGTCGGACATCTCCGGCGTCCGGATGGCCGCCGTCACGTCGGCACCGTTGGCGAAGACGCGGTTGACCGCACCGTCGAGGCGAAACCCGATCTCGAGCCCCTCGGCCAGCGCCGCGACGCCCGGGCCGTCGTCCCAGGAGATCCCCCGCTCGCGCGCCCGCAGCGCCATGGTTCTATAGATGGCCCCGGTGTCGAGCAGCGCGTACCCGAGTCGCTCGGCGAGCAGCCGTGCGGTGGTCGACTTCCCCGCGCCGGCAGGCCCGTCGATGGCGACGATCAGGCGTCGTTCTTGTCCGGGGGGGATCGCTCGCTGGCGCTCGCTTTGGCCCCCCGCGCCCCCGCTCGCTCCGGTCGGCAAAGCCTTCCTGCGCTCGCTGGAAACCCTAGCCGTCTTTACGGAAGCGGGACGGAAACTCGTCGCCGAACGACTTGTCGGGGTGGAGCGACTTGGCGCGCGTGATGAGCGCCTCCTCGGTCTCCTTGTTGTTCGGATCCGGGAGGCAGCACTCGACGGGGCAGACCGCCTGGCAGGCCTCGTGATCGTGAAATCCCACGCA